>JAABUP010000848.1_pt1 | contig 65948 bp, 113 predicted proteins | sample 5559201 | NCBI WGS metagenome assembly JAABUP01 (sample SAMN10711887, study PRJNA513373) | rock metagenome | isolation source: Antarctica rocks | place: Antarctica
CCCCGACTCTCAAGTCCATCCCTTTTATACACCGTCTTCCAGGCCTATCTTCGGTGATGTTCGGCGATGTTCGACGATGTTCGGCGAGGTTCGGCGAGGTTCGGCGAGGTTCGGCGAGGTTCGGCGATGTTATCCGATGTTATCCGATGTTCAGCGATGTTCGGCGATGTTCGACGATGTTCAACGATGTTCGGCGATGTTCGACGATGTTCGGCGATGTTCGACGATGTTCGGCGATATTATCCGATGTTCAGCGATATTATCCGATGTTCAGCGATATTATCCGAGCTTCAATTCACGATCGTGACACTGGGGAGCGAGTGGTGTAGTACCAGAATGTCAAAGGGGATGCAGTTGTTTTTAGCCAGTTGAACAATATGAATGAAAGGATGCACATCTTGAACTGCTTCTTGATGTGGCCTCTTCTTCTCTCAATCAGTTGTTGCGGAACAGATCCATTGTCCAAGTTTGGAAGACCTCCCTCCCCTTTGACATGGGCAAGTGGCATCCCATTTTGGAAGGTGAGGTCTTCAGGAACAAGGCCTAGGCATGTGATATAAGAAGGGGTCAGCCGGGAAGAAATTTATTTCTCCTCACACCATCGCTCCATCAGAAGCAGCATTATCGAGGACAAGACCAGATTGCACCATGAGCCACAATGAGTACGACGATGATGCAGGCATCTACAGGCCCACTGATCGGGCAAATCGCGAGGGTGGTACCCATGCCACCAATACCAATTCAAACAACACCACAGGGGGTGGTGGCAACCGTGACCGCAACATGGGCGACTACGACCGCAACATGGGCAACTACGACCGCAACATGGGCAACTACGACCGCAACATGGGCAACTACGGTGATGGCTGGTTCATGAATACCATCGGCACCAACGGCATGCAACGATCTCGCAGCGTCTGGCTGGATGCCGACAGTAGGCTGCATGCTGAAGAAGCAGCATCCCAGCAGCGTGTTGACAACGCAGCATTTGGGCAGCTTGCTGACCAGGCAGCAGCTCGGCGCATCAGGCAAACGGAGCAGAGCACCGACAGCAGCAGTCATCACCGCCCTCAGACCGGCACGGCCACCAACAACAGCTCTCGCCAGATGAGGCTCAGCGAGGATGAGCGTCGCCGCATCGAATCGGAGCGCCTGAGGACAGTGGCGCTCGCTGCCCGCGGTAGTAGCAGGTAAGACTCGCAAGAGATGAATTCATGACGGGTACCATGCGAGCAATTGTGTATCAGTTTATCAAGAGGGATGCACGTGTCTTTTCTCCGTAGCTATGCAGTTTGGATGTCGTGGACTGATCCACGATCATGGACAGAGTCTTGACAAAGATTCAATGCCCATCCCAGCGGGAGCGCGGAAGGGAAAAAACACTTTTGAGAAGGGGAAGCCCCTGATATTGGGGATTGATAAGCACTGCAAGTTCTTCATTTAGAAGGCACCTGTCCTGGGTATAAGAAGGGGTCAGTCTTTGATAATATGCCTTCCCAACACCATCATCCTATCCAACTAGCATTATCAGATACGACAACAGATTTCAACATGCCGCGTAGGTCCGCGAGGGATGCAGGACTCACATATTTCAATTCGGACCAACAACGTTTCAGAATCCGGCCTCCAGTTCAGGCCAGACGCAGAGCTCCAGCGGCGGCACTCAGCCAAATCCTCGCGACGCAAGCGGTGAACGCGAGACTGACAACAACAGCCTTCACCAGGGCGGCTACACCATGGTATTCAAGGTCATGTCGCCTCTCCCAATGATGTCAACAGCAGCGGTCCCATACCGCCCTCAGAAGTCGACGACGGCCACGGCGAGACCTCGAGCAACGCCAGCTTCTGGAGTCAGATCGAAAGGGAAGTGAGGGAACGTGACCACCAAAGCAGATGATGTTGAAGGCGTTCACCTCACTCGACCATTCAGCTAGCTAGCAGGCCTAGTTGGCAGCTTCCCCATCACCTCGGACATTCATACATACATACATACATCATACTTGTATGTGAACGTCTTGCATCTTCAACTACAGGTTCTCGAATCTCAACGGATGGCACCGACGGTCGCGGCAAGACTGCGAATCAGACCAACGCAAGCAGTCAGTACCATTCTCAAAACAGTCCGCTGGCACCAGCCGGGCCAACGGCGCCAACATCTTCCACAAGCGCCCAGCGAGACGCCCATCGGAAAATGCGCGTCGAATCGCGCGGACCGCCGCTATCTTGTGTCCTGACTTCAGTGATAACGAGTAGGGCCGGCAAGAGACGAGATGAAGTGTCTTGTGTGAGTGAGTAGCGGTATATGATCAGATGGGCAAGAGGGATGCAGGTGTCTTTACTTAGTAGCCTATGCAGTGGTAACGTCGTCGAAAGACCTGGCTTTGTTCAGCGATGCTGCGATAGGTCTTCATTCAATTTCGACACATTCATCGACCTTCGTCAGTACTCATGCCAAGGTAGTCAACAGCCGCAACAATCCGGAAGATCATCAGTTCGTTCGTCGACTGCACAACGATTAGTGTACCATATACACTGTGCATGAAGAGCCCCTTCTACTCGTCCGGAACCACGATATCTCCACTGTCAATCGCCTCGATCACGTCGTGTGGAGGCTTCCCATCGACGGTGCATCCCACGGATTGAGCGGTGCCGAGGATCTCCTTCACGCCGCCAGCAAGGTTCTTCGCGAGAGATTTGTGCGCCATCTTTCGGGCGATCTGGGGGGCGGACGAATGTTGTGCGTATCGGTAGGTGAGAACGGCGGCAGATGAAGGGTATCGTATGTGAGGAAGCGAAGAGTTCGAGCAGTAAAGCCATTACAAGGAGTGACGAGAACGAGACAGACCGAGATCAGCCAATGACCAGACTGCAGCGAGCTGCTCACGTTGTAGATCTCATCCAGCGAGACATTCCCGGTATGTTTGATATTCTTCTCCTTCTTCCTATCCCTCGGTGGCTCTACAAAGTGTCTTTATCAGCCACCATCACACACCCACACCCGCACGAGAACATCGCATCTCGGCTTGGAGGATGAACGGCGCCCACTCACCCTTCAGCGCCTTGATCACCAACGAGCTCGCACTAGGAACGACAGAGACGGCAGCCTGTCGGTTCTGGATCGTGAGCTGGACGGTGACGCGCAGTCCCTTCCAGTCGCCTGTGGCTTTGGCGATGTCTTCTCCAACTTTCTTGGGGGACTGTTGGGGCGGGGAGGTCGGGTCATTTTGGTCATGGAGAGGATCCAGCGGATTTAGTGGGGTAGGCAAGGATTTAGTGGGGTAGGCGAGATGGCGCGAACGAGGAGAACATGGTCAGCACCTGTCAATCCCATAAAACATCGATCGCCAAGTTTCCTTCAACCCGCTAATCTCCGCTCAGTGGCTCCCACGGCAATCCTGCCTCGTACACCACAAGCAGGCCTCCATACTCCTCCCCAAGCAGCAAGGACTTCCCCCTGATCTCTAGGAGCGCACGCGCCATCTCGTCTCCCCGCCGGCTCACCCAAATCGCCAAAAGGAAAGTCACCCACCAGACCAAGAGGTCCGATCTTCGGTGCCAGAGCCGACGAAGCACCGACCTCACCTCCGGTCGCTCGGAGGTAGATGATCTGTGTATCATCCAGCAATAACATCACATCGAATCGAGGTAAATTGCCGAGCGATACGAGCGGGGAAGGTGTCGAGGAGAAGGGGCCGATTTTGAGGGACAGGGGAAAGGAGGAATGGAAACAAGATCAACGATTGAATCTCTCCACTCGGCTCTCAGAGAGAAACCGAAGACTCACCTTGATCTCGTTGGGGTCGAGTTTGGGTGGCATGGTGGGGGTTCGAGGTGAGCAGCGAACGATTGGAGGTGATTGGAGGTCGTGGTCCGGACTAAGGACGAGTGTGGCACCTGGATTTGCTTGGCTGAGGTGACGGAGCTAAATTTAAGGCCGACAAAGGCGCACTGGGCTTACCGAAGAAATCGACCACGAGCTTCGAGCGATCACTGTTTTACCTGGGCATGTATCCCAAAGGTAATGACAGTGTGACCCCCAGTCTGGCTGCATTGTAGGTAGACATCAGTCGGACGCCCGATCGGAGCAGTAAGTCATGACGCTGCATCTCGTCTCCACCAATCTACAGAAACCATCTGCATGATCGGTACCACCACCACTCCCCGCAAACCGCCGTTTCCGCCAGGAAGCCGACGGCACATAGGAGAAGCCTATCGATAGCGGCGTAGAGACAGCCTAAGGTGCTCATCAGCATCGAGCCCATCTGAATAGATACACCATGGCTTCGCCCGCCAAACAAGGCGAAACCGAAGGGCGTCTTGGCACATTACTCACGTGTTGTGCCTCCTCCAAGTCGCTCTGGCAGGAGTATGGTTGTGCTTGGACCCCTTACCGAGACCACGGTTTTTCTTACCCTCGGCGGTGAGACCACGGGCCTCGCGGTGCTTGTGAACGGGGTTGCAGATCCAGTTGATTCGGGCGTCCCGGCGGATTGCCTTGTGCGAGGGGCTGCGGAGCGAGGCGACGCCGGGCGGGACGAGGGGGTTTGCATAGAATGAGTATGAGGGAGATGGGAAGGCGGTAGGCCGGGAAAGGCGGGAGGAGGCAAAAGTTCCAAGGGACACGAGCAGAATTGCAGGGCAGACAAAAACGTCAGCGCTGTATCCGGGAGCTAGGAGAGCTCTACGCACTCGACCAGGATCACCTCGTAATACTTGTACACCCCATCCTGGTTGATCCAGTATGAATTCAACCTATCCCCTCACCATCAGCACTTCACCTTCCCTCAACAACCTCTACTCGAGTAACTCACACTCTGAGATTCCCACACCTCTTCCCCACCCTTTCCTCAGCGGTGCTCCTCAACCCCCTCTGAAACTTCAAATGGTTGACCCCCTGCCTAACCGGCTTGCCATAAGTCGCTCCCTTCGGTGCCGGCTTCTTCCTGTTCCCCCTCCTCACCCTGATCCGATAGATCAGGTAACCCTGCTTGGCCTTGTAACCGAGTCGACGAGCCTTGTCGGGGCGAGAGGGACGGGAGGCACGATGGATGATGGCGAGTTGACGATATTCCCAGCAACGGACGCGGGAGACGAATTGGAGGACGTCGGATTGTTTCTTGGTGTAAAGCTCGGTCAGGTATTTGTAGGCGCCCATCTGAGGGTGAGTTAGCGGGGCAAGACGAAGTTGGTAGCAATTTCCTGGTCCACCCTCGCATGGTAGACCCAGACAGTGGTTGCGAAGGGGAGGCGAGAGTGAACTGGTGTGGAGATGGTGACGGGTACACTCACCTTGAAAACAGGTCCTAAGTTTGAGGTGGAAGCTGGAGGACTCGGGTCGAAAACGAAAGCCAGTCCATGGCAAGCGAAACTCCGAGGGAAATGTCCGGGAGATCTCGCTGATTTCGGTTTGTGGCGGTTTGTCGGGAACTTCAGCCCAAGCGTCGGTTTGAGAAGCTGTCTGCCCTCCAACAATCTTCTCGAAGGGTAATAAGCATTCATTTCCGGTTGAGAAACATCACATTCATCGGCTCATACTGAATGTGCGCAACGAACGCTCGCCCTCGACTGTCACGCTTACAGAAAACAGCACTGTGTGCGGCCACAACATATTGATCGGTCCATTCAAGAATCACCATCCAGTATCCGGGCTCGCATGATCCAGCGTATCGTCCTCGATTTCTTCGATTTGCACTGACCCGTCTGAAGATGTCGAAAGCTTTTATCGTCCGTTCGACCCATCCGCAATCGTGCATCACTGCACGCAAGCGGACTGACTCGCCGACAAGGAGAAGTGACCTTGCGTTGTTCAAATTGAAAGCCCAAGAAGAACCTCAGCGGGCTTGCGGTGATCATAATCGCTATATATCTGACGACATCGAGCCGTCACTTGGGTCGGACCGGGCAGACTTGCATACAATCCTTTCTTGTTCGGCGGGTAAGACACATTGCATTCCACGTCAATTCATCTTCCACGACCGCAACCTTGTTGATAATTTTTCTTATCCGACCGACAAGCCGAACAACCTGAAATTGTCATCCCCCCGGACGGCAAATCGGGACCGCTGGTGCAAGTCCGCAACCGCAGCAGTATACATCCAACGAAACATAGTAGGCTGAGTAAGCCAGAGGGGAGAATTGGCATGAAGCTTTCAGTACACTATGGCAGAGCTAGAGTGAGCGGCAAAAGGACCAGGGTTATAGCCGCTTCGGCGAAATGTAATGTCCCGAGGGACCGGATACGAGGTGTGATCTGCTGACGACCTTGCGAATGTTTGTGTTTTTCACGGTCTACTTTTCATGTCGTGGCAATATAGTCCACTCACAACAGTGGGCAGCCACCACACAATGTCACCGTCATTGCGCGCCCAACCTCTGCGGAGTGTACTCTGGACATCGGCTCTTTTGCCTACACGACGATTCCTCACTACCCCTCTGACCCGAACATCACGTCACGCCCGACTAACACCTCTATCCCGACTTATCACCCAGATCCACGACACCCACACATCTCGGATAGCCTTCCGGCGCTTCCTAGCCACCCAATCCCCGCCCGCATCCACCCGCCCCGAAGACCCCTCCCTTCCACCGCCACCCCAACCCGACATCTTCGGCGGCTTCTTCCTCTCCCCTCTAATCCTCCAGCTCCTCTCGGGCTCATTCTTCATCTTCCTCGGCTACGGACTCGCCCTGACCCTAACCCCTTTTCCCCTGGACACGTCTCTCAAACCCTCCGTCCTCGCTAAGGCGGAACAAGCCGTCCGTCAACCCAAATACGGTCCCAAGGAGGATTATCATAAAGCTATTGAGGAGTTGAAGGCGCTTTGGGCCAAGAAAGGGAAGGAGGATAGGGTGAGTGTGGATCAGGCGGATCTGGAGAGTCATGGGATTAGTGATTGGAGTTATCATGAGGAGAAGAGACCGACGGTCGTTGTTTGGGTGGATAGTACGGTGGATGTTCAGGAGATCGTGATCATCGCGCAGAAGTACAGGGTCCCGATCACGCCCTTCTCGGGTGGCACCAGCTTGGAGGGTCACTTCAGCAGTGTAAGTACCCCGTATTGTTCTTTGAGATCGATGCTAAGGTGTGACCAGCCTTTTGGGGGGATTTCCCTGGATATGTCAATGATGGACAAGATCCTCCGGGTCTCCGAAGCAGATGGCGATATGACGGTTCAACCAGGAGTCAAATGGGAGGACGTGAACTCATACCTCGCCGACGAGAAGATCCCGTTGTTCTTCCCCCTCGATCCGGGACCGGGTGCTACAATTGGCGGGATGGTGGGGACGGGATGCTCGGGGACGAACGCGGTGCGATATGGGACGGCTAAAGCGGAGTGGTTCCTGAACCTCGTGAATTCACCCTTTCCGAACGAGACAAGCCGGACTGGCTTTTTGTTGCGTCGCGATTGAGTGAGCTCATGATCATGCAGACCGTCGTGCTCTCCACTGGCGAGGTTATCAAGACCCGCCAACGAGCACGCAAATCGTCAGCGGGATGGGATTCGACGAAACTGTTCATTGGGGCAGAGGGGACATTGGGGATCGTAACGGAAGCGACACTGAGACTCGCACCGCTGTTACCGACGAAATGCGCGGTGGTGACTTTCCCGGGTGTCGAGGAGGCGGTCGGCGCGGCGACGGAGGTGTAAGCCATCCACCTTGAAGGGTTGTATATTAGAGCTCATCTCCTCGTAGGGTGAATGCAGGGTTCCCGGTCCGTACGTATCTGGTCTTTAGGGGTTGAATACAGGTAATGACGACTGTAGAATGCGTCGAATTCCTCGATAGACGTACGATGCAAGCCATCAACAGCGGTGGTCTCGCTGGGCGGCAATACAAAGAAGTCGACTCGCTCTTCTTCAAGTTCCAGGGGTCCGCTTCACCTCACTTGTCGTAGCTACTCGGCTGATGGCGGTGCAGGTCCGACTCAGCGATGGCAGATGTCACAAAGAACGTGCAAGGCATGGTCAAGAAGCACGGCGGGGCGAACCTCGAGTTCTCGAAAACCGATAAGGAGGCGCAGGATCTGTGGCAGGGCCGGAAGGCGGCGCTTTGGAGTGTGTTGGCGTTGAGGGAAGGCTCGAGGGTGTGGACGACCGATGTATGGTAAGCCCATCATACACCGCATCTCTTGGACCTCATCTGATGGGACCCAGTGTACCGATCTCGAAATTGCCGACTTTGGTTCGAGAGACGAGCGAAGACATGGAGCGACGAGGAATCACCGCCTGTCATCTTGGGTCTGTCCCTCTCCTCCCCTGCTCGACCCTAACTGATGTGGCCAGGCATGTTGGAGATGGGAACGTCCACTCCCTAGCCTTATTCTCGAACGAGAAAGAGCTCGCGGTCGTACGAGAAGCAGTACACGATATGGTCCGCCGAGCGATCCGCCTCGATGGGACTTGTACGGGCGAACATGGAGTCGGGGTGGGGAAGGTTGAGTACTTGGAAGAGGAGTTAGGGGTGGGTACGGTGAATCTTTTGGAGACGGTTAAGCGGACGCGTGAGTCACAGGTTTGGGCGGGGGCATTCGGCTGATGAGGGGGTAGTGGATCCGTTCAATCTGATGAATCCTGGCAAGGTGGGTTTCTGAAGACTCAGTCGAAGAGGATTCAGTCGAAGAGGAGACAAGCTGATGGGTGTGGTAGATCTACCCGAACATCAAGCCGATACAAACTGGCAAGTGAGCTGCATGACCGGAGGAGTTTGTTTGGGAGCTGTGATCGGGTTTCTTATCTGCATGTCCCACCATGGCCACATTGCGCCTCTGAGGCGATATCCCCATATCTGCAATGCTGAGTAAAGATTCTTCTGAATCAGGCGGGATGGTAGGAAGAACTTGACGAGTAAGGTGTCCGTGAGGGGGAGATTTGAGCAGTCGACAATCAAGACTTCGGTAGAGCCAAGACTGTGAGAAGAAAGGTTCAACCTCGGTTTGAACCGGTCCCTCCGGAACGATGGTCCGGCGGCAAAGCTTCCCTGTGTCCCATGCCCGCGCTCACCTCGAACAGCCAACGGGCTGGGATTGACTCCCATATCTCTGCTCAGCGATACTAGCTGCAACCTCCCATCAGCTCTGCCACTGCCCTCTGCTTCATGCGACCAGCCTGGATCAAGCAGAAATCGGGCGGACAGCTCCTTGGTCAGCTTACCAAAGTTAGTTCCGGGATGGTCAGGATTGCCCATATTCTTCTGCCGCCTCGCGTCTGGTGAGCTGCTCATTGTTACACATCAAAGGATGTGAGACGCTGAGCTGGCTCCGAAGACATTGCTGACGGCGCCCGTGGTAGATCTTGCGGATCGTTTTGTCGACCTCGACTCTGCTCACCAATGTTCCAACGTCCGTCAGCCTTTCCTAACGCATATTGCTTTCTTCGTACTGAACCCCCTCCGTTCTCTAGGTAATCCTTATAAATTACCATCTTCGACACAATGACGGAGCCCTCCCACGCCTCATCTTCGCGGATGCCCAACATGGCTTCAACCTCCTCCTCCTCCACCGCCTCCTCCTCCTCCTCCTCCTCCTCCTCCCCTCAATATCCCCAACCCCACCCAAACCCCGCGTACACCCCCCGACCCCTCGAACCCACCATCCTCCCTCCACCCTCGCTATCCCTCCGCGAACCCCCCGGCGCCGACATGATCCCCCCTACCCGACCCACACTCACCCAATTCCGAGGCACCGAAGGCCCCTCCCTCCGCGCCGCCAAGCTCAGAGCTCTATGGGAGAGTCTACCAACTTTACCCGACGTGAGTGATTGTCCGACACCGACCGAGAGGATGCATCTCCCCGGACAAGATACGCTGACCGCGCTGAGTCCGGAGAGGGCGGAGAGGTTGAAGAGGCTTTATGAGGAGGAGCTCGTTAGACGGTGTGGGGAGAGTAGACCGGAGGCGAGGTTGTGGGGTGGGGCGGACGAGTTGGAGCCCGAGATCAAGACGGTAAAGGGGAACGGGGTCGCTTGGCAGGATTTCAGGTGGGCTATCAACCAACTTTACCAGTTGGGGTTTGCGAGGTGTAGGACGCTGATGAAGGGGGAACAGGCGATTTCTGTGGGACCAAGAGCGAGAACTATGGGACATCTTCCAAGAGATCGACAAGAATGGAGACGGTCGACTCGACGCGACCGAGATGCGAGCGGCCCTCTCGAGATCAGGCATCGACATTACACCAACCACCGTCGAGGACCTCGTCCGTTTCCTCGCATCCGGCTCGATGATGGGCTCTCCAGGATCAGGTTCGAGTCCTGATAATATGTACATCACCTTCTCCGAGTTTCGAGATTTCCTCATCATGCTCCCACGCAAAGCTACGCCTTTCGAGATCTACAAATGTACGTTTCTCCAATCCTGACAGATCTGATGGATTCAATCTCAACTCCACTTCTGAGGGAACTGATGGGTTTCTCAGTCTACCAGGTACGGAAGCGATTCTCGGATGGACGAGGGGCGGCTAGGGTGGATAAGGAGGGTGATCTGAATGTGTCGTTTCCCAAAGCACCGGGGTTGCCGCAGAACCCTCAGGGAGTGGGGAAGGGGAAGGGGAAGGAGGAGGATTTTTGGGACACGGTGGATGAGGAGGAGGTTGAGGTTCCGCAGGAGGACAGGCATGAGGCTTGGCGATTCCTCCTCGCCGGAGGTGTCGCTGGTGCCGGTGCGTCTGGCGCCCTGCTCATATATCTTCGCTGACAGATGGAATCAGTGTCGAGGACGGTGACCGCCCCGTTTGATAGGCTAAAGGTCTACCTCATCACCACGCAAAGCACGTCACACGTCACGCCAAACGCCGTCGGTCAACTCGCCCACCCCGTCGGAGTGGCGTCGAAGGCATTCTCGAACCTCTGGACGGCGGTCATAAAGATATATGGGGATGGCGGTGGACTTCGGGCGTTCTGGGTGGGCAATGGGCTGAACGTCACCAAGATCTTTCCGGTGAGCCGAGCTTCATCCTAATCACAAACGAGTACATGGCTGATCCAGAGCAGGAATCCGCGATCAAGTTCCACTCGTATGAGCAATCGAAAAAGTTCCTAGCGAAATACTGGGATCAAGTGACCGATCCCGCCGACCTATCCTCGTCGTCGCGGTTCTTTGCGGGTGGAGTCGGAGGGATCACCAGCCAGTTCTCGATCTATGGGCTGGAGACGCTCAAGACTCGGATACAGAGTGAGGTTGGGCCGGCACAGGGGATGAAGGCGGTGGTGGCGACAGCGAGGCGGATGTGGCGTGCTGGCGGGATACGGGCTTATTATCGCGGTCTCACGGTGGGTTGACCCTCAAACTTCCCTCTTCCTTGGCGAAGAGATGGTCAAGTCTGATGATCGGTGTAGCTGGGTCTCGTCGGCGTATTTCCGTATAGCGCGATCGATATGGGCACGTACGAGACGCTCAAGACCGCCTACTGCCGATCGACGGGGAAGGACGAACCGGAAGTCTACGCGGTACTCTCCTTCGGCGCGTTATCGGGCTCCATCGGCGCAGCTAGCGTCTATCGTGCGTCCCTCTCCTCTCCTCTCCACACATCCACTGACTATGGGTCCAGCTATAAATCTGTTGCGGACGCGACTACAAGCATCCGGATCCTCAGGCCATCCGCAGGTGTACAAAGGCTTCGTGGACGTCCTCCAGCAGACGCTCAAGAATGAGGGGCCACGCGGACTGTATAAGGGCTTACTGCCCAGTACGATGAAGGTCGGCCCGGCTGTTGGGGTGAGCTGGATCGTTTATGAGGATATGAAGCGGAGATTGGGGGTTTGAGCGTAGGGTCGGTGGTTGAGGTGAAAAGTGAGACGGGGAGGAGATCATCAGCATACCTAGCATGGACTCGCATCGCATCGTACTATCATATTGTAGACGTTGGGCTTCATTCGGAACGATGACTGCATGTTGGATTCATGTTGCTCGACTCCTATGCTAAGTTTCGTCTCTCGTTTCTTGATGCTATGTACGAAGCACCTAATCTCCCCGCTTCGTCACTTCACCTCACGGTGATGGCTGGCGCCACCCCCTGCTGCCCACTCTTCCTCTTCCTCAGCGTCTCCCTCAAACCTTTCGCCCTCCTCTCCCCCATCAACCTCTCCTTCAATTCCCTAGCCCGTCGTTCACTCTCAGTCTCGGCCGCCATCATTTTCTCCACCATCAACCGTCTCCTGACCTCCCTAGCCCGATCCACCTTATCCAACTTGCGCAACACCGCGTCCGTCTCGTCCGCCTCCCGCCTCGCTCGAGCTTCGAGGAGCATTCGACGGAGTTCTTGGGCTTTGGATTCGTTTTGGTTGTATACGAAGACTTTCTTCTCGGAGGCGAGTTTGAGGCGGAGGCGGAGGCGAGCTTGGACGATTGCTCGGACTCCCGGGGATTTGAGTGCGGCTCCGGGAGACAAGGTAGGATCGGAGATGGTCGGGACATCGCCATTGGTGAGCGGTTTGAGTGGTACTTCCCATTTGACTGTGAAAATCGGGGTGAGAGGTGCGCCATTGAGCGCGGCCGCTTCCGTCTTCGCCTTCGCCAGTCTCTCGAGCAAGCTCAATCTCGCGGACGACGATACCGGCTCCACCTTAGCAGCCCCACGTATACTCAACACCGGCAGACCCGCCTCGTCCAGCATCTCCTCCATCTTCTCATCATCATCCATCCGCAAAGGTGCCAGAAGAGGACTTGGTAACAGCTCGACCGGTTTCGCTGGTTTCTCCTTCTCGACAACACGTGGCTCTCGTCTCGCACGCTTCCTCGCTGTTCGCTCCTCTGCTCGCCGCTTGTCTTCCTGCAGCCACGCTTCGTACTCCGGATCCAGCCATATGTCGGGTTCATTCCATCGTTTCGATCCAGGCCAGGGCGGAGCGACGAAGGTGTCTCTTCGGCGAGGGTCTCGACGGGGTGAAGGGGATCGAGAGAGGGAGCGGGATAGTCGACTGGCGGAGCGAGAGACGGAACGTGATCGCGAGGATATCGGAGGAAGTGATCGTTCCGACCGGGTTTTGGGTATCGGGTCATACTATATTCAGCAGTGCTCATGCATGCGGACTTACCTGTGCGACCTCATCATACCTCCTCAGTTGTTTGAACGGACTCCTGAGGAACGAGTACACCTCGTGCGCAAAATGCTCCGACGCATGAGGGTATCCCGGACCGTTTGGAGTTTCGAGGAATTCGGCGAGGAGACGTACAGCGGGTTCAGAGCGAATATCAATAGCCTTGATGAGGGAAAGGATATACGTTGTAAGGAACTCTACGTCCACAAGGCTCCATACTCGTAGCTCCCGGCGCATGAACGCTGTCACCCTTTGTACCAGGTTCGGATCATCTGCTATCTGTCGAGGGGTCGGGTTCGGTCGGAATCGCGTGGTCGGGTTACTGGCGATGTGCTGCGTGTCAGCGATGGATTGGGAGGGAGGACGTACCTTGACGTAGAGCTCGTGCTGGTAGACTTCACGACGGCGTTCTACTTGCACATCCAGCTCGTCGGGCTCGATCTTCTCCCGCTCTCGCCATCGGTCATCAGGCATGTACTGGCGTCGAGATGGGCCGGGGAGTGACATGGACGGGAGCTTCCGTTGAGGCAGGGGTGGGAGGTAGAACTGCTCGTCAGCACCTCATCCAAAGCCTCCCTCACCTTCGTGGGCACAGTATCGTCCAGCTCATGCAGCAGGAACGGCGCCATATCCGCCGAACAAAGCGGACATCGTCTCGACTGATTCGCCCACACCCCAATACACTCAAACTACCACAAACAAAATCAGCGCCGTCCATCACTGGCTGTCGTAACCTACACAGAATTCATGTCCGCAGACTCCGACAATGGTACGATCCCTTAGCGCCATCAAGCAGATGACACATCTCTCCTTATTCGCATCCTCCTCGACTGTATCCTTGCGGACGGGGATCTCCACCGGCTCGTCAGGATGCTTCTTCGCCTCGTCTTCCCAGTCCATCTTCTTGCGAGTCGCGGTGAGACGGTCGGATTGGGATTGCTCGTGGGGCAAAGGAGGCCAGGTCCGGGGGAGGGGCATGAGCGCATGTTCGAGGAGGAATCCTTCCGCTTCGTCCACTAAGGCGGGTCAGAGGAGCGCCATCCAAAACAAGCTACACACCGTAGATGGATTCATCCACCGCTGCCTTGCGAGGCATCTTGGCGGCTTGACTTCCTGCTCGGCAAAGTCTTTCGGAAACAAAAGATTGACCAGAATTCAAGAGAGGCGAAGTCTGAAAAGTAGCACTCCAAACTGGCTCGTCCAGAATTCGGTTTGAATGAAAAATCCCTACATACAACGACCATTTGTCGAGGACGCCCCGCTGGCGTATATGCGAAATCCCACACTGTTGGATGCCCTTCTTGAGCATTTGGTCGCTATTTCCTACAAAAACCAAAAACGAAGTGTGCAGGATTCGAACCTGCGAGCCTGACGGCACGGGTTGATCATTCTACCATTCTAAACCCGCCGAATAACCACTATCGCAACACTCCGTTTCTTATTTCGAAGCTTCGGTCCTGGAGGATTATATACCCAGAAAGAAATACCGGTTGCCAATATCCCGCCCTGTATCCTGTGACTAACTGGGGAAAGATTGCTCCTCATTGACCTCTCAACAGGCAGTCGCATAGCATTTCGAGAAAGGGCAGCATCCCCGTAAGAGCAGGTTTGAAGCGGATACGCTCACATAAGACAATTAGACCTCGACCGGCTGCTGATCGGGACAAGGCGGAAGACTGGGTTGCGTTCTTGGTCTCGTGTACGCAACCCCCTTGCCTTTCAAGACGCGGATACAACGACCCTCGTACCGTACGCATGAAGCTCGCCATCCTCATCGAGGGAACGAAGATCAGATCGGCGACAGGATTTGGTAATTCCTTATCGCTGAGTAAGATCCGGCCGGGGAAGGCCGAGCCCGATTATTCGATGTCTACTATCCAAGAGTCCTACTGCATATCAGAACCCTTTTACAGCATGTCTCATCCCCTAGCCCGACGCATCGCCATCATCGGTGCCGGCTCTTCCGGCCTAGCGCAGCTAAAACAGCTCCTCGATGCTTTCTCTCGACCGGGAGTGGAGTCACGGCTTGAGGTAGTAGTGTTCGAATCTAGGTCAGAGATCGGAGGGGTCTGGTCCGTTTGAGTACTCGGATTCAATGGTCTCAATTAATTCAGCTTCGCTAGGCTATCGCAAGCTGAACCCAAGGCGTATCGACAAGCTGTGGCTGGGAGTAGTAAGGGCGATCAGCTCTATATCTACCCCCCGGGCGGAGATGACCCGACCCCGATGTATGATGGACTACGTACAAATCTGCCAAGTGTGAAGTCTGCTGCCCTCTGCTCCCCTTGTCCACGACTGCATTACCCTCTGCTCGAGTGAAGCTTCGATTGATATTGGACCTTTCAGGACATCATGGCGTATCGTGACTTACCCTTCCCGCCCGGAACACCCGTCTTCCCCGACCAACGTCTGTCCTTCTCCTCTCTACCTCTAGACTTTCCCGCTGAACCTAGAGCAGAGACCGTCTTGGAGTACCTTCAGTCTTACTCAACGACATTCAACCTCCTCCCTCACATCCGCTTCAACACCCGTGTCGACCGGCTCTACCATACTGCCAGCCCGGGACGACGATGGACCATCGAGTCATCCACCTCTAGCTCTCCTACATCCGAGGAATTCGATTACGTCTGCGTGGCGAATGGACATTATAGTGATGTCTGGCTGCCCTCCGTCCCTGGTCTGAGGTACGTCCCCCCCGATGAAAGAGCGAATTGCTAAAGGGCGATGACCAGGTCCTTCCCCGGTGAAGTTATGCATTCCCGCTTCTATCGCCGACCCGAGGACTATGCCGGCCAAACCGTTCTCGTCGTCGGATCCTTCGCCTCCGGTACCGACCTCTCCCGCCAACTCGCCAGTCTCAACCTCCACAAATACGATCCCTCCGGCCGACCATTCACTCCCGACGGTGACGACCTGGGCTTTGGCTTCACGAAGGTGTATGTCAGCTCGTCTGGTGAACCGAATATCACGTCAAGCAGTGGGCCTTGGAATCGGTATACCACGCATGTCCCGCTCATCCACCACGTCGAGGGTCCGACAATATTCCTCGAGGACCACCCGCCGCTGGAAGGGGTGGACGTGATGATCTTCGCCACGGGGTACAATTTCAGCTTACCATTCTGTAAACGGACGGATGCGCCTTGGTGTGAAAAGGCGGTGTTGGATGTGGAGATAGAGGCGGGGGAGAGAGGTGGTGGGGAGGAGAGGGATGTAGGGGGGATCAAAGGGTTGGCGATGAGGGAGTTGGATGGGCTTATGTTGTTCCTCGAGGGTGATCGGAGTATCGCCTTCCCGGTTCTCCGTGAGTCCGCCTCTTTCACCACCTTCACCAAGTCAAAGCAGATGTTGATGACCCGCAGAATACGGCATCGTCCCCTTCCCGTTCGCCGAGACGCAAGCCCGCCTAACATCCCTACTATGGGCGGACCTCCTCCCCCTTTTCCCCCCCCATCCCACACTCCCGCCAAATCCATCAAACCCCTACTCCGCACCCCTTCCAACACCTCCGCCAGCTCCCTCGGGGACACCCCCTAAACCACTCCGGAAATCCATGATCATGCGGCAGCAACTAGTCTTCGGGTCTCCGTACCATTACAATTACGAGGAGGTCCTCATGGACCTCTGTCTCGAGGCGGACGAGCGTGCGGGGGTGGAGACGGCGCAGCATTGGAGGGCGGTTGAAGGTTGGAAGCGGGAAAGAAGAGCGGATTTGGGTCTGAGAGTTCGGACGTTAGGGTATTGAGATATCCGTGGATCCATGCATCGTTGTACTTTTGGGTGGGGGGCGGATTAGTCTTCTCTATCGAGGAAGGATGCTCCTCGGTCATTCTCGATCTTCCGCGTGAAATTGGAGTACCACTGTTGGAAGACGGATAATGGGATGGGTGTATCGGGTCTGTTCCCATCAATCACTATCTACACGGAGCTGAGGGAGATACGTGAGTTTGACATCCCCACCAAAGGAATGCAGATAATTGAACAGCTGTCAACATCAGCGTCCTTGCCAGACCCATGGTGAGGAGGGAGGACACACATTCTTGACAACCTTCTCCGCAACCTTCCCCACATCGACCCTAAGGACCACCTCCTTCCCCTTCCCCTTCCCCTCGCCTCCGCCCAGTTCGTTTGCAAGCACCTCAAGCTGAGGTAAAGGAGCGATCCCTATACCCAGATTCGCCGGGGGGGAGGCGATGTGCGATTGGGCATCGGGGGGAAGGAGGGGGCGGAGTCGGTAGATCGCGGAGGGTTTCGCATTGGTCAACCTACACCAACGGTCAGACTAGGCTTACACAGGTAGAGTGGATGGAGAGGTATGGTGAAGGGAGGGGGATGAGGAGGAAGACATACACGCCAAGGGGTTGGTAACCTTTTCCTGGCCAAGCGAAGTGGACGGAAGCGCCATGACCGTCGGGGAACGGAACTGTCCGGAATCACCGTCAGCCTCAATGTCCTCAATGAGTCGAGGTTCATTACTCACCGGTGCCAAGGAGAAAGACTGTGAGGTGGTTGATCTCGTAAGGCTGTTCGAGTGGGAAGAGGAAATGAGTCTCGTCGCTGGGGTCGTCCGTCCATCAGCTTGAATCGTGAAACCGGTTTGGGTCGAGCGGTTGTTGGGAAAGGTGTGGGGATGGATTAGATCATGGGGAGGGGCAGAAGAGAAGGGATAGTAGCGGAGGAGGAGGAAGATTATCACGTACATCTGCTGTCGATTGGTCTGCCTGGCGACCTATCAGTCAAATATTCCTATGTCGAGCTAGGGGCACTTGACGAGTGTCGGGAGAGAGGCAGCGCTCACACCAGTCGACCCGCTACGATCACCCCAAACATCGCCGCAGATCCTTCTTCTCGGCCTTCAGACGGAAATCACTGCCCGTCGAGGACGCAGGCGAAAGTTGAGTGTAGAGCTCGCTAAAACACAACTCCCGGAAATTATCACTCGGGGATTTATTCCGGCGGAAATACAAAATCTCGATCTCTTGTCACCATCCCATGTCTCTCCTCACCAATCTTCGCTCAAGAACTCTCACCCATACTTTGAGTACCGCCAAAAGCTTACGCATCCGCCCTAAGTCTCCCATCTCGGTCCGCAGCATGACTCATTCCACCCTCACCCTCACCCCTACCCCCCCGGCCGACCCACCACCGGCTTCCAAAGTCCAACTAACCTCTCACCACCAATACCACTCCCCACGTCTCCTCCCTTCCCACCTAAACCCCGATCCACTCCTCCAGTTCAACGCATGGTTTGCCTCCTCCCTCTCCCCTCTCTCCACCGAACCACCCACTCCCGTCGTACGCGAACCCGAGGCGATGGCCCTTTCTACCGTCTCCCCTTCCGGAATCCCTAGCACCCGAGTTGTCCTCCTCAAGACTGTTGATTCGGGCTTCGTCTTTTTCACCAACTACACTTCTCGGAAATCTACCGAGCTCGACTCGTCACCATACGCCAGTCTGGCGTTTTACTGGAAGGAAGTCTCCCGCCAAGTCCGGGTTGTGGGGAAGGTCGAAAAGGTGTCGAGAGAGGAGAGCGGGGAATACTTTCGGACGAGACCGAGAGGGAGTCAATTGGGAGCATGGGCGAGTGAACAGAGTAGTGTGGTTGGGGAAGATACTCTGACTGAGAGGGTGCAAGAGATGGAGGAGAGGTTTGGAGGGGAGGTCGAGTTACCCGGTCATTGGGGAGGGTGGAGGGTTGTGCCTTTGTGAGTGATCACGCTCTGTCTCGGTCCTGTGGAAGGAATGTCAAGGGCGCAGACATTGAAGGGGAGGGGAAGGAGTGGATGGTAATGTGATCGCCGCTGATGTCAGCAGCGAGGTCGAGTTCTGGTCCGGCCAACCATCGAGATTGCACGATCGCTTCCGGTATACCCGACCCCAGGAAGGTGGAGAATGGAAGATCGATCGTCTCGCGCCATAGCTCAATGCGTACAATATTGCTCCCCATCAGCAGCCCACAGGAGGCAAAAATGCATACAGTATCAATCTCTGCCGGCCGCTCACTTCCTCAAACTCGCCCGATGCCCCCATGCACGATATCACATATCTCACACAGCTCGTCCCTGACCTCGTCCTCCTCCTCCTCCTCCTCCTCCTCCTCCTCCGGCTTATTCCTCATCCTCCCCAACCCCCTCCTGCCGCAAAGCCATCTCCACCTCCCTCCTCTTCCCCTCCCTAACCTTCTTCTGGATCCTCATCCACCCCCCTATCGGGGTCGTTTCCACCCCAACTCCCTCACAGAACCTACTCACCTCCCCTCTATCCCGCGGTGCAAACGAGACGTTCCGCCGCTTCCCTTCGATCCATGTCCGCGTCGCTTCCAGCTTCTCCATCAATGTCTTCAACCCCGCTTGTACTTTTTGACTACCCGCCGTCCCTTTCTTCAGGTGCCGCTTGAGTGTCACGATCACCGGAAGCACCATCTCGGGGAATGCGATACTTGTGGAGATGGTGGTGTGGTATTCCCCGAGGAGGAAGATGAGTTCCCCGCCTAGACATTCTTGATAAACTCTTGTTTTCGAATATGCAGCTGGTGCTCGGATGAGGTATTCGAGATCAAGGGGCTTGAGAGTTGACTTCTTCGGGTTGGATCGCCGGAACTCGGTGGAGTCTAGGATCTCGAGGAGGAATGGGGAGAGGGGGATGTATGTCGCAGTGCGCGAGATCAGGCGGATGAGGGAGTGGAGGATGTGGAAACGGAGGGGGAAGTAGCGAGATGACGGGAGTAGGCTGAATCATATCAGCTGCTGTACCAGTCCCCCTCCTCCGAGCGCACATACCGGACGACACCCAAGGCGATCTGGGTGAGCGGATAGATGAGCGGTTTAAGCGGACTGTCAACCCCCGCATTCTCCCTCTGCACCTCCACATCCGCTGCTGCGCCTAATACCTGACTCCAGAAATCGATACAATGCACGAACTGCCAGTTGTACACCGTTCGGAACGCCTCTTGGTTTCCGCCCGCTTTGCCGGACGTCGAGCTGCGGACGACATTCCGCAGATGGACAGCGAGCATGCGGATGAAGGTGAATGCGTGGGGGTACGATCTGTCAGGAGCAAGGAGGTAGAGCTCGGATGCGGTGTTCTTCATCAGGTTGAGGGAGGGGAGGGTGTGGGGGCTGGTGTTGCGTAAGGGGGGAAGGAGAGCACGGTAGACGTTCTGGATATGTTGTCAGCAGGCGGGCGCTTGTAGCGAGGAATGGCGAACTCGGAGGCACAGGTCTTTGATCGCTTCGTCTCCGGCAACGCTGAGCTTGCGGACAGCAAGGAAGGCTGCGATTCGAAAGTTGTCGCCAGCCGAGGACCAAAGGTCAAGCAGCACCTGTAAGTTGCTTTAGCTGCCTATCAGGCAAGGATTGAGAACGGACGAACCTTTAGGTACGCTCGCAGATGCTTCCTCGCACCCATGACCCATGGTAAGAGCTTTGTGCTCTCTTGAACGGCCACAAGCAACATTCCCCCAGCATCGTCTTCGCTCGATACGCTGGACGGAGTGGAAGGGAGTAACTTGATCAGGTGGAGGACGGTCGTGAAGTGGGAGAGGACGAGGCGGTTGAGGGATTGGTTCGGCTGTTTGGGTTGCTGCAGCTTTCTGCAACAGAATTAGCGGCGCGAAGCGAGACCAGGAGTAAGCGCACACTCGACCATCTGGTAGAGCCTTGAATGGAAGGTGGTGTGCGATGACGACCGGCGTGAACTTCAGCGCCGTCACCACGAGCTTGTTGAAGACTGGCATGACATCGGTCATCTTCACGTCAGGGTTGGTCGTCGGTCTTCTAGACCGGAGGACAGACGCGGTGAGTAAGCAGACTCACTTTGTGCGCTGTCTATTGAGTACTTCGTATCCCGCCCAGTCCCTTGGTCCGCATCGTCCTCGCTCATATGTGCTGCCGCTCGGAAGGCGAGAAGTGTCTTCCTCAACGACCGAAGGGAGTGCTGCTGAAATAAAAGGATCGTCAGTGCTGGCCTTACAGCTTGGAAGCCGGGTATGCTTGTTCGCCGGAACTCAGACTGACCTTGAGCATCCCCTCCTGCCACTGCCTCAACATCTTCATCGTCACGCTCGTCTTCCTCCGCTCAATTTCCACCTCGTCCTCATCCTCGTCATCCTCAGCCGGATCCATCTCCTCATCCTCATCATCCTCCACTTCCGCCTCTCTCTTCCCTTTCCCTTTTCCCTCATTGCCGAAACTCAACAGATCCCGGTCGTTTTCCTTGAGGTATTTGAAGAACTCCGGATCCTTCTTCTCCAAATCCTTCATCGCCTTCTTCATGGCCACCTCATCCAGCTCTTCCGCCTCACCCTCCTCACCATTCTCCTCGCTCTCCTCTGTCCCGCCCGTATTTTCCTCGTCGTCATCGCTAAGCTCCTCAAGCTCCGACCCGTCCTCAAACCCCTCCTCCATCCCACCCGCTCCAAAAAGCTCATCCACAGTCTTCGCCACACCCCCAGCCCGCCCACCGGCGCGCTTCACCTCCCTCGCCCCATCGACCTCCTCCTCTCCGTCCTTATCGGCGACTCCGCCATCTTCTCTGGGCGCACCCCGCTGCTTTTGACGACGAGCATTCCGGTCCTCGGTCTTCCGCTTGATCTGCTGATGTTGACGACGGGATTTGATCTGGTCTTTGAGCTTGCCCGAGGCGGCGAATTTCTTGAATTGCTTGGAGATTTTCGCCATACTTGGCTTGGTGATGCTGATTTTGGGTTGGCCAAAAGGAGGATTTTGGGAATGCAGGTTGGAGAAGGAATATTTTGCGGGGAAAATCCCGCGAAATGGACGGGCCACAAAATCCGGGACCGCGGCGAGATCATATCGCCGATGACAAGCAAATTGCGAAAGACAATATCACATTCAAGGTTGCATTGATTCCGAGTAGAGAGGGCTTGAAGGGCTCTTCATTGACTGCCATGGCAAACGAATCCCTCATCCATCGATCAGATCACCTGTCCCCATCTGCCAAGATTGCCACGTGCCATGAAGAGAGATACCACGTGGCTTGCCGCTCCCATCCACGGACAATTGGTCACTACTCCGACCGTACTTTTCCAATAATTTCATTCACACTACTGCTTTAGAAGCGATCTCCATCTCGTTGTCACACTCCACTCTTCCCGCGATGATGGTGCAACGTCAGATTTATCAAGCTGCCAGCAGCGTAAATTTCCCTCACCTCCCAGGTATGGTTTTTCGAGCTTACCAACCCCTTCAACCAGCTGTCCCACCTCTCCTTCCCAATTCGATCGTTCGCGACAGCTGTGTCGAATCTACCCTCTTCCCCAGAAGCGTCGACCTCCACACGGCGATTCCAGAAGCTTGATGATGGCTTGACTTTTGATGACTTCGTCTCGGGCGACGAGCCGCCTTCTCCAGAAGGGGAACGGGTGGTGCTCGGTAATACCAAGCAGTGCGCCTACCCTCGCTTCTTGGGCGCTGAGTCTTACTGAATAGATGTTCAGGCCCCGACTTCCCTCATTCCTGAAACATCCGATCCCGACCGGGGCATCCTATAGTGCCATCAAGAAGGATCTCCGAGGCTTGGGCCTCCATACGGTTTGTGAAGAGGCGAAGTGCCCGAATATTGGGGATTGTTGGGGAGGTGGGAAGGGCGCGGCGACGGCAACTATCATGGTGGTTACCACTCTCAATCATGTCGCTCCGGCTGATCGAGTGCATCAGCTCATGGGGGACCAATGTACGCGAGGTTGTCGATTCTGCTCCGTAAAGACCTCCCGAGCACCTTCACCGCTCGATATCCATGAGCCGGAGAACACGGCCGAGGCGATCAGTCGTTGGGGTCTCGGATACATCGTTCTCACCAGCGTTGATCGAGACGGTGAGTCTCCGGCTTCTTCTGCTCGGATAAAGCTCATGGGATAAGTTAGACCTCGGGGATGGCGGCGCCGCGCACATCGCATCGACCATCTCCAAAATCAAGCAAAAGGCACCCTCCATCCTCGTAGAAGCCCTAACCCCCGACTTCGCCTCCAAAGGCGCCGAGACCGTCCACCTCGTCGCCACCTCCGGCCTCGACGTCTTCGCGCACAACGTCGAGACGGTCGAGCGGTGTACCCCGTTCGTACGAGATCGGAGGGCGGGATTCGAGCAGAGTTTGCGGGTTTTGGAGGAGGCTAAGAAGGGTGCGATGGCGGGTGGGAAGGAGATCCTGACTAAGACGAGTATCATGTTGGGGGTTGGGGAGATGGAGGAGGAGGTCACGGAGACGCTACGACGTGAGTATCTGCTGTTGAGCGACTTTCCATCCACCTTGTCTGGATCCATGGAGTATTCGTGTCGATGCTGATGCTGCTCGATCAGGACTACGTCAATCCGACGTCGATGTGGTGACATTCGGCCAATACATGCGTCCGACCAAGAAACACATGAAAGTCGACCGCTACGTCCTCCCCGAGGAGTTCGCAAAGTGGAAGGAAGTGGCCGAGGGTATGGGTTTCTTGTACGTCGCTAGCGGTCCGCTCGTGCGCTCAAGCTATAAGGTGAGTCTTGGAGTGTGTTTTGCGATTTATGCTGATGATTGGGGTCAGGCTGGGGAGTTCTTCATCGAGAATGTATTGAAGAAGAGACGGGCTGAATCTGCGAAGAAGGCTACGGCGCAGCTTGCGGCTGCTGGACATGGCGTTGAGGATAATGTTAGGGCGTCTTGAGCTGGAGACGTGGAGCATTAGCCCATCTGCATACGGCTACCATTGCGCAGCATGCGCAGCGGAGACTAATTGCTGGGTAGCGCGGCAAGAGCGCATCTGTCATCGTCTCCTGGTCCCTCCGACCGATGCATGCAGCTTCAACTATTCAGACTAGATATCGCCTCATGTGATACCCCCGACTCTGGCCGCGATGGCCATCCAAGCGACTATCCTCCACGCCACAGCAATAGCGATCATGATACCAGTATACCGAGCGGTATTCAGATCGGTCCACCCGAAAAGCGCGAGCCTGAGCCCATAAATCAGTACCTTCGCATGACCGGGACCGGGGATGGGATGACTGACAATTGCTCGCCGCTCTGTGCTACGCATGCTCCCGAAGCTAGATCTTCCGCCGAGCAATTGAATTTCAGCCCGATAGCTTCATTGATGATCTGGATTCGGGTCGCCGCTAGATACCCTATCAGCTTGATGTGCATGGCCAATGCAATCTCAGCTCACGTTTGACACAGGTCGCCCATGCCAGCTATACGCGAATGATATCAGCTGAGTACTGGCTAAAGTTGGAGCTGAAGTGGCAAGAGGAGAGCGAGACTCACCCCAGATAGCCAAGTCGGCACCGAAAGCGAGATGACACCGCTGACCTGCCCCACGATCGACAGTAGCGTCGACACAACCCTGCGTCGTTCTCATTAGTCCAGGCCGAGATTTTGCATTGCGAGTAGGACCCACGTCACGGTCAACCCCTCGATCTGAATCCATGATCCGAAGATCATCGCGAAGCTCTCCCCCATATTCACCATGGCCCAAATCGTCATGCCGAATTCAAAGTAGATTTTCGCGGACGTCTGCAGTCCGACAGCCACATTCATCTGTAAGATATCAGCTGAAGCAGGGTTTGACCAGGAGGGATACGCACGATAGTGGCGTAAGCAAGAGCGCTGATCACCTCGAACCCGATCTCGACGATCGTGTAAGTGATAACGAAAGTCGCCGGGGAGTATCGGGCAGATGACTTTGCCTCGTGTAGGTAGAGGTTTCGGTCGGCGGGAAAGATGGCCATCGCGTTGAGCAGGCCGACGAAGGTGATGGCGGAGGTGGATTCGATGGCTATGCCGATCCGGTCTTGGGCTCCTGTACGAGCATTAGCCTGGTTCCGCCCTGAGCTCAAGACGACACGCCAGAAGGGCCATGAGTGAGCCGCTGGAAGAAGAGGATGAACATCCCTCCAAGCAGCGGGGTCTGGACAAGTCGATTGAAGAAGATCTACAACCACGTCAGGCGGGTCCTGAGCTTAATGAATTGCTCACATCCTTGCGCCGCCAAAGGTTCTTCCAATGCCGCTCCAGTACGACTGGTAAAGCCACAAGCATACTTGTCGTACCCTCGCCCCGCTTGACCATCGCAGCATGCTGATCCACATCCTCCACGCCATCCTCCTTGCCCGCATGTGTCTGCCAGGTGGAGGTTAGCTTCTCAACCCGATTGAGCGATGTAGGTTGGTTACTGGTCCGCGGATCGACGGAGACCAGATCAAGCAGGTGATCAGCGGGATTGAAGAATTCAGAGGGGATAGGATGTCCGATTGAAGCGAAGTAATCGACGGCATCGGCGCGCTTCCCAGAGAACTGCAAGTAATCAGTGGCCAGAAGATAGTTCCGCAGACAGACTTACAGTCACGACACCGCCTCTGGCAAGAAGTGTGACGTTATCCGCCAGCTTCCAGATATCACTCCTAGGCTGGTGTATCGTGGCTACGAGACATTTAGCATTACCGCCCGATCCCAGAACACATACCGATGACAGTTCGACCGGTCGCGGCGATGTCTCGCAGGACTTGCATGACGGACAGTGCAATGCTACTGTCAAGCCCAGAGGTACTGAACACATTGCGTGTCAAGCTCGCAGCAGCTGGTAGGAGAACGATACTCACGGTTCGTCCACCAGAAGCACTGCCGGATCGTTGATCACTGCCTCTCGCGTCAACCTAGGACATTGTTGAGAGAGGGATGACAGACTCTGTACAGCTAGGGACAGTCTTCTCTTCTCTCCACCGGAAATCCCCTTCAGCAATGCTCCGCCAACAGGAAGATCCGCGCAGTCCTTCAGTCCCAGCATTAGGAGAACCGTCTCCGCTCTGGCGACTTTTTGGCGTCTTAACAGAGTTTCGGGCAACCGCAGCATCGCGGCATATCGAAGGGTTTCCCGGACTGTCAAGGAGGGGAGGTGCCAATCGTCATCTTGCTCGACAAAGGCGACATTGCTTCGAGATGCGGATGAGGCGGGTTCGCCAGCAAAGAGGACTTGACCGGTACGGGAAAAGTGAGCGAACGGTCCCGCTGGAAGGTGGCGATTGGCGAGGAGTTGAAGGAGAGTTGACTGAAATGCCGTCAGAAATCGGCCCCACTGATTGCTGCACTCACTTTACCAGCACCCGAAGGTCCCAGGATGGCAGATACCTCTCCAGCTGACGGTTGCACTTCAGCGTCCCTCGACGATCAAGAAATCAAACTTACCAGGAAAGCTAGCAGAGAAATGGTCTAAAATAATCTTGCTCTTGCTCTTTACCGCGCCTCGACCTATTCGTTCCCATTTGAGAGATAGATCCCGGATCTAAGCCAAAGTCAGAGCTGCATGGCAGCAAGCTGATTATGCTCACGTCCACATCGATCCTATCTCGCGTCATTTGACTCTCCTTCACGTCTGTATCCTTGCCTCGATGATGTGACTCGATCTCGGCAGCGTGCTGAATGGCGTGAGCGTGACTGGTCCTCTCCCAGACAGAAACACACCTTGACGCCACCTGCAGGGTATATCTTCGAGATGATCAGCTGAGCTCCATTGCTTGACTAGTGAAGGCTCACCCATAGGACGAAGCACGACAGTGCATACTCCGCAAAGGCCAAACCAATGAGGCCAGCAAACCATGCGCCAATGTTGATCGAAGCGTCAAAGTCTAAGCCATTCAGGACGTTGTTGCCGATGCACTATGGCCACGGCTCAGTCAATCTGAAGTGTAGTCAGTGATCCGACAGACCTGATCGAGATTTGCGGTTGAATCCGGAGGACATTTGAAGGTTCTGTCCTTGAATTGCGTCGTCGCAAAGATGCCTGAGATGAGCGATCAGCTTCAAGTGACTGAAGCGCATGAAGACCGCACGAAAGGAGTAGAAGTAGGGGCTGATCCACCGGATCCAGGCGACATAGGCTGGGACATGCGTGCTTGCGAGATACCGTCAGCGACACCTGATGTCACGGAGCTCATTCTCTTACAGGATGAATCCGGAGCTCATGCTAATCGAAAAGATCAGCTTCAAGTATATTGAGAGTGATAGACGTACATCTGAAACAGGCTGAGAGCATTGCCGACAAGTGAAGCTTGTGCAAAAGAACGTAGGAGCGATGCCTGTTAATGATCGTATCAGTTGATCAGTCATAACAGAATCAGGAGATGACGTACCGCAAGCAGAGCAGCTCCCTCTATGGTGAACTGGACCAAAATTGTCTATGAGATCGCGGTCAGTAACGAACACGTAGCAGGATACGCAGGACTAACAGAAGCTATGCTGGTGAAGAGTCGTGAAGCAAGCTCGTCCGTCCGGAGATGCGAAATGAAGTACAAGAGGATGATATATATCGATGGCGAAAGAATCGAGGTTCCAAGAAAGGATATCCAGTCGGATAGAACGTAAGGAATGACATCCTGGTACCTGTAAGTATGATGGCGCCCGAAGAGGTACCAGGCGCACATATAAATTATCCTGTACACCTGTCAGTTCTGTGATGTTGTGATGCTGAAGAGACCACACACCTCGCGTTCACGATCAAAAATGATGAGGTCGTTGCAGTATTTGTAGATCCCTACGCCTATCAGCCCCATAGTCCAGACTACGGGATAGACTCACAGAAGACCTGCTGAAGGTAGAAGGCACCGGGAATCAGCTGAAATGACAGATTCTTCAGGCTTTGGACTCCTGTCGGTGTCTATCGCCTCATGTCAGCCTCTGATCCGACGAGCTGCTTAAGCAATTCACCTCTGGCAATTGATAGTATGTGACTCCGATAATCACACCTAGCAGGATCGCTTGCAATGCAAAGCCCAGCAGTTGCGATACGTTCCGATACACATTTCGATGAGCCCGTGCAGTAAGAACACGGGTCTGGCGGAAGAAGCCGGGACGACGCTGGTCTCGAGGTCCGCCTCCGGGATCAGACAGGACGCGTTGCAAATTAGGATCGACGGGTCGAAGAGTCGCTTCGCTTGACATTGGATCGGTCCTTTCTCTCTCCACGCTAAGATTTTGTGCCCAATGCTCGGGACTACGGGTTTTCCAAGCGTCGGTGAGGATTCGTACGCGGGCGGAGGAAATCTCTTCTCTATCGGGATCACGATTATCGACGGATGAGATGTCTATCAGGAAATCTATTGTATTTCAGTATGGCTCGAACCGTGACAGTGTGACAGATCTTACCAAGCGGATTCACACCCTTCTCTACGTTGTGTCCGAGTGAGGAGAACCATGCGAGGCAATCCCCTCTCGGGCCAGAGTAAACCATTTCGCCTCTGGAAAGCAAGGCGATGCGATCGAAGATTTCGTACGTATCGGAGCGTGGCGCGTGAATGGAAAGGATCACAGTACGACCTCGGCGGGCGAGCTGAGAGAGGGTGAGGAGAAGAAGATAAGAGGTGAAGGCATCTATGGGGAATCAGAATCCATAGCATGCAAAGGGCGAACGATGAACCTAATCCTGAAGTAGGCTCCTAGATCGGATATCAACAGGAGCTCACAGGTAAGCAAAAAGACTCACGTCCAGAATGAGCACGCTTGGCAGAGTGACTAGCACGCATCCGATCGACAAACGTCTATGCACGAGTCAATTATCCTCGTTCAACTGAGTCGACCACATACCTCTTCTCTCCTCCGGATATGCCCTTCCGCAAGGGTCCCCCGACAACAGTATCTGCTGCATCCCGTAATCCTAGCTCATCCAGGGTCTGTTTCACAATGAGCTCCACCGTCTCTGTGCACAGCGAGGTCGGTAGTCGGAGCTGAGCAGCCTGGCCTATATATCAAAACGGATCGCGACCCCTGATGATAAGATTGCTCACGTAAGTCAGAGTCTCCCGCACTGCGGAATGCCATTAGCAAGATCACGGATGGAAGTCCATAACAAGGTACCTACCTGTAAGGCAATGGACCAGATAGTCCTGCTGTCTCACGAAGCCGATACGCCTCTTGACCTCCCCCTTCCCGAGCTTCGGGCCGCCAATCTTCGACGAATAGACCACTTCCCCGCTTTCGACCGGCAGCCCCGCCAACCGGTCTGCGATCGCGTTGAGGAGAGTGGTCTTTCCGGAACCCGATCCGCCAAGACTACACCCAGATTGGTCAGCCTGAAGAACGAGTAAAGGGCAAGGGGAAGAAGACGTACATAGCGAGAACCTCCCCGGTACGACACTCGCACCCGACACTGGACAGGATATGGCGCTTCTTCTTCACCTCCCCCTCTTCGACGACTTTTCGTCGAGAAGGAGGTTTAGGGATCCAGCTGGAGCATCGATCAGTCAACCTATATTTACGCTTTAGAGCTTCACTTACGAAGTAGCTTTCGCACGATCTGGGACTCCAACGCCGAGGCTGTCCACGCGAAGGTAGCACGATAGTGGTGGGGGCAGGTCAAGCAGTGCGGTTCTCCCCCCATGATCTCCCCCGACCGGCTTCTCCTCCGTACTCGGTTCTTGCTTCTTCTCTGGATCCTTCATTGTGGCCAATTTCTCCTCCAGGATGGCCTTATCCAGTCTGTCATGAAGTTTCAACGCATGATTGGCGCCTATGACCGGAGATGACGGAAGGGAAGATCGTCTCTGACGGGGATCGTACGGTTGGGACGAGACTCTTTGACGGGATGAGTCCACCGTACGGTTTGAAGAGATCTCGAGCGACTGTCCCCTTATCCTCGGAGGACGGTATGGGAGAGCGGCAGTCGGGGAAGGTGACCATGATGGGAATGCATGGAGTCTCGATGGGCCTGCTTCGGGAAGGGGGAGATCGGTGACCGATGGTGGGGTCAAGGTTATAGGTGGACCAAGGAGAAGCGGATTAGAAGCCATGATTTGATGCGGTGGTTGTGGTTGGCGATGCTGAGGCAGACCCAGTGAAGACAGGAAGTTGTCCCTAGGCGGACTGAACAGAGGGGCTATAATACAACACGACAATCATCAGACCGATCCCCGAAAGAATGCTGTCGTCGACAACGGAACGTGATCTCCCGCTTGAAACCTTCTGTGTCTCAACGATGTTCTTGCACTCGCCGGTTATCCGGAGCTTCCCCGACTGTCAAGCGCTGCAAGATGCTTTCAAATGGACTCTCATGACGACCGCTCACAACGCCTTCGTGACCGTCCCTCAGGGTCATTGCAGATCCCGAGCTAGCTCTCGCTTCACGGCTCCTCCACCTCCACCCCCATCTCCTCATCACCTTCATCCTCCCGAGCAGCAGGTCCCGAACTAGAGAAGTTTCAATCAACCGAGACAGAGAAGGATAGATTACGAATGGTGTATTTCGACTTCAAGAAACCGCCTCCGTCCGATCCGGTCGCGGGGACGAGGGGCGGTGAGGGTATCGAGGAATTGATGCAATGGATGGCGGACATGATGAAGCCGGCTTATCAATCTATTCTTAACGCCAGCCTTCCCAATAACCTTGACGTTTAGGCTGACGGGAGATGACTCGTAAGTTTGAGCCCGTCTGCGAAGCTCCTCATCCAGATAGTCATTCCAGGCCGCCCGATCTGATCTTCGTGGACTTGATGATCCTCTGTAAAGTCGCCCCGATCCTACGGGACATATACGGAACGAAGCCTGTTCCCCGGACCCGAGCTCTGTGTCCAATGGGTTCAACGGTTTTGACGAAAATCAGCTGACGGATGAAGTATGGGAGGTCCCTTTGAAGCCGCAGTAGAGCGGTACGTGCAGGATGTCGCCGCGCGGTATGTCCGATTCGGCTGCATTCGAGGAGGTGCGCCAAGTCTTTCGGACGAGGTCAGGGTCGAGCTCGATTCTGGGATGAAGAAGCTGGGCGAGAGAGGGATGAGTCGAGATTAGGTGGAACAACGCCGCGTTCTAGGTCATCCGGTATGTCTACCTCTCACTCCTCCCCGCTGTCCCTCGACCTGAGATGGGCCAGGCCGTCGCATTCTTCTTGACGCACTGCGGCGCGGGTTCGGCGATGGAAGCGATCCTCCAAGCTGTCCCCATGGGTGTGAGTTGCCTTGTCTTCCCTACTGATTAGCAATCGCTGACGGGACAGTCGCATGGCCAGGAGCATGGGACAACCCTTCGTAGCCGCCCAAATCGTCGAGCTAGGACTTGCCATCGAGCTCGTCCAGATCCGCACGCTACACAATATCGGTCGAAAGACGGGGCGGGGGGGCCGTGGTGGAGGGCACGGAGGGGGCGATGCGGAAAGAGATGCAGGACGCTTTTGAGAGTGTCAGAGGAGAGGTGGGCGAGAGGATGAGGGTTAGAGCGAGGGAGGTGAGGGGGAGGGTGGAGGAGGATGGGGAGAAGGGTGAGGCTTGGAGGGGGATGGAGAAGCTTGGGCACTTGGTGGAAGTAGGAGGATGGAAAGTAGGAGGGTTGAAAGTATAACACCTTGAACGTAAGAGAGAGGACGAGTAATTGCATTGTCTACCAGGCACCAACGACTAGCACAACTCATGCAGAGTACCTTGAAGAGGAGTACTATGGAGTCTGGGATCTTCCGCATACTCAAGGCCTTATTCCGGGAAGCAGCTGAAGTTCTATGATCCCAAATCTCGCATGTGTGTAGATCTTCAGGAAGTGGAACGCAGTGGTCCGACAATGCATGCACTACGTCCCATCCCCCAACTCATCGACCTCAGCACCATCCCGACCCACCACATCCTCCGCCTCCCAAGCGCTACTCAACCTCGTCAGCTCCACTACCAATCCCCAGACCACCTGATCCACATCCCTCAAAACCCTCAACCGCTCGCCCAGTGCCGCGCGCGTATCTCCCACTCCTATCCATGGTCGGGGCCCAGAAGACGGTTGTCGAGTCGAGAGGTACGGGATGTATCTCGGCGGCTCGTTGAAGGAGTCTGCCATCTCCTTGCCCTTGCCGTTTGGCGGGGCTTTCTCGCTCGGAGCCTCGGTCACTCCTGGCTGTTTCACCACGTCCGCTACTACCGCTCCCGAGAGAAGGCTCATCCGGCGAAGTGCTGCGTCTGCTGCCTGCCGTCGGGCGTCGGTCTCCTCGTCAGCAGAATGGGACCCACTGGTGGACCGGAAGATTTGAGGAGGATTCGAGGAGAAGGGTGTAGTCGATCCGGACGCGAGAACAGGTGTGGTGAGTCTGCTGCGGCTGGAAGAGGCCGAGAGAGGTGGCTGAGTGGAAGTCGGGGCGGTCTCGGGCGCTGTTTGGGCGTGTGTTGAGACTTCCTCGGGTGGAGGAAGGCGAGAGGTAGATATTGTCGTTCGGGTGTGATAGGCGGCTTCAGGCGTGGCTGATGGCTGACCCGCAGCTGGTGAGCGAGGCGCCGAGCCAAGCGGCGTTGGATAGAATCGACCGGGAGTGATCGGTCCGCCCCATATTGACCTCTGCAGTCTCTGGTCCTCTGGTTCCGCCGACCCGCTCGCATTCGGAGTATGCCCATTCGCTTCAGGGATTCGCGCTGGTGTTGGACCCGGAGGAGCAGGCTGCCGATCCCGACGAGGCCTGAAGTACTCGTTGTAAACTGCCTGCAAAGGATTGACGGGGTTCGCGTTCCCGTTGGCCTGAGGGACGGCACCGGGAGCGGGAGGTGCGGGCGCGGCGTTCCGAGCTCTACCAGGAGCGGGATTGCGGAGAACGTCGCGGCGACTGGCAAATCATCAGCTTTCCTTGATCGATACTGCTGAGGGACCACTTACCAGGTGGGACAACTCTGCTGCCTCTCCAACCAACTCCTCAAGCAATGGAAATGGAACATATGCCCACAAGCCAACTTCTTCGGCGTCTCGTTCGGTCCTCCTCCTTCCGCCTGGGCCTGTGCCGCTTGTCCAGGGATTCTCGGTACCATCTCCTCCCGACAAATGATGCAAGTCCGGTCACCGAGCCTCTCCATTTCCTCGGAAGTAGCGTCGGGGTACAGTGCGTCCATGTCCCTAGTCGCTCGGCGGTAGCGGACGAGATCGCCGCATCGGGATAGGAAAGACCGGAGGGTCATGTAGACGTCTCGGAGGATATGTAGGGGAAGTCCGTAGTGGAGGAGGATGACGGCGAAGAAGGAGAGGTAGGTGAGGAGTTTGACAAAGTCTACCATGTTCTACCGTCAGTACTGTGTATCCATTTAGTCAAGTTAGAAGGACATACCGACAGCCAAATCCACATAGAAGAGATACATGCTCTTCTTCTCCCAACTCGGCGCATCCGCTCGTCCCCTCGCCCGACGCAGGTCAATCAATCCAACCATATACCTCGCCGAAGTCCCAAACATAGACGCGAGGAGGATGATGAACTCCGAAGCGAACAGTACCATCGCCGAGACGCCGTCGACGAGGATGGTATCGAGTGAGTAAGTGACGAGGGCCAGGTCGATGACGGTCAGAAGGGCGATGACGACGGAGATGCGGAGGTGAAAGAGCGGTGGGGGGCCGGGTGGGGGGATCTGGTCCATCTGGACGGACTTAGCTGTGTCACAGCGCTTTGGGGGACGTACATAGTCGACTCGGTCGGCTGTGATCCAGTGGAAACATTTGAGGAAGAGGAGGAGCCCGTACATGAGCGCAAACGGCGCCGAGAAGTCGTCTCTGCACTCCTCAGCCCCACCGCACATCCAACATTATCTGCCGTCAAATGACCTACCGAAAGATGGTGAGCGCCAAAAGCGACTCGGTGAGGAACATCCACAACCTCTCAAACAGATGCTGTTCCTCATCAGCACCTCTCCGACCCCACTCCAGGAGGAGATTCACCTCATATTCGATAGCGCGGAGCTGGCCAAAGAAGATCTTCTTGAATGCAATCCCCACACAGATGGCATTGAACAGCGCAAAGTTCGCCAATACCTACAAAAGCTCTTCAGCGGTTCCTCAATGAGCAAAGACTTCTGGGGGTGACGCACCATGAGAGACCCGCTACTTCGTCCTACGGCTACGGCAGCCGCAAAGAAGTTCGCACGGGAGTGTAGGGCGGAGGAGATGACGGCTGTAGCGAAGGCGGTCGAGGTCAGGCCGTAGATGGCCAAGCGGGGGGCCATGATGTGGGGATCTCAGGACGAGGGAAGCGGAGACGGATGCCGCTGCGCGTCTTTGATGGTGTTGAGCCAATGAAAAGGTATGATGATCTTACGGATGAGAGAAGATACTGTAGTGAGGGTAGACGAAAGGAGCCATTGTGAGATGAAAGGAAGCGAGACCAGTTTGAGGGTGGCGACGTGGCCCTCCCACCAAACAACCCCGGATCATCCGAAACCAATACCCAAATGAATGCATGAGTTCTTCTTATTCCCTATGCTAGAGGCCCAAATACAATGCAGAGTAGTGTGTGATGCTTCTAAGCCGCCGGTACTTCTTCCGAGACCTGCCAGGATGCTGGCATGGTCGGGTATCCAGGTGTGTGAAACAAGCCGCTGTACATTGGTCCTTCCCCGGTCATCTGTGATCATCGGCCCAGATCAGCTCATGAACCACCCCGCAAAGGAAAACACTGACTACTTGCTCGTCCAAGACCGCTCTCCCCCGCATGTATACAGCCACAGGGTATCGCCTCTCCTCCATCCTCGCGCACACCGCCTCTGCGGCTTCCCTCGTCCCCGCCCTCAGCTCAGCACGAATCATCGATTCATACGTCGAGGGCTCGCGATAGACTACATGGGTCGGCTCGGCGGTGACCGTCGACGGCTTCACATGACCCGACGAAGTGAGCAGTGTCGGGTGATTGTTAGGTGCCGCAACTCCCGTCACACTGTCGCCCATGCTCTCAAACACCTCACGAGCCTTCTCGATCTCACCGGCTCTCGCATAACCGCTGATCAAGACGTTGTTGACGTACGCGTTCCCCTTGACTCCTGAAGCGACCATGCGTTGACGCATGGTTTCCAGGTCCTCGAGAGTGCCCTCGGCCGAGATGACGCTCAGGATGGCTTCCCAAACCCCCGGCTCAGCAGCGGTTCTAGGATCTCGTGTCGAGGGATGCATCGGGATCGATTCGAACGTCTCGATCGCCTTGGCCATGTCGTTCCCGTAGATCCCGTACGCCGCAATGATAGATGCCCAATGCGTGCCCTGCACCTTGACGTCGGGGTCCGCGCAGAGGTCTGCAAAGACGCGTTCCATCGCGGGGAGATCGGTGGGTTGCAGGACGGCGAAGGTGTCAAGGAGTAGTTTGTAGGTATGAGCGGACGGCGGAACTCCGTGGGCGCGGAGTGCCCTAAAGTAATGCAAGACCCGCTCACGTGAGGGTTCGGTGGTAAGATGGAACTGCATCATGGTACTACAGCAGGTCAGAGAAGTTCTCCTGCAGGTCGGCAGACTTACTTGTAAGGCGGAACGCGGGGTCGGAAGTCACGGCGAGTGCTCATCTCGTCGAATAGGGTTGCCGCAGACTCTCCATCGCCGACACGGCAACACGCGTTCTACTGTCGTCAGCGCCTGCACGCATCACATTGCCGCCTGACTTACGATGACCGCGCCGTATGTCACAGATGACGGTGATAAGCCTGAGACACTCATATGCTTGAACAGCTCCAGCGCCATCTCCGCTTTCCTCGCCTTGGACAACTTGCTGATGATCGTATTGTAAAGGAAAAGATTCGGCTTGACACCCATCGCCCGACTCTCGTCAAACAGCTCACGCGCGACCAGCGCGTCGTCGGTCGTGTCCTTCGAGCAGGAAATCATGGTAGCGTACGAGTCGGCGGATGGTGCCATGCCGGCTTCGACGATTCGAGCACGGTGCATTCCCGCTTGTTCCAAGTAGCCGAGATGACAGCATGCCATCAGCATACCATCCTCAACATCAGCCCAAGCGGCCGGCTGTTGCTGTGGCGGCACAACGGAAGCGAGTACTTGCTGGGCCAGTACGTATACTTTGCGTGCCAATGGCTCATGTCCTTCGCGAGCGAGGTTGACGATGAGCTTACTCAGGATGTCCGGGAGAGCGACGGCGCCGCGCGAAAGTCCGTGGAGGAGGAATGTATAGCAGTCACGAGCGCTGAGCTTGGTTCCCCTTCGTGCATGTGCGTCGACCCAATCATTGATCAGTGGATCCACGTAAAGATGCATGCCGGCAGCAACCGGTGACTCCGACACCCCTTCGGATGCGCTCGACAGGGATCCGGGTGTGGGCGGAATAGAAAAGATCTCAGAAACAGTCTCGGTCGATGCGTCTGATTGAGACTCCTGAGGTATGACCGGAACAAGAGTTTGAGCGGAGCTCTCGCCAAACGCCCCGGCGAGCATCTGTGTTGCCCTTTCCCTGCCGAATCGGCCGATGAGGATGTTAGCGAAGATTTTGGCGTGTTTGGTGGGCAAGAATACGTCAAAGGAATCCGGCTTCTTCGTCTTGACCTCATGGAGATCATCCATAAATCTGATGATCTGCTCGTCATAATCGCCATCGTTGAGCTTGGTCGGAGGTAGCCCAGCAAAGGATATGAGCATACGGAACCAGTCTTCGCTGGCCAACGGCAGGTCGAGAGCGGAGGCAACCTTGTTCCGTTCATCAAAGTACTTGGCGATAAGACCCTGACCAGCAGAAGCATTGGGAGACACTCGATGCAGTTCCATAGCGCTCCAAATCCGACACAATTCGAAGAACGAGACATCGGTCTTAGTGATTCGCTTTGCGATGGGTCCTAAGAACCAACGAGACGGGCGCTTGTCCACCTTGAAATAATCGAGCAACGGGGCTATCTCGTCGTACCGACCCAGCTTCAAGAGAAGATCGCAGTGTGCGGTGAAAAGGGTCGGATTGAGTGCCACTAGGCCGCTTCCTGATGACTCAGCCTCACTGGGCGGGGTTTCCGCCAGATCGGACTTCTCGGGCGGATCGGGTGACGACGTGAAATGAGGAACGTGAGCAAGAATCTGGACGGCTTCCGCAGGATCCGCCTTTCGTGCTTCGGCAAGCACGGCAGCGTACAACCGACGAAGACGAAGGAGGTCGGCCCCGACACCCTCTTCGACCCCATGTGCTCGTAGCGCTTCATTTCGGGCGCACATGAGCTGCACAGCCTCCCTCCACTTGCCGGCCAGGATGAGAGCGTCGGTGAAGCGGAAGAAATGGGATGAAGCTGTTGCGTAATGTCCAAAGCTACGAATGATCTCCATGGCTCGAGGATACAAATCCAGCGCTTTGTCGATATATCCGGATTCGGCTAGCACCATGACCAGCTCGCCTAGAGTCTGTGTAGTAGGATGCGGTGGGATCGTAAGGTCGGGTACCACTTCCCGAACCAGCACGGGCGACGCCAACATCTTATCGAGAAGCTCGAGAGCTATTTCGGGCTTGCCCGCTGCTACGAATGCCTGCATTGCTGCAGACCACGCAGTACGGCAAAAGCCAAGCAGCCGTCGTTCAGGTATTGTTGAGCTCCTGAGGTTCACCTCAATGTTTTCTGTGATCCATTCGCGGTCGTGTTTTCCCTTGCCTTCTTTTTCAGTCTGCTCGTATTCATCCCAGAGCTGCCTGAGCCCTTCGACATTTTTCGCCGAGCCAAATGATTTGAAGATATGGGCGTAAAGTGCTCTCGAGCCAAGAGCGCCGGCCCGTTGAGATTGTCGGAACACCTCCATCATCACATCGAGATTCGGCTCCGGTTGTTTAGCGACCGCTTCGATGATGCTGAAATACACCGCTCGGAGGTATTTTTGCTGGCCACGGGCGAGACTTGCTGCGCGGAAGAGTTTGACCGCAGAATCGACGTTACTTTCCGCCTTGTAGCCCTCCATGATATGATCCTTCTCTGCCGATTTTTCCTCGTCCCACTCGGTTCCGAAGGACTGAGCCATCCATCGACCCCATCGTTTCTCGTCCTCCCACTGGCTGACCGCGGCCCAAACATCCCTTTCCCGGTAGCATAAAGCCCTGATGACATGCTGATAAGTCATTTTGTTCGGTACGAGGTCACGCTCCAGCATTTCGTTGTAAACCTCAAGGATAGGGGCGATTGAGTCGCCGGGGCTCCTGACGGTGATGATAGCGTCAAGGCACATATTATATGTCATGTGAGTCCAGCCGGGGGGGACAGGCAAGGTATCACACAATTGCTGAGTCTCTCTCGGCGGAGCAAAGGGCGAAGCTTCACGAGGAGAACGATAGTAAGCGACGAGTCTTTCCACCGAATCCCGTTGACCTGAGCGTTGAGCCTCGGAGATCGCTTTGTAGATCTCAAAATCGCGCGACCGATCTTCGTTGATCACCTCAGCAGCCTTCTCCTGGACGTCGGCCTCCTCTTCCGGGAGCTCCTCGTACGCATTCGACATCGAATCGTCCGCCTCGGCCGTCTCCTGTATCGCCGTAGTGCTATTTCGCCGGACCTGACCGGCACGTCTGCCGAGAATAGGTAGATCGATGCCAGCGAGGTCCATGAGCACCCGGGTCGGCTGTTGCAGTACTGGCTTTCGAGGCGGAGGCGTACTCGAACGGACTGGCAGGACGTCTATGTCTATGTCCGGCAGCGGTATGCTCTCTGACCGGGTGGACAAAGCTCGAATCGACAGCTGTGATCGGGAGTAGGGTCTACCGACGTGCCATAGTTCCAGGCTAGTTTTGGATCGTTGGAGGGGTTCCGGCTGCGATGATGGTAGTATGGGAGTAGACGACCGGGAATGCGCAGGCGTCCGGGGAATTAATGGTCGAGGGGATAGGAGCGGTGTCCTTCCATGGGATCTTGAAGGTGACGCAGACTCGGTAGGGAAAGCGATCGAGCTCCGCCGCCGCGATCTCGATGGCGACGACGGTCCATCCTCGAGCAAAAGCGCGGCACTCGCCTTCCCCGCATCATAGTCGATCTCGACCACTCCCAACCTTGAGCTGCCCGCCCGAGCCTCGATCTCCCGCCGCACCCCTCGTCCTACTCCCTCCTGCGGCGCCTGGATGAGTCGAGTATGCTTCGCCAGGCGATGCTTCAGCAAAAGATTGGACCGCCTAGCCGAAGTCGACGACTCAGATCGCGAGTTCTCATCGGAAGTCAGGGACGAAGTTGGGCCCGTGCCACTAATTTGGGGGAGGGACAAGAAAGCTCGGGCGTGGCCCTGTCGTCTCATCAGCGAGTATTCTGGATGATCGGGATGGACATACGGTATATCCTCCATTCCCCGCTCCGGCATTTCCGCTCCCGTATCCGGCCCTTCCTGCCCCGCTCGATGAGCTTCCAGCAGCTTGGGCGGACGACTGTGCTTGCGAGACGACGGCATTGCCGACTCCGTTTGGTGGGAGATGATGGAGCAGGGAGGGGTTTGGGGTGAAATGCTCGGGTGAAGGGGCGGGATGGGAGGGGAGGCGAAGGAGAGGGCGAATATGGGCGCTATGCTGGATGAGCCTGATTCTTCTCATTTGCAGTAGTGACTGCTCACAGAGGCTTATTGAGCATGTTGGACGGGGCTATCGATCAAGCTTCATCGACGAGGAATCGAGGAAAACGTGATTTCGAGGATGATCGAAGTTTGGAATGTGGGGTTTGAGGGTATCTGCTCTCAATCATTACGAGCAAGCGCTGTTCATAAGAAATGATCAAGCTGATCAGACCTAACTATTGAAGCTTAACAACTCGGCAGCAACCGCGCGGACACGACGGCAAGAGATAATTTCCGGAGGAACTCTGCCCGAACCGCGGCGATTCGGAGTTTCGGTTCCAACCGGGATCAATCTGCGATGTCTCCCGTTGGTTTCCAGCATCATAGATATACTTTCACGAGTAGTAGTGGCATACGCATATGGCGCCAGTGCATTGACTCGCCGATACCAATGCATCATGTTATGTTAGCTATGCGCAATTCAGACATACGAGCAGGGGTAAAGACGAATGAAGGGTATCAACGCAAACCCTCTGAGCACTCAACGCCTCTTCTTCACCCCATCCGTCAGACCCCCGAGCTTCACTTCTAGGGGTATGACGCCCCCAATCCCTGTTTTTGGCGGTCCGAAGCCGCCAGGTATCGCTTTCCTACACACCTGCACCTCGTCTCAGCCTACCGCCCCTCAGAATCTGTGGTGCACATACCGGACATTCCCCCTCGACAACAGAATGGATCCCATCAATCGTCCACAATCCCTTGAGTTCCTCCTTGACGACCACATTCTCCTCCTTGGGCGCCATAGGGTCGGCAGCCTTGATTGCGTCCCAGCTATCCTTCTCCACTCCACGGTCAATAAGCTCCCACTCATATTGCTTGTCGAGGTGACCGAACCATGCCGCTTTGAGGGTATCGACCGTCCACTCGTTCGCCCCGCCAACGCCGCCACGGCCGGCATTGTGGGTTGGCGGACCGCCACGTCCTCGGCCACGACCTTGACTGCGGTTCGGCGGGCCTCGTACTGGGTGGGGATTGGGATTGCGTTTGATGGCGGCGGTCAGGGAGTCGAGCAGGCATTTCGCACACAGAATATGGCCGCTGTCGCCCTGTCAGCCGAGCTCGAATATACCTTTGATTGACTGACCAAAGCGTCATGACCGCCCGCTCAGGCGCGCAGAAGCACACCGGACAAGCTTCGCCTCATCAGCCCCACCCCGTACAGACCCCTCCTCATTCCATACTCACTAAAACTGCCCAGACCCCTTTGATCGTCCTCCCCAAGACTTCCAGCCTCACGCACCACAACATCCTCACTCGGTGTCCTTTTCCCATTCTCTGGTATCCTGACACCTATCACCTGGATACTCTCATCCCGATCCCCTTCATCGTCCTCCACGGCGATAGGCGAAGGTAGCACCGCGCGCCCCTTCCCCTTTTCCTGCGTGGTATATCGGCGCGCGGCACTCTCCGGGTCGGAGGTGGATGTCGAAGCTGACCCAGAGGCGGAGCCGGAGCGTTCGAGGGGGAAAGGCTGGCTGATCGGCCGTATCCGAGGATCGTTGCCCGCCGGCCGAGCTAATGTCGGGTCGTCATTCACCTGGTCCAGAATGGCGAGTAGCTCGCGACGCTCTGCTCGGCTAATGGGCGGCTCGATGGGTGAGGACTGCCGAAGAGGCATCTCAGGAGGTGGAGGTGAAAGGGAGCCGGAGGAAAATACCGAGCGGAAGCTATCGTCGTCGAAATCATTCGTGAAGACCGAATGGTCCTCGTCATTGAAGACAGGAAGTGGTGATGGCCGGTGGCGTAAGATTCTGGCAGACATATTTCGTCCTCTACTTTCACGGGTCGAAGCACCTCGAGCCCTACTTGATGAGCGTAGGCTTCGAGTAGATGACGAAGAATCGCTGATGCTGGTTCTTCGTGAGGAGCTGCCGTCTCGTATTCGTCGTCGGGGAGGGAGAGGGACGTCTGCGAGGGTAGGAGGAGGTCTTTCAGAGCGGGTTGGTGATAGGATGAGGGATGATTGGGAGCGGGTTATGCGCGGTGGTGGTGGCATCGGTTCGATGACATCGGCAAATGGCGTGACCTGAACGCGAAACAAAGGATTCAGTGTTGGCACAGAGAGCCAGGGCGTTGAAGCAATCGGAGCGGGGGGGGAAGGCCTGATGGCGCGTTGACAAAGCCCAAAGCCGTGGTGGAGAAAGACCATGATATCAGAATTCAGTCACAAAGACGCCAGTCCCTGGATCTTGCAAGCCTACGAGTCAAAGACGCTGCATGCACAGTGTCCGGGTCCGAATCGGTACACGCGCCTATTCCATTCGGTATTGAGGAAAATCTCCTTTTCAGCAGGAATTCTTTCCACGAAGAATCTAGCTACGACAACAAGCTCTTACCGACTTCGACGCAACCGATTAGACACTCGAGAAGTGACAGCTCAAACAGCAGCCAATATACCATGCCGAAGGTGAGTTTTGTCACCTCTTATTTGGATCGTATGCATTTGCGAGGGTGTGAATGGGTGGCAATGCCTTGCTCCTCTTGTTCTTGAGAGCGCGTCGCTGATCGATGCTTTGCGGATGCTTAGGCAAAAGGAAAGGTCCGATACCTCTGCTCTTCTCGGACGAACCTGAGCTGACCGTGTGACTCGCTCCTCTTCCTTCAATACCCTCTTCTACCCCTTCAATACCCTCTTCTATCCCTGCAATCACATTCCTCTCGCTCCCTCTTCTCCGCTTCTCGCAATCTTTCCGCCTGACCCCACACCCGAATACCTGCATATTCTTCACCTTCCTCGACGTGAACGTGTTTCAACAGGGCGGCAAGAACCGCAGAAGGGGAAAAAACGAAGGAGACGACGATAAGCGCGAGTTGGTGTTCAAGGAGGATGGTCAGGGTGAGTCGCGCGTCCCTCTGTCACAAGAGCACCACAAGCTCATCATTGACCGGTCTGCGGTGATTGACCAGAGTACGCGCAGGTGGTAAAAATGCTCGGCAATGGGCGGATAGAGGCGAAATGTCAGGATGGGGAGACCAGACTTGGTCAAATCCGCGGACAAATGCGAAAGAAGGTGGGTGTCGTTGTCTCCCTTCTCTGCTTCCCCTTTCGTTCTCCTTTGAGGCTTCTAGAGACTCTGCTGACACCCTTGTAGGTCTGGATCGTCGCTGGAGATATCATCCTCCTGTCCCTCCGAGATTTCCAAGACGACCGTGCGGATGTCATCCATAAATACACTGCAGACGAGGCACGAAATCTCAAGACATACGGGGAGTTGAAGAATGACTTTGCGATTCACGAGGCGGCGCCCGGCGAGGGCGGTGAGTCAATGGGACAGCAGTGTTTCTCAAGATGCTGATTTGGTTGTCAGGCGAGGGCAGCAGCGACGAAGAAGGAGGCGTCGACTTCGAAGAGGCCGAGATCGACGACATCTGTGGGTCTTACCGCTTGGAGAGGCCTCGACCTCGAGCTGATAGTCAGGATCTTCAGAATCGCCTCGACCGTATTACTTGCTTGCTTCTCCTACTTTTCTTTTCCATATACCGCCTCATATCTCTCGCACGTCCTTATCATGCATCGTGTCCCGCTTTATTCCCTGCTCTTCATGCATTAGGTACCGGCTCGACCGTCCCATCCTCCTTGATCCTCTGAATAATCCTCGCCGGATTCCCCACCACCACCACCCGATCTGGCACATCATGCGTCACAATCGCGCCAGCCCCGACCGTCGATCCATTCCCAATGGTCATTCCAGGGAGGATGGTACATCCCCCACAGAGCCAGCAGTCCGTGCCAATCGTTATAGGCTTGGCTGCTTCCGGACCCGATAACCCGTTTCGTGCTTCCGGCGAGAGCGGGTGGGTCGGAGTGTAGAGCTTCACGTCGGCTCCGATCATCGTTCGTGTCCCTATCATGACTGCTCGTAGTCAGCTGCAGCACCTTTGGCAGTGCATCAAAAGGCACAATGTCAAGAGACGTACTGGGACAGACATCAATGAATGTGCAATTCGGCCCGATATACGTATCATCGCCCAGAGAGATATTGAAGCCCTGCCCGTCCCGAAATCAGATCATGACTGTGACTGGACCAGGAGTGGGTCGCGTACGTATTCACAAGTGAAATTCCTCATGATCCAGCAATTCCCACCACAATTCACCCACTCTTTATACATCTTCATCCGCTTCCCCCCTTCAAGCTCAAGGTTGCACTGATCGTTCTTGACCACGGCGAGGTCACGTAGGCGAGAGAGGTAGGGGTCTGTTGCGAGGTAATTCTCCGCGCGGATCATCTTTTGGAGCTCGGTGGGGAATTCGCCGGGGAGTGGGGGTGGGATGCGGGGGCTGGGTTGGGACGGGGAGGTGCGTGTGGGCGGGTCCCTCATTTTGCCAGGTATTGCTACGGAGAGGAGCGAGGAAGAATTTGTTTACACCGTGACGAAATTTCAGGATGATGGGCGTGAAGATGAGGGCATGTCGACGGGTCCAGGGGGTAGCGGTAGATGAAAGAAAGACGCGAAGATACTCCGAGTCCGGTGCCTGCAGAACCAATTCTGACGTATAGAAGTACAGATCTCTTCTCCGATTTCTCTTAGCAAATCCACTCGCCTTGGACGGGACTCTCCAGAATGTCCAGGAAAATGACCCCTGTCCCCTTCACTGACCCCCGCTGGACCCACCTCCGAGTCCCCGTCCCGGAGCAGACCATCTCTAAGGACGGCTCGGAGCTCACCATGCTCACCGAAACTGGGACAGACTGGTGGCGCACGCCTACGGTTGATAGCTTCAGCGGGGCAGTTTATGGCTTCGGCCTGCCATTGGAGAAAGAGGGGTTCGAGGTCAGTGTGGAGTTGGATATTCGGTATGAGACGCAGGTAACTCCTCCCTTCCGGACGATGATATGCGCTGAATGATGGATGGGACAGTTGTGAGTGTCTTGGCCCGATCGTTGGGGCCTGCTTCGTGCTGAGCCGTAGGATCGTAGTGACCAAGCGGCACTGTTTCTGAAGATCGGACCGACAGCTTGGATCAAAGCGGGACTCGAATACGATTCTGGCAAGCTTTGGGCTGGCGTGGTTGTCTCGAATCCCTGGTCAGATTGGTGCGTCTCGTCCTGTCGTCATCAACTGTGTCCAGTCGCACGTCAGATCTCCCTTGAGATCCCAACTGACGTTGCGCAGGTCGCTCCAGCCAAGCACCCCCTCAAAACGCTTCACCTTCGCCCTTCGCCAACAACACCTCCGAGTCTACCTGGGCGACGAGATGATACGCGAGGTCAACACGTTCGGGCGGGAGGATGGAGAAGAGGCTTTTGTAGGTGTCATGGGGTGCTCGCCTAAGGGTGGTGGGGTGGAGGCGAGATTCACCGGGTTCGACATGCGCCAGGGGGTTAGAGAGTGAGATGGACTGTAGGCGAAGGTAGCTTGGTGAGAATGCGCCAATCCGGGAAAGGATCCGAAAGAATATTCATCCAGCATGGTCAGACTGGTCGAGAATGGCCCACAGGTGTAAGAACAGTACAACGAGATGCACGAATAAAAGAGCACTAGCGGACGGACTTTGGTCATTCCGCGTATTTGCTCGAGCAACTTTCAAGACCCACGGCGCCACGATGAAGGGCAATGTGATATTCCGAGGGGTCGTATGCAGCTGATAATCAAGCTCGGTCCACCCTTGAGGGCGATTCGGAGGCGGACAACGCTTCTCAAACAGACTGGCCTGTTTCTCAACGAATTCGACATTTTGGGGCTGCACATGAGTGACGAATGGGGGTGCCTGCCCCTGGCCGAGCAGTGTTGAAACGTGTTGACTCTACCGCCGATCCAGCTAGCCAGCAGGCCTAGTTGCCAGCTCCCCCTTCATCTCAGACATTCATACATACGTCCTATGCCGTAATTCTACACAAAGGTGGGTGAGATCCAACAAAGAGTCCGATGCGAGTCACGTGCCTTCGGAAACAGACATTGATGACACCGAGTCTCACCCAACGTCACCATTGTTGTCTCCTACTTGCTTTGCTACGAAACATACTGATCATCACAAGGAAGATCGTCGCCACGAAGCCAAAAGTCCTCATCATGGGTGGGTGCGTGGCGAGCACATATTGTGGGAAGCGTGAGCCTGAACGACGGATGATCTCCCTTAGCCGAGCTGTTCTCGGCGCAGAAGGAATGTCAGGAGATGCTGGGCCCAGTAGCAGAGGTAGTCGTGAGGGTTCCTCCATGATTTTGGACCGCTTTGAAACAGCTGAGACCTGGCAGAACAACGTCTCGACAAGAATTGTTCAAGAACTTTGCGCACGGCGGACGATACGATGATGCCTTGATGCCGTTGGCATCTATCATGAGCATGGGTCAGCTCCGCAAGTGGGGTCAGCAGATGAGGAGATTTTCAATGCCTTCCCTCTGATGTGCAAGTGGCTGTGCTGTCAATACTGCAGCAGCAAGAGGTGAGTTCAGCAGAGGCCGCTTGCTCTCAGCTAATCTTCAGGCATCGGCGTGTCCAGTACACCTGGAGCAGTGGACGAGGCTACAGCTACGACATTTGTATGCCTCTTGTTGTCAACAATGCGCCGATTCAGCATGTGCGAAGCCCATTTAAGAGCGGGCGGATTCGCACTTATCAAGCAAGTCGAGGAGAGCGCACACGACCTTAGCGGGAAGACGGTAGGGATCTTGGGCATGGGTGGCATCGGCTTGACGTTCGTCAACTACATCCGAGCCTTCCTTCGGCATGAAGATGCTATATCACAATCGAAGGGAGGACCCAGATGCGCCACCGGATGTCACCTACGTTCCGGCTTGGCAAGGTGGACGTCCTTATGGTCAGCATCCCTCTGAGCGAGAAGACCCTCGGCTTCTTGTGTGAGAAGGAGATCAGGAACATGAAGCGGGGTAGTATCATCGTCAGCACTGCTCGAGGTCCGATCATCGACGAGGAGGCGATGATTCGAGCACTTCTTGACGGATGTATGTGCCTATTCACTTTTGGCCTCTCGGGGATTGAATTTCGCAGCTCGCTTTAGTTGGCCTCGACGTCTTTGTCAAGGAGCCCAAGGTAGATCAACGATTGATAGACATGCCACAATCAGGTTGCAGCCTCACGTCGGAACGGAGATTCAGGATGCGAGACGGAAGATGGAGGTGCCGGCGTTGACCAATCTGAGAGACTACATCGTCAAGGGATAAGGCTGACTCTTGTTTCGGAAGTCAACTCGTCTTGGTACTCGTTCCTGCATGTCGTCGCCAAGGACACGATGATTTCACTCATCCGTAATACGGCAGAAGGGCTGCCGTAACACTTCTCAGATAACGTAATCAATCGTCGATCGCTCCGGAGAGCGGATGGCTACGAAGACCAAAGGAGTCTTAACTTGTAAACATTGCATCTTCTCACCTTTGGGAGTTCCACAAGAAGCGCCAAACCTTTGCAGGTGGTATACTCTCTTGATCTGATATCCTTCCAACATAGTCTTCTAATCCTCACCACCTAACTCGTTCAATCTCTGTCCTCCTCCTGTTCATCCTCGATTCCTGAAGCCTCAGTCTTCCGGAACTCCGGTGCCTTCGACCTCGCCACCAGACCATGGGCCTCTCCTCCGACCTGCGCGACCACCTCCTCTCCCAACCTCCCTCATTCAAGAAGAAGAAAGACTACGTACTCGAAGAGCTCCTCGGGCGAGGTGGTTTCGGCAAAGTCGTCCGGGCAACATGGTCTCCTCCAGGCGGAGAGACACGACAGGTCGCTCTCAAGTGGGCTTCCCACGCTTTGTTTACCTGTCCAGTCTGATGAGTAGGATAGGATCATTCAGAAGAAGATGGTCAAGGATAACGTCTCGGCGGTGATGGATGAGATCGACGTGTTGAAGGGGTTGGATCATCCGAACATCGTGCACGTTTGGGATCATTTCGAGTCGAGAGACAAGTGGGTCTCCTGTCGGAGGTGGTATAGAGGGGGCTGTGTAGGAGCTGATGAGATGGATAGGTATTATCTGACGTTCGAGCTGGCTGTGGGTGGGGAGCTGTTTGATCGGATCACCGCGAAGGGCAAGTTTACGGAGCGGGATGCGGTGGACTGTATCAGGTGAGCGAGCGGTCCTCCAGCAAACATCAGTCTAGGCATCGCCTCTGCGGTATCTCAGCAGTAGTCGGCGGATAAGCCAGTGGTGGATAGCTCGCTTACGCTTGCCGCCAGACAAGTCCTCCTCGCAACCGCCTACCTTCACGCTCACCAAGTTGTCCACCGCGACCTGAAACCCGAGAACATCATCTACAAGACCCGCGCCCCCGACTCTCGGATCGTGATCGCGGATTTCGGGATCGCGAAGCACCTCGAGCCGGATGAGGAGCTCACCACTATGGCTGGGAGTTTTGGGTACGCCGCGCCGGAGGTGTTGATGGGTAAGGGGCATGGGAAGAAGGTGGATTGTTGGAGCATAGGGTGAGTCTGCCGGAGCTGCAGAAGAAGATGGATGGAACTGATGGTGGATAGTGTCATTGCGTACACGTTGTTGTGTGGATACTCGCCGTTCCGGTCGGAGGATAAGGGGGAGTTGGTGAAGGAGACGATGAGGGGGAAGATCGTGTTTCATGAGCGGTATTGGAAGAATGTTAGTCTGACGGGTGGGTCGGTACATCTGCTCTTCGGGCTGTCCCGCTGATATCCGCGGGGGGACTAGCAAAAGACTTTATCCGGGCGATGCTACAGGTCGACCCGAAGAAGCGGTTGTCTGCGGATGAAGCGCTGCATCAACCGGTCAGAGGGTCGCGATAGGTCTATTGAGGCATGCTGACGGGATTCAGTGGCTCACATCCGATGAGGCGACAGAGCATGACCTGTCTGCAAATATCAGAGAGAACTTCAACCCCCGCCAGAAATGGGATCGAGCGCTTCTGGTGAGTGAATCCTCTCCACCAATCGCAGCTTTTCTCTCCGGACACTTCCCACCGTCAACGACATTTTCGGCGAATGAGATCAAGCTGAAGCAATTCTAGGTCATCAACGCATCAAACCGCCTCCGCTCCCTCAGCTCCTCCACCGCCAACACCTCCGTCTCCACCTCCACCTCCACCGGATTCGTCGGACCAGCATCGGCATCACCGTCGACATCCGCACCGCCCATACCAATCCCACAAGCGCTCACTCCGTTGAGCATGACAGACGAAGAAGGGTCCGAGCGGGGGACGTACTTCACAGCGGATGAGGATGATGACGGGCAGGGGAAACGAGCGGGAGAGGTGCCGGCGGTTATCCGGGATGATGCGGTGCCACAGGGTAGTGGAAATGGTGTCAGCGAGAGAGAAGCCGATGGGCAGGAAAGGATGGTGGCGGAGAGGAAGGCGCCGGACCCACCTGAACAGGGAGGACTGAGGGGGATGATGGGGAAGCTGACTCTATGAGGAGGCCTCGATCTGAACACGGGAGTTTGCCTTTTCGGTGAACATGTCGTGAGTATAGTCTGCTTGTTGTATCGATTGATCGCTGGCCAATCTTGCATGGAGATACTACTTCTGGATCTCGTAGAGACGTCCTGCGACGCCTTGCCCTACTCTTATCGCTTGCTTTGTAGGTGTTGCGTCCACACAGCAAGACAAGAGGTGTGAGCTGTCTTGTGAGATAATCACTGTCAAGAAGATCAGCATACGAAACGTTGAGTCCGTTGAGATTCCCAATCGCTGCTTCATGCCTCCTAAGCTTTCCCCACAGTCTGCTGAGTCATCAGTCTCCCCAGCGCCTTATCCACGTCCCCAGCACTCAAACCACTCAACCCAGTCTGACTCTCTACCCCTCTCTCTAAAGCAAACCAAATATCAGCTCGACCCAACCTTCCTCAAGCTGTCTATGCCGAGAGATGTCAAGGGGAGAGAGGAAGCGGACTCACCGAATCGGACGAATGCACGCGGTTCTACACCCGAGGCTTCGCGGATCATGAATTTCAATCCTGGATGGGCGGATTTGATGGACGGGTATGAGGATTGGATGAATTGTCTGCGGGGATCCGTCGGGGCGCGAGGGAGGGGGAAGGGGCGGAAGCCGGAGGGGATGGGGACCATATAAAAGACAGCCGTCAAACGGGGACAAGGGAGGGAGGGGACATGGAGGACAAACCGAACGCCCTGGGATGCCGGGGAGGTTTGGCAGAGGTGTAGTCGGATCTCGCGGACAGTGGAGGGAATGGATTTGGCGAGGGACATGGCGGGTTGAGGAGGGGAATGGGGATGGTATCTCGAGGAACTAATCCGACTAGCACGATTGTAGCCCGACGCAAAGCTAGGCAGAGCTTGTCCGATGCGTCGAAGATAAGTCAGTGTACTGTACGATATAACGAATTCGGATTGACGATCCCAGAGTTGAAGCTTTTTGGTGGCACTTTGGATTGCAATCTTCCGCCTCAAAGGCTTTCAGCATAGATTCACATCACTGTATACTGCCGTCAGGAGCGAACAAGTAGCCAAATCACACACACATACATATATCAGGATCTACGCTACGTCCTGCTACAAGTCAATCTCCTCTTGCCCCGCCATCCCGCCCCGCGCGCCTCGCTCACGCCACCCTCCCCTTCCCCAAACTTCCTGGCCACGGCACCAGCACACTGACATTATCCGTATACCTCCTCCAATCCTCACCTCCATACCTCTTCTCCGAACTCTGCTCGAGTGGTGGGACACCCGACGCATAGCGGAGGAGGAGGTAGGAGAATATGGGAGAGATGAAGACTAGAGACCGAATGGGCGTTGGGGGGAGGGCGGAGAGTGCGAGGAGGGGGGGACCGATTTGGAGGATCACTTCGCCTAGGTAGCTGCCGAGCCGAGCTTTAGCGAGGCTCCATCCAGCTCACTTATATTGAGGCAGAAGTGGGAGCGCAAGAGGCGGAGGCGGAGGGCGAGGGGAGGACGTACTTTGGGTGACGAGAAACGCCCCACAGACCGGAAGTGATGAATTTCTCCTCGTGCTTCTTCTCATCTTTGTCCTTCCTCCACGCGGATTTCTCTGTCCCAGCACATGAGCTCGGCCCATCTGTTGACTACCACGCGTGACTCACGGCGATCGGCAATGTTCTCCAACCCGAACCCGCTAGCCCAAATCCCCACAGCGAGAAGGTCCCTCAACCCCAGTGCCGGATGAGCAGCGCATGGGAGGGTATTGATGAGCACGACAGGGAGAGAGACACAGGTGATCCACGTGGCCTGACCGAGCCTGTCGTACCCCTTATCAGTATGGCATTCGGGAGGCGTAAATGACTGACCAGGCGCCAGAGAAGACGAGAGGCTTGGTCTTGATCTCGTCGAATCTGCTGTCTTTGCCAGCTTTCTGGATCCTCTACACCACCATCAACCGGTCAAATTGTGGGTCGGGAGGGTAGGTGAAAAGTGACTCACTTGGACGAGGAAGGAGCCGAGTCGGCCTGCCCAGAGGAGGTAGAGAGCGCTCGCGATCAGCTGACGGGGGTGATGGGCGACGCTGAATGGGATGCGGGTTCCGGAGGTGAAGAGGGATTGGATAGACGGGTAGAACTGGAGGAGAGAAGCTGGTCAGTCCGGGCTGCGAAACGGGGTCGAGACAGGATAAGGATGAGATAGAGAAGGAGGATTTTGAGAGAGAGGAAGGACTTAAAGCGGAGAGCAGCGTCGATGAGATGAAGCCGAGTGATCCAGCGAGATCGTAGTATTTCTCAGTCTTGTTCGGGACGGCAAAGAGGGCGAAGGCGGCCTGGAAGGCGTAGCTGATCATCTATCAGTTCTTGGCGTCTTTGCGGAAGATAAGGAGTGCTGGTTTAGGACTCACGTGAAACCAATCACACCAGCTAGACGGGAGGTGGTCGCAGAGTGTAGACCCAGAAAGGCTACCATCCTGTCTATTTCTTGGAGGAAGACGGGACAGAGCTATCAGCCGGTTGTTATAACTGAGCGATGGAATGAGAAACCCTCGGCTTCGGCATGATAGACGCGCGGAAGGGCTCGTGCCTGTTGCGTCATGCCCTCTCCCCGTGCGATCTAGGGTAGATCACCACTGAAATGTCTTACGGAGGAGGAATGCATGAAGCCTTCAGTAACATAAGGTAATCAATTCTGGTGATGAACAGCGTACACGGACAAGGCATATCGTAGAGTAATGCAAGGCAATATCCGCCGATCCCTGTTGAGCAAGCTACTCCTCCCCCAGACCCAAGTCGTAAACAACCTCTTCTGACCCGAACGGCTCATCCCCAAAGTCGAGCAGCATGGCATTGTCGATCTCCATGTCCCGCTTCTCCATACGTGCAGGTTGTATCCGTGCTGGTTGTCTTGGTAAAAGCTTCGGCGGGACTGCAGTCGTCTTCGTTACCGGGAAGCTGGGCATTGGTGGGCGGGAGATCTTCGCCGCAGGAGCTGTTCTGGTGGGTAGAGTGGCCACCGGATGACGAGCCCCGGGAGGGACATTGGTCCCCGCAGTACTGGGAACCGAGCTAGTGACCGGCCTCGTCGAGGAACGTGCTGTCGATGGCAGTGGCGCTTTCCGAGCACCACCCGAAACGACCGTCGGACGCGAAGCAGGCGCTCGACTGGAAAGGCCTTGCTTCGGGTCGGGTCGACTAACCGTAGTGACCTTGCGGCGGAACATGGGTTCTTCCAGATCTTCATCCGCTGAATCAAGTCAACTCAGACCCCCATCTTCGAAGACCGCAAGGGCCTCGGACTTACAGCATAGTCGGATCTTCACTTCAGGTTCTTCCTCCAGCGTCATATCTGGTACTTCTGGAAGGCTTGGCTTCATGTCATCGCGTGGTGTCCAAAGTGGCGGTAGTGACATGAAAGTCTGGAAGATTGGTACAGGGTCAGGGTAGGACCAAGCTGGTTCCCAGGGCAGCTCTACAGAAGCAGGTCAGCAAGGGTGCGAAGCGTGCAGAGAACCCAGTCTGAGTCATACCGAACTCAGCCACACTCACGGGTCGCAGTCGGCGGCATATACTCCACCTCATCCTCGCTACCCTCCTCCTCGACCTCCGCAACCCCGTCCAGTCCCACATCAAGCCGACCGAGACTTTCGGCGATACTCTCCAGCGAGTTCTCCTCTTCCCACCGGCCGCTTGGCGGAGGGGTAACGAAGGACTCCTCGCTGACGGACGGTCGGAGCGGGGTGAGGGATTGTCGTGACCGTCTTCGGGTTCGAGATGCTGAGGGTAGCGGTGTCGGTGTAGGCGGGATGGCACGGCCGGGAGCAGGTGTACGAAGGGCATTGCGGGATGTGGATGGAGGTAGTCGGCGGGAGGGCAGAGGGGTTTTGTGGGTGTTGGGTTGACGGGATTGGGTGAGGGAGAGTGAGGAGAGGGATCTGAACGGCCCGATATGGGTCTTTGAGGAGGAAGGTTGGATGGTGGATTGGAAGAGACGTTTGGGTTCTGCTCAGACATCGGTCAGCCCAGTACTCAGTGCTTATCATGAGCCGGCTGAGAGAGGTACTCGGGGCTGACCGATATCCTGCGCGTCCCCACCTTTCCCTTTCCCCGTTGCAGGTTGATCGACCAACGCATTCATATTCCGCTCGACTGTCTTCACCCCTAGTCCCACTCTTACGCTTGTCGAGGGGACAAGCTTGCTCGGTCCCGCTCTACTGGGCGTCTTGGATGGCAGGGCATTCGCGTTCTCCTTGTTGGTGTTCTTGGATGTGGTTTGGGAGGAGTAGGTTCGAGAAAGGTGTCCGGTATGTGTGAGGGGATGCGACGAGACGAACATGGCAAAAGAACGAGAAGAAGCAGTAAGTAGATGGAAAGAAGGTGAGAAGAGCGAGGAGAAGGGGAATAGGATGAAATAGCCGGAGAGGGACGATATATAACGCGTCCCCAAAAGTCAGTCACATGGAACCGCCAAGCATATTGTATTCCCCGTAATCCCGAAGAAATTGCTTCCGCGAAATCACTGACTGCCTCGAGGCCTTGATTCACGGCTCGTCAGGATCATTTCGGCATCAACGCAAGCGCTCGTTGAAGTCAAGAGCCGGCGAAGAGCAGCTTTAGCTGTCTTGAGTGTGGACAGCTGGGCGCGTCATCTGTTTGTTGGACCGAGGAGCGTAGCTGACTTCCTTTCTTCCCTTGCTTGCCAAATTCGGCATTGACTTCTATACCTCGTTCGAACCTTATCGCCCCGCTTCCGAATTCGTCTTTCTTCACATTCTCGACACTTTTGATTACTCCGCTCCCGCGCCTACAGATCACCTGCGCTGCAAGATGGACAAGGATAAAATCGCCAAGCTCCAGGCGCAGGTCCGTATTGGTGAGTCGACTGCTCTCGGTCCTCGTTTCAGGTCAAGAGCTGCAGCTACAGCTGTGGAAGCCGTCATCTCTCTTCGTGCTTCTGCCTCTTTGGTCATGCGCACGTTGGTCCTCGAGCTGACCATGCTTTTCATCATTCTCCCCTACCTTTCCGCCTTCGCTTCTCTGGTACCCCACCACCTCACCCCCTTGCTCCGTGTCCAGGCGGCAAGGGCACTCCGCGCCGTAAGGTCGTAAAGAAGTCTGTGACCTCCACGCAGGGCGACGACCGGAAACTACAAGCGGCGCTTAAAAAGCTCGGGGTGCAACCCATCACCGGTGTCGAGGAGGTCAACATGTTTAAGGAGGATGGGAATGTTTTGCACTTCAACCAGCCTCGAGGTGAGTGAAGCATTCATCCATCTGCCTATCCAATCTTCCGGATGAGTCACCAAAGAGATCCTGTGGCGCGAGACGCCACAATGAATCCTGGGCATCATCCGGCTCGAACACCCTCATCAACGCACTCGCTAACGCTCGCTTAGTTCACGCCGCCCTCCCCTCCAACACCCTCGCCGTCTACGGTCCCGGTCAAACCAAAGAGCTAACCGAGCTCGTCCCCGGCATCCTCAACCAACTCGGACCCGATTCACTCGCCAACCTCCGACGACTCGCAGAGTCCTATCAGTCCATGACCGCTCGTCAAGCCGCGGCTGCCGCAGCGGGTTCGGGAGCGACTGAGAAGAAGGAAGGCGAGGTGGGAGATGATGATGAGATTCCGGATCTGGTGGAGAATTTTGAGGAGGCGGGAGAGGGGAAACCGACGGATCTGGAAGAGCTGGAGTAGGTGAGGCCTGTAAAGCTAGAAGATGGACGCAGGTCATCGCCTCAAATCAAATCTGATGTTCGAACGTCCCCATCCGCAACCGAGATTTGTTGGCATCATTGCGCGCTCCAAGATGACTTTATCCTGAGGGCTTTCGCTGGCGAAATCACGGCATAAGAATGGAAAAACAGTACGACCTTCATGTCCCGTTATGAACCCTCTTCCTCTTCTCCCCTGACCTCTTCTCCGCCCCCTTCTCCAACTCCACCCTCGCCCCCGCCCTAATCTCCTTCATCTCCCGATAAACCCTAATAACCCTCTCCCTTTCCTCCTCCAATATCCTCGCTTGCCCCAGACTCAATGGAGTCCTCCCCGTAGCCCGGAACGCTCCCCTCCAAGCATCTTCCTTAGTCCCTCCTCCCCTCCTCAGGTGTGGAAGTACGGGCGGGGCGATTACTATGTCGTTCAGCCGGCGAGGTGCTGGGATGGGCGCGAACTCCCGTGGTGTATCTACATGTGTTTGAGGTGTTTCGCCGTCGATGGCGGATAGGTCACGTTTCCGAGCTTCTTTGGCCGCCCGGCGATCTCGCTCGGTAGTCGATTGGACGGAAGTGGCAGCTTTGATAGCCCGACTGACCCCTCCTCGAAGGGTGGCTTCGACACGACGATTGTAGTCCCCAAGCGACTCGCCCGGTCGGATGCCATCAACGCGCTCCTCCTTCTTTCCCGCTTTCTTCGCCGCCTTCTTTTCTCGCTTCTGAAAGTCCGAATCCTCGGCTTGGTCCGAAACTTTTGATTTCCCCTTGGATGGATGGAGACCGGTGTCTTCGGAAGTGGTCCTACCGGAGGCTCGAAATGCTGATTGGATGGAGTGGGAGTTTAGGATGCGGGAGGCGGAGCGGGAGGTGGATTGGGAGGAGGTGGTCGGGGGAAGATTCGAGCCTCTGATACTATTTCAGCGAGGTTAAGGAAAGACACCGAAGAAGATTGAAGGAGAAGACAGGAAGCAGATACGATGGAGGGGGTGGAGAAGGTGGAGAGCATGAAGGAGAGGAAGGGAGGACCGACCTCTTGGCGGTTTCGGAGAGACGGATGGAGCGTTTTGCGCCTGCCAGGATATCAGCAGAGCAGATGTAGATAGCCATAAGGGGACGCACGCTTGTGAGGCATGTTGAGGGGATCTGAGGTGTTACAAGGTAGATGAATTGGTTGATTGGACGGAGATGCGAGTGGCAAGAAAGTTTGTGTTCCGTCGGAAAGTTGAAATTTCTCGAGCTCATCTACCTGTTGTTGTTGACTGTTCTATAAGTCAGATATGTTCAAATTCAATTTTCAGCTCGTAAGGCTTCACAGTCACACAATACGCTGGCTGATGTATCTATACAGGATGACGAGGATACCGACGCCGGGCCATCTTTCTCCCCCACGGCTGCCCAAGCACGAGCTTCGATTTCCCCCGTGACTTCTGAGCCGACCAACGAGTCACAAAGATGCTACCAAGTGACCCTGGACGATCTAGTGAGTGAAGTACCCAGAACGAGCTGCCAAGATACAGCTCGCATGTCGGGAATGTCACTCGCTGATCGCTAGACATAGCTTGAAACCCTCCCAGAGACCCTCTCATACTCGCCCATCCACCACCCAGCTCTCACGACCCCACTGCTCCGCCGAGACCTCTTCGATGCGCGTTTCCAGCTCATAAGCTCCATTCGCCGACCGCGAGATGACGACGGAGGCCCGAATGGGTCCAGAGAAGAGGAATACGTCGATGCGAAGACGGACCTGATACCAGGGCTGTATGAGGGGGGACTGAAGACTTGGGAGGGCGGGATGGATCTGGTAGAGGTGCTGGCTTTTGTGGAGGTTCTTGCGGGCTGGGTGAGAGGGAGTCGAGTGCTGGAGGTGCGGTCTTGAAGTCCCTTGAGGCGCATGTGTCAACAGAAATAGGTCGGTTGCGGTACTGCGCTTCCTACAGCATACATCCTTCGAGCCCTTCTCCCCGCTCCAACCTCAGCATCGGCAGCGAAGACGACTCTCCGTGTACAGGATTACAACCTCCCCGTACTTAAACTCGTCACGCTACCGAACCTCATCCTTGCAGCGCTGCCATACCTCCCACCCGAATCGCTCAGATCACCAGAAGACGCGGGAGATCTAAGCTCCGCGATTCCCGACCTGGAACAGCCTGGGGATCTCAGTATAACGCCCTCGCTCAAAACCGCATTCAAAGCTTTGCTGGAGGAAAAGGGCGTCGAGCTGACATTCAGCTATGGCAACTGGACCGGCCTTGCCCGAGATTTGAAGGATGCCGAGGAGGGGTATGGGCTGGTGATGACGGCGGAGACTATCTACGCGGAGGATTCGGTGGACAGTCTCATCGATGTTTTACGAGCGCCATCATCCCGCCCAAAAGGAGTGGGCAGCGGGAAAGAGGAGGTGGTTCTGGAAGAAGGGATGGAGAAGCTGTACGTGCGGGATGAGTGGGCGAAGCGGCCGCTGAGAGAGGGAGAGGAGGGAGTCGTGCTCGTCGCTGCCAAGGTCAGTCCATATTGCCAGGACTCTCCAAAAGTCTCGGCAGGAAGGTTGATGAGCTTGCAACAGGTACTGTACTTTGGCGTCGGCGGTGGATTACAACACTTTTTGCACCGCGTGGAAGAGGGAGGGGGATGGTCGAGTGTGGTTAAAGAGTGGATGAACGGTGTTGGACGGAAGGTTGTCAGAATCGGATGGTAGGGAAGGTCCATAATGGCGTGCTCACTGATAACGGAAAAAACACCTTCTGGTCACGGACAGCATCTTGTGCAGTACGTTGCGCTTCGATTGTCGATGCCCCAAGCTTTTCATTGCCTCCCCATCGTGAAAGCTCACTTAGGCTTGGGTTGCTCATATCGGAGCATTCTGAATGTCTCCAGACTACGGAGTTTCATCTCCATAGGAACCGGTGCTCTGCCGGCAGGGAATAGTGGAGGTAGTCCACCTCACCTGGAGAGTCCTGACTATGAGTCTACCTCTATTCTAGTAGTCACTTCACAATCAAAGTATGGACCCATCTCCACGACGGACATCAAGCAGTAAAACGGTGGATCCATCCTGACATGTGTTTGACACTTGTCTGTATTAGCGACTTTGAGAAACGTCGCTCGGTGAAAGTATGGATGGCGCAGATAGGGTTCAAGATTTCCAGCCGGGGTGCATAAGTCACACAATCTCTCATCCTCTCGATTGTCGTCTTCAATCTCTAGCTGTCGATAAATCAGCGCGATCAAGCCAGGCGGTCTGTACGGCATTGAAAGCGGAAGTCGAGCTTGGCGTGCTTATCGAGATGCCATTGGACGTGGATTCTCCGTTGTCCGCGCGACAAAGAGAAGGAGCTCCCGAGGTTAGTCGAACCGACAGACCTACTCCCTAGCGTGTGGTCACCCCGTTGTTCCATTCGCCTCTCTGCATTCCTTGAGAGTCTCGACATCCGCTAGCTCCGGATCCTCCCGCTGACATCGACACTCCTTGTAGATGGCCGCTCCACGCGAGTCCGTCGATCTTCAAGCTGCTCTTGCCCTCTCCCCTCCACCTCGAATCACTCGCTCCGTCTCGCCTACGCTCCTATCTCCTTCTCGATGGCGATTCACCTCTCAAGGCGTTCAACTCTTCCTCGGCACAGAGTCAAATGACTCCGGATCCAGACAACCACCCGTATGGGCTAAGCCCAGTACTTCTGCTGAGCCATGGCCTGAATTCCAGTCCGCGGCCTCGTCCCCTAATACCGCCCAAACCGATGAGTCCGGTCCATCGACTTCCAGCGCACCAGGGCCTGGACCACCTGGTTATCACCGACGTCGCCGAGACAGACCGAGACCCGCGCCCGGTGCTTCGGTCGGCTTGGAGGAGGAAGTGGAATTTGGCTCGGACGAAGATCTCATCGATGATATCGGCGAGATCATTCTGCCGCAATCTCAAGCAGCATCGGTCTCCGGTTCCGGCGGAAAACAAAACGGGAAAAGCAAAGAGCGATCACGTACCTTCACCTCAGAGACGATCCAGCCCTCAACCTTTAGAGGGAGGAAGAAGGACGGATTGCGAATGACCTTGGCCGATGCGCAGCTAGTCATCGATTCAGTATGGAATACGTCGAAGGTAGATCCGGGGATTGAGCCAAAAGCGAAGAAGAAAGGGCTGTTTGGCAGCTTGAGGAGCTTTGGGAAACAGAAGGATGAGGCTCGGAGTCTGCGGGAGGGGAGCTTCGGGAGTAGGGGAAGTCTTGCGAGTGCTGAGAGCGGGTCATGTGGCTCTACTCGCTTGGACTCCTGGAATAAGCTGATCGAGGCGTAGCATCGAGGCAGATCTCGCAGACGTCTTCGCAATCGATCGGTCGGGATGCAGGGAGACCACTGAATCAGCTCGCTCCTGGCAACAGGACCCCCTTCAGGTACAACCCATCGTCATCTCCCGCACCATGGCCGCAAGACAGAACACCTCTCCCACTGTCCTCCTCGTCTCTATGGTCTGCATTCAAGAGCGACCCCTGCGCTCTGTCGCCCGTGTCATCCTTGCCGCCACCAAAGTCACCTCTTCCGATTTCCTCCTCGTCTCAACTCACTGCCCCGCGGAGTGAAAGCCTCCTCAAGTCTCCTTCCTCATCGATCCCCGAACAATCCCCTTCGTTCGTCTCAGCCAGTGTGACACCTACTACCCACGCCGAAGCCAACGAGCTAGATCGTATCTCTTCCCATGCCAGCTCAGCCACCCGTCCCTCCATAGCTTCAACCGCAACTTCGTCTCAGGTAATACCTGCATCAGAGGTCACCTCGGAGCTCGCCACCATCCTCATGCCGGACTTCCCGACTACCCTGTCATCTATTGAAGCGATCTCCATCCTCAACTCCGTCGTGATGAAGAAGATATACGCTGTATCCGCTACGCCCGAAAAGAGGTCGCCATTCCGCCCGAGCACCGCTGGCAGCATTTCTGCATTCGGATCACCCAAGATCAAGCCCATATGGGTCTCGCATCAGCTCATTCTCACGAGCATTAAAATCAACGAGTCGACCCCACAACACAGTCCCGATCTGAACGAGTTTAGCGCAGATCCGCATCCTGTCGGCGGCGAGAACCGCACGCAGACGTTCGCACACCTCCATCTTTTTGCCCTTCCGCCAGCGCAAACCCGTACACCGCCACGCCCGTCGACTGGCGGTATGCCCGGCTCCGGATTTCGAAGAAGGCCAGTGACTGCGCAGGGATTAATGAGCGAGGCAGCGGCGAGTGTTGAGGTGGAAAGACGAGCGCTGGGACCGAAGAGCACGGCGGGTGTCTATGAGGATGACTCAGGGATGGCGAAGAGGAGGAACGTCCTGCAGATCGCTTTCGGGCGGGGCAAGTCGGACGAGCAGATGTGGTTGTGCGATATGCCGAATGCGTCAGTAGAGTCTACTGGTGGTGGTCTTGCGCTGACGTGACCAGGGAACCACTGCATGAATGGGTCAAGCAGATCAAAGCGTATGCTACCGTCATCCAGTAAGCATAATCGCCCTTGTTTGACATATCCTGATCCCGATCGCAGAGCCGACCAGATCGGTTCCGGTCGAGCTGTGCGCGCCGCTCACGCTCAAGGCCGGACTCCCGATCTCGCCCTGGAGCTAGAGATGCACGCCGGTGGACTCCGATCCACACCTGCTTCTGTGGCTCGACGAAAAGACGTCTTCGATTCGCCTTTCGATGCAGACAGATATCGAGCTCGTCAGATGGCGCTTGGTCACGCTTTCGATTCGCCATCAGCTCAAGCGCCGATGATCGACCTCCTCACCCGCGCAACAGGCGAGGACATGACGGATATGGTGGATGAGGCGGATTATCAGCATCGAGCTGAGGCGGCGAAGAGGATTCGCGGGGACCTCGATCACAAGCAACATTCTACGGCTATCGCTCAGTCACAATCCCCGTCTGGCAAGAAGAGTGTCATCCTGCAGCCCAAGACGTCCAACACCTTACCAGTCGACCCCAGATCGCGAAGATCAGCAGGTTCCGTCAGTCTTGGGGTTATGGGAAGTCAGATGATCAGGTCGAGGAGCTGGGACGAGCGGAATATCCAATCGGCGTCCCGTCAACCGCCAACAGGCCCAATACATCGACGGGATAGCTCGATCACCGGGAGTCCCGAGGTCGACCGCGGTAGTCCGGCAAGCAATGCCGTCGACTTCGCCAAGAAGAGGATTCTGTCCTTCGACAAAGCTCTTCGCAGCGTCTCGTCAAGCGCGATCCCCCGCAACATTTCGTCAAGCGATCGGCGACCACACACGGCATCAGCCCCGATCGCTTTGAGGACTGTCTCCCCTACTTCGCGACGACTTGTGGCGAAGCGTCAATCGATGATGAGTCTCACCTCGGCAACGACGGGAACGTCAGGATCGTCAGTGCCTAATCAGCGGCTTCAACGACCACTACGCGCTCTACCGCCGCCCGCTACCCCACCATCGGGACCGCTACCGTCCACACCGAGCGGCAACCATCCCTTGTCTCCCATCATGGGGAGTCAGTCTCTTCCGCCACTCCTTACGCCACCACCATCAGGTTCTCTCCCATCCATACCGACCGCGGACCCGTCTCGATCTCCCTTTATGGCGATCCAATCACCTCCTCCGCCTCCTGCTCCGCCACCATCGGGATCGCTCCCGTCCACACCGACCGCCAATCAACCTCTCCCTTTCTTCATGGGTGGTACATCGCTGCCGCCTCCTCCTGCTCCGTCATTATCGGGACCAGTCCCATCCACACTGGTTGCCAACTATGTTCTGCCTTCCGTCCCGCAAGATCAATCGTCCGAATCGCCCTTGCCTAGACAGTCTCCGTCAAGCTTCCAGCTCGGCGAAGCGATACCTCCTACATCTAAGCCAAGGAGACGGGATGACCAAACGACCAGCACGCTTCGCATGCGACCCCGTCCGTCTCCGATGGTGTTCAAGCCTCTGCCCCTCGCCCCTGAAATGTCTTCGTCCAAAGCTCGACAACTCTCCCACGATGTCGCCGAGGACGACGCCTCGAATGCCGCAGATTGATCATCCTACTCCCCTGGAAGTACAATCGCTCAGCACTCTCTCCTCCGACTCGTTTCGCGGCGGATCGACAAGCATGCAGGCCCCACCAAGATTTGACGAGTCGAGGCGGCCATCTACTTGGACTGGAATACGCGGACAGCCAACGCAAGAATCCCTTGTGACACTGGGTGACACCGCGTCAGTGGGATCATCAGAAGCGAGCGGGACGAGTGGTTTCAGGAGACGGGTGAGGCCAAAGACACCGGCTGTGGATATAAGTGATTCACATCCCTCTTTGCCGTGAGAATCGAGCTGAAATGGTGTCAGTGCAAGAGTTCTGCTCGCGGCCGGATGTTAAGCCTGAGACAGCGATTGAGGACTCCGTCAAGGAGGATCGGCCAAAGAGGATCCGCTTTGCGGGCGAGTAGCAGCATCCAGCGTAACGCGTATAAGACGGTCAGAAGCCATAGTCCCGTAAGATAGGAGCATTGCATGGGTATCCTGAGGAGACGTACGAGATGGCTATGCGGAGTATGTAGAACCGTCGTCCCATATGATGCTCCGATCCATCTCTCAGCGTCCAGAGCCTTTCAAAACGTCTAGCACGGCTCTCGAAGATGCTCGTACTGCCTCGCGGCGACCGAATTCGAGACCTGCCCGTTCTTCTGCCCAAGACGCGAGCTCGGTCATGGACGGAGATGATTGTGATAGGGGTGCTGGGGAGAGAGGAACGGGGAGGGCGCCGAGTAGGCTGGATGTGGCTAGGGGGATAAGGGAGTGTAGGAGCTGGACGTCTGGGACACATGAGCGCTGATGAAACCCGATGCGGAGGAAACAGCTCACATTCGAGATGAAGCACTCGTGTCGACCCGTTAGCCAGTCATCACACTCGTATCGGCCAGCCCCACCTTGAAGCCTCGGCAAACCCTCTAGTCCAAGCTGCATCCCCTCCCGGTCCTCCCCAAAAAATCCCCCGTCCAACCTCCCAATCTCCCTCAACACCTCCTCTGCCCTCTCCAGCATCCTACCGACCTCCCCAAGCGCGCGACTCATATCCTCGAGATTCACTTCGCTAGCCGGTGGTCGGATGGAGGCGGTTTGGGAGGGTGCAGGTTGGGGTTGGGGTGGGATTGGGGTGAGGCCGGGGAATGGGAATGGCGAATCTGCGGGGAGGGCGGCGGGGGAGGGGATGAAGGAGGGGAAGGGGTAGGGGGAGTTGGCGGAGAGCGGGGGAAGCAGCGTGTGGGGGGAGGTCATGCTGGCTTTGCTCGGTAGGGAGAGAAGAATTCGAACGAAGCGCTTGGATAGTGGAGGTGGAGTGGGGTTTGTGGAGTGGGCAGTGCGGCGGTCCGAGGGTGAGAGGACCCGAGGTCAGAGTTGAACAAATATCCAGAGCTCACATGTCCTGTGACGGCGCAGGATTCCCCAGAGTTTCCCTTGGCAGAAATGACCTCAGATGCACTTGACTGTACCATTATGTGTACATACCATGTGAGGAGCTAGGAATATGCATGATATTAGAAACATATTGCTGTTCCACAAAGTGAATGCCCGTCAGCCCATTGACACCACACGTCCCGGTTTGAAGGCTTCCGGGGCATCTGCTCGGCTGTGAGTAGATACCTATAGACTTTGGAACGCAGACTGCGAGCCTCACGGCTGGAGTGTCCCGGGGACAATATGCCCTCGGCGTGGAAGCCGGTCATCGTCAGGCTCTAGACACGACCGGTAACCGGGGACGACGACGATCTCCCCAACGATGAGACGTGGCGAGTGCATCAGGAGGACCCGAGCAAGGATCGTTTCTTCAAGGTTCTGCCAATGGGTTCCATCAAGTTCCTGGGCGATTATCCATCCGGTATCTCATTCTGAACGATGCGATCCAAGAGGCATGAGGCGGGCTGAGGTCTTTCGAGGTTTCACGGTTGTCCTACAGTATCTCGGTCGTCTGTCATGGTCCTCACTGCTTGTCGTTTACGCGTTCGAGCCCCTTTGCTTGTTGTAATCACGTCTCGATAGATGTTTCAATTGACGATGCTGCGTGCGATGTACAAGAGGAAGACAAGGCAAATAAGGAAGTAAGGGCGTCGAAGCGTTTGCGCACCGATATCGGAGCCCACAGGATATCCCTGTCGCTTGACGGGTCAGCTTCGCGAGATTGCGCTCAACAGACTTTTATGCATGCTGTCGAAGTCTGCGCACAAGATTAAACTTGGCTACTTGCTTTACTTTCCTCTTCCCTATGTGTTCTCCCTCTCTCGACGGACGGCGAATCTCAATCGCCGATCATGAGACGGGAGCGGATGTCGGCGCTCCAGGTTGCACTTCCTTGAATATGCTCTTCGCCTTGGCTTGAATCGCCGATTGTCCCGATTGTTGAGGTTGATTTGGCGGTCCATCCTTCCTGGGCGGTCGGGGTCCTTGACCCTGGGGAGCACCGCCTCCTCGTCCACCTCTTCCTCGGCCCAGGCTGCCACTCCCTCGATCTCCACCGCCACCTCCGCGACCTCGGAACGCTTGTTGTGGTGCTCGACGAATCTTCGTCTCGAAGCCGTCTTCGTCGATGACAACGGCCGGCTCTTTGGGCCAAGGCTGCTGGAATCTCCCCGATGTCGCTCGAGGCCGAGAAGGCATATTGGCGGGTTGCGTGGCTCGTCCTGCTGTTTGAGTCGCAATAGGAGCTTGCTGAGGCGGTGCGGCACTATCCACAGACGTCGGCACCTCGACAATTGGCTCCGATAGAGGCGGCTCCGCGGCGATGTCGTTCTCCTGTACCCTGGCTATCGCTGGCTCCCCGTTCTCAGCTGAGACAGTCGCCTCATCCACCTTTGCCGCAGTCGTTGCTATCGCTGTAGTCGCAAAGGCAGGCTCGTCGTCATCGTCCATCTCCGCCCATTTTTTTGGGCTGGTCGATGCAGACAACGCTGCCAAAGTCTGGGCTTGCGAAGGCACGGCCGAATTGTCCAGTCCAGCGACCGGGGCGGAAATTTGGGCCTCGATAGGAGGTTGAAGTCCAGACGTCTACATCTCCGTCAGCTCAAATCGAGGAGTGCGCACCCGGACATACCTCGTGCGGCTCCAGCATAGGCACCACCTCATAGCTATCCTCGATATTCGCTTCCAGCTCGTCATCCTGAAGGAAGTTGAGCGCCATGCTCGCCGCGGCCGGGTCCTCCTCCGAGTGTCCGTTCGGCATACTACGGTCGGATTGCGTACGCGAAACAGGCGGGATCACCTCGGGAACGGGCTCGACTTCGGTTTCACCGGCCTCGGAAGGGTCCGCGACAGGGTTGGAATCGCTTTCCCCGCGGCTTGCATCCGCCTGTCGTTCTTGCTCAGATTCAGGCTGGTCGAAAAGGTGTACGAGGTGGTGTACATGGTCATCTGACATTATCAGCCCGTACTCTGCCATCGTAAGACGGCAGTGCTCACTCTCTTCATCATCGCCAGCGGAGCCCTTGGCAAGTCCGCCGATCACACCTTTCCCGGCATCACCGCCAGCCAGTAAATCCTCATGCATCCGCCCGACCCGAAGCACGTCGGTTGCCTGGACTTCGTCCCGAAGTGCGAAAGGCAGCGTCAGGCGTCCGAAGGTGAGCTGATCGTGGTCAGACGATTGAGCGGGGTGAAGTAGTGCATGTAGCCGGAGGAAGCGGGACAACGGGTGCACCAGCGCATCCTATTTATCATTCAGCTGTATATCCATCTCACTTGATGGCAGACACACCTGGAACGCCTCCACTCGCCCCGCAACACTCGCCTCCACGGTACGCTCCGTCGCCTCACTCGCCTCCCTCATCTTCGCAGCCTGGATCAGCTCCTGTTCCTGCAGGTCCCGTCAGCTACATGCCCAAAAGCTCCCCTGTGCAGAGAAACGAGGGCTAGACTCGGCTAAGGTTAACTCACGTCAACAGGTCCCTTCTCCCGAATAAGGTCTTCAAGCTCTTTATACGCTCCTTCCAGTGCAGGCATACTGACGATCGCCGCCCGTTGATCTGCATTGAGCTTCTCGATTGGCTGGACGGCGTAGGTCCGGTACCGTTGCTACGCCGTGATGTCAGTGAGCTTATTCACCCACTCGATGCCAATATGATCATGGACTGAACGGAATAGGAAGGCAGCTCACAAGCTTCTTCCCCAGCTGCCTCATCCGCTTCGCAATCACTTCTTCTACCGGACCACGCTGCCTCTCCCCACCATTACCGTTCCCGTTCAGCAGCACCGTGGTGGGTACAGCAGCAGCGGAAGACATCTCGGAGGCGAGAGTGGGGTTGACGTGTGAGACTGTAGGGGAGACCGGTTTCTTGGGTTTTGAGGTGGATTTGGAGGGGGGTTTGGAGGAGGAAGCGTTGGAGTCGGGTAGCGGGTTGGGGGTAGACATCTTGGAAAAGATTGGTGCGAAACTGAGATAAGCACGTTACGAAACTGCCAAGATGGCTAAGAGTGAGGTAAATATCTATTGAATCGGATGGAAAGATGCACCGCGGATCCGTCTGATTCTCCCGCCGGCATCCGGCTGTCGCCACACCCTGTTGTTATAGAGGTAGCTTGATACTGGGTATAATGCATGTCTATCTAACAGCGCATATGAGAGAGGGTATCTCAGCACGTCCCGGCGTTACAGGCGGCGTTACCGGTAGTGGCGGCACTTCTA
>JAABUP010000849.1_pt1 | contig 65774 bp, 65 predicted proteins | sample 5559201 | NCBI WGS metagenome assembly JAABUP01 (sample SAMN10711887, study PRJNA513373) | rock metagenome | isolation source: Antarctica rocks | place: Antarctica
ATCAGCCCCCGGTACTTCCGGATCTTTCAAGACGAAATTTGCGAAGGTAGCAAATCGCATCAGCATGTCACCTGCGAGCCCCATTCGACTAATGTCCTGAAAGTATGAGGCTCTTAGGAAGATTCGTATTTCGTGGATGTTGATTGCCCTGTCCCTGAATTGGAACCAAAGTCGTTGAGTTCTGGCAGGTAGTGCCCCTTCTTGCAATGTCCACAGTCGTCGCATCCAAGGCGACGTGAGTATCCTCACACATACCTCGTCCACATTCAGCGTTTCAAGATGGTAGGGAATCAGTGACGCTTCTAGGACAAGGATATATGTAGCATCCTTATAGGTACTATACATTATTTGCCAAGCCAGATCCTTTGCCTCTCTTGGCTCTACCGGGCAGCAGAGCGTATCGCACCACAGGTAGAGTTCACGGGCATCCTGGCACTGTACTTCTATATCTAGCTGTCTGATGACTTTCCGAAGATAAGATAGCTGACATCGCGGCAGCGCATTAGCGGATGGGTTAGCCAGTCCATGCGCCCAGACATGAAACAAGGCTACGTATCGGGATTTGCCTGTTGAATGGACGATATCAACGGAAAGCTCATCGAACGATTGATGCTCGTTGACAAGGAGTAACGGAAGAGGACCTCCTTTCAAGACTTTGAAAAGATGTTCCTGATTGATGATCAGATCTGGGCGACTCTTTATGGTCCATACACGCAAGGAGATGGTATGTCTGCAAGGAAGTGGCCGTATTTTGTATCACTTTGGTTTGGCTTACGCACAGTCCACTAGCGAGTAGGGCTATCTCCCAATAAACTTCGTCGATCAATCGGCACCAGGTCGAGGGACATTTTCTATTGTAAGGTAAAACATCAAAGGTTTTGTTAGCAGTATACGTCAAAATCTGTCCTAGTGAAGCGAGGGAAAGCTTGCTACCTGGGTCAAAACCTGAAGGGAGTCCCGTCAAAGTGGCATGCGCCAGGCACAAATATTCGGAAATGTGTTCGTATGTGGGGACCTGATTATTTTACCGGCTTGTACAGAAGCACTCCACTTCTCAACTTTCGTGCCAAGACTTAAAGGTTGATAAATTCTTAGTGAAGCCGGTGCTCGGTTCGTGTTTGATAGAAGAATCATCAAGGCTAAAACCCAAGATTTCGTAGATCAAGCCGAAGAACAGCCAAGTCTGACAAAAAGTTGAAGCTCCGCTCGTGGTATGGCAGCTGATCTGGAAGAGGAATGACAGTATGAAAGGAAGCCGGGATACTAGTCCGACTGAGTGAAGTCACGAAGCTGCCGCCATCATAAAGCTCCTGGCAAATGTTCGGAATGACTATATTTGCCCTGTCATCCGCATGTCTTGGACGCGGAAGATGATCCATCGCTGTAGCGGCTAGTGATGCTATAAAGATTCACAGTGCCTGAGAAGCTTCTGAGCAGTTTTGTACATGGTTACTACCGTGTCGCCGAAAGGTTTCGCTGTAACATCGACTGCGCAATTGTTGCCGTGAATTTCTACGAGATGCATCTGATGATACATTCAGGGATGTAGCACCGTTATCTAGACATGTTATTTTTCAGTCTACCGAGAATTCCAAGTCTGTTTCTGGCTGTCCCGGGAACAGGTCTGAAGCCATATAGACTTGTATACATTGATGGCATATGTGCCAAGCTCTGAGCGTAGCGTTTGATGCATAAATGTGCATCGTTGAAGGAAGGACGTGGCCGTTAAGACGTTTCGCCATTCCCCGCAAGCCGCCACCCCCTGTCCGCGAGACGCTAAGACCTATCCGACCGGGGTTCTTCCGCTAGCGCCGAGATTCAGGTACCGCAATCTCCAGCCATTCGATTTCTTACCTTACCCTCAACCACTGCCTTTTCTTCTCTACCATCTTTCTTCTAGACATTCACTCACTCTGCGATTCTTGATTCTTGCGTGAACATCAAATTTGCAGTAAGACATTCGTTGATGTCAATTGTGTCGTTGCGAAGCTCTTTGAAAATTCAGGGCTGTTCCTTCCTCCAGCGCAGTCCATCAGGAGAGAGTCGGGAGCGCCTCAGTCAATCACTCGTTTAGAAATGGCAGAACCTGAAGTCCGCATCTCCGCTGGAGCGCCCGAGGGATCCGGCGATGTTGAGATGCAAGGTGGAGACGACGCAGTTGAAGTAGGAGAAACGGGCGCAGGCGATGCGCCAGGAGAAGATATGGAAGACGAAACGGCAATGGAAACGGAGAAACCGGCTGCACGCGTGACTTTTGTCGAGTAAATCTCTCTTCCATCTCAATTGACCCCTCAAACTTCACTAACCACTCTCCCAGCTATCTCAAATCCCCCATCGTGACCCTGAACATCGGCCCCAGCGACTCCCAAACCACCCTAAGCGCACACCAAGCCCTCCTCCTGAAATCACCCTTCTTTGAAGACGCCATCGGCCCCGATAGCCCCTCCCCCAAAACCTCCGTCGACCTCCTGGACGAAGACCTCGAAGCCACATCCTGCTTCCTCGAATACCTCTACACCGGTGAATACTTCCCACACAAACTTCCCTCCGGGATTCTCCAGACCGACCCCTCCACCCCGAGCATCGACGACACCGGCGCCCAACTCCTCAAACACGCAAAAGTCTACACCCTCGCCGACAAATTCTCCCTCCCGGCACTAAAAACGCTTTCGCATTCCAAGATCCACCTCGTCACTTCTTCCGCGCTTGCCGAAATCACGTACGCAAGATATGTGTATGCGCACACGAAGAAAGATGATGCGACGATTCGGAAGCCCGTGGCGAGCTTCTGGGGACAGAGGAGTCATGTGTTGAGGCATGAGACCGAGGGGTCGTTCCGGCAGATGTGTTTGGAGTATCCGGAGTTTGCGTTTGATGTATTGAGTTTTGTGTTGGATGCGGAGGAGAAGCGGGAGGAAAGGAGAAGGAGAGACGATGGGGATGGGGGGAAGAGTGCGAGGAAGAGGGCAAGGGGGGAGCGGTAGGTGTGGGGCCTTTAAGTGAATATAGGGGAAGGGATCAAGTGTGATGGTGGAAGAACTTTTGCTGATATGTACACTGACATTCTATCTAGATATTGCAGTCGGCCGCTTGGCTACTGTTTATTTCGGCTGCACGCTAAGATCATCTGCGGGTTAGTCGATATTGAAAAGCCATGTATCAATAAAAAGAGTAACATCAATAGAGATTGTACAGCATGGACGATAATCAATGATCATCGATTTCGCTAGGCTATGTGACTCCAAAGATCCGCAAAGAACACCGAGGGCCGCTGATGCAGTCTTTTTACATATCCGTATTCACACTACCCAACCTGGGCTTTTTCCACTCAAGCAAGAGCCGAAATACGCTATCAAATCTTTCCTCCCCTCGCTCTAAATCTCTCGCCAGTACTGGGTATCGGTTTCTCCAATCTCAACGCCCAAAGCAGTAGATCCTCCAGCGGCAACAGTGCAAGGAAAATCGAGTTGCAAAGGTATGCCGCACATGCCACAACCGTCGCCATCATCGCATCCATCCAGTAGTGGTTTGCCGTCGCCACAATCGTTATCAGAATCATGCTAGGATATCCCAGCCCAACGAAGCAATAGAACAATTTTCCCCCCAGCCCCTTTTTAGATTCCCCCTTTTCCATAGTGCGCCGGAATATGCCAGTGTGGTATATCATTGTTAAGCCGATAACGAAAGCGTAACCGAAGTGCATGGACGGCATTGCGGCAAGTGAATTTACGAAGTTTCCGCTCATCCAGATGGAGGTCGCGTTGTCATGGCGGACGGAATCGAGGAAGCCATACTCGGGTGGGAGAAGGCGAGGTGGCATGCATGGGTATAGGGTGAATGTCAGGAAGGCGAAGAGATTGGTCAGAGTAAGAGTGCGGCGGATGGTGGCGAAGGTTGCGTGGGAAGGGGCGATGTAGTAGTACCATGCTATGAAGCTTTTGACCCCGTTAGTCGCTGAGATTTCGATCAAAATGCATCACCGAAGTAACGTACCCGACCGTACCCGGGATGTGGATCAGAGCGTAGGCACGATTGAGCACTGTCAATGCGGTCTGGTGCCCCTCCATAAACCAAATTTGCACGTCATGCTCTTTCCAAGGGAACAGGAAACTCGCCCAGCTGAATTGCTCAAATTCCAAGACTGCCAGACCATGCGCCTGCGCCACGTCTATTATCGTCTTATCGAATATCATCTGCGAGAAGACTTTCGTCATGCGATAGAAGAGGTATGTGATGATCCAATAGAATATCTCGATCAGGAATGGGAACTTTTGTAGTAGGCGGCTGTGAATATTGTCTGAAAAGCGGGAGGTGTTGGGAGTGTACAAAACAATCCCAAGACATCTTCGCCGCTTGGGAGGCTGTTTCGAGGATGATTGGGGATCTTGAGAATCGTCATCATTGTCGGGATCGTACCAAAGGAGGTCGTCAGAAGAATCTGCCGAGTCCGTATCTAAATATGATTCGTGGTAGCCCTCTTTTCGCTTGCCCAGAATTGAGAAATTCCGCCTCCTTGTGAGGAACATTGCTCCAGCAAGTATGGTGAAAACGATCTAGAGTATCATTAGAGACCACTTTCGGTTTCTTTAAGAAAGGGGACCTCACTAGTGGCTCTCCACATGGTGGTAGGTGATACATAGGCTTGCTGTTCCATTGCGGCGGCACCTCACTGATGGTGAGGTTGGCCTCCATTGTGAGGTTCGATGTAAATTTCCTTTAGTGAGCTCTTCGGCAAGTTTTACTTTGGCGTGTGAAAGGTCACGCGACAGCCTTCAGCGTGCCTGATTCGGAACCAATAAACGATCCGATGCCACGCGAAATCTTCGGATAGGGCACGCTGAGAGCGGGGAGATAGTATTATTAGGGAGGAGGAGCCGATTTGAGAGGAAGTGTCGTTTGTTGTGTGCAACAGGTCGAGGAAAGAATAATCTGCCGTCTGTCAATTCTGCAAGAGATGTGCCAAGACTAGATGTCGACCGTACGTAGGAGCGATTCGGCCAATTTCACTGTAGAGACAGACTGCAATTTCAAATAAAGGATTAGGAAGAGCGGATCAAGGTCGCTGCCAACAACCGCAGGAATTCTTCGTGATCAGTAACGCAACGCCGGTTGAAAAGGAGTCCGGTGTCCGAGTCCGCAAAGCACGGGGGCCTTGAGCCGAGAAGGAGGTGGCAGCACAAATTGACGAGTAGGTGGTAGGCAGAAGACAGTGCAGTGATATGTGCCAAATAACGAGAGAAGAGAAACAGGTGTGGAGTGCGTGAGGCTGCAGACGCATCCAAGACTCCGATCAACCATCCGACTCAACCGCAGTCTTCGCATTCAACGACCGTATCAGATTATTAGGGGAAGCTCGGCGTAATCACGCCAAGCCCTTGTCTCTAAATCAGACCCCCTGCTTAGTTCGAAATTTAGCGCCTAATGGCATTTCTCCGCAGGAGAAAATAACCCGAGCCTGCGACGTTATATAAGCGCCCCCGATAGGTCGGCGGTTCTGCGCTAACTTGTTAGCCTAGAATCTCCCGTGCTTTAGAGGCAACCAAGCCCACCAAGACCGCGTGGTCAGCCCTATTATCCCTTTCCTTATGAGCGGATGGACCGCACTAGGCTTTAGCGTATCCGAGGGCATCCCAAAGATGCTATTTGTCCATTTAATGATCCGCAGATGACTGAGAATCCTGCTAAGAGCTAGTAGGATCAATCAGGTAAGCTCCATGGCTCCGGATATGCTAGTTGCTAGTGCGGTCCATCCGCTCACAAGGAAAGGGATATCTAACGCTTACTAGTTCTGCCAATGGAGGGCTAGCAAAGGCAAAGTCATTTTCTATTCTGGGGCATCAAATGAAGCACTGCAGCCGACGACATTTCAAAGATCCAAGTCTTCGGGACACCAACATCTCAGTATGCCGAAAGAGGCCGAGCCCTCGTCGAACGAGCGGGCGTTTATCCTCCAAGCCCTCCAAGAAGACATCCGTCTAGATGGCCGTGCCTTGGACGCATACCGGCAGCTGGACATCTCCTTTGGAGACGAGTACGGTGTCGCGGATGTGCGATTAGGGAAGACAAGGTACGATTCAATGAGAAAGCCAGCCAAGCTTGTATCAACAAGCTAACAACATCACACCAGAGTCCTCACCCGCATCTCCGCCTCCATAACGGCCCCCTACCCCGACCGCAAATTCGACGGCATCTTCACCATCACCACCGAGCTCTCCCCCGTCGCATCCCCCGCCTTCGAAGTCGGCCGGTAAGACCCCTCTCTCCAGTCCAGTAGCAATGGGTAAGACCACCCTCTTCCATCCTCCCTCCCTACTCCCTCACTTTGACAACAACGCTAAAACCCCCCCAGACAAAGCGACCTGGAAACCCACCTCTCCCGCATTCTCGAAACCACCCTCCGCCGCTCCCAAGCCCTCTCCACCGAATCCCTCTGCCTCATCGCCGGCCAAAAGGTACCTCCCCTCCCCCTCCCCCAACCCCAACCACTTACACCCCAACCCCACAGGTCTGGACCCTCCGTGCCGACATCCACATCCTCTCCCACGACGGCAACCTGACCGACGCCTCCTGCCTCTCCGCCCTCCTCGCCCTCCGCCACTACCGTATCCCAGACACCAGCATCCACGGAGGTGAATTAACCGTATACAACCTACGCGAACGCGACCCCATCCCCCTCGCCCTGCTCCACCACCCCCTCTGCATAACCCTCCACTATTTCCACTCCGGCGAGAAAGCCCTCGTGGACGCCACGTTGGCGGAACAGCAGTGTGCGGAGGGGGAGATAGTGATTGCAGCGAATGCGCAGGGGGAGGTGTGCTTGATGCAGAAGGGGGGTGGGGGGGAGGTGGATGCGCTGGAGTTGTTGAGGTGTGTGGAGGTGGCGGTGGGGAAGGTTAGGGGGTTGGCTAAGATTGTGGATGCGGCGTTGGAGAGGGATGCGAAGATGAGGGATAAGGAGGGAATGAGTAGAGAGTTGCGTGCTGAGAATGAGAGATGATGAGGAGCTGAAAAAGGCGTCGATCGCGGAGAGAGTTTATCAATATCTCGAAAAGCCGCTCTATGATGCTATCATGCTACCCCAGAAGATGCAATAGAGAGCATTCGCTATGACCTAAAATGCCCCTTGCTCACAAACACAAATGATCCAATAATGCTGTTGCTCATTCGACTCCACGCACACAATGCTCAAATGCACACAAACGCCATAGTATGCAACAGATGCAGATGCCGCTGACGACTAGAGAGAAACAGACCTCGTAACAATCACTGTAATCATGACGAATCGGTCAAGCCCTTCTCCTCCAACTCTTTGATATACCGAACAAAAGCCTTCTTATGCACCAACCCCGCATACTGCCCATCCCTCAACACGCAAATGTACCTCAACCCCAACTTCACAAAGCACTGGAACACCAGATCCATCGGCGAATGAATCTCCAACGCCACAGGCGCCGGATCGATATACGGTGTGAAATCTGTGGGATCAACCTCTTGCTCTTCATCCTCGATATGCTCGTGCCATGAGATGTTTGTTGCCATTAGACAGAGCGAGTGCTCCTCATCCCCGAGCTTATCGAGCGCGAACTCGAGATCTGGGGCTGGGATCAAGCCGACCAGGACGCCGTGGCGGACGATGGGGAGACCGCCGTCGATTTCGCCTGCAGCATGGAGGAATTCCAATTTGCGGCGGAGGCTTTGGGCGGGGACGAGGGGAGAGTTTGAGATGTCGATGAGGCGGTGGGAGCGGACTCGAGGGGTGATTTCGCTGAGGTCGCTGGTGAAGATGGGGCGGATCTTGTTATCTAGAAGAGGATAGTTGTTCATTTCTGTGAGGAGGTCGTAGATGCTGAGAGGCTCAAGGGCATCTGCGGTCCATTTGGCGACTAGGACGGAGAGTGAGAATGGCAGGACGTGGTCTAGGCTGCCGGTGAGTTCGAAAAGAATGATGGCGAGGGTGACTGATAATCTGGTCACGCCGCACATGGTAGCTCCTGCGGCGACGAGGGCGTAGACTCCAGGGGTGACGCATCCTTCGAGACCTCCGCCTTTGGGGCAGCTACCAAAGATTGCATGGTCTGGGTGCATGAAGACCAAATATTGGACTAGATGGCCAACGATGCGCCCCATGAGACCACCGACTACCATCGAGGGAACGTAGATGCCTGCAGGAACTTTGATACCGAAAGTTATCGTGGTGAGAAACGCTTTGATAACGAACGCGATGCAGAGATAGCGAATCATGCTGAGGATTTCCGCTCCGTCTTGGGGGCAGAGGCCGCTATCAGTGTCTCGGCATGGACTGGCTAATTCGAACAGGAGCTCAGTCACCGCTAATTTGGTATAGCGATTCCAAAAGCTCACCAAGCCGGTTATCAGTGCTACAACCACGACCTCCAGGATGGGCCAGCGCTTGATCACAGGAATTCGTCGGAACGTGCGAGCCCAGATTCTGGATGCTTTGATGAAAAGTGCACCCAGCGCTCCACCCATGACACCAAGCAGAATGAACACGATCATCTCAAAGGACCTCCAATCGGTAACATAGCGGACCTCGAAGATGACAATCTTTCCCGTGCCGTATGGATTGAGAAACTTCAAAGAGAGCGCTGCAACGATGCAGCAGAAGAACGTCCGGAAGAGAGTCTTAGGTGGAAAATAGTAGCTGACCTCTTCTAGGCTAAAGAGGACGCCTCCAATGGGAGCACCGAAAGCAACTCCAACGCCACTGGCCGCACTTGCGCTTAGTACCTCTCGCCGCTTGCCATCATTGTGGTTGTATTTCGAGAATAATCTGCAGGCAATGTTCCCCACGCAAGTTGCGATATGCACATATGGACCCTCCTTGCCGAGACTGAGACCAGACGCAACAGCGAGAATGAGCGCCAGACTTTTGACAACAAGAGTCCGCACACCCAGGTAGCCATGTACGACGAAGCCGCTCAAGATGACCTTGACTTCTGCCACGCCACTTCCTGCGGCTGGATAATAGACTGTCGTTCCTGGCTTGATCTCATCGCTCACAGGTTCGACAGGGCTCGCGTCCCCTTTATCATCCGATGCGCTGTGGTGCTTCAGTGCGTCGGCACCCAAGTTTTCGTCAAGCGTAGAAAGCGAGTATGCCGAGGGTATCTCGGTCTTGGTAAGCAGCGTCAAAAAGCAAGACGCAGTAGATAATATCACAACAAAGAAAACAAAAGCAATGAAATCTATCCAACCTTCTCTGTTTCTGTTGGTGTCAAGTTGGCGTAGCCGCTGTCCCCATCCTTGCCATGAGTCGCAGTAATCTTGTCCATGGCAACATTTCCTCTTGCTGAAGTACCAGCCGTCTCCGCAGTATCCCTCTTTGATGTCAAAAACCGAAGTCTCTGTCACATTGACAAAGTACGCTATACATGCTGTGATGAATCCAATGATGGCCACAAGAATCCAGCCCTGGGCCCCGTCGAACCAAGCATACAGCCGCCCGCGCCAGTCTTTACGGGACCTCAAATCTCGCACCCGGAAAGCATCAGCGATACTATCATGGACCCAGTCCGTTGATGTGAATTGATCGTACCACACACGCTCGTCCGTAAAAGAGGTTCTGGATTCCTCCATGCCAGCCGGCGTAAACCTTCGGCTTGAGCCAAGCGCATTTGCCAGGTGGAACCCCCATGAGCTAGCTCTGCTGTGGTTTCTGGGAACGCGGATGCTGCTTTGACTGTTCGTTCTTGAAAAGCGTGGGCGAGCAGTGTTTGGTGCTGTATAGCTCCGCGGCACGCCATCTCCAAAAGCCAGCAGGCTAGAGCGTTCATCTGTGGGTTGCAGTCTAGAGGGTAGACGGCTTCTGAGATCGAGATCTGATGTCCTCGCGGAGTGAAGTCGGCGGCCAACGGTGGGCGATGGCGACAAGAAGCTTGCCGACTGTGAGATGATGTTATCCTCCTCCTCATCGTCCTCGTCAACGTTTTGCGAAGCAAGGTGGGAGGAATTAGAGCGAGGCATCCGGAGCGGAGGAGGTATGTGAAGGGGAGCAAAGCGAGGGCGCAGATTTCTACCAGGACGTTTGTCAGTCATCTTGCGCGCAGTCACCCAGCAGTGTCAGAGTAGAGAGAGAGTATGAGTACATGGGAGAAGCATCAGCGGAACAGGCAAGCACGAGGTGCAGGCAGGTACGTCTGATGGCATGGCTAGGCTGGAATCCGACGAGATTTCAGCCGCGCACGACTGATGATCATTCATTCCATGGGGCTGAGTCTCGAGTTACACGAACATTGCGGGATCCTCCGTGACTGTTTCGGTACGATGAATGCAACAAAGGAGAAGCAACAAAGGAACCAAAATCAAGTAGGGCCGGTATCGAAGGCAGGGAATGTCAAGATGCAGGGACGGAGGTAAGGCAGTGCAGGTTTCACAACAGCAGCCTCCCAGGTCCAGACGAAAGAGATGAACAGTGCAACACGAGTCAGACGAGCAATGAACAGAAACAGAAACAGAAAGAGGGCATGGATGCACGAGACATCATCCGTCAATCTGTCACGAGATTGTGGGGATGTCCCGTTTCCCCCTCGACCTGCAGGCTACTTTATTTTGGTGTCTGGGGATGGCCCGAGGGACCGAGTTTGCAGGTGTGTCGGCTCCCACGCTTCCATCTGCAACAGTCCCATCTGGGGCTGCCTGGGCGCGGCATGCCTACCAATCATCTGACGGGCTATGCATCTTCAACAATGTGGGGTTGCCCAAACATCGAAGGTAGACGCGACGATGAGCCGTGGCCGTCAGACATCCGTGGGCCGCCAAGTCCGCAGGTTCGAACTCCCGGCACGACTCTGCAAGGCGACTCTCTGGCTCTCTCCCCGGCATGGATGATGGAATCTCAGATGGTTGTATCCAAGTCGACGGGTACGACCGTCTGCTTCTTGCTGGTGCATGGAAAGGTCCAGAATGGAACATCACGACAATGTGCAGCGGGGTTGCTAATGTTGGAACTCAGCCGCTGAACCATTGACTGACCATGTAGTGACGTAACACGTAACAGCAACCTTCACCAGCGGCTTTCTTTGCCCAGGAATACAAGACTAAGAAGGGAACTCTGTGCCACCGAGTATCACGGACTTCAAGATTGATCAGGAGCTATCAATTGGGAGAATTCCACAAGACCAATAGGAACATTCGCCATGTCTGGACAGCAGCCTCCCATCAAGGTCTCAACGGCCCAGACCGAAGAAGAGAAAGTACTGCGATTGACTGCCAAGCCAAAAGCCCGCCTCCGCTGACTCCGCTCACCAGAAAAACATAGCCGTCGTCCTTGAATACATGTCCACCGCCTACTCCCCGAAAGACAACAAAGGTCGCAGCTCCGTCTCCCATCTGTGCACCCCCGATGCCACCTTTACCGCCCCTACCACCTTCCCAACCTGTCGCACACCCCTTGACTATGCCGACTCACATGCCCATGTTATGGCTGCCATTGCCGACCTGCACATCATCAGTTATGACATTGTCTTTGCCAAAGACGGCCATGTGTTGCTACGATACTCCGCAGAGGGAAGCCATTGTGGGCAACCACATAATGGAATCGAACCCAGCGGGAAAAAGGCGAACTGGACGGCGAGTGCCATTTTCGAGGTGAAGCAGGGCAAGGTATTCAGCTTTACTAAAGAGTGGGACAAATTGAACATGTGGAAGCAGTTGGGCTGGATGAAAGGTGACGAGTACGTATGAATTGGATATATAGAAGCAATGAATACCGTTTCCTCTTCAATAAGGCGATTGAGATAGAGGGGTTTGCTATGTAGTGCTTAGCGAACTCAAGGCAGTGATCAAATGTCTGCAGGATCTATCTAACAATACGCCTTGGGAGAGAAGGTATCGCTAGCGAAAAAAGACTGCACGTGTCTTTCTGGGCACCACTAAATGATCAATATACTGATGGAAGTATTTGGAGCATTGACGATAAGGATAGGTGCCAGAGGTGGTAATATCACCACAAGCAGAAATGGACTCGAACGGAAGACCAACAGTCATAAGAATTCTTCCACGATTAGGAGACCCAGCATTGTCAATGCCTATAGCATTCAGACATATAACATCGTGCCTCGGACGAGGTGGTCTTCATGGCCCTGTGAAAGGTGTGATTGAATACTTGCTTATTCCGTTCGCCTGAGCAATGTGAGCCCTCGTGGACTTGAAGTCTTGGAGAGGATTTCGTGAAAATTGCGGCTGACAATCCTGACCCGCGTTGGCTGCTAAAACTCAGCCCTATCAGTGTCAGGCAATCGTAAGCTCAAAGCTCCTCCCTGTTCGCACCGTCGGCCATCACTGCTGCCATCTTTTGCGGTGGAGGGAGTGAATCATGGGCCGGCAAAATTGTAGCCCGATACACCTCAGTGAGTCCTCTCTCAGGTGATGACTCTCTGCCGACGTCGAATCGAGACATGAATCCCGCGCCAGCAACTTCACGAGGCGCCGCTCCAACTTTGCCAGCGTTCGCGAACGGGAAGAGTGGTGTCGCAACCGCAAAAGTGACGGAAGATGAAAATGTCGAATTGAATGAGCTGGAGGATGCTTCTACTTCAGACAAATTGCCTCTGCATGAGGATGTCATGCAGCTGGCTCGATTAGGAGAAGTCGGCCCTATACAGAAGCTTTTCGAAGAGGGAAAATACAGTGCTAAATACAGGGATGAGGAAGGGATTTCTCCGTTACACGTTCGTTCAACAGGGAACCCTCACGCAATACTCGGCTAATGATAAACATAGTGGGCAGCAATAAATAATCATTATGCACTTTGTAAATTCCTGGTCGAGTCAGGAGCGGAGGTCAACGCGAAGGGCGGCGAGTCCGTTGCTACACCAGTAATGTGGGCAGCTCAGAGGTGCCACCTCTACATCGTACAGCTGCTGCTCGAACATGGCGCAGACCCTCTTCTCACGGATGGCCAAGGCTACAATATCCTACACCTGGCAACATTCGATGGCAACGTTTTTCTACTGATCATCCTCCTCCACCAAAATATTCCGTTGGACAGGCCGGACCCTTCAGGACATACGTGCTTAATGTGGGCTGCATACAAAGGATTTCCTTCTTGCGTGGAGCTGTTCTTGCAGTGGGGCGCAAGTGTCAACGGTGCTGACGCGAATGGGTTTACAGCGCTGCACTGGGCTTTGGTCAAAGGTAACCCAGGTTGCATACAAAAGCTCATCGAGCACGGTTCAGATCGATTTGCAGAGACTAGCGATGGCAAAACTCCTGGCATAGTCGCACAGGAGATGAACTCAAAGGGCGCCTATCATCGAGCTCTCCGAGAATGCGGCTTCAATCCAGATGGTACGGCTAAGCCGCTCCCTCTACCGTATACCTCCTTCATCAAGAGCCGCAGATTCTTGAGCCGCTCCTTTTTCCTCTTTCCTTTTTTTCTTTTGGCTGTAGTACTATTCATTTTGAGCGAAATGCCGATTTTTGCGGCCGTACCTATTGCTCTTTTCCTTGCGTACTCGCTACAGTGGGCTGCTCAGCAAGTACTGCTGTGGGCTCCTAGTGATATGAAGCACATACAACGAACCGTGAGTGATTCACAGACCTCACACGTGCCAGAGTTGTGACTAATTGGAACCAGCCATATTTGGCGGGAGTTTTTGCAGCGACTTTGTTTTGGGTTGGTGTACGATGGCTGACGACGGTCGTAACGAGTATGTCTGATGAAATATCGTGAGGCAGGCTGCAGCTGACAGACTATCAGCTACTTACTCTTCTCACCCCATATTTAATTTGCTTTTTGTAACTACTTACGGACTCTGCGCCTGGTTCTACACCATCGGTATGACCGAAGATCCTGGTTATGTACCCAAGCTTGGAAGTCGGGCTCAGCAAAAGGCGGTTGTCGATGAGTTGCTAAGCTTGTGGAAGTTCGATGATCAGAACTTTTGTGTATATTGCATGGTCAGAAGGCCGCTGCGAAGTAAGCATTGCAAGCGGTGTGCCAGGTGTGTCGCGAAACACGACCAGTGAGCTTCTCCCCCTCCTTTCAAACTAATGACCTGACTTTATCCAGCCACTGCCCCTGGATCCATAACTGCGTTGGTGCAAACAACATCAGGCATTTTGTCTTTTACGTAGTTGCCCTCGAAGTTGGTATGATCTTCTTCATTCGCCTTGCTGTATACCGTGAGTCAACTTTGCCAAGTGTAAGTTGCGTCCCAACATCTGACAAGTCTAAGATATCGAAAGTCTTCCGGAACCGGCCGATTCCAAATGCAACGTCTTATCGGAGAGTATTTGTCGGTACATCCTCCGAGACACTTTCACAACAGTACTCGGCATATGGACAGTTCTTCAATTACTGTGGGTTTCAATGCTTATGGTAGTGCAGTTGATACAGGTAACCAGAGCTGTGACCACATATGAAAGTATGCGAGGTCAGATGCATGGGAGCTCACAGGCCGCTGAAGCTATCACTTCAGCGCTAACAGCAGGTTCCACAAGTATGGAAGGCGCACAACTGACTGGGCCTGGCATGGGCCCGAACCCTGCCGGCGCTGGAGGTCATCGTCCGCATCATCCGAAGGAGGGGTGTTTTACAACATGGAAGAAGCTTCTTGGACTTGACACATTCGTGGCAACGGCAGCAGGAGGTCTTGAAGGGACCAATCGGAGAAGACGTGGAAACCCTTACTCGAGAGGGATCATCACAAATTGCAAAGACTTTTGGTGCGATCCAGCCCCCTATTTTGGCAAGCGGGAAAATGGCATGGCGATGTTGGATGGAGACGTGGTCAATTACACCAGGATGTATGAGACACCTCCAAGGATGAAGCTACGCAGGCCCCAGCAGGATGCGGACGGCGGCATGTATACTAGTGTAGGCAATGAAGATTCTGTTTGATCCTTGGACTTGTTTCTACCTTATCTGTTGGGAAATATTGAATGCGTGTACACCAATTCACAGAATGTCACAGAAGTAATCAAACTAAACCTACGTGAGAAACTATCAGATGTGGACCGTCAGATATTGTGCCTGCTATCTGTCGCCAAGATTCACGAAGTAAACGCAAACTCACAGATGCAGACCAATTCGAAGAGCATTTGAAAGATTATCAAGCTAAGCCTATTCGGATAATTAATGGAGTCTGACCGTTGGATTCCTAGCGGATATCCAAATGGACCAACTGTCCAAGAGATTACAACTCCTGTAGCTCAATGATCGCGCAAGATGATAAGAAGTGCTCCACCAGAAATGTTCTCGGAATCAAAATGCGCATATCTTTTGTATACATTATCTCTTCGTAAAGTGATAGATGAATATTGATACCAAACTTCGATTCAGCCCTATTCTGTTGGGATGTATAAAAATCCCAACGTGAGAAGTCATGATTTTCGCAGCACAATCTGCCATATAGAACCAAGCTATGAGATGGACGTATCTCTATCCTTGTAAACTTAATTTAAGCCCACATTTATCCGGAGAAAGTATGTCAATGCTAACGCGACATAAACCTATGAGAACGCTCAACGCTTGCTCTGTACTATTAATTAACAATGCAAATCCCCGTGGCCGCGCTTCCTTCTTCAAGTCTATGAACGTCCACAGCCCTGTATCATTGACTAGTGGCCTTCTTTCTCGTTGAACTGCTGCAGAAGCTGATCATGCATATAGGCCGTCTCATCGCTTTTCTGTTGGGAAATAAAAGGAACAAAACCATCGTGAAGCAGGAATCTTCTTTCTTGGACTTACCTCTGGATCTCCTCTTCGACGTCTTTGACCATCTTCAGCTTTCCGAAAGAACCTTGCTCTCCCAGACCTGTAGAGGCTTGCGGTATGCGTTCCATCACAAGTGTGTCTTAGCTTTCCGAGTGGCTAGCGTCGCTGAGCGCCTGGAGTGTTTAGCTATGCTGGGAGACGTCTTGCCTGATCATCGACTCTGTGCCCCTTGCGGTAGATTGCATCTCCTGGACCCGAAAGACCTCCCTGTCATGGACTATGATAAGTTTTACAGGCCGTGTCCGGCGCTGGAGCATGTTATGAGCCGTGTTATGAGCCGCGTCTACTGCATGCCTTATTACGCCATTGCCTATCGTCACGTGCAGCTGGCGATGAAATACACCCGTCTAGAATGTATACATCAAAATCATCGTGCAAACATTTTGCAAAAGTTCACCATTACCATTCCACGGTGGTACTCCACGAAACTGAAATTTACCGCAGAGCCAAGAATCGTGCGTGGCAGATATATCTTGATGACGACCAATGTCTTTTGTGCGTATGAGGGACCGATTTCATACTCGTTACTTTCGCAAGTATGTTTCCGGTTATGTCCACATCTTTGTGCGAGTGAACTTGTCTCGGTTCTCCAACCAGATAATCAATTACTCGTAACGATGCGCTTGGCGTTCAACAGGGCGAAAGTTGAGCCTGAAATGTATTCTTGCGATCAATGCCCTACCGATTATGTGATAGCAGTAGAGGACGATAGGGTGACTTTCAATACCTGGCAGGATCTTGGAACCGGAATTTCTGAGGCGGATTCGTACTGGCGCAGTCATGTCTGGGATGAAAGCGAGAATAATCGATTCAGAAGCGCGAAGTTCTGCTATGAGCATGGAAGCATACGAGACATGTACTACAGCAACGGCATTTGATTATGAGCAACGCCAAAGTCGTCCTTGCATGAGTCCCAAACGATCAAGACTCGCAGCGGCATGATGATTCCAGCATTTACAAGATATAATTCCCCATTCGGAAATGTTCTTCGCGTATTGCTACCTCAGTCTTTGGCAATATCATCATATTTGACTCGCATCATCCGAACACTGACTATCCACAATCGTGTGTAAGGCGGAGGTGGAAATCTGGGAGGATACGAGAGAGTGAGAGAGTTGTTGTGTGCTCGCGTTGGCTTCACCTCGAAAGGTTACTAGACCCCAGCACCACGGTGAGGTGCGAGCTTGCTGGGGGGACCCCGAAGGGCCCCAGGTCTATTGAATTCGCCCGACCTGGAGGGCTCATCTGCAATCGTCAGTATCGTTTCGAGTTGATGATCCTTGTTAGGTCCCCGACGAGACCAAGGGCCTCCATATGCTGCTCTTGGAGCAGCTTGATGGCGGCCGCTTGGTCCCGGACTTGGTCCCTCAGCAGGGATACTTCCGCAGCTGAGGCCGAGGGATCTGGTGGTGGAGGAGGAGGAACTGGGGCTGGGGTTCTGCGAGGGAAACGGTACGTACCGTTAACCGTGAGGCATGCCATAACGGCCAATAGCACAGTGGCTATGGCCGTGATCCAGTCGGTGATGGATGGCATTCTGGATTCTTGGAGAGAGAGAAGAGAAGGGAAACGAGGAACGCAAGTAAACAGCATCTGGGTACGATGCTGGGTGGGCTACCCCTTCCCCGTGTGCAAAGCATCAAGATAGGAAGCTGTGCTCAAATCACGACTCGCAAACCATGCCAATGCAGGAACAAAGCGCAAGTCGAACTCTGACGAGGAAAGAGGTACCAGGGCCTCAAGACATCAAGCTCTGTTGCTTTGACAGTCATTGCGCGGAGATGCCCTTAATCAACCAAAAAGTCTGTGACTTCCCGAAGAGGTGATTAGAACCTTAGTGCAACTTTCTTCTGTACGACAAGAATCCCTTTCCAAGCCAATTAGAGAATGCATGAAAGCATTTCACAGGACTGCTCGCTCCTCCTGGAATACTCGTCGGTATATAACTTTGAGCTTGACATAAAGGTCATAATAAGAGATGACGATTTCGTCGACTCACTTCCATTCTGCAAAGAACTCCCCCAGCCTGACCATCAACGTTGTGCATCACTTAAGTCTATCACTGCCTCCTCGGCACACTTTGTCTTGATTGGAGAGAGAGACTTGAGATGCTGGGAGCATCGAAAGGAGGTCTCATTGGAAGAGGGTGCAGGATTGCGGAGAGATGGACATATAGTTCGGGATATCAGTCCCTCTTGTAGAACCGAGATAGCCGTTGACTCCATGAACAGACTCTGAATTGTATTCACTACTTCTACAGCATCCCGGCACCTGGTAAATGATAGCTCGTCCTGTGCCCAGATTTCAAGCCTATACCTGACTGTTACCAAAACTTGCATGTCGTATCTGTCTGTCAGTCAATCGTCTTTTGTGAAATCGCTCCGCCATGTGTCGTAAGAAATCTTGCTTATTCAATCTTCACGAACGGCCGTTGAAAAGGACAACATGGAAGCCATATTGGTTGGAGATTAGATGCGTTTGATTAGTGGCTACTCTACGGGATGACATCCATCAGCTGCACCAGATAATTCCCATTCTTAGTAGATGTAGGTACCGTAGGTAGCAGTCAGTTGCGAAACCCCTATCTAGTGCCTCGCCTTAAGAGCGGGCCGCAGTTTAGGCATTCGCCCCTAAAGCTGGTGCCGAGAAGGACGATTTCGGGACGCTCCGGGGACGCTCCGGGGACGGAAGGGATTCAGAGCCTCAATGTTATCTTCAATGCGTACGAGTACACATATAATAATAGATATGGTCATGTTTTGTGGCTCAACAAGGGAATGGATTAGGGAGCGACTTCCCACAATGAGATGTTAGGGTTTTGACATAGAACTAGCCAGTCTATCTAAGTCACTTCCGTCACGGATGCCATGGATCGCCAGGTAAAGTGTCGTCTTCCTTCCCTGCCTCGATCGAGACCATGACAGTGTTTCCGATTTGAATGCTATGTCGATCAGTCTCTCGAATCCTCTGAGAAGATGGAGGATGCTCGTGTTAAAGCCTTTCGCAATCTGAAGCCACCATGTGTGGACCTCAGTCAGGTCGCCTTACAGTACAAAGGCAAGAAAGTAACTACAAAAGCGCTCACTACGTCGCTTGAAACTGTCTTGAAAACACTCAATGCTGAAATCAAGCAGCCGAACGCTCTCGATTCAAAGTTGGCAGAATATGTGTTCTTTCCTCTCTCCCATATCTTTCGAGACGCTAAAGATCTGCCCGTACGAGTTGTCGAAATCGCTCTGCAGTGTTTGCAGATTCTGATAGCTTATGGTTGGCGAGAACAGTTGTCACCGGACTTGGGCAAACAGCTGCTGATACTCCTTTGCTTCTTGGCTGGAGGCAGTGCCACAGACGCCAATGTCAAGGATGTCAATGAAGAATTGGCTACGGTGGCTTTCGAGTGTCTAGCCACGCTATTCGAGGCTTCCAGAGGACGCATTCTCGGACCTAGTTCTATACAATCAGAAAATATTCCCGTGCTTGGCCATAGCGTCACGGTCATTCTCAACGGCATTACCGATAGTCCTTCAGCAAAAGTGCGCCTGGCTGCTTTGACTGCATTGGACTCCATTATTGGCAGTGTCACGGACAATGATGCTCTGAAGAACGTGTTCCCCGGAGTTGTGTCGTCTTTGACCAAGGTGCTCTCGCCGAAGAGCGGAGGAAGACAATCATTGAAGACTCTGACCGCGAGTTTGAACATACTCGCAAAGATCATCTGTCAAGTTCTTGGTGATGACAGAGTTGTTAGCTCTGATAATACTGAGAAATATCCTAACGTGTTTCTCAAGAAACGGAAAGAAGAGCCCGAGTCATGGGTCACTGCGACGGCTGGCCAGGTCAAGATGGCTCTGGCTAATGTTTTGCCGCTGCGATATCACGACAGGGTGGATGTCCGGACTGCTCTGTTCGAACTATGTGCATCAATTATAAGGCAGTGCCGAAACTCGCTATCGCAATGCATTCCAATGTTAATGGACACGATGGTCGTACTCCACAGCCAATCTGCTGAGTCGAATGCTTTGTCTAATTTCGACTTTGGAAGACTACTAGCCGAGGATACAGATCTAATGGAGATTGTACAAGATTCGTTGTACGACTGGATCGTAGCCTTGCCCAGAATCATGCAATCTAATGACGATACTCCAAAAAGGAGGACTATCGAGCAAGTGTCTACGGCATTCAGATTGCTCCAAGGACACAATGTGAGCCTGGGCATTCTGTACAATTCTTTGGTAGTCAACCTACGAGCGAGTGCGTCCGTAGCTATCCAAGGCTCTTCGAAAGCCATCAATCCTGTCTCCGCTGGCAGTCTCGAGGTCTGTCAGATGTTGCAAGCCACAGACATTACCCCCAAAGCCGCATCATTCACCCCGAATTTATTCAGTGAGTCGAGCAACAAGACCACGATGGCCGGTCTCCAGAAATTGGCCGTTCAGCTCAAGTCTTTACCAATTTCGACAGGATTACAGCACAGTATCATGGATTCCCTACGAACAACATCTGGAGATGAGCAGCTGGCCAGTCTTTGGCTTTCTCTCCAGCTTTCTAAGGATACCGACAGCGGTGATTCCCTTATAGACCAATACCTCAACCTTGCCCAGGACACTGACTCACAACAACCATTCTTAGACGACATTTACGCCTTCTCATTGGACGTGCTAGCAATCTCAACCTTCGAAGACGAGGAACGATGGAAGCTCCAATGCCTCGCTCTCGAAGCAGTCGCCCTGCAAGCCCGTCACCAAGGCGAGGACTTTCGTCCAGAGCTAGTCGATGCTCTATACCCCATCCTCGAACGCCTAGGTTCCAACAGCGCAGTACTCCAACAACACGCAATGACATGCCTCAACATCGTCTCCAGCGCATGCAACTATCCCAACGCCGCGGCTCTAGTAATCAATAACGCCGACTACCTCGTGAACGTCGTAGCACTAAAGCTCAATACCTTCAACATCAGCCCCCAGGTGCCACAAGTCCTAGTCGTGATGATCAGACTAAGCGGCTCGGCTCTAATCCCCCATCTCGACGATGTCGTCGAGTCCATCTTTGCGCTCCTAGCCTGCTACCACGGCTATCCAAAAATGGTGGAATCGCACTTCTCAGTCCTCAACGCCATAGTGGAAGAAGCCGCCAAATCATCTACTCACGCCATCAAATCGTCCACTGACTCCATTTCAAAACCTCAACCATACCAACCCCTCAGCATTCCCGCTCTCGCCTCCCTCCTCCGCTCCAACCTCGCCGCCAGCACCCGTTCCCTCTCCCCACCCCCAGAACCCACGTCCGCCCCCAACTCACCCACCTCCCCCTCCTCCCCTCCTCGAACCGGTACCCCACCCCCACCTCCCCCCTCAAAAACCACCACCCTCCTCACCTCCATCGTCAACCTAACCCCCTCCCACCTAACCACCCCCTCCCCCCCTCTCCGGTCCTCAATTCTCAACCTCCTAACCACCACCCTCCCACTTCTCGCCCCCGACACCACAACCTTCCTCCCCCTGATCGCCACGCTCTTCCCCGCTATAATCACACGTCTCGACGACCCCGAAGCCTATACCGCCCTCGCCGCCGCAAACACCCTCCGCGTCTTATGTGAATGCGCGGGCGACTTCCTGGCGCAGAGAGTGGAGGAGGAGTGGGGACGTATCGTTAAGCTATATGCACGGGTGGAGAAGGAGATGAGGGAGGAGAAGCGAGTGATGGGGAAGGTGAGGGGCATGAAGTGGAGGGTTTGGGATGCGGTCGTTGGGTTGGTGCTGGGTGTTGTTAGGGAAGTGGGTGTCAGTGCGGAGATGGAGGATGGGGTATTTGAGATGTTGGGGGAGTTGGCGGGGGAGAGGGAGGATGTGAGGGAGGTGTTGGAGGGGTTGAATCCTGATGCGCTGTGGTTGGTTGAAGAGCGGGCGAGGATTGAAGCGGGTGGGAAGGCTTTGGTGAAGCCGGAGGCGGCGGACGGAGTGGAGTTTAGGGATGTCGACATCTCTTGGTAGGAGTGATGGTTCATGTTTAGCAGGAGTTAGGAGCATAAGCGTTTTAGCTGGTCAGTAATACTGGCAGCTTTAAGCTAAGACACAATGAAGAAGGGTTGAGTAGGAGAAGCTGTGTATTGTATTATTTGACAGGGTGCAACAATGCCTTAAGGGCAGAAATGAGATGAGCAGACATGGGCTTCTTATCGCCAAAGAGTGGAGTTATGAGATACTTGAAGAATCAATGCAGCCGTCCCGTAACTATTGTCAGAGTACACCGAAGAACCACGGAACCCCATTAGGTCAGCTCCCAAAGAAGCCTATTCCTCCTCTCCAGACTCTTCGTCGCTCTCAGCAGTATTGAGCCACTCGAGGAATGGCTCAGCAGCTTTACGGACCTTCTTGCTGGAGGCGAAGTCGACGTACTTCTGGCTCTTCTTGGATCCCCAATTCTTGAGCACGTCTTCGGAGACAAGGTCATTCTGGTAGTAGGCGAGCAAGATCTTGGGAACCTGGGATATGAGCTTAGGATGGTCTTTGCCGACGAAGCGTTCGGTGCCGCCAAGGAAGGCCTTCTCGTGACGTTCAGATGTGATCATCTATTGGTGTGTTAGTATGCATAAAATTGCAAGTCCCAGGAGAGATGTAGACGAACCTTTTTGAGCATGCTGGCGCGAGTGGGAATCTGCTCGACGATACCGTCGTCAAAGACGGCCTGGGCGAGTACAGTCAGTGTCTTGTGCTTTGACTCGATCCCAAGCTCCTTGGCTTTGAGATAGATCTCAACGTCCTCAACGTCCTTGACGCCGCCCTTCTTCCCTTCGGCGGTGGTCATAATCCAGCTCCCAAGCTGATCGTAAACGCTGTTACCGCTTCCTTCTCCTTCAGCCTCTTCATCGTCATCCAAAGTCAGCGTCTTCTTGAAGTCGTCCGGAAGGTCCTGAGCTCGGGCTTTGACAGCTTCCTCGGAGACGTCCACAGTCCAGGAATCCTCTTTTCCGGCAGACCCGTTCAAGTCCTTGGCTTGCGCATTGATACGTCGAGTAAGCTCATCGTCACTGTTGGCTTCCACTGCGAGATCACCTTCTTCGGCATCATCGTCGGCATTGTCGGAATTGCTCCCTTGGGGAGATGCATGTCCATTTCCATTGGTCTCAGCGTCTCCGTTTTCTTTCGCCTTGGCGCGCCGTGCCTTCTTTTCTGCTTTGTCCTTTTTGCCCTTCTTTGGCTGGTTCTTGAGAATAAAGGAGCTGAGCTTGAGACGAAGATCGACATCTGAGCGGCGGCCACAGGCTTTGCAGTCAAGGACGATACCGCCATCCTTGACGTTCACGTCTGTCTCGGGATTTTTGCAATTTTTGCAGAGAACGAATCTGTTGATGAACCCATCAAGATAGTCCTGAAGTTTCGAGGCTTCGTGGGCGCCATTAATAATCCAACGATCATCGGCAGGATTAGTGTTGGTCTGTGCACCAAGCTCGAAGCCGAAATACTTGATGACGTCTAGAACTTTGTCAGGCAAGTATGGGTATGCGAAGAGTATTACACGTACATGAAGGGGGACGGCTCAACGAATGGGCAACGCTGCTGAGGTTGGCAATGACGGTCTTGATACCGTTTCCCTTGCCCTCGATCTTGGACTGGAGACGCTCCATCTTGTAGCGGTAAAAGGGGTCGGCCACATCCTACAGAATGAGTTAGCAGGCTGCAAAGAAAATGGTGCAGTTATGCTTACCCGACGAATGTTAACAGTAGCCATGATTGCGGTGAAGCTGGAGCTTTCTAATACTCAATGCAGGATGAGAGTAGAGTCGGTGAGAACAGTATGACCACGGACGGACGACGCCAACAAAGACATGCGGGAATCCAGGTTGCCTGATGAAAAGCTGCAAGATCGTACAGGTTGACGAGAATTTGAACGCGAAGATTATCCGTTGGACCTTGCGTAGGGGCTACAAGGTTTCCGCGGTATGCGAAATGGTTGCAGCGTGAGCGGCGGATGGTTGCTAAAGGCTTTGGAGCACGAATACATAGACAGTCGTGTGTTCACGGAGGTCCTGTGTTGGGAAGGATTCACGAGTCGATTCCACGTGGGAGGGGTTTCGTGCAGTGTTTGAAACTGCACTTGATGTTGGGATTCGATGTGGCTCGATGAGAAGCTGGTTGACACTGTCTCTTGCTGGGTGCTGTCGTAGTGAAGTTGATGACAATGAAGTTGTAATGATGAAAGAAGAAGAACGGTGGGCGAAGTAAAATTTCAGCAAGGCACGCTCGACCGGACACCCGCCCTAGCGCGCATGTTCTCCAAGAAAATACGCCATTTTCTTTCCTGTCAGAAGCGCATGTGTGCATGAGACCGCTAATGAGCAATATTTAACGAGCAACATTTGAGACTGCTGTCATTCAGAGTTTCGGCGTCGCCTTTGCCTCCTATCACTTCGTTTTGAATGTGGACTTTTGGCGACTTCCCCCTTCCGACGAGTAGAACGAATGCTGCGCCTCTTCGTTGACTCTTATTCGTTATTGAATTCTACGTGTTCATCCCGTACTGCAAATAATGGTAAAAATTGAAGCCTAGTTCAGGCTCTCGGAATCGTAGACCATGGCAGTCGACTACTCTTTGTATCTTGTCACAGACTCTACGCCCGCTATACTAGGAGACAGAGACATCGTCTCCGTAGTGGAGGCAGCTATCAAAGGTGGAGTCACTCTCGTACAGTATAGAGATAAGAAAAGTGAGACGTCAGACCTCATTCGAGTAGGCAAACGCCTCCATGCTGTTACGCAGAAGCACAAGGTACCGTTGCTTGTCAATGATCATGTGGGCGTGGCCCAAGCAATTGGTGCGGAAGGAGTGCATATTGGCCAAGAAGATATGGGTGCGTTTTTCCAGATATGTGATATGAGCAATAATGTATTGCCTTTCTTTCGTGCCTACTCCCATCTGGTAATTTCGCCCTTTATTTCTCTAATCACAGAAGAGGAATTGTTCAATCGGTGTCTCAAGATTCGTTCTCTAACGAAGCATTCAGACCTGAAGACAGCTCGGAGAATACTTGGACCAGATGCTATCATTGGGGTTACAGCCAACAATCTCTCCGAAGCTGTCATAGCGACGAGTGGAGGTGCTGATTACTTAGGAATCGGAACCGTCTATGCTACACCCACGAAGGAGAATACAAAATCGATAATAGGTACTGCTGGTGTTAAGAACATTCTTCATCGTCTATCAACTATGGACCAGGTAATTCCAACTGTCGCCATTGGTGGGCTCAACGGCACAAATATACAACGTGTGATTTTCCAATCGAAATCTCCCAGTAAAGGTCTCGATGGTGTTGCAATTGTCAGTGCCATCATGGCAGCACAAGACTCCAAAGCTGCGGCGGTAGCGTTACGGAAGTCAGTCAATAACATTCCCCTTACTATGAGCCCCGCGGCCAAGGAGAATCAGAAAGTCGAGACATTGTTATCCCAAATCCCAGAGATAGTCAAAAAACTTGGCATCAAATCTCCCTTGTGCCACAATATGACGAACCTCGTCGTTCAGAATTTCGCAGCTAACGTTGCCCTGTGTATCGGTGCAAGTCCTATCATGGCCAATTATGGCGAAGAAGCCCAAGACTTAGCCAATCTAGGTGGCGCTTTGGTAGTCAACATGGGTACTGTCACACCTGATGGAATCACGAATTACATCAATGCAATAAGAGCATACAACGAAGTTGGCGGGCCTGTTTTATTCGACCCTGTAGGCGCTGGAGCCACAGCTGTCAGGAGGGCCTCAGTGAAGACACTCATGAACAACGCCTACTTCGACGTCATCAAAGGCAATGAGAACGAAATTCGGACTGTCCTTGGAGAGAGCAAAGGCCAACAGAAAGGCGTTGATAGCGGCGCTAGCTCAAGCGACGACAAGGAAAAAATCATGCTAGTCAGGAAGCTTGCAGCTAGGGAGCGCAATGTCATCCTGATGACAGGGACGACTGATTACTTGAGTGATGGCGAACGTACGTACGCGATCAAAAATGGCCACCCATACCTTGGTAGCATTACAGGTAGCGGCTGCACTTTAGGCACTACCATCGCGGCTTTCTTGGCAGTGCATAAGGAAGATAGGCTTTTGGCTGCACTGGCGGGAATCTTGATGTACGAGATCGCAGCCGAGCGGGCTGCTGCGGGGAACGATGTGAAAGGTCCTGGTACTTTTGTGCCCGCGTTTTTGGACCAACTTTATCTCCTAGCTGCAGATGCTTCTCAGGATGATGCTGAGTGGTTGAAGGCTGCTAAAGTGGAGAAGGCCTGAGTCGGTAAAGCTCCGCAGAAATCGAAAAGGTTGATCAAAGGGAAGAAAGCTGCAAAGCTAGATTCGACGGCTTACGAAGTTGATGAACATTTATGAAGCTAACATTTGCATCTTATAAAGAACTCTTATGTTTGTCGACGCTCTCAAGCCATTCCTTCACAATGTCATTGGTCTGGGCAGGAGCTTCCCACAGCGCCCAGTGGCTCGTTGCTACCGATTTACGAGTCAGCTTCGGGATGTATTGCTCCATTCCTGTAGACATGGCGGGTGGTAAAGCTGCATCCTTCGTCGCTTGAATAAAAAGGAGTGGAACATCAATCGTCTTCTTCTGGAGTCTGTCATGGCTTATCAACATTGGAGTGATCAAGATTGATCACCAAATTCATGACTTACTGAAGCTCTTCCTGGAAATTCTGCTCTCGGGTGCGATACCAGGATACTTGCACTTTCTTAGTCACGAGCTCTGTTTGATTTATGGACTACTTACAACTCCCGTGCATTCCATTCCTCGCATACTGATCAACGTAGTACTCAAGCATCTCCTCACTAAGCAACGGCGTCTTCCCCAACTTTTCCAAATTTTCAAACAACACTCCCTTGGTCACGTCAAAGCCGCCCTCTCCGCTCGCCCCGCTGCCGCCGTACATCCCGTTGAGAAATTGCTTGATCTCATCCTTCGTTTGGATGTGCTCTTCGACAGCGCCACTTGCGAGTTGTATTTGATAGCCAAAGTTGGGGAGTTTTGATTTGACTATGTTTTCAAGTGGGATGAAATTACCTGCAGGCGGGGTGTAAGGGGTGCAGACTGCAAATATGTGGGTCACGAGTTCGGGATGCCAAAGAGCGACACGATATACAATAGCGCCTCCCTTGGTTCATGATCAATACTGCCATATTGTTGAGGAGAATTGGTTTTCCAACCAACATACCCAGTCGTGTCCGCCTAGAACGATCCGCGCGGCGCCTAGCTGTCGAGCCAGCTCTTTGATATCATCAGCAGCTCGCTTGAAGCTGTAGAAAGCCAGTGATTCAGGCGGCGCTTTGGGCGCATCTGTGCCGCCGAAGCCCATGATGTCTGGGCAGACGACACGGTAGCCAAGTTCGAGCAGGAGGGGGATTTGGTACCGCCATCCTATCGCCAGATCGGGCCATCCATGGATCTTGGGGGCTATGTTATTCACTGGGAATGGTTTTGGGATAAAGGAGGGGAGGAGTCACCAGAAATATCGTTGAGTGATAGCCTCCTGACGGGATACCGAGGAGGCAGTCTGACTTTTTTAGTATTGCTAGAGGAGGAATGAGAGAAATGTTTCTGTACGGTAGTTCTTGCCATTCAGGTCTGCCTGGTGATGGGTGATTCTGGTGTCGCTAGTAGGATGTATGAAGTCCATGGTCTCTTGATTTTCAATGAGAGGAAAGCGTATTCATTGATTTAAACAGTTGCTGTACTATCGAAAACGGCGAGAGAGAGGATATACAAAGGGATTGAAGGAACGAAAGTAATCAGAAATACAGCGAAAGGATCACCCCACTTTAGCGTCGAAAGGAACCGAGGTATGTCATAGATCTTTCTCAATGCATTTGAACACCGCGAGAAGAGAACGACAGATTCTCTCAACGTATTAGTAGACTCGATACGCGCATCAAACTGCAATTTCGAAGCCTGTATCTTACAAGCATGCTTTCCCAGCCTTCGAGTTGATAGGAAAAACTCGGCTCAGAATACGAATAAACGCATGTTCAAGTTGCGAGACCACCCAAATGATTAGTAGATCACCGTGTCTTCCTCCCCAACCGATTCCTCGCCTCCGTCGTCTCCGTGATCCTTTGAAATTTCCACTGCATCACGGCTTTTGTGCTCGCCATTAGGAACAATGGTGCCGGCCATGTTAGTATCTTCAGCTTTCGCAGGGGCGGATGTTTCTTCTTCGTTAGCAGTGGAACCCACCGTGTCTTTTTGGCCATCATGAGCCTCTTTGGATTCTGAATGCTCCTTCTGTCCTATATCTGGTGGGGGCTCCGGGTCCGCGGCTGGATGGTCTTCGTCCCAATGCCCGAGTTCTTCATCGGCGGTCTTCTCGGCCTCGTCGATTTGGGCTTTGATTTTCTCTTCGTCGCCAGGTAGAAGCTCCCAGGGTTTGTGGTACTAGAGCCATGGTTAGGAGCATTTCAACAGAGCGACTGAGGGGATAGACGAACGAGTCTCGGCTCCGTCGTGGTATGTAAGAAGTGCGCCTGAGCTAGCATGTTCGAATGCCGTATGAGCATCTGTAGGCATATCAGCAGCCGAACAGAACTCGCAGTTTCGGGACCATTGTCCAAGACGCACCGATTGCTTATCATATTTGACCTGCTCTCTCCTCCTAATCGCCAAGAGAGCCTCCCTCTTCTGCTTCTTCTTCTCATCTTCTTCATCAGCCTGTTGTTTTAGCTTGGCCTGCTGCTTCCTTTCAATGTCCGTGCGCCGTTTTTGTGCTGTCGAGGATGAGCTCTGGGATAAAGTGCCGAGCAGAGCGCCAAACAGTCTTTGCCCGCGTTTGCGCTCTTCCACCTGTCCGCTCTTACGGCGCTCGGATGTTCGATCTAGGGTTGCTGTGGAGGTTGTCGGTGAGGCCGCTGAGTCCGGCCTGGTGTCACTTTCGCCATGGCTGAGTCGGGGTCGTTTTAACCTTTCGTCTGTGAAGGAGGGTTGGCGACGTTTGAGCGTGGGTGATGATGTGGTAACCGGTTCTGGCAAGTCCTCTGGAACTATGACGGCCGATGCTACGGCCCTGTAGAAATCAATCAGCAGACTAGTCCTGATGTAATCCTTTGGGTCTTACGTACAAAGGTGCCTCAGTCATTCTATGATATGTCAGCTCTGAATCGTGTAAATTTATTTTGAATGGAGAGACTCGACAAGGCTAGAACTTAGAATTATTTTGATAGGGCTGACAAATCTAAACATTTTTATGGTCCTGCGGCCTGGTCTCACCTTCTTCCTCTCCAGGCCCTTCCTTGCTCTTAAAGTCGCAACTTGAGCTTTCCTCGAATATCTGTTATTCAGGCCTCTCATCATGTCTCGCCATCATCCGTGAGTGTTGCCATCAACTGCTATTTCAAGCATGCATACTGACATAACCATAGCGATCTGGTAATGTGCCGCAAACAACCAGGCATAGCAATCGGTCGTCTATGCGACAAGTGCGACGGCAAATGCCCCGTTTGCGATAGCTACGTACGCCCAACTACCCTCGTCCGTATCTGCGATGAATGCTCCTTCGGCAACTATCAGAATAAATGTGTGGTCTGCGGTGGCGAGGTAGGCTTGAAACTTGCTGAAGCCCAGGGCAAAACTAGATGCTAATAATCATGCTTACGTAGGGTATTTCGGACGCGTTCTACTGCTTCGAATGTACACGGCTTGAGAAAGATAGGGACGGGTGTCCGAAGATCATCAACCTCGGAAGTTCGAGGACGGATCTGTTTTACCAGAAGAAGAACTTCCGGAATCATTGAGAGTCTTCGAGCGAGTAGTTCGATGAGCATTTGGGCTATCGGAAAGTCATCGCTCAGCCTGGAAAGAATCTGAGCCCAAAATGAGCAGGGCATCAGACCCTTCAAAACCCTCGAAGCACCTTGTGATCTTATAGCTGCTTTACCGCGATCAGACGCAATTGAGATCGAAGCACAAACCTCAAGACGATCGCGAAAGGAGGGGTTGGAGATTTGACGCTGAAGGTTGGCCGTCAACCATCACATGAACCGCCAAAGGCTCAACATCAACAGCAACCCGCCCAACTGGCTGTGTGCTGTCGAATTAGCTCACTGCGATCGGATGGCGACCTGTTTGGAGACCACATTGGCAAAGAGGTAACTCAGACCACGTGAACATACGGGACAAAAGCCCTGATTCTCAATGGTCTTTGGTATTTTTAAATGCGTAGCTGGAAATATGTACAATGCGGTGAATCGGGGAATGTAGTCAGGCATCTAAATGTAGCTGACCTTCACTCCCATACCAACCGTCCTTTTGATCTTATCCCACCCTGACCCTGTCAATTTGCTCAGCCTGTCTTTGACATCTCGCCGACTCAACGCTAGGACGAGTCCTACAAGAAATAGCACGAATCTAAGAATTCCTAAAGGATTTCGGGATATCTGTTCGGCCATTTTGGCGATGATGTTTTGCATAGTTGATACCATGGCAATACTGCGTTTGTAAACGCCTGTATTGGCTGGTTTGCGAGGTGCCTTGATCGGTGGTGCATGCGAAGATTTGGCGGGCTTAGCTGTCGGTTGTGGAGGTAATCTTGCCTTGGACACGTTCTCAGCAGCTCGCGCACTGTCAATACCATAGTCTTTCTCGCTGTTCGTTCGATGCTGACTTGGGGGCTGCGCCTGCAGTACTGTGTCAACACTCTCCATTTCTGTGTCCTCAGACGGTTGCGGTTCTTGCTCTGATAGCTGTTCCCTCTTCGGTGACGGATCCTCCAATTCCTTGTCGGATCTTGACTCCTCTTTTTCATTCTCGAGACTATGTAGATCAAGTAAGAGCGCTTCTCTGATATCCTCGTCGAGCACTTCGCTCATGTTGATGAAATCCTTGGCATATTGCCAGTCACCATTCCGAGGCAGTACATGAAGCGTATAGAGTTCGATGATATTCACGTGCGCATTCAGATCCCGTGGACTGTCTGTTCCATTGCTACCGCGCGTCCTTCCATCAGTAAAGCCCTTGGAAGATTGTAAGGCGTCTACTCGATCTCCTAGGTCCAGCTTTGGGTCGTTTGAAGCTGAAAGATAGGACTCTAGGTTTTTCTGGTTTGACTCTTGAGATGTTGACAGTGCTAGGAGTAGTGTTGCGAGACTGATGACCACATCTGCATCCACCTTCCCTTCGACCCCTCCGTATCCTATATCAACCACTTCATTCCATATCGAGCCATCTTGTGCCTTGCTAACGAGGTCCCTCCAGACCTTATTCCCAAAGGCTGCCTTACCATCCTCAGGGCCTAATTCAGCGATTGCATTAAGCAATGTGAGATAGAATACCCAAACTTTGATTCGAGAGTTCCGACTTGCACGTGCGATTGGTGCGAGGCGCGGCGTGTCCTGATCTTCGATAATTTCGTCCGAAGGCTGAGGCACCGTAACGAGAGGCTCAATGGTCGAAAGGGCTTCTGATAGCCTACGAGTGAGGAAAAGTTCGGTTGCTTGTTTGTAGGCTTTCGAGATTTGAGATTTATCCTTCTTTAGTGATGTAAGAGAGCCTAGTGAGGAACCAAGGAGGCGAGAGGAAGACACTGCTTCCTCTGCGGGCTCAACCAAGGCTGTAGATGACTCACTCATCCTGCTGATCCAGTCGAAGGCCTTTGCGTGAGCGTGATCGACTGGTGATGTCTCCAACTCCGCTAGGATACATTTAAAGTTCGGCAGTGTCCGCTGTACTAAAATAGTACACCGATCCACTCAAGTAGCTCTAGATTACCTATTTTAGATCAGATCCCACGTGCCTACCATATCTCATCATCGGAAGCTTTGGCCATAATCTTACAACGGCGAGCGGAATCAATTGCATCTACCGTAACTGTTTTCCTCAAACCTAGAGACAGTCCTTGGTGTTCCATCCAACATTGTGGAAATGATAGGTAGATAGCAGAGAACGTCTGTATGCTTCAGGATCTCAAGGTACCTCGGCATGACTTCTAGCGATCCTTTATCAGATAGGACTATGTCACCGACTTCTTCTATTAGCGTCAACTGCCCTGATCCATGGAACACTGCTTGTGGCAAGTACAAGTCGCATTGCGACTACCCAATATGCTTCACTGCCGGGGTGCAATTCTTTGTCCGGGAAGCCGCTCGGGAAGCCGCATTGCTGCACTTCACTTCCGCTAACATGAATGCCCCTTCTAGTGATGTGATTGGTGTTTGAGCTTGAACAATCAACACAACACAGCAAATCATTGCTCCTGCATCACTATTCAAATGGACACCATCTTGATCTTCCAATCATACGCATTCCATTTTACATCTTCATATCTATAGCACAGATAGAAAAGGTATGGACGTTAAGGCCAATAAGTTTCGGAGCCACCTCCCATTCATTTTGGAAGCTATCTCTCGTGCCCACTTTGTATCCTTCGATCTCGAACTCTCAGGGATACCGGGCAGACAGCGAGGACAGTCAAGGGCTCCTGGTGAGGCTGGTGCTGGGAAGCAAACACTCCAGGAGAGGTATGAGGATACTAAGAAGGCTGCTGAGCGATACCAAATTTTACAGTTGGGCCTGACATGCGTTGAAGAGGACAGGGAGCGGGGTTTGTATCGAAATCTCAGGATTTGTCCCAAGCTTACACAATCTAGGGGTCTATGTGCTTCGCCCGTACAACTTCTTCCTGAACCCTGTACCAGACAAGAAGCTCGACGTTGAACGCGAATTCACGTTTCAAAGTGGTGGTATGTCTGCAATTAGGGTTGCTGATATGTAGCTGATCCAGACAGCCGTGGATTTCCTGCTTGGTTGTGGCTTCCGCATGGATGCGCCTTTCGTGGAGGGCGTACCGTATTTTTCCAGAAAGGAAGAGGCTCGAGCAAGAGCGACTGCAGCCTATAGGAGGGATAGGAACAACTATGCAGAAATCCACATCAAGCATAACGACTTCGATACGATCGAGTTCCTCGGCAGAGTCCAGCATGAAGTTCGAGTGTGGAAGAGTCGAGGCATGGTAAGGTTGATTGTTTGCTCTGCGAAGAGATAAAGGGACTAAATACTGCCTTAGCCAGGAGGATTTCTAAATATCGCCCCCATAGATCACAGCTTCAAAAGTAATGCTCGGGGCTTGAACGGCTATCAGAAGCGCTTAGTCCATCAGCTCATCCGTTCGGATTTCCCAGATATCGTTTCTTTCTCAAAAAACGACTTTGTTCAATTACTTCCTTACGATCAAGAACGCGAAGACGCTTTAGTGGACAAGAAAAACTTTTGGTTTGAACAAAACCTATCCACCCAGATAGGACTAAGATGGGTCGCTGAAGCTCTCTGCCCTACTGTCAACGATGTCCTTCCCCCAGAATACATTGCTCCAAACGCAATGGGCAACCTGGCAGCGGTTCGTGGATGGAACGCTCCCCCTGTCGTGATGACCGACAATGATCGTGAGGCTTACAATTCTCGATTTGATGAACTCTTGACGCAGCTTAGCCAAAAGTTGACTGTCCTAGTGGGACACAAGTAAGCTTTCCCGGACGGAAATGTCATCTCAAATTATACATTGTGACCTTTGCCTAGGCGCAATAAATCCTTTACCTACTGACCAAATCTGTCTTATTGTTGAAAACATTAGATGCTGACTGGAAATTGTTTAGTGTCTTTCTGGACTTGATTTATTTCTACTCCTGTTTCTTCGGTCCATTACCAGATCGCGTGGAAGACTTCCAACATACCATGAATCGTTTGTTCCCTATGGTCTTCGACACCAAATATCTCGCTGACAAGGTCAACAATTCGGTCACCTACAATTCGTCTCTCCAAGACCTCGACCAGGAGCTGTCCAGGCTCCCTCTACCAACGATCGGTATGTCAACCCAGACCTTGCAAGAGCAAAAGGAAGAATGTGGCTTGAGTGTTAATTGTACCCTTTAGAAGTCCCTCCTGAATACAGCAAATATACTGCGGACTCACCTGCCCACGAAGCCGGGTTCGACAGTTTCCTGACCGCGAAAGTGCTCATACGGCTAGCTGCACGAGTTGAAGCCGAAACAGCAGGGGATACATCGCCACCCTCGGAGGATGACATATACGTGACAGCACCAGAGTACGGCAGCGTTTATCCCAACGATCCTACAAATCGAGTCATCAATGGAACCTACATGGAGCAAAATCTCTCACGTAAGACCAAAGAAACTGATTGCCGTTGGAGCAAGACCCAGCTGACTTTTCAGAATTTTCTCATAATAATCCATACGCCCTGCTTCAGCATGAGACGGTCAACCAGCAAACCTCTACCTACTCCGATCCTGCGGCAAGATTCCCGACTCACACAATGATGCCTCACGGAGGCAGCAGCTTTTGGCATCGCTACGGCAACAAATTACGGGTGAATGGGACCGTGGAGGAGGTTTGTGTCATTTGGTGAAGGGATACACAGGATTTCATAGGTCCGCACTGCTCCAAGAAGGGAATTGCATAGGTCCAAAGATTACAAGGCATGCGACTCCATTGTAGATATTCAGAAATAAGACGATTAGAAAATACTTTGATGAGGTGCAAAAAATTCGAAGTCATAGGATCGACTGGGAAAATTCGAGCACCGTCTTACGGAGCCAACTTTTAACCTCCTCACCTGCATGTTAATGACTTTAGATTGTTTCTTCTTCTCTCCTACCCTTCCTCCTCCAGGTCCGTCTTGGAGGGAAACCTCCGGGATCCTCGAGATCGTTTCTCACACGATCCTCGGTGGATCTCCGGTTTTGGCTACGCATGACCTCGGCCTCCATCTCGGTAAGCGGTACGTGATTTCAATGGTTTGATTATTTTTATCGTGATTGACAGTCCTTATCAGCAGGAGTCGCTACGTGGTGAACAGTGTATCTTCCTATTGTCCAATCAGCATACACCCAATTCATACCCACTACTCCATCCTACCTCTCGAAGATATTCTCCAACGTCCGCCTGTCTGAAAACCGTAATGCCTGTTGGCTCTACCCGTTTTGCTTCAGCAGATGAGCGTGCTGTCACTCCGAAGCCCTACAACTGAGCATCAGCTTTGCACCATGGTTTGCAGGTCATCGGGTCATCTTACCAGAGGAGTATCGTCCATTTTCTGGAGGTTTTAGCACATGGGTTATTGAGAATAGTATGCAAAGGATCATGGACTTACTAGTACTACAACCCCTTGGTGTTCTGGACAATCTTCACTCCACCTGCCGATGTGGGCTTTGACGATATTGCCACCGTACAGAAAAGGCATTTCTCCGTTTGGTTTGATCCATACCTTGTATCTTGCATGTGGCGCGACTGATGAAGTCGCTGGGTTAGTAATTTCTTGGAGTATCCTAGAAGGATGTTGGGACAAAATGTTGGATGTTTGAGCGGAACGTGATTGTGGGTATGTTATGATAACTTCAATATACATACTGATATCAAGTGCAGTGATATGCAATCTGAACTTCCCACTTTGCGTAAATTTGCCCAGACAAGTCCCTAGAGACAGCAAATTATGCCTTGCAATACTTTGCTGTATCAGTATTCTATAATTTGATTCAGGGGTAGAAGTTTTCACCTGGTGGCCAGATTGGCCAAGTAGAGAGGCATGTAGTAGACACGAGATTGATGCATGCGGAAGACCATTCGCTGATCTTCTTTGGCATTTTCTGGAGGTGCAATGAGATTCTTCAAACTTGGTCCTGTGTAATTGGCTAATTTGGCAAACAACGTGCTCGTTTCTGGCTCTGTGAGTGGTCGCATGATGGCCCTCTATGTAGAACGAGAGATCTTGTTCAAATTTCCAGGGCCTAAAGAATACTTATGACTGAGAATTACTCGAGTAAGGATTGAGAGCAAATTATCGGAGTCATGGGCGGAGAAATTCCGCTGCGAAATCTTGGCATTCATCTTGGAAGATTTGGGAGGGCATTTGTGCTTCAACCGATCTCCATAACGCATTATGACGGTGGTTCGAGCTATCAAGCGCAGAAGAATCTCTCCGCCTGAGCAAGTAGATGCGAATTCGTCTTCTTCCGAACAAATTACGCAGTCCACAGCACAGGACGAGTTTTATGCAAGGGCAGCAGGATGGAACCTTGAGCAAGACTACGAGCAAAGAGTTCGGAAGCACAAGAAGAAGGAAAAGGAGAATACTAGGCTGCCAATCAAGACTGCTGAAGGGAGGATCCAACAGCTGCAGATAGCTCAGGTGCAAAGCGAAGACGAGGAGAGCTGGCTGGGATCTGGGGATGACAGCGAACAACGGCAATCGCCACCTGCTGTAGAGGAAGAGATCAAAGTACCCATACGGCAGCAGATAATCGAAGCGAAAGAGGAGTTGGCAAGAATTGCTAGTCTCATCAATGAGAATCCTGAGGAGCACGCAGGAGGTTTCCGCACATTGGCTTCAATAGCAGCATCTTCGAATCCTACCATAAAAAAGTTGGCTCTGGCTACACAATTGGCGGTATACCAAGACGCCATTCCCGGCTATCGGATAAGACCAATTGCTGAGGTGGACCAGACGGAGAAGGTTTCTAAGGATGTGCGTCGACTTAGAGCTTTCGAGCAAACCCTTGTCAGCTCCTATCAAGGGTACATCAAGGACCTTGCAAGTTGTGCGAAGCACCAGAGGAGCCCACGCTCTGAAGCTGCTGCAAGTATTTCCTCTGTCGCAATTTCCTGCGCATGTACTCTGATTGTTAAGGCGCCACATTTCAATTTTAGAGGAGAGCTTCTCAAGATCTTGGTTGCGAAGTTGAGTTCGCGAAGAGTCGATGCAGATTTTGTAAAATGCAGAGAAGCGGTGGAAGATCTATTCAAGAATGATGATGACGGTGGATCGTCTTTGGACGCTGTCTCATTGATCACCAAGATGATGAAAGCCCGCAACTATCAGATTAATGAAAGTATTTTGAATACTTTCCTTCACCTACGTCTTCTGACAGAATTCTCTTCCAAAGCTTCTCAAAATCGTGTCGACAGGCCTGCGACCAACGGAGACATGACGGGCCAGAAGTCTAAGGTCAAGAAAGAGTTTCGCACCAAGAAGCAACGCAAGGTTATGAAGGAGAGAAAGGTTGTCGAAAAGGAATTTAAGGAGGCCGATGCAATCGTAAGCCATGAGCAGAGGGATCGGATGCAGTCAGAGACTTTGAAATTGGTATTCGTGACCTATTTCAGAATATTGAAAGCTAGGACACCCAATCTTATGGGTGCTGTACTGGAGGGTCTCGCCAAATATGCCCACCTTATCAATCAAGACTTCTTTGGGGACCTCCTTGAAGCTCTCAAAGATCTCACATCCAATGCCGAAAAGTTGCTCAAACCCGAAGATGAGATTTCAGACAGGGAAGATGAGGCATCAACTGCTCCAACAAGCAAGCGGGATTACACCCGTGAAGCTCTATTATGCACCACGACTGCCTTCGCCCTTCTGGATGGTCAAGACGCTGCCAAGTCTGCCTCGGCTCTCCATTTGGATCTCACATTCTTCATTTCACATCTATACAGGAACCTACATGGTCTCTCTCTCAATCCAGATCTCGAACTCTCTGCGAAATCACTCCGACTGGTAGATCCTCATTCTACATCGCCCTCACCATTAACCAATGTGGACTCCAAAGTCAACCTCAAGACAACAACGGTGCTTTTACTGCGTGCCCTTACCTCGATGCTGACTCCTCGCACCATTCCACCTGTTAGATTAGCGGCTTTTACTAAGCAGCTCTTCATCGCCTCTTTGCAGTTACCCGAAAAATCGAATCTCGCGATGATGAGTCTATTAAACAACGTCTCAAAGATCCATGGGCGGAAGATTGCGTCGCTGTGGAATACGGAGGAAAGAAAAGGCGATGGAATGTTTGACGCGCTGAGAGGAGACCTTGAGAGCAGCAATCCATTTGCTAGTACGGTCTGGGAAGGTGAGCTACTTAAGCTGCATTACGCTCCTGGCGTCAGAGAAGCAGTCAAAGGGATCGAAAAAGGCATTCAGGGCGTGAAGTAAGGCCAAACAATGTACTCTAGTACAAAGATCCTCGTCAATAGATCTGTCGATGTCTATGAATTTGGACTGAAATTTGGTAAACGATATCTGACAGCTGCCCTGTCGTCTTTGAGCGTTGACCTGTTTGTTAATTTGCAATGCGCATCACTTGCGCCTTTCTCCTTTCTCTCCTCTTCTACCTAAGCCACGCGCAGCAGTCTGCCATCCCGAGTCTCGCAGCCGCCTCCACCACAACATCTCCACCGGATCCTGATTACTCTATCTACACAGCGGCCTCCAACATCTTCACCGTTCCATCTGCCTCCTCTGTTGAAAATCTTCTTCCAACGAGCCCTCCGCATGACCCCTGCGGGCCTTTGATCCAGCCCCACAATGATATCGGCTCAACCTGCAACGTCTCACTGTTATATTCTCCCAATAAGCCTTCCCCGTTTGGGGTTCAATGCATATCGCCAGGCTACCCTGACGCCCCAAACATAAACTTCCCAGCCTGCATCGAGGAAACCATCCCTAAAATATGCCACCAACTGACCCGGCCTGGAGTCCAAAAAGGAAAATGGATATGGGAATCCGCTACGCCGCCTGGTGCATGCTGGATTGGATTCTGGCTACCCCATGATGCAGGCGCTGCAAAGCCGATCAGGGATATGGACGAGTGCATGAACAATATTTTCACGCCGCTAGTGGGGTTCTGTAATCCGATGTTGTCGCCAGGAAGGTACAACTTGCGACTGGTCAACATCAAGAAGGCACCGGATTACACGTAGACTGGGAGTCAGGTTGATGCTGGATATCCAAGCTATATTCTGTCGACGAGGGAGTTGACGGGGAGGGAGTTGAAGTTATGATGAATAAACTTTCGGTGATCACTACTCGAACATTGAAATGACATGTACCAAATCTGAAGACATAAGCCCTTTTCATCGGAATGGAGACCATGCTCAAAATTGCAATACGATGTGCTGCTCCTCAAATCGAAATATCAGACACAAATCCATCGAGACACAGTGTGACGCCATTTGGCCACGGAAAACATCCTGAATAGGATGGACTGGGACCCTAGAGACATAGACCGTTTTGATCCAGACAGACGCAAGTTGAAAGAGCTATCAAACATTTGTAGTGTCTTGCCGCATGGATTCTGAGGCATAGCTCGAGATGGTGATGTCGCATACGCTCGTACGATCCACATGGCCATATCGGCTAAAGTAGCCTCCACGCTAAGCACGGGAAGCCCAAAAATAGCTGGGCGAGCGTGCTACTTACCCCTTTTGGTTAGTACCTCTAATAGTGCCACGGCTGTTTTCGCCCTCCACGACTCCGCCGCAGTAACTGCTGACTCCTACCCCAAAGGTGTGGATGGTGATTCCTAAGTATGGCTTGCTTATGGATTAGTCCCACTGTGCGAGCGGTTCGACTTGTCGTCTCCACTCCACTGACTGCGGTCAGTTTGTAGCTACAAAGGTACAGTGATCGCCATGTCTTGTCCAATTCTTCCTGTTCTTTCCTGCGTCCTGCCTCGCGAGTCCTTTCCATATCCTGAGGTCTCAGCGTAGATCAACTGTGTCTCCGTCTCTGAATCATCTCTTGTTTGCCCTGCGGTTTCGGGAACATGCCTCGAGTCCTTCGATCTTCATCGCCTGGAACAAATCAAGAGCTATCCCATGCCATTAACCTGTTCCTCCACAAAGACCGTACCTCGTACTTCGACGATGACTCCATAGCATCAGGCACTATCGCGCCATTTGACTCTCAGCCGGCTCTAGCAGAGCCTCCCTCTTTCAAGTGGGACCTACAATCCACGGGTACACCAATCATTCCCACTTTCAAGTATATTTCAGACAAGCTTCACCAACGTGAGCTCTCCGTCGCCCTTATAATCTCAGAGCAAGAACCCTACATCATACCAGTATGGCCTTTGCCAAGAAAATCCCAAATCATTCTTGCCCAGATCGTCCGAAAAGCCGTCAAAAAGTTCTCGTTGCAACCAAGCTGGCTCACGGCTCTCGCCTCTGCGTCGAACAAACGCTTACCAAAGATCTTTGATGCTCATCGACCCGATTCCTATATAGTTCGCCGATCAATAGTCCAGCATGAGGTGATTTTCAGCGAAGAAGGCCTCACATTACTCGCCATCGATCACATTTACACCTTCAAGCAGCTCCTCTGCACGCTTTCCAAGAAGGACTGGGTCCCACATGCTCGTGATGTCTGCCTCTCTTCTTGCGTTCATCTCTTACAACGTATCAACGAAGTCTATACAGACCCTAGAATTTCGAGCGGCTATCTTTCCCGAGTCTACAAAGATGTTGACTTCCGAAAAGATTTCTACAAGGAAGTCACTTCTGCCTATGGTGTGAATTATTGCACGGCCAATATCAAGGATGTCACGACTCTGGAACCCGATTATACAGCTCTCTGTGACATGGGGCTGGACGTCGAGATCGAGAGCAAGGTCGAACCTACCAACGAACCTAACGTTGTGGCGGAGCTGCCCGACAGCTCATCAAGTCATTCAAATGACGAACTCATAAGTCCAATAGCTGAGGTCGATTTAAGCATACTAGACACATGGCAAGATCCAAACCCCGAAGAAATTCTCGATATCATCAGTCCCCTTACAGTCAGATACCCTACTATCCAACAGCCCTCAGACCTCCCCGAATCACCTCTGGAACCAGACGCGCCTTGGAAATCCGCCGTACCGAAACCACCTAAAACCAGACGAGCTTCAACTTTACCCACCATCTCCTCACCTTCTTCGCAAAAAGCCGAGGCCTGGCTGGCTGACGTACCCACACCGCCTAGGATAGTGCAATCTTGGGCTTCCGACATACCTTCGCTGTTGAAGACAGTTGAATCTAGGAGCTCAGGGGAGCCCAAATCGCCCTTTGAGTATGTGAGGTCTTGGGTGGAAGGCTGGAGCACAGCTGCACCACGCGTGTTGTGCGAGAACTGCCATGAGGTGGCTGTCCAGCCTCTGACATTCCCAAGGAGATTCACCATGGCATGATTTACAAGGCGGATCTAGCCTTCTATGTACATAAAATGTAATCACATACTGCCCAAACTGAGAAATATTGGTGCGGGAAATGCAAAAGCTTTATCACACCATACTCAAACGAGACACCTCCCTCAATGCCATCACATCAACTCACATCCACCCCTCGAAAAGCATTCCACTCGACCTTGACCAGAATCGGATTCCGTATCTGCAACGTCGTCTGCCCTCCCAGCCAGAAATTCCATCCCATCTGATCCTTACAAGTCGCAACCAAATCCAGCGCTTCGGTTTTGATCTCACCCCAGCTCCAGTATAAGGGTAAAATGCCTTCGGGGAGCTCTACTGATACTCGGCAGGATCTGCAAGGGGGGATGAATTTTAGAAGGTCTTTACCATATTAATAGAAGATTTAAATGTTCCTCTTTCCATTTCTTTCTGCAAAAGGGAATGCATTATGAGAGATTGAAAGACTGGTGATGGGAAGATATATACACGTGATAAAGCACTCACCGATATGATCTCCCCACCGGAAACTGTTTTTGATCGTCAGGGAGTTCCGAGATGGCTGTTCGGCAATGTGAATATTGAGGCCGGTGAAGTAGGGAGAAACCGCCGCGAATGCAGTGATAGTGTCCGCTGGGTTTAGAAGAGGGTGCTGTTACATTGAGAGTGCTGTTTAATGATGAAAAAGATTCGAGACTGACGGGTTGGGAGATGCTAAGGGAGAGTACTGGAGAAATATACAATATGGCCGAGAGTAAGGCCAGGAGTGAAATTTTCAGCGCCATCATTATAATTTTGAAGAAGGAATGGTTACAAGGAAGTGCATTCTGTTCCTTTTATGGTCTCATGATGCATATATGCATCCACAGCCCATCCTGCCAAGGAAAGAAATGACGAGGCCTGCTGAGGCGCCTGTGTGGGATGCCTGCGCGTGCGTGGATATGCGAGCCGGGAAATTGTGCCAATTCTTGAGGCTTGGGGATGGGCGATTAGGTAATTTATACTTTACCGGTGCGGAAGAATGGGCTTGTTCTGTGGTGACGGAGAGCGAAATGACATTCTGATATAGTGATATCTATTCGGCCATCAGAAGGAGTCACGATGTGAGAAAGAATGCGGTCAAGCTTACCCAAAGCCTTCCTGCATACTCATCCTACACAATACCCAATCCACCAACCCGCACAATCAATAAACAAATGCTCTACCATTCTTAACAAACACTCTGATGACTCTATCACTCTCCCCCAACATGGTCCTTCCCACCAACCCCCCTCCCTCCATCCACCTCTTCCCCCCAACCACAAACGTAGCATAACTCACCATCCCCCTGGACTCCAACCCTCCCGCAACACCACCCTTTTGCAGAAATCCCATCCCACCACGCGTCCGATAGATATCCGCCCATTGATCTTGCATTTCGTGCCTGAGTCGCCGTTGCGTCCATCGGCTATCCGGTGTCTCCGGTGTCCATCGTATTAAACGAAAGGTAGGCCTGGCGAAACTTTCTACTAGTGGGAGGGGGAGGAAACGGATTTTGCGTTGGAGGAACTGTTGGAGTTCGCGGAGAAGAGGAAATTTTTGCCTGAGTAATTGGGCGAGGCGGTGGAGAAGGGTTATGCCTTTGTAAAAATGTTTGAGAATCCGTGGGATAGCGATAACTTTTACAGAAGGAGACATTATATGGATACAGAGAGTATCGATGATGATATACTATTCTGGAAGCGTTGGAATTATCGGTGTGACAGAAGAGAATTCGCACGCAAGCAATAAATGTCCTGATGAAATGTGGTCGAGACGGAAAGAGCGACCTACCGATAGCGAGAATGCCAGCGCTGATCTTGCAGACCTTGGAGCAGCAAGACCCCGGGGAGGGTGTTCGAGATTTCAGCGCATGAACGAGTATGCAAATGGTACGTCGCGGAATCTACTTCTTTCCTTTCTTCTTCTTCCCTTTCGCCTGTCCACCACCAGGCTTCTCAGCGGCTTTGATCACCCCTTCGCCACCCGCACTCTTACTCTCCGCCGCCTTCTCATTACTCACCCCGCCTTGAGTCTTCTCCGCCGCTTTCTGCCTACCTTTCCTACCCTTGGGCCGATAAGTCGACCGGTCACGCAGCGGTAACCATCGCTCCGGATCTGGCGTCTTGGCTGGGTCGTAATCTTTAGGCAACTTCGACTTGCGGGCACGCTTTTTGGCGGGCTTGGACTTGTCTTCAAGGGCACGCTTGCGGGCATTGGCCGTGGCTGAAGGCAGAGGTGGCACACCGGCATCCTCGAGAGCAGTGATGTCGATGCCGGCGATGAGGCGAGATACAGGAGTGAGGGTGTCAGCCTCGGCAGCGACTTTTTCAGGGGTCGTGAGAGCGTGAGCGGCAACGTGGCCGGCTATTGCGAACTTCGAACTGGGGTCTTGGGCGTGAAGGGTATCAAAGATATCGCGGGCTATGGCTTGGTGGTCAGGATCCGGGGAGTCAAGGAGGGAGACGCCAGCTGCTTGCAGTAACCTCACTGGGGGTTTTGATCTGTGTCGCCAGTAGGAGGCTGCTTTCGCAAAGGTACTCTTGATTTGAGACTTGCGGCCTTGTGAAGTGTACAAAGATACTTGGAGGGCAACGAGTCCGGGTGCAAAGCGGACGTCTTGGTCAGCCGGAGTCGTCGATTCAGAGAGACTTTTGATCAAGGATTCAAGGACAATTACGGCAGAGCCGTAATTATTGGTCAGAACATAGAGCTGTATAATTGTCAGTACAAGACCAATGTCTTTCGGTCGTTTCTCCAGCAGTGGTAGTATCTGCTTAAGCCCCAGCTTAGCAAGCTGACTCTGAGCATGAGCGGCAGCATTGAGAACGGAAAGATTGTTCGTGTGTGCTGATAATGAGGGCGAAGATTCGGACAAGAGTCTGTCCGTTGTCTTGATGACCCCATTGAACTTCGAGGCAAGCAAATCGAGTGCCAGACCGTTTTGTTGCATACGTGCGGCTTGGAGCTGGAAAAGGTTATCAGTCTTTGGGAGCTTTTCCGTGCTTTGGAATAGCCTCTGGGTCATGTAAGGGTTTGAGGTCGTGGAAGATGTAGCGAGCTTATTGTTCTGCGCTATTGCTCTGGTAGAGAGATCTGGTATTCTACGCTTGCGTCAGCAAGAATGGAAAAGGCCAAGGACAAACATTGCCATACTTGTCAAGAGCGAATTGCGAAGCTAGGATGTCTGCCTCTTCCTTCTTTCCAAGGCGGCTGAGCACATAGATTTGTTGCACCGTGATCGGAAGCAGCTCTGCTGTCTTCTCTTCATCCGTAAGCTCGTCAAGAGCACTGCAAAGATCTAAGGAGTGGATTAAGTCTCGTTCTTGCTGTCTCGAATTTGCTGTGCCAACCTTTCGCTCTCTTCAGCAGCACCCCTCCTTGTTCCAACTCTCCTCTTGCAATAGACCCACAAGCAGCATTATAAGCCGTCTCAAAAGCCTCCAGATCTTCCCTCCCTGGCTTCTTCTTCTGTACTGAATCCCCCCTCCTCGTCCATTCCAGCTGCGCATCTGTAGCCCCACCATTGATTCTGATGTCGTTTTCTTCACTTTCGATAGCAGCTTCACTTCCAGCTAGATCCTTATATAGCGCCGCGGCATTGGCGAAGTCCTCAGATCGGTACGACTACCGGAAACCGTGAGCTCGTGCCCTTAATCCGCTTCTGGACATAAGAGATACGAACAGCTTGAGCCTCCACATGTCTAGCACCTCGCTCTTCAGTGATACTCTTTGCTATCTCCTTTGCTTGAGATAGCTCTCCGACCTTATACAGCCCATACGCTCTTTCAAACGCGGCTCTTTTCTTCAGTGAATCTCCATTCTCGTCGAGCACTCGCAGCGCATCTTCATATCGATCTAATTTGAGAAGGGCCACGGATTTGACGTGCTGAAGCTCCAAGTCACCTTTTGACTGCTTGAGAGAGGCGTTACAGGCTTTGAGGATTTCTTCGTGATCGTCGATAGTCGAGCGCTGAAGGAGCGCACTGAGGGTTTTCGCTGGAGTTGCCATGACCCGCACACTGCCTCTATAAGTCAAGAGACTTCCTTTCGATCATTACGCCTGGATCGACATATTCAATGTCCCATTCCCAACAGGCAGAGGACCCAATGATAGTCTCTGATCAGTACTTCTCAACATCAATACTCCGGATTTAAGCTTAAGACTATGGAAACTCGCTTAGCTAGCGCTGGTTTGATCGCTGTTGACAGTTTTGATATCGTACGAGGGTCGGTCAAATATCGTGCCTGTAAATACTCTGTTGTAGCGTGGTTTTCTCGCGCCCGGGCGGCCAACTCCTCATATAAAAAACTAATTATTAGATAGCTTATTAGACCACGAGCATAAGGTATATAGACTTTATATTATCTATATAGAATCACTATGGCCTACGGATTTATTTACCCCCCGTTACTCTAAATTTATAGGGTTGTTAATAGTGAAATATAGGGTGGCTAGTAAATGGCTAAAATGCTAGACCGCCAGCAAAACGGCCGTTAAATAGCTAAATCAGCTATTAGCCACGTCGCATAGCTAGTAAATAAGCTAAAGACCTAATAGATAGAGTCGCTATATATTAAATAGTAGTATATTAAGTCTATAGCCTATTTGCTAGCTGTGCGACGTAGCTAATAGCTGATTTTAGCTATTTAGCGGCCGTTTTACTGGCGATTTAGCTATTCTAGCTATTAGCTACGTCGCACAGCTAGCAAATAGGCTATAGACTTAATATACTACTATTTAATATACTTTGGAATAGGTGAAACGACTTGATTTGGTTCTATGGGAGACGTGTCATATTTATGCTACGTGCCAAGCATATAGGGCTGAGGCTGATTCCCAGCGCTCCCCTATCAGCAAAAGAGCTGAATATGCTGGCCCAAATGGCCCAACTGGCCTGAAACCGTAGCTTTCTTGATGCTGTAGCTCCTTATGGAACGGCTACCCTTGGTGTTGCTCCCCTGGGGGTCGTATTGCTCCCCTGAAGCCGTGTTCCTTCTCGGAATGTCCTGCTTTAAAGCCTCATTAAACCCGTAAAACCTCCGCTTGAATCGCTCGTTGTAGGTGAAAATCGGGAAGAGTGCTGGTGGACGTGTGTCTTCGTTTAAGACTTCTTAACGTGCCTACGTTTCGTAGGTAAAAGGACTTGCTATAGGATAGGCGATTTGACGTAGCGTTTCGCTCGATTCGTCGTGACTCTTTGGGTCGTGAAGGTAGGTAGAGGTGGTATGATAGCCTTTCTCTCCCCTCGTGCCATATCTAGCTGCCTTGATGTGGTAGAAGACCCCCTTCTACCGGTTGCGCTTTCGCTCCTCCCCTAATTCCTAGCTCTTATAGCCCCACTAGCATTTTGCCCGCCTCGTTTCTCTCGCCGGTGCCCTTTCGTCATCGACTGCGTTTCTAGTTATCGTGGTCGAACATCTCGTAGGAGGGAGGAATTTGCGTATAGCGTGTCGAGAGGAGAACTATAGCGGTATTCTCCCTCGTAAAACCCTTCTTAGGTAAGAATACGACGTGATATAGAATAATATCACGAAGGAAGCCGTCTCCGGGCGCAATAGATACGCGAAACCCGGGCTCATGACCTATTAGAATTCGGTGAACGACTTGATTTGGTTCTATAGGAGACGTGTCATATTTATGCTACGTGCCAAGCATATAGGGCTGAGGCTGATTCCCAACGATATATAGCGACTCTATCTATTAGGTCTTTAGCTTATTTACTAGCTATGCTACGTAGCTAATAGCTGATTTGGCTATTTAACGGCCGTTTTGCTGGCGATTTGAGGTTTCTTAATAGGGCTGAATTTGCGACGAAGCCATAACCACTAGTTGGCCATCTGCTAGGCACGCATATATAACCCTAGGATTTACCGGAGCAAGGTAGTAAATTATTAAGTAGGGTATTTCGATGGTTCTTATAGAATATAGGACCTATATACCTCGTGGCTATAGTTTAATAGGCTTCATCATAATTAGTTTTTTGTATGAGGAGTTGGCCGCCCGGGCGCGAGAAAACCACGCTACAACAGAGTATTTACAGGCACGATAAGTCGTGGCCGACGTTCCAACTTCAAGATTTCGACCTATACGGGGTCTCACTAATAACACCAAGCCCCAAAAATTGTGAAAAAATTCTGGAGCAATCTAAGACTTCTCAAATAGATCACTTGAAAGTTTGAAGAAAATTGGAAGTGTTGCGGTGGCCTTGTTTGACTGTGCAGACATCAAGGTCTTTTTGCGCTACCGGCCATGACTTATTTGCTGACCCTCGGTAGCATATTTTTGCTCTACCATCGTCCTCCCCGAACCTGATGTCGGTACTTTCACTCTTCATGCTATTGACTTTCTGGACCATCTCAAGCGACTGCTTCTCTCGAATGCCCCAAAGCCAGGTAAAATTATCGTGCTCTTCCTCTCGACTTGAGGGAATAATTGTCCTTCCATGTGGATGCTCGTAGCCAAAGCTTCCATACACATGAGTGCCTTGTCACGAGATTGCCATTCAATTCTGTCTCTGAGCATTGCTCACAACTTGTCACTGTTTCAAGCCTTGTGGTTGCTTTGCGGATAGACAATGCTTTCGCGACCTTGCGCCTGGTAACAAAATATCATGTTGAAGTTTCCTACTGTCCCATACTCTCTTCCATGTATTCTCATTATGCCTTGACAGCCGTAAGATGCGCATCCCCAACACCATCCCTTCTCTCTACCCACAATACCACACCGCAACCTCCCTCACCCTCCCCAACACCCCCCCGCTCACTCTCCCCCTCTCCTCCAACGCGACCCAACCCCTCGACCTGCTCTTCCCCTCCCAACCCCCCAACAAACCCAACCCCTCAAACACATCCCTCACCAAACCCCAGATCCCCATGGGCGATTTCCGCGTCCCCAACAGCAACATCCAGCTCGCATTCAGCTACCCAGTCCCCTGGCACAACCTTGACCGCAACCGCAGGCGCGAACTCATCCCGCTCGCCGGCAGAGACGTACAATGTAGCATCGACTCGAATCCGACCGTGGGACCCGACACCGTCTTCACCAAACTCGATGGCGGGAGGCAGGAATTCTACTGCGATATTGGCGATGGGATCGACCTTTTTGTGCTTAACGGTGGGAAGTGGAACGGGGGGGGATACTTGACGTGGGGACAGTTGAGGGATGTCTTGGAGGGCTTGAGGCGGTTTTTGGTTCAGGGGAATAGGTTCTATGAATGTTATTTCATGTTTTGGGATGGGCCTCCCGGTTTGCGTAGACCGGAGCAGCGATGGCTAGGGGAAGGGAGGGTGAGAAGGAAGAAATGAAGGCGACATCTTGAGAGCATTGGTAGTGCCGCAGAATAATCAATTATAAATACTGTTCTTGCTTGGAAACATCGAATTGCTCATGTCCGATCTATTCTTCATATTTCCCACCTACAATTGCCCAGTTCGTTCCCTCCAACCATCCTTTCAAGTATTCATACACAGTAAACGTGACTGCCTGCCCAGGCGCGACTCTCATAATTCTAGGCGTGATCCCCTTGTAGAACGCATGGAATCCTTCTTGCTTGAACATGTCGCTAGCGATCACCCTGACCCGACTTATTGCCGTTTCTCCAGGCTGCCCCGGCGTCTTCTGCAATCTTGTCTTGATGGTGTCTATGGGCGCATTGCTGAGCGGTCCCATTGCACCGCTCACGAGTCCTATTATCGCTGTTTGCCAACTTGGGAGCTCCTTGTCATGATAAGCTGGCTGGAAATTCTGGAGCAGTTCTTTGAATTCAGCGTAGGCGCTGAAGTTGACCGCTTGGTTTGTGCCTTGCCGCAATGCAGTAAGAGAAACACCTCGGTATATAGCACCAATGCCTTCTTCTTTCATGACAGTGTATGCGGCATGAGCGGCGTTTCGATACTGTGGTATGTCTAATGGGTCTGCCATTGAGTGATGTTGGGCTTGCAAGCGGATCTTGACAACTTCCATAGGGGTTACGACAGCCACGGCTTCGGTCACACCAGCCGCCAACCCAGCTGAAGGTAAGACTAGTCAGCAGACCTTCAATATCTTGAGTTGCATATATCGAAGGCCCTACCAAAGAATGTGCCCTGTCCACTCACTTGACCATTTTTATCCGCGAGCATTTGCTTGTACCATTCGTAGGATGTGAAACGGATGGCCATTTTTGGCACTATGCCTGTGACTACGGCACCCAGACCTTTGTATAGACCTAGAGGCGTCTCCCGCTTGACGATCTCTTTCCCGGTCGTCAAGAAACCGCGGGGTTGCGTCTGCTATGGGGTCAACGATTGCAAGTGATGCTAGTGTGGAAGCTGTACTCCAGGCGCTCGTTTCCGTCTTGACAGCTGCATCCGGACCTTGATGGTATCTGAATCTCTCGTCAACTGTTTGCCCAATACCAAAACGGGCTCCAAATGAACACTGACCTAGAGGATGACAGACAAGGGCTTCTAGCATGCCAGCCCCACCTCCAGCTATAAGGGCTTGTCAGACGTTGCCTGGTACCCAACCACACTGAGATGATACCAATGAGATTTGTGGCCGCCGAAGCCGGCTTCTTGCCACCAGGACCGTTCACACTCTTGGCGGACATCTTGTCTGTTGAAAACGTAGGAAACTACCAGGTAGAGTCAGGAGAAGGGAGCGCTCAAAAGGTTCAGCGCGAGGGTATTGGAAGCATGAATCACATGAAGCAAGGGCTAAGACGTCTTATGAGAGACATGATGTTTTGAACTGCCACTACCTAGAGCATTCGATAGGTGCAGTTGCCTGTTAAGGAAAGAAGAGAAGGAACGAGAGGAAGAGAAGATGACCATGAGGCAGACGCCTCCGTTTCACCACGAGGACACTTTCTGGAGAAGCGCGGCAAGTTACAAAGTTACGGAGTCGGGAGCTATGCTTCATCAGTCTGTGGGGCTCCGCAGGGTGAAGGTTCCAAAGTCAGGCCTTTCCGCCGGGCAGCTGTCAGGACGAACGGAGCCCTTGTTCCTGGATAAACGGGGCCCTTGGCATCCTGTTCCACTGGCCAGCCCGATCGCTTTAATCCGATCCCACCCGAGCTCGGGGAGTACTGCTCAAGCTTCACTGTGCTCACCATCAACCAGGTGCTGGCTGTGCTGCATGACTGTCGAATGGTCACCCAGGAACCATGAGAGGAGAAAGCTTGACGAGCGCCATGAAGCGAAAATGAGAATGTGGGGTCTAGCGCTAGCGCCCTTTCGATGCCGAGGCTCGTTGGCAGCAACGGTCTCGAGCATCTGACAGGGCGAGACTGGCGACTCCAAGCTCACCATGCAATCCGGCATCACCGTCTCCAAAGAGCTCCAAGATGCCTTCAACGAGCTGGTCTCCACCCCCACCCAGCGCGGTCTCCTCGTCACCATCAACAATGAGAGCCTGACCCCCCTCGCCGCCCTCCCCTCCACAACCACCGACTTCCACTCCGACCTCTCCACCCTCCCTGCCCACCTGAAAAAGGATGCCGCGTCCTACATAATCCTCCGTCGCTACCAGAACGCTCCAGATGGCTATGTCGCCGTCACATACGTCCCCGATTCTGCCCCGGTGCGGCAAAAGATGCTGTTTGCGTCCACACGTTTAACGCTGGTGAGGGAGCTGGGCACGGAAAGATTCCGAGAGAGCATCTTTGTGACGGAGATGAAGGAGTTGGAACCGGAAGGGTGGAGGAAACATGATGCGTCTGGGGCGTTGAAGGCGCCGCTTACGGAGGAAGAGGAGAGTCTGAAGGGGATCCAGGAGGCCGAGGCGGAGGAAAGGGGTGGGACTGCGCGGAGGAGGTTGGAGACTGGGGGCCGATTGACCATCGCGATGAACGATGAGGCGAGAGGGGCGTTGGAGGGGTTTGGGCAAGGCGGCGACAACCTGTTGCAGCTGGTACGTAGCATAATGCAGGTATCCACTTGGGAAAAGCTGATGCTGGCTAGAAAATCAATGTGGCAACCGAAACGATCGAACTTGCCGAGACTGGCTCGACAGATGCAGAGGGGCTGGCTTCTGCGATTTCGGCAACGGAACCTCGCTATTCTTTCTTCAAGTATACGCATTCTCTCGAGGGAACCGAACAGTCACCTGTCGTATTCATATATACTTGCCCCTCGGGTTCGAAGATAAAGGAGCGGATGGTGTATGCATCGACCAAGACCGGATTTCTTTCGGCTGCGAGCTCGACGCTAGGCATTGATATCACGAAGAAGGTAAGACCCCTTACCAGCCAGGGCTTTTGTCCCAGAACTTCATCTGACGTTCTTTAGCTTGAGGCTTCGAGTCCTTCTGAAATCACAACTGTAACGTTAGAAGAAGAGTTCCGTCCAAAGCAGGAACAGAAGCAAGGATTCTCGAGACCGAAGAAGCCTGGAAAACGGTGACGGTCCCAGAAAATAAATTCAGTCAAATTATTTCCTCATGAATAGACGCCAAAAGCCAGTTCCAATTGTGAAGTATTATAGACAAATACCGCTCTCTGATCAATGACCGCCCGCCTTTTGTCATCGTGGTTCCCAAAAATACCCATACCTAGTTAGCTCCTTCGCTCCATTCAACATTTCCAGCCCAAATAAATTGACAAGGCAGTATTCAATATATATATCGACGGAATTATTATTGACATCCTCTAGTCTGCCTCCCCGATGGTTCCTCTGCAAGATGATTGACCCCCAGAAAACAGAGCCTCCCGTTACGCCGCGAAGCTGAGTTGGTCCTGAAAGATGTGGCAGGCTATGATTCCCGCACACAAGCCCTCAAAGATCTGCGATACAGACAAAAGAGCAAAGAAAGTAGAGAGAGTACCTCATCCTCATGCAAAGTCCGACGGTTTATAATCTTTGAAATTTGCACTCGGGGGATCGCGATTCAGCAAGTACGCGTATTCTTCCTGATGTTTCAACAGATACTGTGGCACGTCTGGGTTCCAATCGATCCGATCATACGACTTGGTCTCCCTGTCGTACGGATCCTTCCCCTGTCTTACCCTCTGCAGTAACTTCTTCGGATCCGTAAATTCAGGCTTGTTGAACTCGCTGTGCGAGAAACTCGTAATCTTATTCACCATATCCTGCAAGCTTGCCAAGCACGAGCTGCAATGCCAGCCAGCATTGTAAATTTCTGCATCTTGCTTGTCCATCCGCAAGCTCTCCGGTTTGACAGTCTGATCACCTTTCCAGAATGTGGCTTGTGGGTGCTTCCATTGTTCTTCCCGTAGGACCCATTGGAAGCTGTATCTGTAATAATCCGTTCTCAGGGTAAGTCGTTGCGGGAACATGCAATTCCGGAGGGCTTTGATGACGTCGGCGCGGGGAATCTCGTCAACGTCGGAGACCAGAATCACATCGCCCATGTTCACGGCAGCCGGGCCTTGCAGGGTGGGGAAGACCTGGTCCATCATGGCGTTGCGCGAGAAGTGCTCCCGTTCCCATGCATCCTTGAACTCTTGACCAGTGACATTGAGAACGTGATGAACGATCTGGTGGTGCCATTTGGAAAATCTCTGCCAATTGTCCCACACATATAACGGTTTGGGCCGGTCCTTGAAGTCCACGGCTGACTCGAGGACTATGAAATAGTCGACCTCACTTGCCAATTCGCCTAATCTTATTTCCAGCCAATCCACCTCTGTATTGATCATGAACAGATCATAGACCTTTCGCTGCCTCTCACGCGCCGGATATGGATCCCATCTTCTGGTCTGGCAGTAATGTTTGGCGTCATCGATGGGTAGCAGATCCGGGGTCTTGGGTAACTTCGATAGATTCTTTCGGAGTCCAATGTCAGGTACGCCTGGGCTGATGATGCCTGGTCGTGAGAGAAGGTAGAACACAGCAATGACCAAACCAGCCCCAAGGAGGTATCTCGTTAGCGGCTTCGGAGTAACGGCGCTCATGATGTGTACTGGGGCGTGAGTCGGTGGGTCTGGATCCTGGGCACTATGTCCTGTGAACCGTCAGTCACAGAGACACATTGTAAGACCGGTCCTCCCAGAATGCGATGCTGATGCAGAAACAAAATAGGGATCAATCTTGCAATCAAACATCTTTTTTAGGTCGCGTCCTCAGCCTCCATCGCATAAGCCCGGGCGCCCCTAAATGATACCCCTGAAACTCGCCCCGAACCAACGGGAACACTAGACCGAGTTAGTGCGGTTGGACTGCCAAGACAGTCAAATCAGGTAGACACGAGGTATTTTCGAGTGATGGAGCGATAGTAAGAGCAAGCCACCGCCATCCATCATGTCACACGTGTGCTTACCGACCTATCGGCTACAGCGCCATGTCTAGCACTGTCCAGTTTCCTTCTCTTACTCCCTTCACTCAACTCCATGGCGAGCCCTGATATTGCTGATATTTCCATCTCAGCCACCTGAAAGTGAATACTGTGGGAGACCGGCAGATCAAATGCCTGGCTTGATAGATGCCCAATTGAAGCCCCAAAATCAACGCCTCGGAAACGTATAAGGCACTTTACGATTTCACTGGTCAAAGACAGACCGAGCTCAATCTTCACCAAGGCGATGTCCTCGAAGTTCTTCGAAAGGAGAGTAATGGTATCAAAGATGTCTGGATTCCTGCCCGAAACGTTTTCATACTGACGCCTGTCTTAGGCTGGTGGTTCGCAAAGAAACTCGAGGGCTCCTCTCGGCAGGGTTGGACGCCCTCTAATTACCTCGTCCAAGCGTAGTCGCTTGACCCTGCTCCTCTGTAGGCACAGGTCGGGGAAATAGCATTGGGAGGCGCAAAGGGCACAAGGCGAGAACAGAGAGACCAGACCCTTGTGACAAGCCGAGCATCTTTGCGTATAAGGAGAGTATCCAGAGCTAGGTCTGCGCTATGTTTCATGCTTGGATGGCCCGAAAGGAAACATTGAGTGCTTCTCAGTACCAGAAAGCAATGAGTTCAATCGTTGAAGGTAGCTGGCAAATTCTATTGACACCAAGAAATGGCGACCTATCACTCATTCTTCGGAGGTTTTGTTAATTCTCAGTCAGTGTCTGTTGGCCAACAGAAAGTGAATCGATTGTTCATGTCTGCTTTAGTATTGTGGCAACGCCAGTACTTTCAAATTGCGTTTGGCCTTGTAAGCCCTAGAAGCTAATGCTCTTCACAGGCATGAATCGGGTTTTCTCTCAGGACAGCAAGTCCTCTGACTCTTCACTTCTGAAAAGCCCACCTCCGACCCTCGTGGGACGCCTGGCTGTTTTTGGGCAGTTCCACAAAGCGACGGAAGAGGCTCAGGTCTTGGAAGGCGGGCATGTTAGCTGTATAGATGTATTACGGTGGTAAAGTTATCGAAGAGCAACTAATGATGCCGTTCTTCATTCAAGATCCACTACGAGATGGAGTGGCTCCGAGAAAACTAAAAACTAAATGAGCTCTTGGAAGAATGGCCCGATTACGGCGTTTCCCATGGCTACCTTAACACAGGTAGGAATGGAAAGGTCTTGCCTCGGCTAGGTAAGGTGACGAACTCCCTTTTGAAGTCGATTTGCATTACAGCTTCTTCTGCGAAGCAGTGATCACGCTTGTGCTGCTTTGAGGGATTTGCTCAATAACTTGAATTAAGTTTGCTCGATCGCTTATACCATGCAGCTTCGGAGAAGAGGCAAAATTCCGTTGGTCATTATTGCTTCAACGTCTTATCATATTTGGTCTTACGGTCCCTCGGCGCGGCACTGATAGCAAATCCATTCGATTGCTTAAGACGGACTTTGGCAACATTTGTCGAAGTTGCCAAGATGAACAAGGATCAAGGGACTGGACATCGAGGATGTCTCCCCACTTTGTTTCCAGTCACGTCTACCCTGTCTTGATTACTGTCTCGCGATTCTCTTTGGCCACCCATCTTCCTCCATCGTCACGCCGTGGTGATAAAATGCTAGAACGCAAGCGCAAGGTGCGGATCTAAATTGCAGTACTGGTTAATATTGTACGAGCGCAATTCCTTGCACTGTTGAGATGCCTTCTCAGACGCATCTTGAGAATCCCTGGCATAAGAAGCATGCGCCGTCCCTTCTCCTGCATATCAATTCGAGAGGATCTCTGCACTCCACCATAGCATGAGCAAATCAAACAACGCAATATGACAGGAGAGATACCACCCTGCATAACGCGCATACGACCCATGCAGACCACCCCTCTCGGCTTCATTCCGAGACACGGCCAGAAGAAGAAACTTCGTCACATTCCACCTGTCAAGTGAGGGGTGCAGTAGTTCTCCTCGTGTCCATACTTCCTGCTTTTGTCTCCCATCAGCCAAGCACCTCCTCCAGAGCACCAAAAAACAAAGCCCAATTATTCCTCAAAGCCCTCCCTCATCTCGAACAACCCAGATACAATCAAAACCACCACAATGAATCTCCTCATCCTCACCCTCCTCCTCGCCGCCATCGTCACCGCCCTGCCACTCCCACTCCTCTCCATCTCCCTCAACGTCGCCCCCAAACTCAATCAAGAAACATCATCTCCAGTCCCCAACACACGGTTCACCGACCCACCACATCAAGAAATCATCAAATCCATCAAATCCATCGACGTCGACCGACAGACTTTCTATGTTGATGTCACAGTGAGCGTCAGGGAGGAGGAGAAAGAAGTGGCGAAAGGTTGGGAGGAGTTCGGGGAGGAAGAGGGCGGTATGTATCTCCACAGTCCGTCGGAAGGCTTGTGCTAATGGAGAATCCTTTGAAGATTTTCGAGGTGCGCCGGCGTGATGACGGTTGATCGGGTGCAGGAAATTGGATGGCTATCGAGGTAGGGTTCGATCTCGATGTAAAAGCCCTCCTGGATTATGTTGACGATCTACGAATGTACCAGGCTTAGAGATTTCGGCCCTGTATGGAATATTTTCGCAAATTACAAATGAACCGTACCGGCTCTTCGTACATACTGTACCATCAAGGATTGAGTCTACTTGGGTTTTACGTATACACGATAAGATGAAATGAATTAATGAAAAAATATTTCATTGCTCCACATGGTTTGACTGTGAACGGTAATTCTGAACTGTGTGCTTAGCTACCATATTTGATACAAGTCTTTTGGCTACCATCTGCTTGATTACAACAAAGCTCCAGACGCCATGTCCTATGTACCGAATCGGACTGCATACCATGAACTTCCTCAGCTTTATAACGATCAACGCCGCTGGAACATTGAAACTGAGAAGGGTCGTCGACAAAAAAACATGAGGGCATTAGCCAGATGATCGCGGAGCCAAACCATATACACGTTGAGAGCCATCGTTTGTACGGTCCACATTTGAGCGGGACATCTCGTTAGCTACTACTGCTTTTAATTAGAAAACCATCGACCTTGTCTTCGCCGAGTCCCGTCTTTGACCAGCATCGGAACGTCTCGGACTCTTCTGCGGCATAGCCGGTGCAGAAGGATGCGAAAAATGCTTCGATGGTGTGGGTGGTGCTGCTCGCGAAGTAGGCGCGGGCTTGACCGGTGGCCCTTTGATCTGACCTTGCTGGGGTTGCGCCGCCCTTGAAGCCACGGCTCGCTGCTTGGCGATGACGAGATCCGTCCACGTCTTTGTCTTATTGGTATCTTTGCCAACAACATCGGCGAGGACTTTCATCCATCCATCCTTTTCAGCTGCACTGTCGGCGTAGAAGTCGATGGTTTCGCCGTTGGCAAAGCGCATGCGGAAGCCTTCCTCAACAAACATGTACCCCTCTTCCTCTTCGGCAAACGCAGACTTCCGACGACCTCCCTTCTTGGGCGAAGCATCGTTACGCATGAGAGAAGTCTTATCATCGATGAGTTTGCTGGCTTTGGAGAGATTGATTGTGGCTCTAGGTTGGCGTGTGGCTTCGTGATACGCCGTGAATTTGGGCCCGTCCAGGGAGAAGAAACGCCGCCGCCAATACTGGGTCTGAATTAGCAGTGGCCACATCTCCCATTCTAATCAATACTCACAGGACAGTCACCGCCCTGCTGACTCAGGTGTCCCTCCCACTTGGTGGGTGTTGCCGTCTGAGCCTCTTTCAGTTCACGTATGCAAGCATTCATGCTCTTTGGCATGTCTTCGTCTTTCGCTCCATTGGGCTTGGGAACGAAAAGGAGTTGCAATTCAACTTTGCCAACTCGATACGGCGCCTTGCGCTGCACACCACCGTTCAACGCACTACGCTTGCTCTTGACACTGTTTGCACCTTCTGCTTCCGTCGCCCACTCATTGAAGCACGGAACGTCCACGGTATATGGTTTGCCAAAGGCGCTTGATTCGTGATCTTTGAGACAGACATAAGATCTTGCGAAGCTTCCGTCTTTTGCGACGAGATTGTGCAGAAGATCCCACGCGGTTGGCTGTGCGACTCGTCTGGCTTGCGCTGCTTGCTGCTTCTGTCGCTCAGCCTTTTCAGCCTCTTCACGTTGTTTCATTTCATGTTCTTTGCGCTTCCGAGGAGATGCGAATACTCGACTGAACGTGGATGGCTTTGATTGTTTGACGGTCTTAGTAGGAGACTCGACGATAGGCTTGGGTTTTGGTGCCTCCAACTTGGTTTGCAGTGTAAGCTGGAATTCCAAATCATTAAGCACTACAAGCTCGAATTCTTGCCCAATTGGTGCCGTCTTTCCAAGTTCCAGCCATGCTGTTGTGACACAGTGCAGCCCATTGTCGAGCGTTAAGGCGAAGTATGAACGTTCTCCTGCACTTGGGTCAATGGCTACAATATGAAATACTTAAGGATCGACTCACCTTTGGGTAATGGCAGGTCAAGCTCTTTGACTCGTACGACTTTGACAAACAGCCTACCACGCTCCCCATCCTCACCGATCTCCTCTGTCGACTCTAGAGTTTGGTCTTCGGTGACGCTGTCCAAAGCGCTTGATACGTTACTTTGCTGTCCGGGCATAGGAGGGACTGGCCCGGAGGACGGCGCTTTGGAAGGGACACCCCCTGATTTCCGAAGACTCTTGCGTCTAATCTTGCCATTCCAAGGCTCTGCAGTCCATGGTTGGCTGGCACTGGGTTTCCTGGGAGAATTACCTGCAGAGCGTGTGCCCCGAGCGGCGGGTTCGTGGGTTTCCTTCGTCCCGACTGCGGGTTCCGCCGACTCGGTAGACTCGTGAGAGGCGCTGCTCGCTATGATGACTTTGGTGTTCTGTCTCATAAGGTATCCCTTCTGTGTGCGGAAAGCTTTGTTAGCTTGAAATTCACTAATGGGCTTAAATCCTTGTCCTGCCATGTATTCTGCGTTTCCGGGGGCCCTGGCATAGGGAGCCAGTTCGGGGGAAAGAAAACTGAACGCCACCTTTTGGGCCTCGATCACGCGATCAAATTCGCTCTCGATTCCAAACCCGAGCTCATCGCTGTCTTCTACGGGAACCTCCAATGGGAGAAGGCTGCTCTTGCGCTGGGTCTTCCGATGATCCCTCTCTTCAGAAGGTCTCACCGAACCTTCCTCGCCCACCTCGACTCCGCCAACATCGGGCTCCTCTGCCTCCCCGACGACTGATGGCCTACTTAGGTGGCGCTCTGGAATCTTTGGTACAGCCGGGACTTGGCTGCCGCTGCTGACTTGACGCCTTACCTCAGCCATTGCTTCGATATCAGCTGGTGTGACTGAAGGTCGCGTCTTTAGCCTACCTCCAGGGGCTTTAATTGTGGCTACAGGTTCTGGAATACTTGGTGAATCAGGAGCAGGTGACTCCGAGACAGGATGACGGATGACGGAGTCGGGTGTCTTTGGCTCCTCCTCAGAATCATTCCACTGCCCGGGAAATCTGGGGGGCTGAAGCTGCGCCTCTGGTGTCACAGGTCGCTCAAAGTGGTGTTCCATGGTAGATGGCCTGGAAGACTGGGCTGAGTGGTCTGTTTCTTGGGTTGCTGGTGGGGATGGTGACCAAGAGGGTTTGTTTGGAAACGCAGACTTTTCTATTTTCTGGTCAATCGGTGGTGAAGGAGTCATGAATGAGTTCATATCAATTCCAAAGTCAGAGTCGCCAAGGAGAGCTGCAAATTGCGGTAAAGACATGCGCTTGCTGTGTTTACGCTCCAAATCCTGTGCAATTGTATTCACATTCGGAGCTCGTGGCGTAGGAGGACCATCATCTTCGGGTGCACCATTCTTCTGAAGCTCCTCATGGGCACCTGCTGTGGAGTCCACTGAGTAATGGCTCTCTTCATCTTCGTCCCTTTGGCTGGCGGCAGCGCTAGACTTTTGAAACGCCTCGAGCTTCTCAATCGCGTTCATGTATGACTCTGTTTCTAGTTGCTGATTGTAGAGGTCTGGTATGGAGTACACGTCCACCTCGCTATCATCATCAGTAGGCTCTTGCTTGATGACTACCTCTTGATCCATCATCTCAGTCTCCAGAGATGGTATCGGAACATCAGGATCCAGATGGCTCATTTCCTCTATACTAGAAGCCGGACCTATGGCCATGGACGAATCTTCGTCCTCGAACTTGTTGAAGTTACGACTCTTGACCTTACGGAGGATTGACTCTCGCGATATACGAGGGGGAAGCTTGTATTCTCCAAGGTCAGCTACGTCGTTGTCTTCTACCTCTTCCTCCCAGACCTGAACTTCGTTGCTGGTTATAGATGGCTCAGGACTTTTCACAGGCGATGCGCGTCGAAGCCGTCTTTCGCGTTGCTCCTGCTGCTCCTCAGCTGCTGTCTGGGGCTTCTCTTCGTCCTGAAGCATCATTAAACGAAGCCGTTCCTCAATTGGCATTGAGCACCCGCCCATTCCTTGAATTTCAGCCTTCGAGATTGAAGCTGGCCTTGGAGGTGTGGGAACGCTGTGCTGAGCGCTGCTAATACGATCGACTGTATTAGACAGACTGTTGTTTGAGTCTGACCGCGCACGTGGAAACATGGGCATACCCAAGGCCGGTAACGGAGGCAGCGGTCGACGCTCGCCATTAGAACTAATCGAGTCTGTTCTCGTAGGAGAAGGTCGCTCATCGGTAGCTGATGATGCCCGCGCGGTTGGGACGGGACTACTGCGCTGCTCGCCGTCGAAAGGACTCTCAACATGGGCAGCTAGCTCGTTATTGGCAATCTCAGGGCTCATGAAGCGCCAATCTTCAGGCAAGACCACGGGAGTCTTTTCAGTGTCTTCGAGTGAGGCATCGAAGCTGTCATCTCGATCGATCGAGGAACCACGGTCAAAACTCTCGTCCTCATTATCAACAGAATCATAGCTTCCATCACGTGACCCTGATGCTACCGATGAAGGATCTGGTGTAGTCATCTCATACTCGTTGACTTGAGGAGGAGCAGCATCAAAAGTAACACTCTTTGCATGGCGATGTAGTGATCGGCCCGGTGGAAGCTCTCGATCCGCGAAGGATTCCTCTTCGTCTGACCAAATACCGTTTTCTGGATCAAAAGCTTGATGCGCCTGCGAATATCTGCTCTTGCTGGATAATGATGATTTGGTTGGGGATGAATGACCCTTCGCTAGAGTGCTTGATACTTCAGATGGAGTGTTCATTTTCAAAGGAGATCGAAATGGTGTGTTGGAGGGTGTGTTTTTGGTTGGAGAATCATTTTCTTTCCGGAAACCTTCGAGCCCTCTTCCAACGTATGCATTGCTATTAATTTGAGCCCCAAGAGCTCTCCCTGACGCCAATGGGCGCTCGATCATCGGACTTGATGTAGGATCATACTCCTGTTTGTGTTCGCGTGCAAACATGTTGCTGTTCTTGACTCGAGACGCGCGCTTGAGATTTTCAATGGATGACCGCTTGGCTGGAGACGGAGAGGTATCACGATCGGCCATTGGATTGCGGTTCTCTGCGTTCGACCTAGTCGGTGACGCCGGATCGCGATTCTGCCAGTACAGTCGAGGAGAATTCGATGCAAAAGGTGAAGAGCCAAAAGGCGAGGAATCGCCGTTGGACGCAGGTTTCTATTATACGTTAGTCCATATATAGACCATAGATGTTAAGGCCATCTTACCTTCGTATTCTGATTATAGCTCGGGGAGTTACGTCTCCTTTCCATTGGGCCGAGTTCAGCCAGCGCTCTAGAAGGAGGAGCGCCGTTCAGCTTATTGGGAGAGGATGATGGTGTGTTCTTCTGAATGCGCAGAGGCTGTATCTGCATGACTGAATTAGTATGGTGCCCATTGGGATAGACATAAGGGCGCTCGATTCCCATAGTGCACATGACGTACAGATTGAGACATGATCTTGGTAGATGAGCCTTCACCATCTATAATTGCGTAGACAATGCAAGCGAGGAATGAGCTGTAGGTCTTGTTTGTTTGGAAACGAGCAATCCCCGTCAACCACGTGTCGCAGCGCTGAATATGTATTGAGCGTTGGCAGCTTGCGAAACTTTCCAGCAGCTTCACGGCGTGTGAGTATAGCTCATGAGCTGAGCGCACAATACTCTATCTAGGCAGCGAGTGGTGATGTTTAGAGGTACCGACCAAGTAACAGCCACTAGAATTACTAGCCAGCCCACTAACCTAGCGCTAGTGTTGTCACGACAACCACAGCGAGGGCCTCCCCAGAAATTATCTGGGCCAATCTCAAGTTGTCAATTAATTCGATGTCACGTTCTTCCCAGACACTGTGCTTGTTCTGCGAGCATAGAGCGTCAATATTTTCATCCCAGCCTCTACCGTTGAAGCCATGGCAGGCCACACGCTCTATGGCGCAAATACAGCGCCGTCGTCCTCCATCTCGAATGACGCTCTCTCCAAAAGTATCTCGCCCACCTACCAGGACCACTCCGAGCGGTCGACCTATCGGTCGGCGGACCAACAGTCCCTTTGCTGGTATGAACAAGACCACTGCAGACATACGAGGTGCGCCTCGTGCCCGCTCGGAAGCTGAAGTGAAGAGATCTTCTGGGGGAAGAAAGCAGCCCCAGAAGGAAAGAGAGCAATTCCATGCACTGAAGATGCAGAGCGCCTTAACCCCTATTTCTTATGTGCAACGGGCCGCTATCAAAGCTAGGATCAGCGAGGCCGATAGTTTTGATGACTTTCCTCTCCTGCCCCTGGTCAAAGACGCAATATACAACCAAGCCTTGTCTGGCATGGAGGATGTCATTCCAACGCCAGTCCAACGACTAGCAATACCAGCGCTGCTTGGTAACGAAAACAGAGCAGCTCGTAGAAGATCTTCCGTATCAGACAGGAAGGAAATGGAGCAGTTTCTCCTCGCCGCCGAGACGGGCTCGGGAAAGACACTTGCCTATTTACTACCTGTCCTAGACGCCGTCAAACGTGCGGAAGCCGCAGAGGCGGAGGAAGAGGCAAAGAAGGAAGCCAAAGAGAAGGAAGAAGGGAAGAATTCGAACTTTCTGGCCCTGGAGCCTCCTCCCCTGTCTAATGCGCCGCATCCAACCACTGGCCGACCACGAGCCATAGTTCTCCTACCCACGTCCGAACTTGTAACGCAAGTCAGCAACCTTGCGAAGCTCCTCTCTCACACTGTTAAATTCCGTTCCGCGCCCATATCCTCAGCCTACAGCGGAAAGGTTATTCGCAATCGCCTCTTCGCACCTACTGGTATCGATGTTCTTATCTCCACCCCTCATCTCCTCGCTAGTGTCTCTGAATCAGATCCAAACATCTTGAGCCGTGTCTCTCACCTCGTAATTGACGAGGCCGACTCCCTTCTCGACCGCTCGTTTGCTCCTTCCACCTCTGCTGTAATCGACAAAGCAACGCCATCGTTACAGCAACTTATCCTATGTTCCGCTACGATCCCTCGCAGTCTAAACTCATATCTGCGGAAGCGCTTCCCAGACATGCGACGCTTGGTGACTCCAAACCTGCATGCCATTCCCAGACGTGTGCAGCTTGGCGTCATCGACGTAGAGAAGGAACCCTATCGTGGAAACAAGAACCTTGCCTGTGCTGACACTATCTGGTCCATGGGCAAGATGGCCGCCGAGAATATTGAAGCTGGCGACGGACGTTCTGACGTGAAGCGAATACTGGTCTTCGTCAACGAACGCGAGAAGACCCAGGAAGTTACCGAATACTTACTATCGAAAGGTATTGAAGCTGTTGCGTTAAGCAGAGATACGCCCGAACAACGGCAAACCGAAACTTTAAGCGCTTTCACCACGTCCAAGACCGAGCGCATTGATTTCGCCCCTCGAGACCTCTCTGTGAAGCCCAGCGGACCGAATTATATGCCATTTGGTCAGACAGCACCTTCCGCGCCTGGGACTCCTTCATCTCGGCGCCATCTACCTAATACGAAAGTCCTCGTGACTACTGATCTTGGTTCCAGAGGTATTGATACGCTGGCTGTCAGGACAGTCATCTTATATGATGTACCCCATTCCTCTATTGACTTCATCCATCGTCTAGGCAGGACAGGTCGGATGGGTCGACGAGGTAGAGGCCTTGTACTTGTAGGCAAGAATGATCGGAGAGATGTGGTAAGGGAGGTCAAGGAAGGCATGTTCAAGGGCCAGGCTTTGATCTGAATGCTGCCTATGCCATTTCTGTATATATACAATGCTAGACAACTGCACGATAGGCAGAGGTGCAGACAAAACATATTCCATTCACGATTCAGCTCGGATCACGATGCCTTGCTCAAGTGTCTACATACGATTGGTTATGCTTTAATTCGTCTATCTCAACTAGTCAACCCTCCTCACGATCCCCTCCCTCATCCTCTGAGGAGACCTGATCGATGTTCACCTCTTCCGCCGTCTCCTTCAATGGTCTCGGGACTTCTCGCTTAACAGCATCAATGCCGACAGAAGAAAGATAAAATAGCTGTGAACTCCGCGTATTATCCAATCCGCTAAAGAAGGAATGAAAGCACCCATCCCTTTCCTCCTCCCTAAAGATCCTCCCATAAATCTCCCTCTGCTTAAACTCCTCCATCTCCTTTTCATACCTCGAAAACTCAATCCTTGCCCTTCCGAACTCCTCCAGCTTCTCATTATAGACATCAAACACAGGACGCTCAAGCAGAAGGCCTAAGGAGGGTGCTTTAGGGATACTAATCTTATTCGCCATGTAAGAGTCTTGGAAACGACCTTCGTGACAGCCACAGCGTATAATAAGTGCAGCCATTGAAACCATCTTGCGAATTTGATGCATCATGAACGATTGGCCGTGAACTTTCAATGAAAGCCACTCAGTGTCGCCGATTACGATGGGCTTTTCGCCGACTTTGAATGTCTTGATTATTCTAGTTGCGGAAGAATCTTTGTGTGATTTGTCGACAGTGTAATTGTGGTATTTATGGGGGCCTTCGAAGCGGGAGAGACAGGAGCGTACTCGGGCGAGACGGGCTGGGTGGATGCGGTAGGCTTTTTTGGCGGTATTTTGGGCGGCTTTGAGTTGTCGAACAGCTGATTCGAGGGGGGTGGTCTCCTTCAAATGTTCAGTGGCTTCGGAATGCGGTTGGGTCTCTTCTTCTGGGTTTGGTGCATTGTGGGCTTCTGAGGCAAGCAGCCGCTCTACATCCATATCAGTCAATAAGGCATTTGCGGGGGCCCCAGATTCAATTCGAGCTTGACCAGGTGTTTCGTGGTCGTCCTGCTTTTGCTCGCTAGTCATAGGTGTTCCAGAAGAAGCCAAGGGTGTACTGTCATGCTCGTAGAATGACATTAGTGCTGCGTCGCGTATTGTAGTGTTTATACTTTCGACCACTGGCTTCTCGTACTTTTCCTCGGCCTCGGACCAGAATTTGGCAACTTCCTCCTGCCGGCCAAGGTAGCCCTCCATATCGTCAGCTTCATCTGCCAGCTCCACTATCTTCCTGGCCAAAAAGCTTTTTGGGTGCGGGGGGAGGAAGCAATGCGTTGGTATCAGATACTCGTATATCCTAGAGTCACAGAACTGATATGCACTAAAACTACCATTCGTCCGTTCAATGCCCCAGACTCGTATCTGAGGGCTCAGCTGCGCATTGATCTTCGCAACTATGTCGGAATTCTCCACAATGAGCTTGAGGGATATGAGGTTGCCAGCAGCATGAACGCCTTTGTCGGTCCGAGCGCAACGAATCAAGGAAGATTTCTTGGGATCATCCGCGTTTGCCTTCGATATTGCTCCGGCAGCGACGAAAGCGCTGAACAGGTCGCCTTCAATCGTCTTTTCGTGGTGATTACTGTTTGCCATGAGAATCGATCGTTATTCTATTCGAAGGTGGGTATAACGACTTACAGCTGCATGCCCTTGTAGCCACTGCCAGAATATCCGATCATGACTGCGACCTTCCGCTTGGGTTTCTTTTCCTCTGCTTCAATCTCCTCTTTCGTGAATTTTGTAGCATAGACTGGCACTTCTTCCTCTTTACCTTCTAATTTCCGCCGTTTAACGGCTTCCTGCTTTTCCGTGTTTCGAGCTCGCTTGTCAACTTGGTTGCGACTTCAGGAATTAGTCTAGACGGAGGGTAGGAGGGTACTCCTTACAGACCTCCATTCCGCGCGCCCAATTTCTCTAATCCTGTGTCCACCACTCTTCTCACCACGGACACCTCGCCCGCCACGTCCTCCTCTTCCTCTCGAGTTACCTCGACCTCTCCCTTTCCCTCTCCCCCTGTCGCCGCCTCTGTCCCGCCCACGGTACAAAATACTCTCAGGTATTGGATGGGCATCAGGTCGATCCCTTTTCGGTGCTGGAGCCATTTCACCTGGATTCTGGCTACTGAGATATGCCACTGCAGGCTTGTCACTCGTTTGAGCGTCCATTGCGAAAAGCGCAATGACATTAAAGATTCAAAATATACAAAGGTCGTTTTTGACTCAAATTTAACTCCGGCATGAAATCTTATGGCCGGCGCTAGCACGGCTCTGCAAACCCGGGTCCCAGCTCGGCGGGGGTAGGAATTAGCCGAGCGGGGGTAGGATTGCTATACCTCGGCGGGGGTAGGAATCTACCCCTCCTAAGTCTACCCTCTTTAAGCTTCGAACATATACTAAGCATAGCCGGCGCCCGCCGCCCACCTATAATATCTTAATTCTAGTTTTCTATCGCTTTCTACTTCTATTCCCTCTTACACCTTACTAATATAGTATATATACTACCTAATACTATATCGTCTTTATAAAGCCCTCCTACTTCTATTAATATAATCT
>JAABUP010000852.1_pt1 | contig 65588 bp, 93 predicted proteins | sample 5559201 | NCBI WGS metagenome assembly JAABUP01 (sample SAMN10711887, study PRJNA513373) | rock metagenome | isolation source: Antarctica rocks | place: Antarctica
GCCGATGGTGTAGTGACCACGGGCAAAGTTGTTGGCGGCATCCTCCTTGCCAGAGATGAGCTGCTCTGGGTGGAACAGCTGACGGTAGGTGCCGGTCCTGACCTCATCGATCACAGTTGGCTGCAGAAAAATGATAAAACTCAGTACATCGGTGGTTGAACAGCAGCAGCAGCAGCACAACGCTTCGCCATCAAGGAACGTGAAGCGACGCTTTGCGAAAAGCAAACAAGCGCAGGTGTTGAGCCAATCCACTTGACCACATGCTGGAGGCTAGCAAGACTAACACAGCTGTGACACAAGCTACGTGACCAATGGACAAACAAAAGAGCTTCAGGACTGAGTTGCTCATCAGTATCACTGACCTCGAGGTCAAGGAAGACAGCGCGGGGAACGTGCTTGCCAGCACCAGTCTCGGAAAAGAAGGTGTTGAAAGCATCGTCGCCACCACCGATGGTCTTGTCTGAGGGCATCTGGCCATCAGGCTGAATACCATGCTCCAGACAGTACAGCTCCCAGCAGGCATTGCCCACCTGGATACCGGCCTGACCGATGTGAATAGAGATGACTTCACGCATGGTTGCTTAGAGCGAGCGAAAGAAGGCTAAAGGAAGAGAGCTGGTGAGCAACAGCAAGAGAAGCGGCGAACAAGGACGCGCTTTCCTGCAAGTTGTGAAGACTTTCAAAAGTTGGGCGAAGCTTTGAGGCAAACGCGAATGGCGGGCTTTTGCTGTACGCCACCGTAATGATGTTTTACGACACGTGTCCACATCAATTGGACCTTGGGGACACGACGATGCAGCGCTGCGCAGAACCACATCCTATTTCCTCGAGCACCTCTACTGAAGAGTGTTACTCCAAACATTTCACTCCAAACCATCGCAGCGTTTACTCTTATAATGCGACCACCACCAAGGCCAATACACGAAGGGGCCTGCCGTTGAAGCGCAAAAAAGCAGCTGGCATGTCACTGAAAGGCTAGTGCTGCCCTGCAAGGAGCCTGAGAAGCAGCAACACATGTGACACACATGCGCTGGCATTATGTGCGGCACAATTGGCTTGGATGAAGACATCTTGATCACATGCTTGCGTGGTTTCGGAGCCCTCCCGTGTTTTCGGGGACTGCTTCTGACTGCGCTGTACATTCGCGCTGCAGTCTTTGCGACCGACAACGCTTGACAACGATGAGCAAGAAGCGAAAAGCCACTCAGCATAGAGCGGCCGTGCCCTCCAAAGCTTCCCCTGCTGATGTTGCTGAGCCGTAAGTGGCTGCCTTGCATGCTTTTCTAGATGAACCTGTGCCGTGGCCTCGTTAGACTTCTTGTTACGCCTCTGACTTCTTTATGGTTGTGAGTACTTGCAGGCGTGACCGTGGCCATTCGCAAATTACGCTACAGGCAGGAGAGGTCAGCAAGTGCATGTGGGCAAGTTTTTCAAAGTACTACAGTTGTGCCTCTGTTCAAATCATGCATTGCCATTTGCAGGCAGCTGCCCTGACTGGAAGAGCAACAGTTACTGTGACATTGGGTACTGCCTGGGTTTCAGGGTGAGGGCAGGCTCAAATGGGACATGATGTTGTCTGCCATCATGTTGACTGCTGTTCATGATGGGCCATAACGTTAGCTGTGCAACATTGTCAACGCTGGCAAGACTGTTAGCTGCCAGCTTGACATGTTGTAAAAGAAATTACAACACAGGCAGCGGCCAGCACATCTGCTGTACCTGTCCCAAGCAGCTTTGCTTGCAAGATTCCCAACAAAATTCTGTTTGCTGCATCTCATTTTGACATGGTCTGTGCATCAGGCTGCATCGCCCTGACAGCTGAAGATGACCTGCTTAGGTTTAAGGCATGCTGATTACTTTGAACCCTTCCTTGAGCTTGTGTTGTACTGTCTGTCTGCAGCAAGGTTCTTGCCCCTGGAGCTTCTGTCAGCTTGAGTGCTGATGCAAAGTTTGGTGGACCGCTGCACATAGAGGCGCTGCCAGATCAGCAGCAGGTAAAGGTCTCCTGAGCTTTATATCTTGCACATCATGATTGCCAAATCAGACTGCCTCATGCACCATGCGCAGTCATGATGTTACACATATACTTACTGATCACCAACCTGACAAAGAACAAGCAAGCTCACTGTCCGTACACTGCAAGGTTCCACTGGCTGCCACTGGTTGTGTGAAGCTAGACATTCAAAGCACAGCAGATGGTCATTTAGAAGTTGGCCAGGCTGATGGAAGGAGCTACAAGGTGCAGCTGATACCCTCAGTTCAAATGGCCTTGAGGCGGTACCCACAGCACTGGCTGCAGGTTACTTCACTGCCTTGTACCTTGCTTTTGCTGGTCCTGTTAGAAGCCTCACCTCTCTGTACACAGTCATGTCACGTGCCTGAGTTGATTTAGCTCAGCTGGAAATTGTCTTAGTGCGAGCAAGTCCATCAGAGACTCCTTTATGCCTGATACACAGCATGATTTGTGAGTGGCATGTCGGCTGATGACCACTCACCCACATGTCTTTGTGTTTGAGCCAGCAGGTAAATTGTGCCTGTCTGCTATCAGTTGGGAGTAGTGTTCACCCACAGCTCGGTGCCTGTGAGATGTCCAGGTGACATTGTAGATGTGCTGCAGCATCTGAAGTACAGTATGTCTGCTCTGCATAGCTCACTCACAGTTAGTGGTGTTATGTATTCAAAAATTGCAGCTGGCAGGCCGTGAGGCTAAATGCATGTCAACGGTCCTTGCCCTGTTTGTCCAGGATGTTGCTTACAATGAAGTTTGGCTGTGCAGGCTACAGAAGACATTGTGCAGAGCAGGCGTGAGGGAGGCAGCCCTTCTGTGGCTGTCGTGGGCAGCAAGGGCGTCGGCAAATCCACTCTGGCTCGCTTGCTAGTGAACAGCTTGCTGGAAGTCAGCCCTGTTGTTGCCTTCCTTGACACTGACTGTGGCCAGTCTGAACTCACTGTGCCAGGTCAGCAACCTACACATACCTCACCCCTTCATGTCAGTAGAGAGTGTCCAGGAGTGCATGAGGTTCAATCTCCCATGCTGGCTTTTGCATCCATGTGACAAGGTTACCCTTCCCCTGAGGGGCATCCTGGTGCGCATTCAAGATATCTCCACAGCCTAGGAACGCCTGATACTAGTCCAGGCGCTGTTGAGTTTAGATTAGCATTATGAAACGGGCGTGTCTCCAATCCAAGCGGTTTTTCTATACCTGAAGAGCTCCTGCTCAGGCTCAGGCTTGTGGCCGCCTTGTGTTGTGACACCACAACTGACCAGAGCTGAATGCCATCTTCACTATTACAGCGATTCAACTGCACATGCTTTACAGTTACAACCATGGTTAGTAATCTGATTATCATCAGCAGTCCAATGAGGTCATGGTGGCTGGCATGCAGGTCTGGTGTCTGTCACTCTGCTTGACAAGCCTCTGTTTGGGCCCGCACACATGCACATGCAACAGCCGACGAAATCACACTTCATTGGAGACTTGTCGCCCCAGAGTAATCCTCTTCACTACCTGTCCTCCATTGGCTCTCTGCATGAGTGGTACTGGGATCACTCTGGTACAAACAAGGATGGGGAGACTGTCAGACCTCCCTTAGTCATCAACACACACGGCTGGATCAAGGTGTGTGTCTGTTGGGAAACCGACGCCATGCTGTACCATTTTTGCCATGCTGTGTCATGCTGTGCTGTGCTGTGGTGTGCTGTGCTGTGCTGTGCTGTGCTGGCTGACTGTGCTGTGCTGGCTGACTGTGCTGACAGACAGTGGTTGTCTCACCAGATTATTCAATTGTGCAACTTGAGCAAAAAGGCTGCCTTCAGCCACCAACAGCTGTTGCAGAGCTGCATTCTTTGGTACACCATCTGCCACTCAGGATGCTGTGCGGCGTAGGGGTTGGGATTTGAGCTTTTGGCCCAAGTACTAGAAACCACATGCCCAAGCCACGTTCTGCAGCTTGATACCAATAATGCAAACAGCAGTCTGCCACCTTGCGTCTGGTGGCTGCCTGAGGACGTACAAAGTCGCCATGGCCCAGCAGTGTACCAGCTGCCATCTGTTGGGGCTGTGCAACAGGGCATGGGCAATGATGTTGAAGGTCAGACCTAATTCCAAGCTGCATTAAGGTTCATGTGTGTATGGAGGGTTGTACATCAGACTCTGTGCGCTCTTGGAGTTTTGCTCAAGAAGTCTGCTGCATATTGCCTGTAACATCAAGTGTTTACTTGTTTGCAATACATCTTGTTTGCGATACATCAAAAGGGCACACAGCGATGGACATTTGTGCTCGGCAGTAGGCCTCCTGCAACACCTTTTGTTTCCAATTTGCTTGCTAGCAGTCTAGAGTGTACACCTTTGTGACTGTAAGGTGTGATGGGCAATGCAGACAGCACAGTCTCCAGCTGGGCCCCCAGGCAGCCTCCTTCAGAACAAAGGGCCCTTCAATGGCTGGCCTTTGCCAGGCAGTGCACAGGGCACAACCTCAACTCCTGCTCCTGGGACCTGCCAGCCTTTGTCACAGCAGCAGACGACTTGGCATGTTCCACGCCCTACAGAATCCCTCTCTCTCACTTCAACGTGGTCTTTCATGAGGCCAGCATAGCTGCTCCACAGGTCCTGCAGGCTCTCAACGGCTCTCTTGTAGCTCTGACCAAGGCTGCAGGCGACACACTGGCAGGCAACACTCGTGCTGGTGCCGCTGCTACAACAGCTGTCTCGGAGTGCCTTGGCATTGGGATTGTTCGGTCAGTTGATCCTGCCAAGCAGCTGCTGTACATTCTGACGTCAACACCCTTGAAGCTACTGCAACAAGCCACAACCCTTGAGGTGATCGCGAAGCACACCATCTGAATGGGCTTGTCTTGTCATGCACAGCGTCGTCAGTGTACCCATCAGTGATTGCTTGCCGTACACAGCGCTGTCTATCTACCTAGCATTAGTGTGTTGTAGCGCTGTGGTGCATTGCTGTAGTGCATTGCTGTGGAATGCAGCAATGGGCACAGAGCAATATGTGCAAATAACTTGTGAAGCCTAGACGCTGGCTGAAGTTTGCTTGCTTGCGGCAGGTTGGGAAGCTGGAACTGCCTTTGGCTCTGCTGCAAACGTCAGCTTTCATGAGCCCATATATCAGCGTATGGTCTATTACTGCAGATGGCACTGGCGCAGGTGTCATGAAAGCTCGGAACACGTTGCTGCGCAATCGGCTCAAACCAAAACAATGATTGAAGTCAATGAGTGGGACACTTGTCATTGCCCCACAAGTTGAAATCCTTTTGAGTGACACGTTACAAGTAAACTCGACGGTCTTCATCGAAAAAAGCATGAGTCTCTGTGCCCAACATGCAATTGTCGAAGCATTGACCAAAACCAAAGCCGGCTGGATGCTGTATGACACAGAAGTTATGGTACTGTAGCATCCTTGCCAGTGATGATTAACAATGCTTACAAAGTTTGGTATCCTGGCACGGATTTGTTGCCGCTTGTGCATTGTATTGTTTGCAGATCTATGTGTGAGACATGCTGCCATCAGTGCGTGCAGCAAGAAACCAGTTATACAGATCGATACAGATCACAGCACCAGTCTGCATCCTGACAAACACATTGCAGATATGATAAACAATAAACACGTCAGCATTGCGTTTCCAACACACCTCTCTGCAACACACACCTCATCTAATATCAACAACTACTGTGTTGTCATAGTCAGCAGTCACTGCAATCATGAGATCTCGGACTCACACACTGCAGGAAACCTCTACACAAATTGTGAAACAGCATGCTATAATCGGTTTTGAGACAATACCTCACAGCAGAAACATGTCCCTTGCAGTAGAATGCAACTATGGTGGAACTGCATGCTGTCAAAAGCTTACAATGATTACTATTACTGCAGGCTTGGGACATCTTTCAAATCAAGCACTGTGATATAGTCTCGTGACAAATGGCCGGTATACAGCTTGCCATTGTACTCAGTGACAGCTGTCACCATTGAGATAGTCCCAGACGGATCATGGAAGGATTGCAGCACTTTACCCCTTGGACTGACCTGCAGCAAACAAGCGTGTAAGGCAGCTGGCCTTTGATGCGATCAAGCAAATAATGTTAGCAGCATGCAACCCTTGTCGAGCATGTGTTGCATACAGCTGACCCTGGTGCCCACATTGCTTGCGTGATGTGCATAGACCTGCACCAGCAAAGCATTATTCTCACCGGTGTCGTTTCTTTTCATCAACATTCAGCAACCCCATTGACATGCGCTGCTTTTCTTGCACTCGGTTTGAACAGACGGTATAAGCACAGCAAACTGGAGTGAGGTTCAGAACTGTCACTCACTTTGAGGATGAGACCATACGCATTCAGTTCACCAGCTAAGGCTGGCACCCAACCCACAACCCAGCGCAGCAACCTGGACCCCATTGTCACGCCCACCACTTTAGGAACAGGCGCAGAATTGATGGCCACCCAAAAGTTGCCGTCCGAGGCTCTGGAGACACCATCAGGGAAGCCGGGCAGATTGTCTAGAAAAATCTCAAGGGATCCAGCCTGCATGCATAAGCCTGCTGCTTACATTTCACAGCACAGCTGTGTAGACAAGTGCAACTTATGCAGGGTTAGCTGCAAATGTTTCACAGCATAATGGGTGATGGTTGAGTCGCCTCTTGAGTGCCTACATGGACAGCGGTCAGTAATGTGCTGCATGGCCAGTAATATGACGCAACACAGCTCACACATGCTGACTGCTCGATCAGATGGTGCTCAACTAGATGATGATGAAGGCATTGAAAGAGCTTGAAATGATGCGTGTAGCATGTTGCAGCAGTAAGTACCAGTATTCGCCGGTGTCCAATAATGGTCGGGCTTATCAGGCACATGAGCCATATGGCAGTGTGTGCTGGCTCATTCACAATGTTTGGAGGCTCACAACAGCATGTATGGCAAATGTGCTCAGCGTTATGCACAAATATGTGTAAACCAGAAAGTCAGCTGAAGTCTGCAAGTACAATACACACAGTTGAGATTCACCTTACTGCCCTTCAGCCAGTAGCGATACAAGCGTGTAGATCCAGTTGATGACACCACAACAAATGTCTCGTCTTGGGACACGGCTACACCATTGGCCTGCCATATGTTGTCTGCCAGCACTTGTGTGAAGCCTGTGCTTGGATTGTATGACATAAGGCGGCCTTGTGCACTTCCCTGCACATGCTTGTTCCATTTCAATGGCATCTCTGGTATCTCAAACAGCTTTCAGCGGAGGGGCCTGTGCCCCTCTATACTACACCATATACTAGGTGCATGACATATTGACAAACGACCTGGCAATGATTTTGCATGCATCTTGGGAGGGATTTTGGCATGCAGCTTGGGGATGACTTGCATGTCCTGTGCTGTCTCTTTGGAGCTGGTCACGGCTGTTGAGCCAAGTGCTGACACAGCATGCAAGCAGGAGCATCTCATGCCAGCAGCGCAGGACCCTCAACACATGTGTGTCAAGATAGCTGCAGGCATGTGCATGTTGGGATGGTCGCAGGTACATGCTGGTCTTGAATGACACAGACTATGGACAGGGACAGAATGATAAGCAGCTTGATGGCTGGCACAGCTGGCAGCAGGGCAGGTAAATGTGTGCTGTTGACAGCATGTCCACTGGCAGGATATTCAGCACACATGGCTTCAAGGCATCATACTCATTGGTGGAGGCTGGGATGGGTGGCACATCTGTCAGAGTACTGAAGTATACAGTGCCATCAGATGCAACATCAAGGTCATCAGCAAAGATGATCTCTGAGCCAGGCATTTTGGAAGCTGTGAGACTGACACGCTTTGCCAGTATGGTTGTCAGACCGGTAGTACCATTCACCAGCACCAAGCCCTGCAAGCAGAAACAGCATGCAGTCGTGCTTTCACACGCTCATGGCATACAAATTTGGCCAGGCATAGGCAGTCTGCAACTTTTGCACAATGTGAAAAGTAAATGTGTAAGTGCATGCATGCATGCGTCAATGCCCTTCTGTATTTGCTGCAAGATCGTTGCATGCATGCAAGGATCAGATACAGGAGGCTCTGGCATCAGGAAGAATGTCATTCTATGACTTACCTTGACCATGTCACAGAAGATAGCATCACCATTTGGGTAAACATGGCCCCCCAAGGGTCTTCCACCAGCATAACCAAGCTGTTCAAGCTTTCCTCTGCCACCATCTTTTGACGTCCATATGCGCCCAAGTTTGTCAGGTAGGTATAGGGTCCCCTCTTGGCTGATGCTTACTGTCTCTGCATTTTGTTTACGGCGTTGTGAGACTCAAGTTCCACAACAAGACGATGCTGGCGCCTGCTGTGGTGCATACATGCCTTGGCACATGCGTTGAGTCAGGGAGCGAATGCCACGTACCAACCCCGGAAACTTCGTTCTCAAACAACTTCTTGGCCTTTTGAAGGTGCAAGTTGATTGCATATGGACCCTGAAGGTCGGATGGAGCTGCACGCTGCTCAATAGGGACGGTTTGAACGACCTGAAAGCACGGGTATGGAAGGCGAAGATCCTTCACATACAGCAAAGCTGCAGCTGAGGCCACAAAGGCGACGATAGTTGAGAAGCCAAGCATCTGCGCTCCTGCACTGCGGTCTTTGCTGTGCGCGACCGTGATTCTGACTTGATCGACCATGTACGTGATTAGTAATGTTAGTGATATATCCGGTGCCGCATTTCAGCCTTACTGTACGGCTGTTGACTGGGCTGTTGACAGGGCTGTTGATACGAACGCATGCTGTCGTCCTTAGACGCGACCCTTGATCCGCGGAGCATGGACCCACGGCTGAGCTGTGAAGCCTGTCTGTGCCGTGTGAACAATGTTAGCTGAGTCCAGATGCTACATCTGAGCTGGCCACGAGTCATTAGATACAAGCAAATGTCCGTGGTGTAACGACGTTTCATACAGAAACTCGTGACAAGAACGCATGCCCTCCGTCTTGCTGAGGGAACAATGGTGCGGGTTGCAGACAATGCAGGAAGCGACATATGTATGCACGCATGCGGGCATACAAGTTTATCTCACCAGACCCTATCAAGCTTTTTGACTAGTTGGCTTCAGAAACATGTCCCCAAGAATCATAACCCATCAAGTTTGTGCATTGCTCAAAGAGATATGATACGATGTCAATATTTACATAACAGTAGTCTCAGCACAAATACTTGACATGACATATTATCAGTCATACAGCCATAAGATTGTGTCTGCTGTGGCTGCTATGACGACAGGTTACATAAATAGGCTGGCTGTGTTCATATGCACAGTGCTGTATTCGTACAACATGGCTGACGACAGGTCTAGCCAGGTCTAGCTAGGCACAGGCCTGGTCATACAGCCGTTATGTAAACAAGCAATAAAGCCTTGCACACATGCAATTTCTTTCAGACCCGGAAAATGCCCTATGAGTGCTAGCCTGGAGGCAAGGCCTCTGGCTGATACATTGCTTCAGGTTGCTTCAATAATAGCCTGGCAGAGCTCAACACCTGGCAGAATAGCAAGCATTTTGGAGCAAACTAGGGCCGGCACAGACATTTCTGATGTGTAATACAAGACGCCTGAGATAATGTGACATGTTACATGCAGCGTCACAATGTACAGGGTTGACATCCTCAAACATATCACACTGCGCATGGCATCCTGATACTGCAGCGTGAAGTACAGCATGGTGCTAAGCATTGAGCAAAATGGGAAAGCATGTGAGGTGCATCTGCATCTGGATGAGACTGTGTAAACGTAATGTAGGAATGATACATACATGCGCAGAAAGAAAACGGGGTTATGGCTGCATGTACGCACAGCTGCATCAAAACGTGACATTAGAGTCAATGATCCGCCAGTCAGGGTGGAATCACGGCATTCTGCTTGCTGACGCACTCCGCATCTGCACAGCAAGGAAGATGGTCAAGTGTGTGCTGCAGTATGCAGCAGAGATGCATCAAGCCAAATACTATGCCAAGCAAGTATTTGCTGTCAGCACATCGATGTAGGCATTAGCTGGCAATATCTTTGACAATATCACATGTCATGTGATTTCTGGTGCAAGTGAAACATCTGCAGTAAGTCAAAACTCAGCATCCCAATGACCAAGGCAGGTAACGCATACTTTCTATTGAAGCAAACTTGTGGTGGTGGATGCTGCTAGCAAACAGACTTTCTTACAGACAATGCAGCATTGCCACCTGATGGTATCACACGACTGCAAGCAAGTGCTGTGCACTAGGCTTACATGCGCTTGACCTTTCAGAGTTGTGCAGGCCCAGAATGTCAGTGAAGCCTGTAGAGGTGCAGGCAGCACCAGACAAGCTTGCAGTCTGCTACAACCGCTGCAGTCCATCAGTGGCTCCCAGCCCTTCAAAACATAATGTGGCTCCTTCAAATGCATGCGATCCTAGACCATGGACACTCTATCAAGTCTCAAATAGTTTTCAGTGAGCAATGAGGCTGCACGAGTGCTATGTAATGAGAGGCATGATGTGTGTGAAAGCACATGATGTATGCTTCCAGAAATCTAATCCTGTTCAGCACCACCTTTTTCCATGACAGGATGCTGACATTTCATCGAAGCGCTGTTTGATGTACAGACCCATGACCACCTCTGTCTGTGCCCTAGGCTACATACAATCCACTGTGATCACTGGCACAGCAGCTGGACAGCAGCAAAAGCAGCACCTTGTACAACTTTGGGATGCAAGCTGCTTCTTGGCATTTGTACCCTGGCACCAAAAGCAGAGTCAAGACGCTTCTTTTGCAGAAAGCAGAGTGCATATCAACGTGTCAAAGACATATCACACCACTGATCACTCACCTGCAGAGGTACCACGGCAATGCACAGGTGCAAGAGAGTACCACATTAGGAGTCAAATTTTGCAGCTGATGCAGCTCCTACTGCAGTCTAGTGTGTGCGTCCAAAGCAGCTAGCTGTGCACCCTGGGCAGATGACTCACCCTGCTGCCCACTGACTCCTCACCAAAGGCCCAATGAAGCAAAATCATTGGACTTGCCCTGAGTGACTGCTTTCTCATCGGACATGTCCTTGCAGAAGGGGCCCCAGATGCACAGAGCACTGTCTGAGTAGGATCCAGGCGCATATAGGCCAACATTCAGTGTAACGTGTTCCCACAACTGCCTGACTGTGCTGCATAGCATGCCGCGAGAGATGACAGTGCAGCCAGTCGCTCCAGCACTGCAGCATGATTCATGGGATGTTTGGAACATGTAGTTGGACTGTGTCTTGTTCATGCAGTCCTGTCCAATCAAGGGCACTGTGATGCACGTGGACCATGCATGACGGCGCATTGCTGGGGACTGGGTGAGCACTCAAAAAAATTCAGTCTCACGAACAACAACGTGAAACCCCACGTTGTGCAGTGCACTTGATGTCGCAATGCAAGCTACAGGACATGGTGTGAGTCACTGACATGATGCAAATAAACAGCTTCCAATAAATAGTACTAGTAGTACTTGACTTAGTGACATGAGGCCATTTGCAATTTGAATTAAAGTAAAGGCAGCTCCCAATATGTTGCTGCTCCCTTTTGACTCAAAACAATTTGGGAAATCCTGATCTATAAACTTGTCGCTGGGTCTTTCACCACACAACATTGCAGCACATCAACTTGTCACAGCTCAAGCTGCCGGTGATGACGCAAGGCGCAGGAGGCTGTGCTTTTCATGCCCTGCTTGACAGGATCAAAGCTTGACAAAACTAGCCATCCGTGCATCAAGGCTATGTTCACCTCAAGTGACTAAATATATAAAAGGTCTATTGGGTCAAATGCTGCATCCCTCACTCTCGCATCAGAGATGTTGCTGGAGTCAAGTCATCTGCAGCGTAACTAAGTCAAGATTCAGAGGACAGACAGAAGGAACCGTGCTGCCCTGTTTGTAAGCAACACATTTGCACCTCTGTATGGGAGTTAGACTATTGTGTGGAGACCGTTCTGTGTTGATGAAGCCTTGTTGCCATTTGCATGGCCATTTGCATGGCCATTGACTTGATCAAGTACGTCCCCCATCTCAACGTTGAACTGCTTGCTGCCTGCATATGCACAATGAGTTGTATATATACAAGTATTTATACACGTAAAGAAGTGCAAAAGATGCTCATCGACACAACATGGATGTCCATATGGTGGGTATGCAATGCAACTATGCGGCATCCAAAAGCATGCAGATCCAGATGATACATCCTTCAATGGTCATTTGTGAGTGCGTACTGTACCTGGCTGCTGTGCAATCACCAGGAGCCGGTCTTCCTCTGCTGGTGAAATGCGAACCAGCAGGTACTCGATGTCGTTCTTCAGCATGTAGATGATGAAGAGACCCCCAAGGACAACAGCCTGTGCAATGATGTGCTTGTGTGCTACATTTGACAGGTAAAATCCAATGAAGATGTCTGCAATGGCAAGGGCCAGAACAGCTCTGCCAACGGTCCAGTGTGTCAGATTCCAGGCACGCCTGACCATGGAGGTCTTAGGGGGCCGGGCTATAACGCCAAGGAGGACCTGCATGTCATACCCATAATGTCTGCAATGTTGGTATCAATAGTCTTAAAGCCAGGGCATGCTTACAGGCAAGGGCACGTGGAGGCAAAGGTACCAAGTAAGAGTGCTGTACAATGCTTTGACAGTGCAGCATGCAATACAATCTGCGCTGTGGGTGGCAGTCTACAGCGCTGGCTAGCTGTTGCAAGTCTTGGATGTGTATAGTTTAGCGGTCACAGTATATATACTGCACAGTGAGGATGCTGCACAGCTATCTCAAATGCATCTCACTGTGTGACAAGTTCAAACCCACGAAGAGCAGTCACCTGCAAGCCTGCCACGACATTGACAACAATTCCTATCTTTTTGTGTTGCACCATGAGTTCTTCATTTGCAGGGAAATAGGTTCCAACAGCGACCCCAGTCAAGCTGAGGAGCAGCCCAATGATTTGAAACGCTATGTGTAAATAGTACCACCAATTGGAGCCCAAGCGTGTCAAATTGCGGCAGCTTGCAATGACGATGCCGGCAGGAATGAACCAACCCCAAGCTAGACATAGGCACCAGCCGTGTATCTGCGGAGCATGCTCAGGTGCTGACTCAATGAATTGCGGCTTGTAGACTTGTGACCGATACTGAATGAAGGATGTCACGATAGGCCGGCGGCAACACGCCTACTCGTATATATACGCACACACATACGCATAATGCTCACAAGCCTTGAGTGTCGGAGCTTAGCTTACCCTGTGCAGCTTGTGTCGGTGCGCCTTAGTAGACAGTAATTGCCTAGAAACTGTGCGGGTCGGGTCTAGAGCCTCGTCCTGCGTCAAACAGCTGCAGGTCAACGAGTCGTACCACTATGGCGCTCGAAATTGAAGCAAAGCTGAGTCCAGGGCGCAGCTGATGTGTGTCGCGCGAAGGTATGACGTTTGAATGCAACAGCAAAGTCGTTCAGCAAAGGCGACACGCTGCGTAGCCACGCACAGTCTGCAAAGCCAAAGCAGCTGCAGATGTCTGCAGGCAGTCAACAACAGTGAAAGCGAGCGCACCTCGTTGGCGCATATAACTCCGCATATGCTCATTGCAAACACCAATAGCATTAACGCCGCAGCGCGCACCGATGGCGACCAGCTAGGCATGACTCTTTGGTTGGGACGCAACGCTGTGATCAGGATAATCTGCGAGGTACGCTTGTCGACCTTCACGAGGACGTCGTCACCGGAGCAAAAGGCACAGAGTCACACGCGCAGATCACAAAGTTTATGAACCCTTTGCGAACGTTATCCTGGCGACGAACCGTTTGTGCACAGATTGAAAGCCATCAATCTCGCCCGTGTTTGCCACACTTCAGGGATGAGTCATGTCGAAATGAGTAAGGGACCCGAAGGTCCCTGTGACTTTAGTCTTTTTCTTCATCTCCAGAAGCCAACGTTCCATTCCAGACTTGTTTTGCTTCAAAAGTCAATCGCAATTTCAAAATGCGATTTGTCCAAGCGCGCAGCGCAGTTGCAACCTACTGGCCGATAGCAACGAGCGCCTTCGAGAGTTGCCTATCAAGCCTAGGCTTAGCCAAAGAAGAAGCCAGTGAAGAAGTCAATGAAGAAGCCATTGAAGACTCCCTTGAGCCTGAGCTGCCTTTTCTGGTTCCTTATGTGCCGTCCAAGGCAGACTTGCAAGCTCAGGTACTATTTTCGGTCCTTGCACTGCAAGCAGGCCATCGTTGGTCTGTTGCTTTGGTGACATAGCCTCTGAGCGCACTGAAGCCTGGAAGTTCTTCTGAAACAAGTTTGTAGCTTCTGATCATAACCAAGGTTTCGGCACAGCCTCGCATTCGGTGTGAAGCAATGGTACTTGTCTTCAAGTGTATATGCTGATGCGCAGGGTGCCTGGGCAGACACTGGTATGCACAACCCTGTGGCCAATATGATTGGCTGTGCAAACGTGCTGACAGATGCCCTTGAGGTATGGTCACAGCCTTTGATGCTTTTTATGCTTACATAGTGAAAGCGCCTATGAGAGGGGAGGTCAGCTATGATGTAGCGTGTTGAACTGCAGGTCGGCAACCAGCCAGTAGGCCAACTTGACGTGGCTGCTGCCATGCGAGCATATGAGGTAGGCCTTTGACATGAGTACTGGCAGTCAGCTGCTGCTCATGGCCTCAGTGTGCAGAATTGCCCATTGGATGTTGTGCATGTGCTCAAGACCTGGCAGTGTTGTGCTGCTTTGCCTGCTTTGCAGCTGAGCGCCTCCACCTACCATCAAATACCAACAGCCATATTTGCCTGAGTCATCATGCTTGTATTGCAGCCCACGGTGAAACCTATCACCATTCTGCCTTTGGATGCCATGGATGCCATCAGCTTCCACCTTCCACCCCAGTCCCTGGTGGCCCTTTGTGCCACCAGCAGGCACTTCAAAAATATGCTCACCCATGACAGGTTAGCGACATAAAAAGAAGTATCCACTCTCTCACCTACGTGTGGATAGACAGCTGCCTCCTCAGCTCACCCATTGTATGGCTTTTGCGATCATGCTGGTGTATTGCTGCCTTTATGGCCGTAAGCTGTGCTCCCTTTCAGAGTGCAGCAATGCATACATGCTCTGTCACAGGCATCGCAACTATTGTAAGTCATCTACATTTGACCAGTAGATCGCTGAGATATCTAACTGTTGTACTAACCATGCTGAGCATTGCATGCACACATGTGGACACTCAGTTTGTCATGCCTTTCAGGCTATGGCAGACACAGCTGCAGCAGAAGTATCCCATTTGGGCAGCTGCTGATGTGGCACCAAAGAATAATGGGACCTGGTAGCCACAGCCACCAAGCTTGAGGCCCCAGCTGCACCTGATCTCTGCCTTGACTTGCACAGGCGTTTCAAGTGCCCAGTGGCAGAGTACAAGAGACTCTGGAACTCAGGTAGTGACTTGTTGCTGCATTCCTGCTCAGATTGCGCAGATGCGGATGAGCAGCACACTGATGTTGTCTTCTGCGTCCTGATCAAGGCATCTGTCACCTCCTTGCTTGTTTGCGCACTGTGACATGATCTGTACCACAGAATCACTGTCAAAATTCCTACTTGGGCCTGTCGTGCCTCGTGCAGTATAAGCTCAGAGTCAGTAAGGCATGGTTTTCACTGCAGGCACTGAGCAGTTGCAGCTAGACTTCTGCTTGAGCAGACATGCTCATGCAGCAAACCAACGATTTTGCGCGTATGGCAATGATGTTATGCTGCACAGGGCCTCCTGGCTTGCAGAGTCAGTGAATGCTAGCCTGGACATGGTGTACTACTGCTGGCTGGAGGAGCGCCAACTGGCCCGGGAGCCAAGTATCTCGTGCAGGTAAACCACACTGCCTCCTCAATGTAGATGTTCGTACCGTAAACGTGAATCATATTTTGAGGCATGCCCAATTCATTCTTGACGTGCTGGCTTGTGATGCATTCACTGCCACAAGCTGGTAGTTGTCGATTGTCTTGCATCTGTCTGTGTGTGCTACTGCTCAAAGACAGTTTGGAGCTCACAGCAATTAAATGTTGCAGTCCAAACATGCTACAACATGTGTCATTCCAGCCACAATTTTTGTGTTGTCGGGCAGTAGGCTGGCTGAGCATGCAGAAGTTTGAACTTTGAACGGTGTCTGCAGGCTTTGGAGACACTTGCAGTCTCCATCCAAAAGCACTCAGCACAGCAGCTGGAGTCTGGCCCTATCAAGATGTGGTATGCCAGCACACACCTGCAGGAGCAAGCAGCAGCAGCAGGTGGCTTCTTGATTGAGCTGCTGCAGATGCGTGCCCTGCCCTTCAGCCCCCTGTCGGTCCAGCAGCCAGCAGCCTTCTGCGACGCCTGCAAAGGTATGCTTGCTTTCTGAGCTGTAGTGTTTGCATGCTTGGTTTCATCAGGGGCAGACTTGAAAAGCAACCACAAGAGCTTCACTCGCACCCATTGCAGTCTCAAATTGCGACCTGATTTTGTGAGTGACTTTCATACTGTGTTGAAATGAGTCATCCACAGCTGAAGACCCAGTCAAAAGGCGCTTGACTGTGAAGCTTTCAGGCGGTAGCCTGTGCACTCACAATGTCTGTCTGGGGTAGTGACACTGTAAAACCATCACGTGCTGATCTGTTGGTACACAGTGTCTTATGTTTCTGGCATGCACATACGAATAGCCTGGTGCGATGCTGCAGACAAGGCACACCTTACGCGCACACCCAGCCAGGCTGACACCTTTAAGTGGTGTGGTGGCCAGTACTTCCAGACAGACCTGCAGCAGGCTCTAGCCATGCTGCTATCCCCTGAGCTGCGTAGCCATCAGCTTCTGGCACAGCAGTATCAGGACCCCCACCAGCCTGCCACCTGGTGCATCCTCAATGCTGCTGCTTGACAACCTGGCTCAAGCGTCTGCCTGCCAGGTGATCTCCTAAACTCCTGCTGTTGATTGTGATTCCATGGCAGGATGCTGTTAAGTGAGCGAGGTCTGGGTGCCAGGGGCCCTCCATCATGCCCTGCGCAGTGATATTCCTTGTGACCAGTGTCAACCTGGATTGGTATAGAGCTTTTTTGGAGCTTGTGCACAGCAGGCTTGCACATTTGATAAATGCAGTAGGTACTATCTATCTATAGAAGCAGTTGCGTCTGGGCAACAATCAATGTATCTACTAGTGCCCAACTGGAGGTAATCTTGGTGATTAATGGCATTGCGGCAATGCACAGCAGCCTCCCATTCATGTTCTGTCAGCGCTCCTGTCTTGCAGAGCACTGCAAATCGGTGCATCAGGTAGCAACAGAGCTTGCTTTTGCAAGAGTCTGATTCACTTACTGTGCAATCAATAAACGCTTGAAAACAGCCACTGGCACAGTCACTTCTCGCAGCTACCAGAATGTTTCTCAGTGTATTTCCACATCTTTCCCAAGGTCCGCCCTCTGTTCCTTTCAGGACCACTGGGAGCAGCATGGCAGCATGCTTCTGAGCAAGGCAGTAGAGAAGCTGCATGCATCACCTGAGGGGCAAGATGAGGGCCCAGGCTCCCAGGGCTGCCGTGCGCCAGTAGCACCCTTTGACATGTGCAGACTGCACCAGCTTTTCAGCGGGGCCTCCCTCATGGCTAGGTACAGCCCCACCATTGCTGCCTGCGATACTTGCAAGCAGCAATGAGATGCGCAGATCTGTTGCTCACAGTAAAGATGATCATCCTCTGTTGCACATGGTGAAGCGGCAAGGCTTGCACTGCTGTGTTCTTGTATAGTCCTTGTTCTGTCTTTGTTCATGTGCTGCTGGGTGCTTTCCTTGTACTCCTCACAGCAACCTGGAAAGCTATTGTTCTTGTGTTGTTCAGGTCAGCATCATTGCCAGAGAGGGCTGAGGTGCATCATATGCATGGCTACATGTACAGCCAGGGCTGGCAGCATGAGAGGGCAGGCTACCACCAGCAGGAGTTTCTAATGCATGGCTCTGGCCCTTGCAGCAGCGCCCAGCATGTCCCATAAATCCAGCTTGCATTGCAGCACCATTGAATAGTATGTCAACGACTGTCAGTTTGTTTTTGAGACTACATTTCTTTGTTTCAGTGTTTCTGATATTGGCATGTCTGCTTGAATTGTTTTGTGGTTTGGGACAGTGCAACTGTGCTCATTGATCAAATCTCTTGAGGCTTGCCACTACGCAGATTCAAAGTAGGTCACATGCCATTGCAATTGTATCTGGCATCTTCATAACTGTCACTTATCATGCAGCAGCCGCTATCTGTCTATTGCATACAAGTCATGCATGTGCAGCACGTGACAGCGAAACCACAAATGGCACATTGTCTTTGTGTGAACCAAATGCATGTGGTGGTTTCCTTGGGGAATGCTTTGCGTGTGGGAAGCAAATTTTGACAGTATAAATTCTGTGATCTGAACTTTTTGTCTGTTGGGTCCCAGTTGCCCCCCAAGACATTAAGTCAATCCATCAAAGCATCCAGTGCACTGCTGTGTATAATCGCTTTCAGCACATTGGCATTGCAATCCCCTTGCCACAATACTGTCGTAGACATTTGCCTGGCAGCTAATCAGAATTAAAGCCCTTGTTTGAAAGCCTTCACATGTGGCTGCAGAGCTGTAGGGCCCGTTGGTGTTAACAGTGTAGCAGGGTAAAGAGCTAGTAGGCACGTAACGCGCGACGTGGGCTTTTTTCTTAGGTATGAATCCGAAGACAGCTTCTCAAACTTGCACTAGCGAGCAAGCGTGGGCTTTTGCCTACAACAAACAACAGACAAAACATGACAGCATGCATGCACATCATATGAGCAGATGCAGCATGTGAGAATGCTTTCAGGTATCTCGTTAACTTTTAAATTGAATGCGTCTGTGGACATGCGGTCCGTTTGTGTGAAAGACAAGCGGGCTTGGCCGGTGCTAGCTAATGCATGCGAAGGATGTGCAGGGCGATGCGGAACAGGGCATCATGCACAGGCAAAATAGGTCAAGCGCCCCCGTCTGCGATGGGACAACTCAAACTTGCAGGACAGACAAGCGCATTGCATTCGAGACGAGATCTGTTGATCGGGCGTGTGAATGTACCAGGGCACTACTGCCGAACCGACAGTATAAGAAACACCTCACTGGCTAGATTCAGTGATCAGGCAGTTGACCAGCATACAGCACTGCAACGCTTCGACCGATGGCTTGGAGGAGTGCGTTGTCGAAGAACTTGCAGGAGTTGAGGTGCGCCTTTGAACTCGGTCAGACTGTCTGTCAAGTGGCAAAGTCCACCTGCGTCAGAACCTTAAGCAGGGACGCCTCTGCGCAGGGTACACCTCTGCCAGAAAGGCGATGCCAGCCAAGGCGCAAGGTACAGCACGTTCATGTTGCCGTATTTCAACAACTCCTTATCACTGAGTAGTTTGCATTACACGCCTCGCATTTGCAGGGATTTTGTGCTAAGCCAATATCAGCATCTTAAGAAAGCCAATCCCAAGTTTCCCATACTAGTCAGAGAATGCAGCGGAGCGGAGGCCAAGCTGATAGCGCGATATGGTCAGTGATTGCAGCTGCTCATGTTCTGCTTGCTCTGGCACCACTGACATGCTAAGCACATACTTGTCTGCAGACTTTGGTGTAGAGCGGTCAGTGCCAATCAATGGCCTAGACAGCAATGCCATCTCATTAAAACTCGAGGAGTTAGTCAAGAAGGGTGAGAGCATGCCAAGGTAAAGCCTCAAGTATCAGGCTAGTTCAAAGGGCTGCGTCATCAAGCTGACTGGGACCTGCCCCCAACCCCTTTGCCTACTGCAGGTCAACAGAAAGTGAAGGCCAAATAGCTGCATGATCAATAAACAAATACATTTGCTTAACGCCAGTCAACAGTACTTTGAAGTGCAAGCAAGCAGGAGGTACAAGCAGCATAGTTGTGTATGTTCCAGCTGGGACACAGTCATTTAGGTAGCAGTGCTTGCTGACTTGTTACATGTCATGGCCGCAGCCTGCTTTGGCTATACCACTGTAGGATGAGCGTTTGTTAAGAAGCTTACTCACATTCATACCTGCCTTGTGTTGACACTTGCAATTGTTTCCTGTTCCAATGCTAAGAATATGCTGCTACTTTTACACCCATAAAGTGTCAGCCGATTTGCACCATTCAGGTTTTTGCTACACTGTGCTGTTACTACATATTTGATTTTTCCTGCACAGCAGAGTGATATGTAATATACAGAGCTACACTGCTGCTGACACGTAGGTCAGATAAAGCGAACTCCTGACATGCAATGCTTCTGTAGTGCATTTGCAACAGCAATGCCTTGGGATGCACTTGTCAGATGTGCATGGGCAATACTGATTAGTCAGGGCAATAAACTGGCTCTAACAATACTTGTGGGTAACCTACTCTTAGCTGCCCTTTAGCCAACCTGCAAAAACATGGACTGCTGAGCTTCTAGGAAGCCACTGACTGCTGCTGAGCAGCACAGCATGTATGCCAAAGTATGAAAAGCAGACCATGGCCATTGCTTTGCACACACCTGAGTGCTTTGCTCCAGGCAGATTGATCCATCTGAGAAACATCAGCAATCAAGAACGCTGTCCTATATGCATCCTGCCTTTTGTGTGCAGTAATGCGTATCATCAGGGTGGGATCGCTGTCTTGAACTTTGCATATACTCTGACCTTTCTGTGGAGATATTTGCTGCTTTGGGACAACAGCTTGTCCGTCATTGCCTGCTAGCAGGTCTAAGTATGCCTGATCTCGTATTTGTAGTAAGTCTTCTACTTCTTTCTGCTCCCTGTTGAAACGCTTCACAACTGTCTCAAATTGTGACTGCACCTGCAGCATGTGAAGCAGTTATTCAGGCCAATCCCGGCCTCTTGCTAGGACCAGAAATTCTACCAAGACCCTCACTCTTGTCTTTGGATATGAACAAACAACTACCTCATCTATTGTGGTCCACACAACACTCTACGCAACATAATTTGCTGAGAGGGAGCATGATTCAAGGTAGAACCTCTGCAGTATGCCTGCACGTTTACATATGAACATGCACTTCTGCAGTCAATACACTTGTGACACCAACTATGTTTTGGTGTGCACCAATGCATGCATGCATCAGTATAAGCAAACAGTCCAAGACAAACAACTGTTCCAACATGCGTTCCCCAGTCCAGTTCCAGTGCAGCATGACGTGTCCAGAATAGAGATGTCTGACAGCTTCATGCCATGCTGGACTCACCTGCCGATACTCAGACTCAAACTGGCGAAGCTCAGTCTTCTTTCGCAGCAGCTTAGCTTCCACCTGCTGCACAGTGTCTGCAATGGGAGCAAGGGATCTGTCCGTAGACATTGTGTGTACTGCTTGGATAGTGTACCTGACTCTATTAAACCTGCGTTGCCAGGTAACCCTTTTGCTTGGAAACGCAGTCAGGCTGTTGATGCTCAATGTGTATAAAATGATCACACAGGACAGAAGCAAGCATGTGGTTGATGGTTGAGAGCACAGGCTATGTGCTTGCTCATGGGATGTTGATATTCAGGCTACAGCGCCATGGCTAATGAACATCCCAAGAAGAAGCTTTGTTAGGTATAAAACCAATACCATGCCTTGATCACGTCTGTACCGGAAAATGTCATACTCATGGCCAAGATTGATGTACAATAGGCATGTCCAATTGCATGATAGGGTTTTTTTGAGTGAAAGCAGTGCAGACTAGAGCGGGAGAGGCTGACCAGTTGTCACCATAGACAGCCACCAGGATGCGGCCAGGGCGCAGCTGCACATGGTCGCGTGCTTGCATGCTGTCCAAGCGCTTGAACAGCATGGCCTCAGGATCACTGCCCGTTTCAAGGGCAGAGGGCTTGGGCCCCATGCGGCAGGTCAAGAAAGGGAAGAAATACAGGCCTGCCATCTGCATTCCTTTCTTGGTCTTCTGACTGTCTTCCTGAGCAGTGGCAAGAGGTGAAGTTGAGGGGAGACACAGGCTTCAGAATGAGTGACTGTCCCAAACGACACATACACTGCATGTGGCCCTGAGGACTTGCGCCAGCATTGTCCTTTCCAGCTTTAAAAACATGTACAGCAACATACCCTAGCATCATGGGCTTCATTTTGTCTCAGTGCAAGCTTGTTTGTCACAGCAAAGATGTTCTTATTCATTTGCTATTGGGGTACGTATGGCCAAACATGATTATCTGACAGGTGGAGTGTGACATCAATGTAAAGATTGGCATTTCTATGGCAGATTTTGCTTGTTCGGCCCTGATGCCTGCCCATTAGTGATGGATGCTATGGTTCCTGCAGCCTGACAATAGCATGGCATTTTTCACATCAGTACCTGCGTCAACAGCTCCCACTGGGTATCGACAGCTTGCTCAAACAGCAGCAGCTTAAATCGGCTGCCCTGTATTGAGTGAGCACCCACAGCAAACCCCTCTGCGATATGCTGCTCTGTCACCGTCAGCTCATAGAACACCACTCCTGCTTTGTCTACCTGCAAGAAAGGTCTATGAAATGCATTGCTTCACTGTGCTGTCATGAGGGCACTTGCCTACAAGATATAAGGTAACAGTGCATCTGCATATACAATAGCGCATCCACTGCAGAGCAGCGAAGTAAACAATAACAATGCAGCTTCACCTGCCAGAGAGCAAGGTATATGGCAGAAGCACTGTGTACCTTATCTGAGTGTTTCTCCCCAAACTGCAGCTGCAGAGCCTTGAAGTTGCCCATGTATGCAGCATCCAAAACATGCTGAGCTACTACGGTCTTCACAGGAACTCCTGCACGTATGGCTGAACAGTCAACTGGTTGCCAGACTTCTTATAGGTCTGTGGCAATGCAAGGCAAGTGCTGATCACCAATGCTGTATATAAAGAAAATTTGTGTTTGTGGTCTGTCGCTGCACGTGCTGCTTTGTCTGAACTCTGACTCACCCAACTTGTTGAAGATTGCTGCCATGGCAGTATTGACCACCCCTAGAGACGACAAATCCAATTGAACCTCCAAGTCACTTGGACTCAAGTTGGCAAACCCTCCTTGATCATATCTGCGACGTTTGTCAGGATCGCTGAGGATACCTGCAAGAGCAACGCACCACTTGCACATATCAATACTGGGCATCTACTTCCGCATAGTGTATGCTCACAGATACACTAGTGAACAGGCGGTAGTTGCGAGTAATTACCATAGGCTGTTGCGATTTTCTGAAACTTCTCCGCTGCCTCTTCCGCAGAGGCCCCTTGATTTTTGTCGGGATGATTTTTGAGAGCAAGTTTGCGGTATGCTGACTTGATCTCGTCTGGGGAGGCTGTCTGTTGCACTTGCAGCACCTATATCATATGGTGGTGTAAGAACTGCAAACTTGTGGCAGTCAGATGCACGCTGGAGTTGCACCTCATAGGGGTCTTCAGGCGTGGAAGCTGCCATGGGTAACTGCTTCCCTCAGTCGTAGCCAGAAAGAAAGCTTCAGCTTGCCTTCTGTTCGTCGCCGGGCATTACCGTCGTGAAAGTGAAAGTGCCTACATGAGGGCGTGCGCGTTACACACAGAGGGGCGACCTAGGCACAGGCCAAAGATGTTGTGCAAAAGGTGCACCACACGGCCTAAAAGGAACAACGAGTGGTTAGTCGAGTTGGTGGTCGAAGTCCGTCAGAGGCTCAAAATGCAGGACCAACAAATAGAGGCAGTGTAACAATTCGATATTACGATGCACGAACGCTGTGAGTGAGACTTTGTATCAGTCAAACCAGTCAAAGACACAAGCAAGGAAAAAGCATGACGGCGTTGCCTGTGATGACGGCGTCATGACTTGCCTTGCTTGTGTCATATTATGAGAGTACGTCGCAGTATTAATTAATTCAATATGATTAGTGATTAGTAATTACCGATTCTGCGGAGCCGTCCAGATCCGCAAAACCATTGTTGATTGCGAATTAGTACTTTTGATCTGCATGGATTGTTACTTTAATTAATACACAATTGTGACTTGTATTCTGCGACAGTTCTGCGACGGATTCTGCGGGCCGTGCCCGTTAGGTCAGCTGGTGCATCATGAACAACGATCAGCCCATTGATATCGATCAAGTGGGAAGCGATGACAGTAGCATGGCATCCGGGTCAAGCTCTGGCAACAAGTGGACATCCTCCCCCTGCCAACAGGAGCTGGACATTGCCTTGCACTATGACACCACAGACAAACTGTGGGATGGAGAGTATGTGACCTTGGAGGCAGATGCTGCAGTGGTACCCATTAATATTGGCAACGATGAGGATGCAGCAGAAATGGATCTACAACAAATGTTGGCATGGCAGTAATTGTCAATTTGTGTCCCTTTGCAGTGCACGATGAATTTGTTGTCACAAGTAGATACCCTTGCCTTGCCTTGCCTAAGTTGAATGTGTTGCTGCACAATTCTGGTGCATCTGTGTTGTGAAAGTTTCACCGAAATGTGCAGTGGGGCTGCAACTTTCACAAAGGGTGCGTATATATAGCACTCAGGAATTAATAGAATTTTGTTTGAGCAAAAACGACGAAGGTCTGCCTATTCTGCGAGCATTCTGCGGTTCTGCGATAATTACTAATGTTCTGCGGTCCCACGGAAAAGTTCTGCGACGTACTCCAGCGCCGCTGCGATTCGCAGAGTAACTCTCTAGAGTAACTCTGCGAATCGCGACAGGCGTTATGAACAGGTGTCATGACAGGTGTCATGTTAACCGTGTTTGGGCGTTAGATTCGCGAATGTAACGCCCAAACACGGCTAACATGACACGGCATAAGGTGCCGCAGTACATGAGGGGTTTTCCCGGCTGCAGCAGCTGCAGCCTGAAACTCAGTTCCAACAACGGCTTACAATCTTCTCATGTGAGCACCAAGTAGCCTTCTTCGCTACACGATCCACCGGCATTCATCATCTAGATAACTAGTGCTGGCGAGACATACCTAAGCTGATCAATGTAACAGCATCTGCTAGATTCGTCGAGGAACCACGCGATCAGGTACTGGAAATGAATGATCAAGCGAAAGTGGGCCAGGCCTTTTCCCGGCAAAGGCCTCTGTATCTCAACTTGTTGGATGATCTCGGCTCTTTGGACTTTTTTGCGGTGGATGGGGACTCTCTTATACTGGACTGTCTTAGCAGTCCAATAACAGACTTGCATCACGGCGGGCAGATGCTACAGCTCTGCTACCTGGTTGAAAACTTTGTGAACAGCCTGCAAAACTGTCTGAATGCCAGGTTCTGCTTGGTCTTCTTCCAAGAGCACAAACGTCTATGGTACCGTCAGCAGAACTCCTTTTTGCTATTAGCTAGGGCCATCTTGCAGCAGCACCTGCAGAAGGTTTTGAAGCTGACCGTGCACACTGAGTTCATCAGCTGGACCAGTTTGGATTGGCTGCAATTTGTTCAGCAGGTATAAAAAGACCTGCTTGCATATATGGTGTATTCCAAACTGTGACTGTTGTAAAGGGCTTACAGCTCACACACTCATGTCTTTCTGCAGGAGCAGCCTGCTTTCTTGCTCATGACAGACTTGTCTGTGGTCAGCCAGGGTGCACTATCAGAAGAGCACATCAATTCCATCAGAGAGGTGCAGCAGGCATTTGCCATGTACAGCTTGTCTGTGCGGCTTCCCATAGCTTTCATGGCAGAGCTAAGATTTCGCCAGGTACACACAATTCTGTTTGCTGCAAGCCCAACATGTGACTCCTGCATACACCACTTGAATGCTGCTAGTCAACCTACTCAACTTAGCAGCAACAGATTGCTACAAGACTCTAGCAACTTGCTATCACACCTCATATCTTGCAATTCTTGCACAATAGGGAAGTTTGCACGGCATATCATTGTGCAGAATGCTCAGTGCCGTGCAGGACATAGTGTATGGCTTCAAGTCCACACAGCTGTTCAACGTTGGCGACCTATTCAGAGACCTGTCGCACTTCAGAGATGTTGCAAGCAGCGTCGGGCAGCAACTACTTCAGCAGCTGGAAGGCTCTAGCTGGAGCAACTCCTGGTGCATGGTGGACGTCCTCCAGAGTGCTGATCTTGCATCATGGCAGACCCACAGGCTGACAGGTCTGAGAGCATTCTCGCCATTGCTACTTGACATGAAAAGGTTGCCTTTGTGGTAGACACTGCTACCTGAGACTGCATGAGCCCTCACGTATGCTCTGCAACTGCCTCAGCTTTTCTGGACACACCATGCAGTAGCTGCACCTACATTACCACAATGCATACCAGCAATCATAGTTGTGCTAAGATGGATGGGCAATAAAGCATGACAGCACAATGATCTGAATGCATTGTCTTGCGCTCTGCAGGGATCCTGAGCAACTATGATTGGGTTTCTGCAGCCGGCATGTGGACCTGCGCTCACATGCTACAAGCGACCGCATCTGCTGCAACCTCTTCTCCTGGTGCCAGTTGTCCCTGGGGCCCCAGCCTTGCCCTGTTGCTGTGCAAGGCATGGTGCTTGCATCATGTGGCCAAGACACAGCTGCCTCTAGAGAGCAGGTGCCTTGACCTTGAAGGTGTTGAGAGCTTGCTGCATGGTGGTGCTGCATCCACACAGCACTCAGCACCAGATCAGGCAGCACAGCCTACAACGGAAGGCAGCTGCCATTCGCATAGGCCATCAGCGAAGCAGCAGGCAGCTCACAGTCAGTCCACAATGGCAGCTCAGCTGCAAAGCTTCATGGACCAGTGGTGTGGCGTCTTTGCACAGCTGCTGACAGACGCAGCATCAGCGGGTGAGATGCACATGGCTGACAGAGCCGGCTTGCTGGATGCCTTGGACGGCCGCTTATGGCACCTCATGGCCTGCTGTCTGGTTGCCTCTGCAGACACTGGTCTGTCAGCTGACGCCCTTCAGAGCGCGCAATTGCTGATGAACAGGATCTGTCAGCTGGCTGGTGCCAATGTGGCTGACATCAGCACCACAGCTTCCCATCACCCCTCTGCCCTCGCCTGCCATCAGCTGCAAGACCCCAGTCGGCTGACAGGGACAACTGCAAATCTCAATCAAGCAGAACACAGCATGTGCCGCACATGCTGCAACAGCCTTGTGGATGCATTCCTGGGTCCTCAGGAAGCTATCAAAACAGTCTGTGAGGCTGCTCCAGCTGCTGTTGAACTGACAGCCTTTGATGACGCATACCACTGGCACACAGGAAAGCCCCTTGAGCCAACCTACCTAGGCGAAACTGCAGAGTCCAAGACTCTGGCTTTGTGGAAGAATGCAAGCCTGGACCAAATGGCTCGTTGCTATTTACTACCTCCTGGTAAGCGTGCAAGGCTGCAGGGCATTATCAGATTGTGCTCTACACAGCTGATCTCCAAAGCTTCAGAGCGGACTGAGCGGCTGGCCAGAGCGCTGGAGCTAGCACACAGCTGGCTGGAGACAAAGCTGTACAAGCAGAATCAGGCTCAAGCCACCTTCATGAGGAACTATGCTGCATCCATGATGAGCACAGCTTATCACGGCCCAGGCAGTGCTGCGACTGCCAATGGCAAGGCCAAGACAGGCAGGGCAGGTAGCGCCAAGCCTCAGAAAGCTCCAAAGATCAGCAAGGCTGATCTGATCAGGCAGCAGCAGATTGCCAAGAAAGCAGAAGCAGATGCAACGAAGGCCAGTGAGAGGTGGAAAGCAAAGCAAGCGGAGTTGGATCAGAGAGTCCAGCTTGGCGGCTGGGATGCTCACCTGCAGTCTGAGGTTGACAGCTTCCTGCAAGACAGCAGACAAAAGGCAGCACCAGCGTACTTGGCTGCATCCGTGTTCAAGCTGCAGCACAGCCAGACTGCTTGGAAGCAAGCCTGCCACAGCTGGCGGCAGAAGAAGAGCACACCCCTGTCATTCGCAGCTCCAGCACAAGCAGCAACACAGTCAGTGCTGCCCATGGTCAGCTCTGGGATGCAAGATGCCATGAAACACGCAATCAGCGTCTGGATGACAGTCCATGATCTGACTGCCAGAGGCTACTTTGATGCTGCTAGCAGTGACAAGGAAGCTGCCAGGGAAGCCGCCAAGCTGTGTGAGCAAGCAATGCAGCTGCTGGGTTTTGCCCAGGCAGCAGCTTCTGTCACTGGCCTTCTGAAGGCCTTTGTCAAGGAGAGGCCTGTCAGGAAGAGCAAAGGCACAAAGGTGCCAGCTTCTGTGGCTGCGCATGCCGTCACAGCCATCGATGACGCCACTGCTGCCACTGCTCCCTTACCTGCCGGCATTGTCATAGCCACCCCTGCTGTTGATGCTGCGCCCGCTGCCACAGCCAGCACAGCTGCCACAGCTGCCACAGCCAGCACTGCTCCTTCAGCACCCACACTGTCAGAACCAAAGTCTGCCATTACTTCCGTGTCACCTGGGCCTGTTGACAGGGATGTAACCAAGACAACATCCAGTCCAGCAGAGTGCAATGCCATCAGCAACAGTCCCTTTGCTGTCGGCATGACCGAAGCCCACTTTCAGCTGCGCTTCTGTGGAGACCTGCTGCAGCGTGATGTACCTGCTGAGCGTGACCCTAGGGTCATCTCTTTTAACCCGGACCTTTGGCAGCGCAAGGTGCTGGATGCCATTGATGCAGATGCTTCCAGTGTGATTTGTGCTCCCACCTCCAGTGGCAAGACTTTCATCTCCAGCTACTGCATGGACAAGGTGTTGCGGCAGAGCCAAGATGGCATTGTGGTGTTTGTGGCTCCAACCAAGGCCTTAGTCAACCAAACTGCAGCTCAGGCAAGTCAACCAAACTTCAAGACTGTAGTAATGCAGATCATTTTGCCTGCTGTGGCTGTGTGGCTGCACAGTGTTCTAAGTAGGTGTAAGGCAAGCTTCAATGTTCTTGTACATGGTCTATTGGCAATATCTATGCATGCTACTGTCAGAGCCATGCGGTTTTCACTCAGCATGATCATATAATGTCAATCATTCACACTCTGTTACATGCTGCATACATGCTTGTCAGTTACATGCTGCATACGCTCTGTGACATGCTGCATACATGCTTGTAGGTGTTAAAAGACTTTAGCAAGGGTGAGAAGGCAGTCTATGGCGTCTTTACCCGCGACTACAGGATCAATGCTCTGGAGGCACGTATCCTGGTGACAGTGCCAGCCTGCTTGGAGATCCTGTTGTTCTCCCCTGCTCACCGGGACTGGGTCAAAAAGCTGCGCTATGTCATCTTTGACGAGGTGCACTGCATGAGGGAGGGAGGCATCAGGGAAGGTGGCACCGTCGAGAACACAGGCGCAATCTGGGAACACTGCTTGCTGCTCATCAGGTATTTGCTTTGTATGCTGCTCTTGTATGCTGCTCAGCCACTCAACTGGGCTGTTGGGTGGCTTTTGCTTTGTGGCAAAGAACTCTTGTTGTTGGGAAAGAATGAGCTGTCACGCTGTGAGAGCAGCATGCTCGCAGGATCCTGCAGCATAGGTGCATTTCTAAAAAGTTCCTCCTGTCCTGTATGGCTTGCACTGTCAAACATCAGAGTAATCATACGACATTGGACGCATTTGAGACCCCCCATGGCAGTTGCCCAAACATTCAGTCTGCTCCGGTCATCTGCTGCCAACACAGAGGCTTCTGCATACCATCATGCACACAATTTCAAAGCAGATCTGATGTTTGACACATGATTGGAGCCACCTGTGCCCCTTTAGGTGCCCATTTCTGGCCTTGTCTGCGACCATTGGCAACCCAGAGCAAGTCACCTCATGGCTGCAGTCTGTCAAGGCTCTACAGCAGCAGCAAGATGCTCAGCTGGGCAGTCAAGGCCCATCAAGCAGCTATGAAGTCAGGCTGATCCAGCACTCTGAGCGCTATGCTGACCTGCGCTACCACACCTTCAATCAGTCTTCATCAAAAACGAGTCCCAGCTCCTCTGACCCAGCACCTCCTGCCTTGCCTGATCAGGCAGCTGCTCAGGCTGTGTTCAACAAGATCCATCCCTGTGCGGTTTTGACTGCTCACCAAGTACAGCACAGTGGCTTTCCATCAGAGGTATCTCTGGAGCCGTGTGACTGTCTGGAGCTATTCAGCAGCATGCGGCAGGTCCATCAAGCAGCAAAACAGCTGCCAGACCACAGCTTGGAGGCGTGCAGCACAGCAAAGGGTGCATCAGTAATGGACAGCTTCAAATCCACAGCTATGGCAGTGCCTGATGCCATGCTCAGTCCACCCTCTCAGATAGCCACTTTGGCAGCAAAGGCTAAGCCAGGATTTGAGCGCCAAGCCTGGCTGGCTGCAGGTGACAAGTCTCTACAGGATCTCTCCCCAGATGTACAGTTTCCAGGTGGCAAGCAGATCTCCAGAAGCGATGTGCGTGTGTGGGAAGCACAGCTCAAGGCTGAGCTAGTGAGCTGGGCATCACAGCATGGCGCAGCAGGCCTGCATGCACTTGATCAGGTGCTGCAGCAACTCAAGGATGTGTCAGGCTGGCAGTCTGCAAGCGCAGACAGCAGCAGATCCGGCAATGCTTCCGACTTCTACAGCATGCTCAAGTCCTTGGATCAGCAAGGCATGCTGCCAATGCTGACGTTCTCCTTTGACAGAAGGAAGTGTGAGAGCCTAGCTGGTAACACAATCTAGCTTCGTACTGCTTTTCAACACTCAGTGTTTGGCCTGCCCTTTTTCATGAACCTCAGACCCATGCCCCATCACTTGTCAATCATGCTGACAGCAAGCATCCAGCTGAGTATCTGTGCATTTGGACTGCAGCATCCATACTCTCCACTGGCGCTGTACTCTTCCCACCAGCAATTGGTGGTGGTTCCAGAGCACAAGATGCATAGGATCTTCATTCTGCATGCAGGGGGGCTTGTGATGATACTGGAAGAGATGGAGGCAAGACGGAGGGAGGCGCAGGGGAATGATGTGCACAAGCTGGAGGCTGCTGCACAGCGGGCAAGGAAGGCACAGAAAGCCAGCAGAGACAAGAAGACTGGCCGCAAGGATGCTGAAGATGCCCTGCATGAAGACACAGCTGGTAAGAAGGCTTAGACTTCCTCAGTGAAATACACTTCACTCACAAGCAATGTCAGCATGCTTGTTCGGAGTCTATTGCTGTATTCTGGTGCCTGCACCGCAATTGGAATTCAAGTTGCTATGTGCTGTGCTTGCTTGTTGCTGTAGCAGCCCCAGTCAGGAACTTTGGCATGCCAGCTGTAGACACAGTCATCCAATCCTGTCATATGTTCTACCCTATACATGGAAAAGATACCCTGGAAATACATGCGACACATTGCTCAATAGCGTTTGGTACACTGCATACTGTTGTGTGAATGGGCAGCGCACGATTGCTGCTGGCTGTGCAGATGGCCAAGTCTGGATTGCCTTGGCTTGATCTGCTTGGCCTCTGGACATTTGCAATTAGCCATGCTATCCAGCTATTGTACCAATATGCATTCCAGCTGCAGTTGTGACATCATTGCATGAGTAACCACAGCTGTTAATAACACTCAGTTGGCTCCCATACTGATGTCTTTGTGTATGTTGCAGTGCAAACAGACATGCTTGAGGACAGAATAGACCCTGACTTCAGCTTTGCTGGGCGAGCCAGGAGCATGTCGCCTGGAGAGCTGACTGATCTGATAGAGCAGTGCACCTGGGGCATGGATGCCGACAGTGCCCTAGTCAGAGCCCTGCATCGTGGGATTGGTGTTCATCATAGTGGATTGCCGACCAAATATCGCCAAGTGGTGGAGATTCTGTTCCGCTGCCACTACCTCAGGGTTGTAATTGCAACAGGTGATAGCTTTTGTTACCGTGGCAATACCTGCCTTGCATCACACCAAAGATTGCTGTCCAGAGGTTGAAGGGCAGTACATATGACAAGCTGTGTGATGTACATGTCGAGTGATCAGCAAATGATTGCTGGCATCATTCCTGGAGTTGCTGCATCTGTGGCTTTACAGCAACAGCATTGCAATTGCATCATGACGCGATTATGGCACTTTAGTCATACCTAGGGCATGTGGCTGAATGCAGGAACTCTGGCATATGGAATCAACATGCCATGCCGCACAGTAGCCTTTGCTGGAGACCACATCTTCCTGAACTCGCTGCAGTTCAGGCAGATGACTGGCAGAGCAGGCAGGAGGGGCTTTGACACCCTAGGTCATGTCATCTTCTGGGCTGTACCAGCACGCAAATGTGCTTCTCTGCTGATTTCCCCTGTGCCCAAGCTGCACGGCAACTTCCCACTGTCTGTCACCCTGACACTCAGACTGCTTGCTCTGCACTCGGCCGCATCTGGTGACTCGCAGCTGCAGAATGACCTTCTCAGGCTGCTTCAGAGGCCCTTCTATGCAGCAGAAGATCCCCAAATGCAGCAGAAGATGCATCACCTGTTCCAATTCTCCCTGCAGTACCTGCAACGGCAGAGCACGCTGAATGGTCTTGGTCAACCTGTGCAGCTGGCTGGCATGGCAATGCACTTATTCTGGACAGAGCCAGCCAACCTTGCCTTTGTGACCCTCCTGCGTAAGGGTATCTTTCACCAAATCTGTGGTGAGGTGAATCATGAGGCAGCAGGTCCCTTGCCAGACAGCACCTCTCGCAAACTGCTGCTGGTGCTGAGTCACATCTTTGAGCGAGTCCGGTTGCCACCTGCTGTGCATGCTGACCAACAAGTCAGGATACAAGAGTCACCATCCAAGTAAGGCCGCATGCAAGACCGCCTGCTGTACATAGAGGAGTCGTGTTGCATGTCCTGTCATCAACAGCAGCATATGCCTGGCGTAGCCGGTGCAAACAACTGATGCAGCTGACTGTTTTGCAGCTTGCTGCATGTACGCTCAACATTACAACTCAACACAACACGAGTCACCAGTACTATCCAGGTCATGTAGAGCTATGCAGAACTGTCCAGGTCATGCAGAATTACTCAGGTCATGCTGTATGATCCAATTCATGCACAATTACTCAAGGTCGTCATGTGACTGTCTTGGGTCCCTGGCAGCACCACTGATGCCCATGCACTGTAACTGCCCACACAATCTTGAGCCATCAACAGCATTAATACAGTGGTTGGGTGCATGCAGGGTGATATTGGAGGCCATGAGTCCAGAGGCAGAGTCTGTGCTGGCACAGCACAACCAGGAAGCCGTAGACAATTTGGTGGCCTACATCAGTAACTATGTGTCAGCTCACATAGACAGCCTGCCTCCTGCCAATGTGTTGCCCCTGTCTGGCTTTGCATACCCGCTGACCAGCACTGCTGCAAGCAAGTCTGCAAGTGACTTGAAGCAGCAGCCTTCAGCTGCCTGTGGCGGATTGGTACATGCCATTGGTCATTCCAGCAGCATGAGTGAGGGTGGAGGAGCATTACGTGGCTTCCGCAAGGAGTGTCGCATTTCATCACCATTTGTGGCCTTATCAGGTAGGCATGTTGAGCCTCCGTTGTTCATCTTTCAGTTTGCATGTTTTCAAATGCTAAGTGGCAGCGCCTGTGCACTTCATGCTCTGCCCACGTATGGCTGATGTATCGCAAATACAAGCGTCTGGGATTCAGCAACTTGGCAGAACTCATTTGCTGGCTGCCACACAGCTGTTGTGCTTGGCATCCCACCGCAAGGGAGGCTGCACCCTCTTGTTGTCGCTCATGAGGTCACAACGTACAACACGTTGTACCTTGGCCATCATCAATGCAAGCACTTCTCATCACAGCCTTGCTGCAGGCCATGCTGAGCACTTCAGCTCATTGGAGGAGGTGGTGCAGTGTGTGAGACCTGGTATCTTGCTGGATGCTGCCTCTGTGCCATCAGTGCGCATGACAGACAGGCATGGCAGAGTCTTGCCGCTGAACAGATACATACTTGATTACTGGGGTCATGGCCAGAAACAGGCGCTGACGCTTGCCAATGGGCTGCAAGAAGGTGATCACTAAGGCTTCAACATATACGGCTGCTATCCCTTGCCAGAACTTCTTCAGCTAGACTACAAGCTTGTCATACAGCTTTTGTCGTCAGGCAGCTGTCTGTGACCTCTTTTCCCCAGAATCTTCTGTCCCCCACGTTGTGACTGAATCTATTCCAACTTGCTCACAAGCTGCATACGCCACTGTCAGGCAGCCGTACATGTACGTGGTGTGTTGAGTAGTTGGAAACATGTTTGAAAAGCCAATTGACATTGTGACGCTGGGATGGGTGTGTTGCAGGGGATGCATGGGAGCATATACGCACCTTTGTTGGTGTCCTCAGGGCCATTGCAACTGCAATGGAAAAGATGGTGGAAGGAACAGATGCAGCAGCTGACCCAGTGGTGCACAGCTTTGGCAAGCTCGCAGAAGCTTTCCACCTGAAGCACAAATTGTTCAACAGTGCAATGCAAAAGCAGAGAGGGTAGAGAAAACCAACGAGATCAGTCAACGCTCAACTAAGGAATGACAGTGCAGTACTAGTGTCTCACAGATGATTGTGACGCAGCTTTTAGTCTGTGAGATATTGCGTATATAGCACCAATTAGCTGTGTAATTATGATTGTTTGTTTGATTACGAGCATTGCTCAGCATTGTCAGCTTTGCAGCGGCTGAACTACAACTCACTCAACAGACTTTTTGGCACTGCAGCACTTGGCCTGTAGATTAATAATAATAATAATAATAATAATAATAATAATAATAATAATAACAATAATAATAGTAATAATAATAATAATAATAACAATAATTAAAACGCTTTCCAGCTCATGATGAGCTAGGTGCGTGCAGGACAAGTTATGTCTCTCCAGAGCAGCCTGTCTTGTGCATCCCTATAAGGCCTACTAATACGACAGTTTTGACAATCACGTAATGCAACGTCATTGAAACTAGACCTAGGGCGGCCAGGTGGGCGAAGCCTGTAGATTGTGTTAGATTACCAAGCAGGATTGATATTGACTAGCATTCACATTTGACTGAGGATCCACAGTGCCTTGCGCATGTCTTTCAATTGAATGACACACGTTTGTGGACATTCTAGCTGCATCATGTAGGAATTTGGTGCATGCAGAGCTGCACATAGAGTTAGTCCTGTGTATAGTGCTAAATGCCTATACATTTCTATAAAGAAGAAAAATTCTAGTAACGTTCATGGTTCTTGTGTGTTCATATAGCTGCAACAGAGACAATTGACAGCAAGAACTTGATAGCTAGAATAGTCTCATGAGATGATCATCTGACCAAGCTTACACCCATTTGTAAATATCTACGCCCCGCCACCAGAAGCTATTGACTGGAGTGCATTCTTGCATTGCAGGCTTTCCAGCGTCACATGATCCTGAGCTGCCCTTTGCATGCTGTCCCTGCTGTGTTCTCCAGTTGTTTGAAGCTTCTCATTAGAGTTCGACTCAATGAAATGACACCTAGACATGCTTTGACATCATAATACCTCAATCACAAAGGCAGTGCTGGTAGAACGGTTGAACACAGTGTCATGCAGCCTGAGGCATGCTGCAAACACTCCGTGCTATATATTCTAATCTCATGTGTACCTATTTGAAAATTAAGCACCTTGTGCAGGCTTGTTTTACACTGCACATTGTTGTATTGTGTGTGTGAGCTAGAAACTCCTCAAGCTGCAGCCACAACAATTCATTTTCAAGTCAACCGTGGTCAGACATAACCCACATTCACCCCCCTTCGTCTGCTTGTTGAACCATATGCATTGTTGTGAGCTGGTACCACTGGTGCACGCGTATGAGTCTATCTGAGAATGTTTGAGTGTGTCTTGTTGAACCTGACATGCATCAACAGGCTGGGAGCTACGTCGACCTGGACCGGTGCTGTTGGCAGAATCAGACCAAGTAGTCTCTAAGCTTTTTGGTATACAGGCATGCTTGCCTCTCTGACTCTGTCTGTCAAGCTGTCTCTGTGTTCTGAAGTTCCATTTACATTTCTACCTGCACATGCAGAATCTCTCTCTGCAAATTGCTTGCTTTGTATCCGCTGCACAGGCTTGTATTTGCTGTACATGCTTGTGAGCAGACGGTTGTGGGTTGCAGATAGCCCTGATATGGCGATGGCAGCAGCTGCAGGGTTGCCATCAGCAGGGTAACACAAGCGGGATCCTTTCTCAAAGGCTTCTGCTGGCGCCGAGCTCGTTCCGCGAAGCTTGTGCGTTGTCATCACAGGACTTGCAGGAAATGCATTAAAAGACAACACCGAGATCGGAGTGCTGCGATTAGCCGGCCAGTCTTTGACTACCTTGCCAAACAACCTGCAACAGCTGCAAGAGCTGTACGCTGCATCCAACAGGCAAGACATTCTCGCAGCATGCAGATGCGCAAGTCCGTCTCAAGCGGCGACGTTCATGGTGTGACATGCAACAAAGACTCCTATGACCTGCCAATTTCAACTCTTGCGGCAATGCAGGCTATTGCAGATTGGTGACCTTTGCCTCTGCAACCACCTGCTCCTTGCTGATCTTGCATGGAATGACATACATGATTTACCAGATATTTTGCCAACTTCGCTGGTGTATCTCAACCTCAGCCACAACAGCCTGTGCAATCTTGCATCTACCCTCACAGCGTTGACACCTCTAGTCAAGCTGCGGGACCTACATCTCAAGGTATGCATCTTTCTTCAACTTGCAAGCACTTTTATGAGCCACAAATGTGTTCCAGCATGGACTCTGTAAAATCTGCCCATCCAACATAAGGCACAACTGAACTGTGCATGCACACCTAGCTGCTTCGTGCCTTTATATGTATGCTGCTCTGCAGGGCAACCCTTTCTGTCTGCAACCTGCTTACCTGACAGCAGTCCAGCTGGCACTCCCTTGCTTGCAGCGCTTTGACGGCAAGACAATCTGTTGGTCTAAACCTGCAGCGGCCATGCAGTCAGCAAATAGTCCAGCCAATACTAGCAGCTTTGCAGCTGACTCAGCTGGTCTGCAGCTGCAGATCTGCTTCAGTCAGCTGTCTGTACAGAACACAGTGCCAGGACGCCTGCCTGCCCCTGATGTTGCCAATGAGCCTGTCCCTCCACTATACTACTATTACTTGCAGCTGTGTACAGCGGATGGCAGCCTGCTATGCAGCTTTCCCATATTGCTTACACCACAGGAAGAACTGGCACAGTGGCAAGCACATCAGGCTGCTGAGCCAGCTGCAGCCAGCAAGAAAGCAGCCAAGAAGGCACCTGCAGGCAAAGGAGGGAAGGCTGATCCCAATGCAGCAGACCAGCGCAATGCTTGGTACCCAGAGGTAAACAAAGCTGAGCAGATGTGAAGCGATTCATGTGTTGACCTGGATGAGATATGCCGCATGATGCTATCGATGTGTGCCCATGTGAGTTTGTCGCAGTGATGGATCTGCCCAATCAACATAAATATGTTATCTGATCTTGCAGCTGTACCCCATATCATGGGTGTGCCCAACAGTTTGTAACTACAGTCGCTCACGCGTGGTAATGCAGCCTGACCAAGCTTGTGAGCCACATCAGTCATACCTACCCTGTTGTGTCTTGCAAGATGATCTGATAGTTGCAACGCATGCATTGATCCCGAGCGTTGGGCCTGCAGAGTTTTTGCTGGGTACGTGGTCTGATGCTAATCACATCATGAATTTGTGCAGGGCAGCATGTCAGCTGCTGTGCCAATTGCAGCAGATGTGATTACCAGAGACTGGTTGCGCTCAGGCATGGTTGTGCATTTGCTGCAAATGCACACACCATCGTCAGCAGCAGCTAGTACAACACAAGATCAGAGTCTGCTCATAGGCAACAACCAGGCAGCTTTGCAGCGTTGCATTGCAAGGCGCGTGCTGCAAGCTGACGCATTGCTTGATGGGGCTGTTCAGGAATGCAGCAGCAAACTCAGCTTATTGACAGAGCTGCCATTGTTTGATGCACGTGGTGTGCGGCTAGGAATCCAATCTGTGCAAGAGAATGCATATGAGGTGAGATACAGCGTCATCTGCAAGGGACTGCATCCCGCAGAGTCCACTGCAAAACAGATGCACAGACTATGCCAGAGCTTGGACAACATTGATGTGTGAGGAAAGTCGTGTGGGATGATGCTGATGTGCACATATACATTCAGATGCCTCATCTCAGCATCAAATGACCTGCGTGGATGCTCTGCTTGCTCAGACAATCGTGGCATGGCAGCAACAAACACATATTGTCATATTATATGAAGACTAGTGCCCAAGCGTGCCTGCCCACAGTCAAATGCCATTGCAAACTTGTGCAACGTGGCTGTTGTTACAGGAGGCTTCAGTGCAGATACAGCTGAAGATTTCGAAGTCGGCAAGCATACAAGAACGATCAGCATTGCCATGAGTGACACTTGGCCTAGATCTCAAAAAGTGCTTTGTTGATCCATAAGCATTAGAAAAGGGTACCATCGAGTCCAAAGTATTGCTAGAGTCCAACTACGTCTTACAACAAAGCTGCACACATGTTGAACGTAGACCTTTATTCCTGCATGACGCAGTGTTGGAAGTGCCCTGACAGTTACATTTTGAACACTTCATTTATTATCAATCTCCATAGGCTTTGAAGTCACATTTGGAGGACCACCATGCAGGTGCTGAGCTTCTGGTGGCACAAGAGCCGAAGCTTCCATCAACAATTTTACGTCCTCATGGCCAGTCTTGCCTGAAGTAAACTTCAGCATCTGCAGCAAGCATTGCTGACATCAGATTCTTACAGCTCTGCTATAGTTTCACACACATAAGCAACTGTCAGCAAACACAAAACTTCGCAGGCAGTGACATGTTCTGTCAGCAATCAGCTGAACAACAGACATGAGAGCAATGAATCATGACATAAACACCTTGTGAATCTGCATGTATAGCTTGCTTTGAGGGCAGGCACAACTTTGATTTGACCAGTCACAGGCTGCCTATGAGGAGAAGTTTGGTGCAGCACATGCTTACCGGGCCAAAGTCTGGCAAGCCGTCTGTCCAGTCAACAAACACCTGAGAGACCTGCTTCTGACCTTTTTCCAGATTCAGCATATGCACCCGTACCTGCAGAATAAGACAATCATGTATACACTCAGATCAGCCTACACCTCACAAGCTTTTTCTAACGGCATTGACACACATGTGACAGATGAAGCTGATGAACACAAATCAAAACAACCAGACAAAGGGAATTCTTCTTTGTGACAGACTGTGGCTGCATATCAGTTGGGCGGCACTGTGCGACAAGATGCTACAGTTTGTGAATAGGGTTGGTGCGTTATTATCATGGCTGTGTAAGTTCCGTGCATGCAGCTGGCAAAGACTGACCTCAGTGACATGCCCCCTGTGAATGCCTGCCTCTTCCAGACATTCATCTAACTGCCCCAAAACCTACACACAAGACACACTCTGACTGTCAGCCTCAAGACACTGAAACATGATCAGAGTCATGGCTCAAGAAGCCTCCAGAAGGCAAGAAGAAGAGTTGGCTTCAAGAATTGACACTGAGGGTGGTGTCCGAAGATGATAATATGGTGATGTCAAACTTAGACTAGGTGTCGTACAATTCACAGGTGCTCCAATTGCTCAAACGCACGCATCCCTCATCTGATACAGCACAGCAATAGCCTAGGTGCCGATGTTCCTTCGACACATCAAACAAGTAGCTCCTGATCGTCATTCAGCGTGCTGGTGCACTGGGCTCATGACATGCAGCTGTCAAGCAATCATGCTTATGAAGAGCATGTGAACATGTCAATCACATCAGTCACAGGACTTGTAGGTGGTGGATAGGCCTGCTGGGAATGTCAACCTGCTGAAACTGCTCTCTGTAGCCGAGTCCAGAGTCTGAGTCATTGGGGTACAGCTGGTTAGAGATGAAGCGGTGGCGCTCCTCCACTCTCCAGCGGCGCGCTTTCTTGTACAGGCCACCCATGTTAATGTGTGTGCGACCCACCTTTGTTATGATCCCTTGGGACTTCTGTACACACAAACACATCAGAATGCAACATCCCTTGGGACGTTACTACACACAAGCATAGCAGAATGAAACATCCCTTGAGACTGGGTATACACAGATACAGCAGAACAAAATGGCAGGCTCATGAGTTTGGCTGGCATGACAATGCAACCACATTGATCCAGAAAACAAATACTGCTGGGGACATTCAGTGCCAGCATGTATGTCCAATACAAGCAGAAAGATGTATGGACAAAGAGGCAATGAACAACCTAGCTACAAGAAAGTTTTGCATGCCTAATCTGGTGCACCTATGACAGCGACATGAGTGGAAGCGCAAGCTGTTGATGAGGACGCAGTCCTACTGACCTGCATGCCCTGTACGGCAGCAAGTGTGGTGTCCTGTTTGCTAGCCACAGTGGTCAGCTTATCATCCAAGCTCTGAGTGGCGCTCTGGTGCATCTGCATGAAGCCAGTGAACCAGCCGGGGCAGACTGAGTCATTCTGAGGCTGCACCACCAGGGCCCCTTGCCTGCCTGTGTGGCTGCTGGACTCTGGCGCCTCTGCTGCTACTATGGCCATGTTGTTGCCTGAGGTACCACCTGCAAAGGTCAGCATGCCAAGATCTTGATACGTGCAACGAGTCCATACAAACAAAAGCTATGGCATTCTCCATTCGGATCAAATCTCATCTGCCTCTGATTTGGGGTGGCAACGATGAATTAGGGCTGGCACAAAAGGCTTGGCTAGACCTGGGCGTGAGCTTGCAGGTCATCAATGGTTTGGTACGACTCTGCAGGCAATGCCAACATGCCCAAACTCTGAAAATGTGCACTGTGTTGCTCAAGTGGGTCCTGGCCAACATCACTGTGGACATGGCAGACGTGGAGGTAGTTGAGAGGCTGTGCTGCAAGCAACCTTTTCACTCTGCCACCAGATAACATGCGCACAAGACTATGATGTTTAGGCTATTCTGAGTCGCCCGCTCAACGTGCAAAAGAAAGTTTGGTCGTGATGCACTTAGGCACCAATGCAGTTTGTCGCAGGATCTATCACAGCGACTCGGCCCAACACAGGTGGAATCCACATAGATGTAGCAATGGCAAGCAATGTCTAAAAGTATTACCTGGCAACTGAGACTTGTTGTTACCAGCAGCGCTATTGAGGCCTTGCTCAGACAGAGAGCTTGTAGGTCTGTTATGTTGCTGCTGCTGTTGATGCTGGTGTCCTCTTGCAGGCTTGCTGGACCTCATGGACACCGGCACAGCTTCCGAGCTTTCCCCTGTGTGACCCACGCCGTGCTGCACAGCTGTGGCATTGCCGGAGCTGTCTTCTGACCGCCGTTCCTCTTCACTGGCAGCAGGGATGGCATTCTGGGAGCTGTCCTCTGTGTGCCTGTCACTTGCTGGGGAGCCAGTAGCACCTGCAGCAATAAGAACATGCTCAGAGCAGAACATGCTTTTGCTGCTGCTTGTGAAAGGAGCATGAGTTCAACCCCATTCGACTCTACTTGTATGGGTGCCAGCAGACGACATATGCAAGCAGGCAAAGCGTTATCTTTAAGTCAATGGCACTCATGTGACTGCAGTCAAACAAGATGATCCGCTAGACGAGCTATGACAGGCATGATGGGTTTTGACCCATGCCAAAGAAAGACATGCAGGTGTACAATGCAGTATATATGCACATACAGGGAGAAGATGTTCAAAGTGAACATATGACAAGATCGGCAGCATTATGGTAGTGCGAGTTGCAACAGTAGATGGGATCTTTGCAATGCTCAGAGGCAAAACTGACCTGTGGCCCCTGGGCGTCTACCCCTTGGCTGACTGTTGCCAGTCCTTGCTCGGCTGTCCCCAGTCTGGGCCTGCTGCTCCTGGGCAGTGGCTTCCTTTTGGGGTAGGTGGGTGGCTGGGGATGTGCGGCTGGTGCGAGGCTGATGCTGCATGTTTCTGCGATCCTCACCGTCATGCTGCTGAGCCGCAGCAGCATTAGCATCTCCACGGCTGGCGTTGAGTGGTTGGTGGGGCGGATGATGGTCAGGTGGGGCCGTAGCAGCATGGCCTGCGCCACCGCTGCCTGTCTGCTCAATGATGTCTGTGGGCAGCTTGGCCGCAGCTGTGGGAGAGGAGGGGTCTGCTGCCACTGCAGCAGCGAGTGCTGCTGGTGGGTCAGCTGGCTCCATAGCTTGATCAGCAACAAGGTCACCAGCCTGAGCATCTAGGTACACTGTGAGATGCTTGGTCCAGGGTCTTGACCTAGCACAGCCTGACTCATCAATGTCAACATCCATTGCATCTGCTGTGACTAAGATCTCCACATGCTTTGGCTCTGCCACCTTGAGGGGTGCGGGCACATCATCTTCGAGTTCGAACTCCTGCTGTGCATGCTGACCTGCCAGCGTTGTCTGCTGCTTTAATGCTGGTGGCTGCTTTTTCAACCGCTTCAAGCCTTGACCATCGTTCCCTGTTGCCGGCTTTTTCGTAACAGGCTCAGTACTTTTGAGAACCTGCTCCAAAGGCACACTCCTGTCATGCCGCTGCTGTTCAGGTCCATCACTGGCATTGTGCACAGGACTAGCAGGGCTTGGGACAGCTGTCGCAGCTTTCTGCTGTGGCCTGCCTTTCGGTGAAAGCGTCCTGCCCTTTGGAGACAAGCTTCTGCCCTTTGGTGATGAGGGCGCAGGCTTGTTCCCCTTGCCATTCTCCACAGCACCAGCAACAGGCTGCTTGCTCTGTTGCTTCCCCACAGGCTTACCAGCGGCACCTTTTGCTCCAGCAGCAGGTGATACGCTGGTGGAGTGTTGAGCAGGTGGGTCCAAGTCAGCTGTCGGCACAGGGAGAGCTGTTGCTTTGGCAGCAGGTTGACCAGCTTGTCGCTGCTTGCCAACTGGGGTGTGGGCAGCCTGCTGGGCTGCAGCCGCCTCAGCAGCCTCCTCAGCAGCTGCCTCCTCAGCTGCACGTGCCTCTTCAGCTTCCACAGCAGCCTGGTGAGCTAGTCTCAGGGCTATGTCCTGCTTGCTTGGCCGCCCTCGCTTCTTCTTCTGCCCTGGTACCATAGGCAGCGCTGCAGCACACAGGGTACAGAATGAGAAGGATCCTAAGAAGCTGATGTCACAGAGCTTTGCCGCTGCTGTTGTCGACACTTGGCGACCAAAGCCAGCTTGAGAGGCAGTAGCCTAGCATGTACTGCGACTCATCTTTACTGCATCACCTTTGCAGCAGTTAAGAGTGCTGCTTGAAGTTGCACTTCTGCAGACTCTGACGCAGTTTCCGTGACGGGGCTTCACCGCCCACACAATGCCTCAAGGAAACATACATTGTGCATTTGTTTGCTTGTTGGCGTGTGCACTAGTTGCCAGCAGGCCCCTGCAATACTTGAAAGCTAGGCTATTGGATGCTGACACTGTCATCTGGTTGATGGCTGTACACTCTTAGAGTTGTGTACCCAAGGTCAGGGTCACCGAAATGGGAGCGAACCGCCTTGATAGATATACATATTCATCAGGGTCCAATGGCAGGCAGCACAACCTTACCTTTGCGGTCTTGACCCCCTCTGCCGCCCCGTCCTCTGGATCCCCTGCCCCCTCTGCCAGACCCTGCCTCTGTGACTCCTCTTCCCCCTCTGCCGCCCCTGCCTCTACCCCTGCCAGTGCTTCTAGATGGTGCGTTGCTGCCTTCATCTCCACCTTCACACAAACACCCCAGTCATGCTGTTGTCGTCTGATCTGGTTGTACACAGCATACTGAGCAGCCTCCGATTGCATGTGTTGCTGAAGAGAGGTGGTACATGGAGCTTTGGCCACTATAGGCAGTGCAGTGAGCATTTGCAAGAACAACATGTCAAGTCATCTTGTAGGCAGAAGCTGCACTAGCTCAGTGCTAGCGGAAGCACTGTTCTGTTCTTGCCCACGCAAGCTGCACTGGCTTGCACAATGATGAAATGGGTGCTGTCCTAGCTGCCAGATGGCAGCACTTGCGTTAGTGTTTGCTTCAAGCAGTCAGCATCTCAATGGCTGGCAAGAGGCAGGAGGTGAAGATGATACAGACCGGCCTATGCATCTGCCTGCATGTGGGCCAGGTGCCACCAGATGTGCAGAGATAGCAACTAGGCTTACCAGTGGTCATGTCAGTGTCACTCAAGGTGCACCGTGACTCTTCATCATCAGACTCTTGTCGCTGACGCTTCTTGGCCTTGCCATCACTCGTGCCTGCAGCACCATTAGCGCCTCCAGAATCAGGCAAGTACATTATTGGCTCAAGATATGAGCTTTCATATGACCAGCTCTTATGACAACATGCATGCTTGCCAATGCAAGTATGTGGCTATTGTGTCACAACATTGACATTGAGCTTGAGTTCTGTGAAATTGAATGCAATCAATGCTACAAGAGCACTGATCAAAGACTAAGCTCAGAGCATGACGTGAACACCAGGTGCAAGCAGGCCTAGGGTCCAGTTCATGCATGCTTCGGGTACACAGCACCACACCCGATTTGTTGGCACTGTTAGAACAAGCACTATGTTTAGATACACATGCACAATCATGAGTGACCCTCTCCGAGGCGTGAACAATCTAGGACAGAACTGCAGGCTAGGCATAGGGAATTGACTATGCAAAGCACTCAGCACTCACCTTTGCCGACAGCATCTGCCAGCTTAGCTGCCATGAAGGGGTTGAGGCTCTTGCTCCTGCTGACATGCTCAGGAGAGTTGGGCTCACCAGACTCAGAAGCAGCATAATCCTCTGCAGCTGAGACAGCACGGCCTGCCCCTTTGGAGCTCTTGACCTGACCTGCAACCAGCAAACAGACTGCATCAGCATGATTTTCCACGTAAGTAGAAACAGACGCCAGCATGCTGCATCAGCGTATGCGTCTACAAGCTCACTTACAGCTGACCTGCGCAACTAATTGATGGGTCTGCCAGACTGCAGAGTATGGTGTGCATTGCATCAATGGTCTGGCAGCGCTATGCCACTTCATGCGCCTTAGTACGTATCTTTGTGCAATGCAGTTAGTGGCATAGTTTGCATAAAGACAGCGATGGGAGGCATACCTGCAGCATTGTTGTTGCCTCTGTGAGACACATCAGACTCCTGATTGTCACTGTTGTTCACAGCGTTGTCCACCTCCCTTGCAACATCCATGGGGTCTGCAATGACAGTGGGCACTGCTGGCACCTTGGTCTTCCTGACTCTATGTGACCGCTGACCCTTCATAGAATGCTGCTGCTGCTCTGATTGCGTCAGTGGCTGCTGCTGCTGCTGAACTTGCTGTGGCACCCGCTGCTGCTGCTGCTGCTGCTGCTGCTGCTGCTGCTGGCGCTGATGCTGAAGGTGCTGCTGCTGAGGCTCTGTGAGTTGGACAGTTGTCCTCTTGACACCATTTGGAGATCGCACCAGAGTGATTTGTCCAGGAGGACCATTCGGGGTAGTCAGCTTTGTTGCACGGCCTACAAAGTTGTCTGCATTATTCCTGCCCAATGGTGGTGCATGCACACCACCCGTGCCTGCAACCAGAGGCTGCTTGCTTTGAGCCATGTTGCCTCTGCTGTGCAACGTGACCTTGCCTAGCTGTGCCACAGAAGCATGCACAGTGTGAGATTCACCAACTGCTCCTTTCTGGAGGCAGTGCATGTCTGAGTGAGCAGATGCAGAGTAGCCCTCGCCGGCGCTGTTGCAACCCTCAGCAAGTGGCCTACTATTGTTTGAGACAAGGTCCTGCAACGCATGCATGTACGTGAGCATAGGCTCGAGCTTGAGATGCAGTAGCACTGCATGGGGTAGAAGCAGACCTGAGAGTGATGCCTACTTGCTCCATGATACCCTGCATTGACAATCTGCCTTGCCCTACAACACAGGGGGCAACTTACAAGGTAGTGAGCTTATTAATACGTAGCTTTGACCCAAACTAGCAGCAGGAAGCACTGAGCCTACTCTGCCTCGGTTATGTCTTCCTCGTCTCCATCGTTATACTTGACCTGCACAGGCGAGGTCGTCGGCGATCATAGTTCCCACGCTTGCGAACTCGAATATCCAGGGAGGGGAAGCCTCACATGAAACGGAAAGTCTGGGCAGAGGGAGGCGTTGTAATGTATGATCTTGCCGTCGAAGCTTGCTGGATAACCTGGAAATAGCTTTGAAACGAAGCGGTTGACAAGTTCATGCTCTTCGTGTATGTACGCTTGGCTTTCTACAAGCTGTCTGGACACCATCATTCACACCCTTCCGCAGATCAAAGGAATTAATCCACCTCGATGCGGCTATTTGGGCATTCCGATACACAATCGGTCGGGCGCAGCACAAGCGAACTAGGCCCTGCACAAAGAGCGCTTGACAGGAAGGGCGGTTCATGTCCCAGAGGGGACTGATTGTGATTCCCTGGAATGTAACAGTTGATTGCATATCCCTGCAGGATATCACTGTGAATCAGACTTGTTGGCTGGCTAAAGCATGGTGATCTCTCTCTGTCACAGAAGAGCTAACGTATAGGCACCATCCCGAGACATTGCCAATGTGCTTGAGTACCTACATAGCAAACCTGAGCATGGCACACAATGATTTGGAAGCTACCTGATGCATCATATGGAGAGCTATCATTTTTTGTGAAACAATATTTGTCCTGCTAGCATATGAAGTCAATGCACTGTCAGTCAACGAAGTGCTTACATGTTGCCGTCATGCTGAAGCGCTGGACGTCTCATGTGCAAGTGGTTGCATTATGTAAATGAATGCGACCTAACTCAGCGCTAGAGTCCTCGAAGAAGTGAATTCACCTGTCGTGCTTAAGCTTGCGCAAGCTTGCGCTCACAGTTGGCCGATCAAACTTGTCGACTATGACCTGACAGTCAACCTCCGCTGCTTTGATTGCCTCGCCGTAGAATGTGATGTCAGCAGCTTCACTCACGGAATTTATACATATACGTATCAATGCATTACGCAGCTGCAGCCTAATGCGGTGCACATGCTGCTCGAATGCATACCTTATCTGACTTGATTCTCCATGCATTCATCAGGCTCTGCATTTCAGAGCAGCCTCGGTGACTTGTTTTTGGATCCAACAACTCATGATCAGGGAAAGGTAAGGTCATGATCATGAACTTGCCCATACTTGACCCTACATCCTTTGACATTTCCCGGTCATGTTAATGTATGTGTACTGGTTGCAATCAAGCGTTTGCAAGACCTCGTTTTGAAAGCTGCTCCTTCTGGCCTCATGTCGGACAGCAGGCCTGCTATATAGGCCTTGTAAGGGCGGGGGAGAACCGATAGCGCCCCACCTCTGCAGCTGCAGCTGTGGCGTGCTCCGAAGCCAGTGCCACTTTCAATCTTATTTGCTTTCCGGACTCAGCGCGTCCAGCTGCAAAGCATCGAGCCAATCACACATCGGACTGATCGATAACAATTTGGGCCAGGCCGGCTTAAAGCGAGCTGACATATATTGAAATTACAAGCGTTTCGCCGTGCAAAGACATTGGCCTTCCCTAACCACACAAATTAAAGACCGCCAGGAGGCACAGTTGTTGATCCTGTTGGCTGACAATTTGACGCCTCCCGTCAGCTTCACTCCGAATGCAACAATCTAGGCACATAGTCGGCTTGATTGCCGAATGTTCCCTTGCCAACAGCAGCAGAAGACTTTGTTCCTCGCACGCTCGGGAGCTGCTGCCCCAACTTGCGTCTCTCGCCGACACAAGAGGTGTCGTCAGGTTGTCTGGACATGGCTTGATTGATTTTTTGCAGGTCAGCTGTTGCAGCCACAACCTGCTTAGCCAATATACTTTACCTGCTGGTTGTCAGCAGAGGAGTCCAGGCTGACGTTCTGTGTGTTTGTGGGTGCAGGGCCTGCTGACAAATGATGTCAAACAGCTCGTAGCCAGAGAGGCTCCTGCACAATATGCTGCAATACTGAATTCACATGGCAGGCACTTGCATGACCTGTTTCTCTACAGACAACCAGGTTCGGAAAGCACTGTCAGCTTGGCACGTCTGCATCAAACCATGCCGTATTCTGACATGTCAAATACTGACCATCGTCTCAACCTGCTGCAGAAGACGAATTGGCACTTCTAGCAGATGTGGACAAGCAAGGCTTGAATGATTTTGTCAAATTATTGAACAGGCAAGTATCTCTTCAACATGTCTGTTTAACCTGTCTCGTCTTGTCATTGCACCCCTTACACATTTTTTCCCATTTAACACTGCTTTTGTTTGCAGGTACAAGCTAAGAGCAAAGGTAGACATTGCTGATGTCTCCTCAGAATACACCACCTGGGCGCGCTTTGGCCCAGGCCTTATGCCTGAAGGTACTTGTTCACTTTACAGCAATGCACCAAAACAGACTGTCACAACATGTTGACTGCTTCATGTTCATGCTAGCAGCAGACAATGTTTGGCATGCCTGCCCTTGCAGCCACAACCTCATTGCCTTAGACCACTTGTACCAGCAAAAGCTTTGCAAGGTGCGCATGCACTTGAGCTGGCAATGTTACCAGAGAGTAGCCACTTCCTCTGCACTTGTTTCAAGCCTGTTCTGAGGCTGTTGATGGGTTTTGCTCAGGTGAGTGGCAAAGTGACCCCCGGCTTGCAGCATTAGGCCAAAGAACAGTGCTGCCAGCACAGAGTAAACCTACGTCACCATCTGGTGAGCCTGAAACTGAAGGCATCGAATACAAGGCTTGGCGCATAGAGCATGGCGTGGCCGAGGGTGACACAGAAATGCCTTCAGGTAACGTACCGTCTGAATTGCTTCAGGTTATAACAGCCATGCATTCCTTCTGACGGTGATGCAGTCACTGCAAGTAGCTGTATTCAGTAGGCAACAGAGGCACAGGATTGGACTTCTGTCCTTGTTGTCCAAACAGCTACATCTGCTGTATGTAGCACAAAACCCGGCTCTCAGGGCAACTGCAATGTATGTGCCATACAAGGCTTTGATAGATGCCTGAGGCTGTGCAGTTTAACTTGTGTTTGCGTCTGCTTTAAATGCAGCCGCAGATAGCCAAGTGCTGCAGTTGCTATACTGCTGTGACCGTAAACAGGTCAGCCTGCAAGGTCTTTACCCATTCCACATCATTCTGTGCTGATGTGTGATGCTTGCACAGGCCATGGTATACCCCTAGAGTACAACCTGGATGGTTTGAATGCAATCAGCTTCACCAAAGGTTGTTATGTTGGCCAGGAGCTGATTGCCAGGTCCCACTTCAGAGGTGTGGTGCGCAAACGGCTCATGCCTGTTCAGTTGGGTGGGGGTGAGTCTCACCTGCTGCATTGCATGTACACTTGCTTGTTACCCCGCCTCTGCTACAAAGCATATTTACATCGATGCAGTGTGTTTGGTGTTGCAAGCACTGTGCTATGCGCACAGACTGCGGATTACAGAGGAGTGTGAAAAGTACATATCCTTTTGCTCCAGCAATTAGTCATGCAATGCGCAAGGTCATTTTTGCATGAGTGCCTGTCAGACACATGCTCATAGCAGACATGCTCAACTACGCCAGCAAGCTGAATGTCTACACTGCTTGCAGAGATTATACTCATTGTGACATGAGTGTTCAAATTACCACTCGATGTATCATTGTGATGTGCGATGCAGCTTGTCAAGCTTCTGCAAGCTCATGATGCGCTCAATGTCTGAGGTGCAATTGCAGATGGTGAGGGCAAGGTTGGGGAGTCCATACTGGCGCCAGGCATGCGCAAGAGGCCTGCAGGTACACTGCAAGCCCTGCATAAAGGGCGGGGATTGGCCTGCCTCAACTTACAAGCTGCTTTACAAGCAGCACAAGGACAGCAGGAGCTTCAATTAGGGGAAGGTGGACCATCGGTCACGCCTTGGAGGCCGACTTGGTGGCCCAAAGACTGGGGAGAAGAACAGCCTGCATCTTGAGCATGCCATGAGTATCCCATTGCGCCCTGCATTGTGTGCAGATTTGAACATACGTGTCAACTTGAGAATAAGCTACTTCACACCATGTGAGCATGGCTGGTCAAGTCAAAGACATACGCCAGCAAGCTTGCTTGTCTCTCAGGCTGCAGTGCCGTAGCCACTGCAACTGTTGTTCCAAAACAATCGTGTATTGATAGCCTCGTGTAACCACGTATCTGCTGTTTTTGGCGGCTTTATTGGCAAGTAGTTGTGAAAGTTCAGCCCTGGTCAATGAGCTGTTTGACACCAGAAGCCATCCTTAGTATTTAACGTCTCACAGGAATGGACGCAAGCATACCTCCCAATTACCTCTGCTAGGCTAGTCTTTTAGTCTATGACACACAGGACACTCTGACGCATGACACCTGATTGAGCGCAGTGTTTTCGTGTCTTACATGCGCCCCGCTTGGTGTGTCACTAAAGTACTGGTAAAAGAATAGACTGTGTACTATATGCATAACACCACTACCTAGCAAATTGGGTTTATGTTCTGAAGTCAGCCTCAACACAAAACAAAATTGTAAAACAGCTCGACCAGGTTCAGGCCATCCATGGAAGCTTCTATGAGGACAAGCACAAGGAGAGTAAAACACCGCTCATTGCAGTTAGCTCCTTTAGCTACTACAGTATGGTACATCAAGGATAGGTGATATGTATGCATCTATGTCCACAGGTGCTTGAGCAGCCAACTTGAACTGTGCATACTTTGCTAGGGCAGCAACAAACCACTGTACTGCATCAAGCCCATTGACAAGCATGCGCATCCTTGCACATCCCGCAGTGTGTTGCATACTCTGCAGTCCAGGCTGGCTGCACAATAATCATGTAGCTTTAGATTCAGCCTCTAAGAGGATCTCTGCTGTCCCTGAGCTGAGACTTTGCTTTTGGGTTCTTTTGCAGCAGCTTCCTTCAAAGTTTGAGCAACAGACTGCTCATCCTGGCGTTGCTTGCGACGATTTGCCTTTTGTGTGCTGGTGGGAGGAGGCAGGCCCCAGGGCTTATTCCACAACTTGCCCCCGGTATTCTTGTACACAACACTGAGTGCCCTCGTGCCAAAAACCATGTGTGTGAGGTAGGGTGACCTGAAACAGGACTGATCCTGCAGGCAGAGGACCAACAACTGACAACCTTCGGTCAAGACGACTACTGCTTGCACCGTATCAGAATTAGCAGCTCCTACCTATTTATCTAAGCTTGGTCTCGGAAAAAAGGACGTGACGTCTGACTTTCGGGTCGTATTTCACAAACTGAAGCTTTTGTGGCAGCGTTCTCGGGTTTTTCCTTTTGACGTAGAAGAAGCCTGTGCCTGCTGTGCTGAGAAGCTTGACCAGCAGCGTCGCCCCTTTCTTGCTTGACGCTCCGGTGAGACTCGCAAAACTTACGCCGACGGTCATTCACGCCATAAGTTGACTTCAGGCATGAGGAAGACGAAGAGAACGTATCAACAGCATCTTTGCACATGGTACATGTGGTGTGCAGAGTCTGTGAAGACATGTCTGCCAGCATCAACCAAGACTGAGAAAACACTGACTAGTGTGTTGAAAGCAGTTGCGGCTTGTGCAGAACATGCGACGAAAGACAAAATTGGAGCTGCTTGAATGCAACCAGGAACTTTGCAAGTCTGCAGTTCATAGAGCCAGGCATAATGCAGGTCATAACGCAGGTCATAACCCAGGTCAACTTCAGCACCTGTGAATGACTCAGGAGATGTTCAAATAACAGAACAGGCAGCAGCATGAGAGAAAGCAATCAACAATGCCGTGCATTGATTGCACTCTTGCAATTGTGCAGCGGTGTCCAGCTAGCTTCCGGTTGCTGTACTTATTCAAGACAAGTTTAAAGAATGTAGGCATGTGTTTCACTCTACGTGCTGGAGAAGCTGCCCCTGGGCTGTGTTCGAAAGAGCCCTATTGGTGGGTTGTCGACAAAGACAGGGTGTTTGCTCCCTGGTGGTCTGCTTTTTACAATATGTGGCCCCAGCAAGTATGCAGCAATGGCTCCACCTAGCAGGCCTCCCATGTGGGCCCTGTAAGCATTCAGCAAGTGAAAACTCCAGAAAAATCTACCTCAAATGCCTGTTGATCAGATACACAAGCAGAAGATGACATCCAAATCTACGAAAGGCTGGGTTCAGTCGTTGGATCCAGCAAAGAAGTGCAGCACTCTTTATGCAACATTGCCAATGCTGCTCAAGCACATTATTGTGGCGTTGCTGTATGATGCATAGTCACATCTGCATCTGGACACATGCGTAAAGGTCTGATTGCAATTTCCACGCAGTTCCCAATGTGTTGAGTCATGTTTGACTCACCAGTTGTCTATGTTGGGTGCCACCAACCCATACACTACATTCATTGCCAAGTTCTGACCCAGACTCTTCAGTACTGCATCTCCACCGCTGCCAAAGAACTCCTTGTGGCGGTAGCAGAACACCGCCAAAGCTCCTCCAATGCCAAAAATTGCCCCTGGACATGCATGGGTGAGTTGAGTGCGTAGCAATGTCATCCAGGCGCAAGAGAGGCGTTGATAAGATGGTACATACACACCAGCCAAATGCACCTGCATTGAGGACTTCATAACAGGGTCGCGTTGACCGTTGCGCAAGTCACTTTCGAGCTTGCCCCTACAAGCTGAGTTTTGTGTTGGTGGCATGTGCACACCATGTCCAAGTAGAGCCTGTCCGATCTTTGCGCGACGTTACAACACTGCCATCATCAGGCAGCGGGGGGTTTGTCTGCTCTTGCTACAGGAATGCTGGTCTGACCTGATGAACCCAGTGACAGATTTGGACTGCCCAAATAGCTGGCAGTGACACCAGCAACAGCGGCCACAGTGTAGACTGCCAGGAAGCGGCTACGCCCACTCACAGTCTCAACCAGGGGACCTAGATTGTTCAAGGCTGCACCATTGAGCACCAAGTGCACAATGTTACCATGGAGGAATGTTGGGGTGATCAACCTCCAAAGCTGACCATTTGCTATTGATGCGTTATGCTGCACTCAGACAGGACTACAGTCTCAACGTGGTGCAAGGCTGCTCAGCTATTGTGCTTGCATTGTGCTGAACAACAGCAGTGCAGTTCACGAGGCAGACCCTCACCTTAGCACCCCAGGCTGTCAGTCCTTGTTTAGTTAACAACTGTGCTGCAAACATGACAGCATTCAAGACCAGCAAACTGTCTGTCACACGTCGCTGAGGGGCCCCAAACTCTGAAGAACCCTTTGCTCTTATCACACTCCTGTGAGTCCTGTAGCGGAGCAGAACACATACAAAAAGGAGCAATGAGTTATTGATGTGCTGTCGACAGCAATGCTGGTCTTACTTAGGACAGCAAAGCTATGTCACCTATGTCTTAGTCTGCTCAACCCCCCTGCACTTGCTATGTACAACGTGCCTGCTGCTGTCGCGCATCCAAGGCGACCCACATGATGATTGCAGGACAAAGGCTTTACAGGCAGTCTCAAACTCGGCCTGCCCAGGAAAGAGGACAGACTAAAGTTGGCTGGCATCTGTGGCTGTGCAACACGGCTGAAATGCCCACAGGAAAACCTCTGGTGACTTAAACCATTGAAGGCTGAGTGATACACACGGAGAAACCGGCAGATTTCTAAAGTCAAGGGCAAGTACGGATCAGCAAAGGCTCGGGCCTTTGACGTGTTGCACGCCCCAGCGCTGAGTCTCAAATTTGGTGATTCGCGTTTTCGCGAAAAATCCGAGATGCACGGGAAAGCCTCCAGTAGCGGAGACAATAACGGAAGGATCCACACACTCGGTCAAAGTGTGTCCGAGATATCAGCACCGTCAGCAAGTCCCATGAACATAATGCATGCTTGAAGCACCTTCAGGTTACTGGACCATTTAGTATTCCACACCACCTGTCTGGCAGGTCCTATGTATGCTGTGATCTGATGCATGCTCGAAAGCTTCGTCAAACTTGCTGCAAAGGTCGCTGATCGCTCAAGAACTCACGTGGCTGCCTCAGCCAGCAACCGTCTTTTGAGGTGTCCACAAAGCTCCTTCGCCTGAGTTGAAGCTAGCTACTCTCCCTGACGGAACCACAGTAGGCGTTGCTGGTGTCAGGGACAGCATGAAGCTATTTGCCAAAAAACCTACAGTGAAAGGTTTGCCACTAAACAGCTACCTTGCGCCTGCACTGAGTCACCGTACCCCTCACTACCGGCATGACCGATCTGTTATGCAGAGCAAGTCCGCAGCTCGCAAAGAGATATTGGAAGAAGCGTCAGAGGTATTTATTTTATCTTTCTGCTTTGTATGTGCACGAATGCTGTCACAGCAGGTCTGACTCACCTCAGCAACAGTGCAGATATAGAAAAAGAGGTACTGATATTAAAGCGTGAAGAGCAGAAATTAACGAGGGAAATAAAGCAGGCAGCAGCTAAAGGTAACACTGCTGGGGCCAAGCAGTTAGCTAAGTCTCTCATCAGATTGCGGGGTCAAGAAGCAAAGCTTCAGGCCAGCATGGGCCAGCTGCGAGGGGTGAAGACCTCTATCGCGGTATGCGCATCAGCAAACCTGACTTATCCAAGCTCATGCAGTATGAGTGGCAGTTTACTCATGCACCTTCAGCAGACACAAGTGAAGTAGAGACACTCGGCTTGCAGCATAAGACGTAGGTGGCCTAGCACAAGAAACAGCTTTGTTCAGCAGGACCTAGCTGTGTCAACAAACGAACATTGTTTTCAGGCAATAGCTGCCAGGTACAACTAGGGCAGCTAGCTGCCAAATTCAGCACACATGATCTGTGGACATCAACAGCCACATTCAGAACTCCACTACTACAGAGACTTCTCAAGCATTGCTCTCCACTCATGCTAAAGCAGGTTGTACACTGCAGACTGCTGCCGCCACTGCAACAGTTGGAAACAGCATGGCTACAGCCTCGGCTGCAATGGCATCAGTTGGCCAGGCTGCAAACCCTGCCAAAATGCAGCAGACAATGCAGCAGTTTGCAAAGGAGAATGCCAAGATGGACATGGCTAGTGAGATGATGGGTGATGCTGTGGATGATGCCTTGGATGATGATGAAGTTGAGGATGAAACAGATGACCTCATGAACCAGGTCAGGCTCTGTGCTCATGGTCATATGCCACTGCTTATTTCAACCCCATGGCCAGATAATTAGTGCGCAGCACCAGAACATGATGGAGCGTAGTTTGCCTCTATTGCTGCCACCCAGTCCAACCTGTGATGATGTAGTTCTTTGTTGAACCTCCTGTCGTGATACTGCACTGTCCTTGATAGCTCAAACGCTCTTGATTTGACAGGTACTGGATGAGATTGGCGTCGACATCCACTCCAAAATGGCAACAGCACCAAAAACCAAGATCACGCAAGCGCAGCAACAAGCTGAGACTGATAAGGAAGACGCAGAAGCAGATGACCTCATAGCACGTCTGTCTGCATTGAAGTGACCTCCCTGTATGTTGGTAACGTCCCTGTGTATTATGCACTGTTTATTGCTAAGCAAATTTGCACCAGATCCCAAATACAGAAAGTCCACTTTATCAGTTTCTGAATTGTCTGCCTCAGTATGTAGAGTAGATATAATTTAAGTGTGGTGGCATGAACTGGCAATGGTAAGTGTAAAGTAAAGTGGCCCCTAATCAACAGATCTCTTTATGCTAAGGCAGATAAAAAGCATCAAAAGGTCTCAAGGACAATGACATGTCTAGGGTGGCAGTATCACCACTGAAGTAAAACAATTTGTTGCACTAGACGGCCTCAGAACTGTTGCCAATCCCGCTTGGTGAAGCAGCAGAGGATTGCCGCCCAGGACCTCTGCGCCGTAGTGTTTCATGCTCCTGCCTGGTGGCTCTCAGGAAGTCGTTTGCTCCTTCCACCTCCTCTGCCTTCAGGTAGTCATGCTCTGCAATCCTCTGTAAGCAGGCAGAAAAGCGACTCATTGCTGTACACTAGTGGGCTGACATAGGCAATGCGGCAGGCAGCTAAAGGCCCGGTGAAAATTGCTGTCCAAAACCATCAGCTCCATGACACATTGCAGCAAACAAATCATAAAGCAAGCCTAACAATTGAGCAGCGAGGCAATCTGTGCTTCAACATTCATGTAGCTCATAACACAACATCATCCAACAAGTCGAAAATCATTGTTGTGTCGAGTCAAGCAGGCAGCTCACATCCCGTAGATCGTCCACAGCAAGGCGCAGCTTTCCAGCGCAGTCGCTGCTGTCAGGATGCCCCAGCTCCTTTTGACCCACCACATCAGCTATTTGATCGATTCGTTCCATAAACTCGGCAAGCATTGCTTCATTGGCCATGGCAAACTCTTGCTCCTTATGCTGCATCAGTTCCTGCTGCCTGCAGCAGAATGGAGATGACTCCAATACAGAGCTGGGCCCTCTCAGCATGTACATGCAGGTGTATATGCTGCATGCAGACCCACAAAAAAAATGCAACAGCAAATCGGGGAGCATGTATCTCTGCAGAAAGCGGTGTATGTACAGGCAGAGGTATGCAGTGGTCTGATGTCATCTGCTGTACGGACAGCATGGTCTGTTCTTAGCTTTGACTTGGAGGCCTCTAACAAACAGCTGACAAGGCTGCTGCAACACATCGAAAGGTTGAGGTGTGCAAGGGAAAGCATGCAATGCTTTGTACTGCAAGCATAGTTTGCAAAGTTGGATGACCCACCTGGCCAGCTCAGCAGCAGTCAACTGCTGAGGCTCGTTCTCTTGACGGTCAAGAGGGTCATGCACCATGGGACGGGGGGAGGGGGGTTGCAGCCCTGGTACCATGGGCGCATCCGGAGCCTCCGCATTATCTTCAGGCTCCTGCACAGTTTCATGTTTCCATTGCCGCTTTTCCAACTGTCATGCCCAAGTACATGGTGCTATCAGCAGCCATGAGATGAGACTTGACGCACAGACCAAATGTTGAGTGGCTGCAGACACTCGCTTAAAGGTGGTAGTGAAGGCACTGCAGCCATACCATACTGAGCTTTTCCATATGCTTGTCATGTGCCTCAGCCAGCCATGATGGAACAAGAAAACCAAACAGACAGTGTCATTTCGTTTTAGGACTGCTTGGCACCCTAGCCTGAGCCTAACCATTCCTGCCTGTATCAAACAGCTAAGAAACACATACTGAATCTCAGCACAGCGCAGCATGCCACACACAGTGCCTTTTCTGGGAGACCATGCCCAACAGCTGCTGTCCGTTGCAGTCAAGACAAGCACACCTATACATCCGGTTGCGCTGCAATGTGCGCTTTTCAAAATCAAGAGCTTCGCAGGGTCATTGGCTGTTCAGCAACAGCAACAAGGGTTTACCCGCTGCAGCAGTGTTGGGGCAAATGCCCTGATGAGCAATGTCCCAATGCTGGCATCGATCAGTATGCAGAAAATAGCAGTTGTCAGGGTCTCGTTGGCGTACTGGGTGTACCGCAGAGCTTGTGCGCTTTTGGGTGCTGACTTATACGCAGCAATGACTGCATCCAATGGAGACAGTGCAAGAGCGGCCTGCACTGTAGCCTGCGACATACGCACACACACAGGCAGTCAGTCCACTGTGCTAAGTCAGGCAGGGTGAGCATCATTCCTTCCCTTCAACAAAGCTTCAGGCTACTTGAGCACCAGCGTCATCACTGCATATGAAGATGTCTGCTGGTAGGGACTTGACCGTCTGTCTAAGCAGTCATACTGGGCTGCTTGTTTTGGCTGTGAATATATATATGGAGAGTTCAATATTGATAGTGACAACAGCATGGCCACACACTGATCAGTCAAGAAGAACGTGCTGCAAGCTGGGGTTGCACTCTGCATGTATTCCATAATCTGTAGTAGGGCTGTGGGTCCTGCCTTCCAGGTACAGACACAGTCACTGTCCCCTGCAGCCCTGTGTTTGACTGACCTGCCCCACACATGAAGTATGATACTCAATCAGGCACACAGCACAGAGTGGTAGCAGACATCAACAAGAAAGAAAAGTGTAGAGGCAGACCTTGGGCGTCCAGGCAAATGCAAAGAACAGACGCTCTTTCCATGTGAACCCGCCACCAAACATCACCAGAAAGGTTGCCGGCATGCGCACAGCCAAGCCTGCATGTGCAGCCCGACAAGAAGTCACAATGACACCATTGCAACGGTGATAGTGATCAAACCAATGACTGTGATACCAACGACAGTGATAGCAGTGAATGTGTTATCATGTGTCATTCAGAGGGGTGCCATCAAACTCATACAATGGCGCTTGACAACACTTGATGTGATTACTCCAATGTGACATATATGCAGATGTGTCTCACACGCATTCACATAAGGCAGCATGTCCACAAGCAGCTGCTGAAGATGCAGTTGTAGCATTCCACGAATTGGTGGCAATGCTGTCATGATCATGCACCACACTGTTATATACAAGGGTGGCAGCCACCAACCTGCAAAGATGATAGCGCATGCTTTGGAGATGCTGCTGTGCTGAAGCGTTTTGAACCGCAAGGCATTTCCAATCAGGCCGAAAAGGACTGGCATCATGATGAAGCGCCACAGCCACCGCACATTCTTTTCAACCTGCAACGCAACCACAGTCACTCTGTATGTTCTGCTCAGAAGTGGACAGGCGCAAAGCTTCAAGCTTGTGTCAGGTGGCGTGGTGATGGGCTGAGAGGCTACCTAAGCCTACTGGATCTGAGTATGGCATCTGCTAGAACACAACTTAGCCTGCTAAAGCTGCTCTTAGACATGTTCTCACCAGTAACAGCCACTACAGGGTTGTGGGAAGCTAGACATTGGGAGCATTGCAGCCCTTTAGGACTTAGCCTCCTCTTGGGCAGAATCAGATCCATGATGCATCTGTGGTTCTGCTCAGGCTTGGCTGTACGGTTGGAGAGGCAGTAGCTCAAACAAGCAAAGGACGCTACACAGGCAAATCACTTGCTGCTGTGTGATTGCACGTGGCCAGACAGAGCAAGCGCAAATGGAAAAAAATGGCAGGAGCAGGCAAGGCATAGCTGATGCAATTCTTGGGTGATCTCCCTTTGATGGCTGACTTGAACGACGCACAAGTGGTGACGCAGCACACTCACATTGCGTGTGTACTCATGATTGGTCTCTGGAATGGCAAACATGCCAGGCTTGCCTCTGGCCCACAGCTCTTTCACGCACAGCCCCAGGGTGAGTGACCCCAAAGCCCCCCCACTGGTAAAGTTATACCTGTCAAAGATGAACTTCATGAAGAGGGCAGACAACAACACGACTGCGGTGCGCTTGAGTCTGTTGTTCCACAGCTTGGTGAAAGCGCAGAGGTATGCTGCTATGAGGCCGGCCAGTATGCCCAGTACCACGCTGACTGGACCATGCATGATGGCCCATACTTGGTTCCCTTCTCCTTTGACTGCAATGTCTATAAAGATGGTGTAGCCTGTGATGCCGATCATGTCATCGAAACTGGCAGCTGCCACAACTGTTGCTGGAATGCCTGCAACACCAGCAAAACCATGAGCCTTAATTAAAAAAAGACAAGGTAAACATGTTGATGCTTAGGAGAGCGAGCTTTGGGAGCAGGGTTGAAGTTGATGCTTGCCAAAACTTGTGCTGACTTCTTGCCTGAACAGAGTGTGTACGGACACTGTGATCAGCACCAACATCTTATCACATCGATTGGGTGACTGCTTGTTGAGCTGAAACAGCAGAGTTACACTCCAGCACCTGCTGTCATGTCATGCTACACATCACACTTGTCAATACTGCTACACACTACACTTGTCAAAACTGCAATAGCACAGTAACGGCTGAGTGAACTCACTTTTTGCCGTTCCCAGCCTCTTCTGTTGCACATCAAACATGCACTGGATGACGAGTGCTGGGCCTACAGCTTTCAGGATGAAGCCAAGAGCAAAGGCAAAGGTAGCAGGCATTCCAAACAGGGCTACTGCAAGGCCGCCATCAAAGAAGGCTTCCAGGATGCCCGGCACCAGAAGCAGCCTAGTTGCCACCCACCCCACCTTCTTGAAGATCTGCACCACAGACACAGCTTTCATGAAGGCTTGCACAAGCAACAAGCTGCCAGTATCTCATTGGTGGGGGAATCCTGCTTGCAGCCTCACGAAAGTTGTGGGTACAGGCTCAGTCATGAGCACAGCTTGTGCTAAGATACTGCAGAGGGAAGATGGCGCCAATGCAGCATCCATAGTGCAGATGTAACAAGCAGGCAGTTTCCCATAAAAGGGAGAAAGCATCATGAGCAGCCTGCGCACCAGGCATCACGCAACCATCTTGCAGAAGAAATGTGAGGCACATGAAGCATGCGCTGACAACACACAGAGAGACACTTAGGACACATCGCGCTGCTACTTGAGGGGCTCACGCGTAGATCAAGCTCAAGCCCAGAGCGCAGAAAGATGATGGCAAGGGCAATAGCTCGCAACTCCTTGGACCAGCTGGCTGGCAAGCCTTTCACCAAATGCCCATTATTGATATTACCAACAGCAATGCCAGTTAGTATCATACCAAGCGGCCCTGGCAGTCCCACCTGTGTCACGGGAGAAGTATTGTGACTTTGCCTTATAGGCTGGCATATAGCGTATAAATGTTGTCATGCATGTTGATTGGCTTCTGCATGTTGCAGGACCCTCTATACAACGTGCCACCAAATCGAAGTGTTGTCTCACCCTCTCAACCAACCATCCACCAGCTGAGGCAAGCAGCCATATGATCATGACTGCCCACGCATTTCCACTTGGGTGAAAGGGTTTGCCGATGCAAAGGACAAGACCTGCAGAGTACCTTAGGTTGAGCTGACCGGAATGCACGACCTCGTATGACCGACACTTTTGTCCATACCTCCATACAGCAAAACCGTGATCAGCAGAATGCCAGCTCCGTTCCAGATGTCTGCGAGTTCAGAACGAAGTCTGAATCTGCGCGCAAAGCGTGCCCGATTGCTGATAGCGAGCTGCAAGGCAGGCTCTGCAACGGCGAGCCCACACACCTTTTTCCTGTAAGAACAGGCCAGGGAACGCCCACCGCACAAAGCTGCTCTTGTCCTCGGAAAGACGAGCTCGAGAGACCTGCAGTGCTTTCATGGTGCTCGCGATTGGCGCAGCTTGAGGGATGTAGCGCTGTGCACGTAGTACAGGATGAACTGACTCCTCTAGATAGATGCCGACGTCAAGGGATCTGTGGGCAGACACGGTAACAACAGCTGCAATAGCTCAAATTTACACACCGCCAGATGCCACAGCAACGCTTCTCTGCAGGGCATCTGTGTTTGACAATGCGGTCCTGCATGCGCAACTGCTCTGTGCGTTGAAAGTCTCCTTTCAGGCACGTGCATGCAGTCAAAAAGATATCAGAATTCATCACGAGCCGAACGAGGCTCTGCTCAAGGACTTGGTTCCTGCTGCAAAGCAAGCTAGGCAGCAATGATCTACACCCTAATGTGTACCCACCTTCTCTTGCCCTCAGCTCGGAAGGCAACGTGTGGCTAGATGCAGCGTTACACGCATTGTCACATCGTGGAGCACATTCTTGTGTGCGTCTGCATCAGTATGTTCGACTATTACAGGCATATCACTTGACCGTTTAGTTTTGCTTTCAGTGTGAGTTCGTGGGCCATGTTTGCGTTTGCAAAATCGCATTTCTTGCTACTACCTTTTAGTATATAGTCATGACACCAACATGCATGCAGTCCTTGCTTCCTGATTGCTTGACGCCTTGACTAGCGCTCTGCTATGTGGCACTTGACACGCGCATTTTGACCAGCTGCAAGCGACAGGCAGCAGAACAGTTGGCAGCCTCTTGAATGGCAGCTGTAAATGTAAATGCAATAATGCAAAAGCCAGTTTGTCACAGGATTTGGTATTGCGACACGCGAAGCTCAAGTTTTATCGGCTAGTATTTGCAATACATTATGGCTGCGTTTGCTAGGTGTGCCTCACACCTATCTGTACACGCCGGCCCATCAGCATCAACCTCAGCGAGACGCTGCGCGCATTTTCGTAGCACAGGTCACTTGGCAACCTTCGCCCTTCCTGGCGCTAAGGTGCGCACTGATATCGTGTGCGTGCGTTCTACAGTGTCACTGCATGAACGTGTCTGGGATCTACTGTGCATGCGCAGGCTCCGCGGTGTGCACAGTTCCGTACATGTCGGGTCAGTGCGATCTCAGTTGGAGACAAGGTAAACACTGCTCAAGTTGCCAAGATTTGGCTTGGAGTTGAACGAGCGCGTGTAAACGATCCTTGCCCATCACGCAGGTGCCCGGCGATGTCAAGTTTAATTACTTCAACGCCGAAGGCAACATGCAAGACATTAGTGTTGAAGACCTGACCAAGGGCAAAAAGGTAAGGTTTCCTTGGAAACCATGAATGTCTCCATGCAGCAACCTCACCATAAATCATGAAAGCACAATTTCTGCAATGTCACACCTATTCATCGAAGCATGCATGAATTTGCTACTGATGATGATATTGCTCTTCAGGTGGTCCTTATTGGAGTCCCAGGCGCCTTCACACCCACATGTAGCTTGAAGCATCTGCCAGGCTTCATGGAAAAAGCAGATGATCTCAAAGCCAAGGGAGTGGATACAATTGCATGTGTAGCAGTCAATGACGCATTTGTCATGGATGCATGGAGTAAATCTGTTGGCACGGACGACAAGATCTTGATGCTGGCAGATGGTAGTGCTGTATTTACCAAGGTGATTGCATGACACATGCAGTGCTTCTCACTCATCTTGCAATTGCTCTGATCCCCTGCATGTCACTCGTTGCAAAGCACACTCAGGCATGGTTTGAAGTAAAGTCAGAAGCGTAATGCCAAGGGATTATGTGTGAGCAGAAGCTCATGCAGCATGCCTGATGGTGCAATGAAGTGATTGTGTCGCAGTGTGTCAGGGTAGGTATCTCATAGCAAAGCATATTCAGGCATGTGGATTGAGCTCTGACTTCACTAGCGGCGTGTACTGTGCAATGTGTACTGAAATGTTTCAACACTTGGTCTGACAGTCACCGTAATGCCTGCAGTCCATTGGTGTTGAGCTAGATTTGGCAGATAAGGGCCTGGGCATCAGATCAAGGAGATATGCGATGCTGTTGGATGATGGCTCGGTAGGTTGCACAGAATGGGTTGCCTGTGCAGAATTCATATGATTGTCTGCAGTCTGGCTGCAATGCGCTCAGCCTCTCATATGCAAGGGCGAAGGCACATCATGTGCACAAATTATGTAGTCACATTTCTGACTTGTAATTGGGCATGAGGTTCGTGTGTGGTATAGGTGAAGGAGCTGAATCTAGAAGAGGGGGGAGCTTTCACTGTCAGTAGCGCAGATGAAATTCTAGCAGCACTTTGACGTTGCTAGTTTAATACGAGCCATTGACGCATGACGACCACTTATCCATGCACCTCATGACAGCGATGTTGCTGCATTGCTGCTGTACAATGCAAAGCTACCAAGTGTTACTTGCTACATTTCCATGTCGTTTGAACCGTAGATTCTTGACACTTAAAACAGGCATTCCATGGCAGCTTCCTTGGGTTTGTCAAGCAGCGCAGCACATACACAGCAGTCGCTGTACACCTCTGGTTGCCGACAAGCAACCCATGAGACACCCCATGAGAGTGCATTCTCAAATGTGCTTGTTGACTCCAGGCCCCCTGTCAAGCCTTGCCCAATGTCTCAGTCAGCACAACTGCAACTTACACATGCTATAGACATCTTCGTGTTCTTAGTATGTAAGCGTTAATAGTCTGGTGGTCGCTGCCTAGAAAGAGTCTTAATTGCACAAATTGTCATACATGCAAAGCGTGAGCTGCCATCTACAAAACAGCAGCATAGACAATGTATACATACTGACATTGGGAGTCTGATACATCACGCAGTCAAATGTAAGCTACATATGGTGGTAGGTCCTGAGGACTTGTGGGCAACTTGACATGACCAACGGTCAGTTCATGATACCTAAGCAAAAGATGCAAAAAGAAGCAGTCCCTGGCCTGACCATTTAAATAGGTATGTGCAAAATCATTAGCAGCTGCAACTATCCTTTTGATCTGGTCCAAGTTTGCCTCAGCCCATTCAAGTTGTTCTAGCAAGTTTGTATGTGTATCATTTGCAGTGATGGGAATGTAATGCACATACGGCTTCAAAAGTGGATAATACCATTCCAACTCCTCGTTTTCCACTTTGAAGACAGCTGAGTCAGATGCCAGCTGCAGTGCAAGGCGCACTGATGCACAGTTGCCTGGCAACCAAGCCTGATACTTGTATGTCTCCACCTGCTCACGCATTGGCATTGAGGTCTTGAACCTGCCCTTATCAGGACCGTACAAATCCTCATTCCAGTCTGATACTCCACTGTCAACCAGATCTGGTCTGTCTAATCCCAGCTGCAAGATGACACTCCTGCCCTTTTTGAGCCCACCAAAACCCCCTGTTGTGCCCCTCCACACCACCATTGGTTTCCTGCGATCTTGAGGCCCGGATTTTGACTTCTTTCTGTCACCCTTCTTCTCTGGAGGTCTGTTGTAGATGTCACCTGCAATCATTCACAGCTAGGTGCCTACACTTCACTCAAGAATGCTGCATGAATGGGCTGCCATGTAGGCAAAAAGCTGTCTGTGGCAAATTTTCAAATGAGTTGTCAGACATAGAATCAGACATAGAATAATCTACCAATACATAAGGCGAAATGAAGCATGCAAGCATGGGGGACTATATCAGTCACTCATTGCGAGTCATGACAAATGTGCGAGGAATAAAAGTCACACCTTCAATGGTGTTTGGCATGAGTATGTCACTGAAGCCTGGAGTCTTGCAGAAGGCCAGCAGTGGTGTGGGTTCCTCATTGGACTTGATCTTGGCCAGAGGTTCATCAGCTGGGTTGAGGGGCAGAATCATATCTGGCAGATGTACCAGCTCTGCTATATGCTGAATATAGTTGACAAATGTTGGAATCAAGCGATGAAGGGTTGTGCTGTTACTGAGGGAAAGTTTGCCGTCCTGAATGTAGACTCGGTCCCCACTGCTGCTTTCCAGCAGGTCTGAGAAAAGCCGCTTTGGTTCCAGTGCTTGAGCATAGGCTCCAGGAGCTGTTGGTGAGTCTCTCGCAGTGGTAAGCAGTGCTGCTGAGCGTACTTCTGCAATGTAGGTTTGCTGCTCCACCAGCTCCAGGACGCTGCTGGGCGAGCATCCGGTCGCTTAGACGGCGAAGGTGCAGGACCCAACTTGCGAGGTGCGCTGCTTCTGAAATTGGGCAACCCTTCAAACAGCGGCGGTCCCAGAAGCGCGACAAGAAGCAAAATGGGTAGGAACTGCAGACCCCTCAAGCGGATCCAATGACTGACGCGGCTGCGTCCAAGCATTGACGCTTCCTATGTAGCCAGATCGAACAAACGTCCCGAGCTACCAGTGCGCACCGACGATGGCAAGTGATGAGCATCACTTCAGTAACGCGCATACATACAGCGAGACATAAAGCTGACCACTGAGAGTGGACAGCGCTGCACTAAACCCACGATGCGACTAGCGTGTCAATACCGAGATTCGCTCTACCTTTGCGACAGGCAAGCTTGTTGAGCGCAGCTGATCGAGATTGGTAATGGGCAATCACTGCAAACTATGCTTGAATTCAATGCACCATTCCCTGCAACAGTGCAACGCCCAAGCTATTTGAAGCACACACCTCTGCAGCATCAAAACGGACAGGTAGACGATGCAGCGGCCGCGTGGGTGGGTAAGAAAAGTTGCGAGGTTAGCCATGTAGCGCAACGACCTAAACACATGTATCTAAAGTACTCAATCAATGTTACATTTAGGTTCTCACAGTGCGACAAACCACTTTGAAAGCGTCTGTTCGCAGCACTTTGCGAAATTACAGTAG
>JAABUP010000855.1_pt1 | contig 65468 bp, 70 predicted proteins | sample 5559201 | NCBI WGS metagenome assembly JAABUP01 (sample SAMN10711887, study PRJNA513373) | rock metagenome | isolation source: Antarctica rocks | place: Antarctica
CTACTGTAATTTCGCAAAGTGCTGCGAACAGACGCTTTCAAAGTGGTTTGTCGCACTGTGAGAACCTAAATGTAACATTGATTGAGTACTTTAGATACATGTGTTTAGGTCGTTGCGCTACATGGATGTTCTGATCTTGCAGCAGGCCTAGCTGGATTCCTGCTGACTGATTCTGCATCAGTTTCACTCACAGTCTGCCATCTGATGCCCTGAATGCTGCCTTGAGTTTGACACTACCTTCAAGACTTGCACAGTTATCAGATACCAGATACAGAACAGCTACCATATCAGAAGGTTTGACAATGTATAGTTGAACCACACTTTATATCTCCATGTACATTCCATTTTTCCCTCAATGTACAAGACAGCCTAGACGATGTGTTATAGGCCTTGCCAGGCGTAAAACGTAACATGTCAACAGAACAAGTGTAACAATTATCAAATGAGCCATACATAGGTGAGGTGGTCACGAACTTATGATACTTATGGCCCTTGACATATTCCAACTAAATGGCAAAGTAAACTGTCATGGCATTTTACCTTAGGCTCCTAGTGGCAGCAGCGTAAATGTTTGTCGCCTTATGACAGTCAAAAAGCTGGCACAACATCGCAGCAATACAACTTCAAAAACAGTCCCAAGTTCTCAAAGCAAAAAAGCAGAACAAAATGGTTTCTGCACTTGATATTTGGTGAGGGCGCCTCCTCCACCAGGTCTCCAGGCACTATCATACATTTTGTGTCGCCAAGGGACATGTTGAGATGGGCAGATAGTCTGGATACAGCATGGCGCCGACTATCATATAGTACTCTGTGAACTGGTCCCACTCTGCTGTCATAGGTTCAGCCTCAGCTGCCATAACAATATCATCTATTGTGGGTTCATGCCATTTCAACGCTAGCAACTCCAGCACAGGCTCCATGGAGCTGACAAAAGGGTAGGCTAGGACAAGGAGTTCTGCCACCTGACGAATTGACAACACCTGCAGGTGGGCCAAAGGATGTCAGACAGGCCTACAAGCTGAAGCTCGTCTGGACCAGTGCTAGAGACATGGAGAGACACGCATGGCATTCATATTTGAAGTAGGAAGACAGCTCCCAATGAGTAACGCAACTGATTGTGTGTGTGTCTGCTAGCATTGGTGTTTGCATGTGTGTTTGCACGTAACATGACAACGTATCTGCAAAGTATGCAGGTGCAACATGCAGCACGAATGCGAACATGCAGTACAAGGACTCATTCTCAGCATAAGATTAGTCATGCTAATATGCATGTCGTTTGTCTAGCTGTATGACTGATGCCGCTCACCCCTCTATAGACAGATCGAGCAACCTTATAGTACATCTGATAGTCCTCTGCTGCATTCTGCTGCAGAGCACCGGTCAGATCTCCAAGCTCAGCCATGCAGCTTGTGGGGTTCAGGATATGGCAATCAATGTGACTCAATCTCCTCATGATGGCCTTGCGCTCAAGACTCAGCACACATCTCCGAGTCAGATACAGCTTCCTCAGGTGCAGCAAGTCTGCGATTTGATCATCTGATAGGTTCCACATGGTCTGCAAGAGACACATATGCTGTCGTGCATTGCATTCAAAACTTTGACACCCTACAGAGGTCACATGGGGCAGGAACCTGGGCACCTCTGGCCACTGAAATGGTCCAGCGCTTGGCCTGCACTGGCTAGCAGCAAGTAGCAAAACAACAAGACAAAATACAGCACAGCACTGCACAGCACAGCACAGCACTGCACACAGCACGGCACAGCACAGCACAGGCCTTACCAGTATCTGCGTATAGAAGTCGCCATCTAGCTTATGGGCAAACGGATCATGACCGACGCTGCTGAGAGTCAGCACATCCTGATGCATGACAGCATTTAGCACACTGCGGTCAAGCCTAGTTCTAGTGGCAATGAGGTTCATAGCTTCTGAAGTGAGCTTATGCAGCCTTGTTGATGCATCTGCATCATCTGCAATGTCCAGCTGAAGCAAGCAGGCTCCAATCTCATACATGTACTCCTGCAAGATCAAAGACACTTTTGTACGACGTAAGGAGTCTCAGGCAATACTTGTCACATTAGCAGCCCTAGCAAGCCTAACAATAACACTCTTGTGGGATACAATGTGTAAAACGGATGCACAACACAGGCAGTACATGCGGATAGGTTTTGGCATCAACGCAGTGCAATCACTCAACAAGCATACAACTGCGCAAAAGCAATATGTGCTCATTCACAGAAGCTCAAATGCGCATCAGTGCAGGTGCTTACTGTCCAAATTGTAGATAGCTCCGCAAGCGAAAGCCGTTGCACTTCTTCTGTCACCACTGCGCGCGGCTTGCCAGCTAATGACAAGAAGAGATGACTAGATGCTTCCAGCTCCAGAGACAATGAAACAGGCTGCCTGTCTGTCCCATCCTGTATCAGAACACGGGCCTCTTCAGACTCGTTTTGTATCATGTGCAAAGCATGTGAGCCGCGTGTTGAGCTGCACAATACAGCAAGGATACTTTGGAGGGAGGGGGACAACAGCACACAGCACAAAACGTCACTTGACACTCACCTCATCTGGCAAAGCTGACACTTTGGCGTTCAGGTACGAAATTTTCTCTAGTAAAGCGTTGCGCGCCTCCAGCATCTTCTTGTGCTCTTCCAACTGGTGCAGTCTGGCTGTAGTCTCATTCAGCTGTGCTTCAACGTAGTTCTCGTGTGCCTGTGTCAGAACATAAAAGGTGCTAACCTACTGACAAGCAACCTTCGCGTGCAAACGCGTATAGTTGCCTAAACCACCTGTTGTTTGCATCTCAAATGCCTCTGCGCTTCGCGATTTCTGCCTAGTCTAATTCCGAGTCTCGACAGTGACGAGTTTGAGACCAGCTGATCAGGTTCTCGCCAAGCGGCAGGAGGCCAACTGTTGTGTTCAGGCGATTGAGGCATGCCACTCACTGCGTCCATGCAGACTGTATGAGCTTTGGGCAGTCCCAGGTCAGGCTCGTGAGCAAATGACCACACAGTTGTGTCCGGTAATGCTCACTGACAGAGTTCAAAATATTCTTCCAGTCCCAGAGGAAAATGGGGGAAAGCAGGATGTCTGCAAGCATGCCAATTGTCTCTTTCTGCCACTCTGATTCGATGTAGCAGCACGTGGCTGTCTTCATGCATGTCAACAGATGTCAGCTGAGAACAAAGCTGAAATTCTAATGCACTTACGGTAGACACATCCTTGTCGACGAGTAGCCACTATAGTAACATTGATTCAGGGGGCTTGAATGCACACAGTCACTGGTGTCACTGTGTGGGGAACAGCCTTGGGTCTGACATGCTGCTGAGGCTTGTGATATTAGATAATGCACCAGTGTGAGAAGGGGGCCCTGTCAACAAGTTGTGCGCCAAACTTACAACCATGGGCTATCATTTTGCACATACATCCAATCACTGCGCCTACAGTAACACCACTAACAACACCTTGAAGCATCGTTATGCACTTCCAAGGCAGTGATTGTGTATCTCCAATTCATGTCCAACAGTACAGTAGTTTGGTATGCACAATATGAGATCCTATGAGACCAGAAGCCTGCAAGAAAGAAGAAAGCAAAAGGTACCAACACTCCATTGGCATGCTACTGGCACAACATCTGAGGACATGCTGACAAAATTGCAAATTCATTTTGACGGCACATCAACCAAAGCAGCCAGTATTTCGTATACAGTAATCTGATCAGCACAACTTTCCTGGTCTCGAATCAGAATGCAAACTCTCAACGTATCAGAACATGGCAGAATGCCCACAAGCAGGAAGAACTGCAAAAATCAGTGAGTTTTGTCCATTAATTGCTATTGCAAGGGCTAGTACAATCCTCAAACTCTGAGAATGTCAACTCGACTCATATCAGCAACAACATGATCAGGAAGATCTGCAAATGTCGGTACAGAACTGCACTTTTGGGATCAGCGAATGTTCGCGATTCATGATGACATGTGTATCGCCAGCAACAGGGCAAATAAAGAATGGGGAGGGGGGGGGGATGACAATCAATACTGTGTAACCCCAACCGCCTCACGCCTTTCCAGACGGCAGGTGGATACAGGTAAGTACTCTGGGAACATTCCAGTCCCCAACAGATCATGATATCGAATCAGGCGCTTCCACTCTGCTTCCATGGGGTTTGTCTGTGCGTACTCTACAAGTTGCTCTTTGCTGGGCTCGCCTCTTTGGTCAGCCAGGACCTCCAGCATTACCTCCATAGAACCAATGTGGGGGTACGCATGCACAAGATTCTCTGCTGTTTGCTGCAGCGTCAGGACCTGTTTGGGACACATAGCATCGTCAGTCCATTGAGGGTACGCATGCACAAGGTTCTCTGCTGTTTGCTGCAGCATCAGAACCGTTTGTAGCACGAAACACTGTCAGTCATTGAGCACATTGAAGAATGCTGCACTCAAAAGCCATGTGCAATGCAGCAACAAACCAGGTTGAGAAGTCTCTTTGAATGGCGTGGAGACATTCCCCGGCCCGATACATTGGGCTCAACACAAGGTATTCAGACTTGCAGCAACAGCACTGAACATCAGCAATGACATTGCCCACGTATGTCTTTCCAAAGCACAGATCCATCCTGCTGCACTCAGCCGTTAAAGCAACGGCAGCGCACAGAAGTTGAAAAAAAACTGTCATGTCTGATGTTGACTCTCGCAGAAAATCATGTGTTTGATGCATCACAATGCATTGTGCACAAGCACTGCAGCAAGCTCACAAGATGTGCTGCGTCATCTCCAGAACAAGCACCAGCAACAGGCATAATCATTCTTTTGGAGGCATAATAATTCTTTTAGAGGCAGATTTTGCTCACCCCACGATGGACAGCCCGGGCGACCTTGTAGAAGATCTTGCGGTCCTCCACAGCGTTCTCACTCAGAGCTTTGGTCAGCTCCTCAACAGTGAGTATGCTCTCAGTGGGATTCAGAACCTGGCTGTCACTTGTTGCCAGCTGAGCCATCAATGCCTTCCGCTGCATGCTCAGGACAACTCGCCTGGTGATAGACAGCCTCCTCAAATGCATTAGGTCACACGCTTGCTCTTCAGATAAGCTCCATAACGCCTGCACAGTGCAAGACGGTCGTGACCACTGATACTTTTGCTGGTGATTCTCATGGTCTGGAAATTAAACAAGTCTGCATTTATGATGGTCTGCTTGAGAATGAACTTCAGAAACCTTGACTGATGCTGCAATTGAGATAAGAATTGAGATCAGGGCAATCATATTAGGTGAGCATGAGTGAGCAACAGAAAGGTAGCTTACAGTGCTGCAGCAATTGCACAGAAGCTCTAATGACAGCAATGCTCAACTTCAGCAAGAACCAAGCAGAGAGAAGATGCTATGCTACTGCTTCCCCACCACTCCTGCTGTTTTGCATTTGCTGTGTGAGAGCATACAGGGTGAGAGGGGTTAAGGCAGAGCGTCTTGGACATGTCACACAACAAATTGTGACAAAGCGGGCAGTTTTGGACCCAGTGAAAGACCCAGTGAATTGTGGCAAGAGCACAGCACAAATGTGCATGGTCATGGAATCATCCGACAACACAGGGCATGCAAACATTCTCACCAAAATGCGCCGGTAATGGTCTGAATCCAAATGCATAACGCCATTGCGCTGAGTCCCAGCCATGAGGTCCTCGTTCATGACTGGGCTCACACTCGGCTGTTGAGTCTTGGAGCGGCAGGCAATGAGAGTCATAGCTTCTGATGTCAGTTGATGTAGCTCATCTGTGACAGACGCATCATTGCCACTCTCAAGCTGGATCAAACACGCCCCCATGGCCTGTATGTAGTCCTGCAGAAGAGCAACATTGTGTAGATTAGATTACATTACAGTATATTATGTTATAGTATATTACATTATGTTATATCATAATATACTGTATATTGACAACAGCCGGTGGCCCCTCCTAGGGTAGGACCTTCGCCTCAGCAAAATTTGTAATCTATGCTGGCAACCGTCAGGGTGTGGCCTTGAACAATAGGCCTATCGCGACCGGAATAACATTATGCCACAGATGAACAGTCAGCATTTCCACGCAGGTTGTGTATGGCCATTGTCACAGCTGACAACAACAGTCAACAGCTGAACAGCAACAGCGCACAACACAAGCTGATCAACAACAGCTGATCACAGGTCACAGCTGATGACTGATGAGGTCCACAGTGTGGCAAATGGACAATGGACTAGGCAGCATATGAGAGCACATGTATGTGTATGAAGCAATCAGTGTGAGCTGGTCCAGCAGAGGGAAAAGAGGATCAAGCAAGCAGACTGATGTTTGCTGCCTATGCTGCCGCAACTGTCATTGAGCAAGGTTCCAGAGGGAAATGCACTTTAGCAGGCAACTGCAACAGGCAGCAGCACTTTCAACTGGCAGTCAAAAGGAGGAGTAGGGCCTTGCAGTGTTAACTCACCGACCAGATGGCCGAGATCTGTGACAGTGACATGTCGCATAGCTCCTTGAAAGTCTTGACACATGGCTTATCCCAGACTGACATTGTCACAGACGGCTCTTGGCCCTTGAATGGGGCAGATTCAAGCGGATGCATAGCAGGCCCAGCCTGTGCAACACACACGCTCCACATCAGCAGGCGGCACACACCTTGAGCACAGTTTTATCGTGCCGTCAAGCATGTGCTGTTCGTGCAGAAAGTGATATGCCTGCACACTTTTACGCCTCAGCAGGAAAGTCATGATAGGTGCAAAGGAAAAAAGGGTATTGGGACTCACCTGGTCTGCCAAAGGTGTGTTGAGTGGCTTCATGCACAGGTTGGAAACCTTTTCAAGTAGGGCATTCCTTGCCTCTAACTGTGCTTTCTGTTCTTGCAACTTCTGCAGTTTGTCTTGGGTTTCAGTCAGCTGTGCCTCTATTTCACTGGCACGTGCCTGCATGCAAGGTGGCAGTGTTGAGTCCTGAGTCTCAGACAGTACAGTTGGCACTGTTCTGCAGAGGCTGGAGTGCAACCTTTTGTTTCTGCTTAAAGCGCTTTTGAGCTTCGCGATTTTTTATCGCCTTCAGGTCTTCCCTATGCTTTGGGCCTGTTGCAGCCGACTGCTTCGCTTTTTCCGCGCTCATGCTCCGAGATGCTGCAGAGCGATCTGAAGAAGTGGAGACTGCCGCTAGGTTACCAGCTGGTACCGCTCGTGCTTCACCAGGCAAGGGTGACAAGGCGCTGGCCGGATTCAGCTCGTCAAGACAGTTTAAGCCCGGAGTCAGATACATGTTGACCGCTTCGGACAGATCTGCGTCGGACATCGTGGTCGCAGCCGATTGCCAAGCCTCGTGGCCTGTCTGTGGGGTCTGCTGGAGCCAAGAATACTCCACCTGGGTATCTATGACCTCACAACAAAGGAGTCTGCCACAGCTTGTGGCGGCCACTATCGGGATACAATGACGGTCCTGCAGCGATTGTATTCACTGCTCACGCAACATAGGGCGTGCGCCTGCCGGCAAGTATACATATGCTACCGATGACCGGGATGACGCTGACATGACAGGTGTACGCGCTTCAAAAATCTCGCTAAAACCTACGAGGCTGATTTCGTTCAATTCAACGGTTCATGTCAAGACCAGCTGCAGGTACAGACGGTTGAAGCGCATATATCACCCATGGCTGTGCCTAAACTTGTGGACACTGCTGATGACTGACTGAAACAAACCATGATTGTCTATTGGGCAATGGTCTTAAATGCATCACTTGCCAGTCGATCAGGCAGTACTCTTGTATGTTCCAAGTGTCAAGACAGCATGCAATGCAAAAACTACACAAGTTTAGTTTGATGATTGACTTTGCATAACAATGCCAAATTCAAACTTCAAAACTAAAATTAGTGACCTACTGTACACACTTGTGGGCCTGTGAACCTACATCTAAAGACTGGCAGTTCAGTTGAAAACTACCGTACTACATTTAGCCAGTCCGCTTCTTGATGGACTTGGGTCCATGCCAGCTGGGGTTTCGCTTCTTGTAGTCCTTCACTTCATCTGCAATCTGCAAACAGCAAACCAGCACATCATGCATGGGGCCGACAACTACACTTGAGGGGTGAAAACTGTATACCAGACTGCCCTGCAACAAAGCAAACAACCTGCTAACAACCTGTGTCAGCTTGCAGACAGCTTGGAAGGCAATTTTCCAACGCCGTATTGCACAGTGCATGCTGCAGGCTGCTCTCTGTCAATATTGACGCTTGATGTGCCAACACCATGGGCAGAAAGTGCAAGCATGCTCACATCAGTGTTCGTCGTGATGCAAGAATGCTGTCGCATAGGCAGATCGCTGTTATAGATAAATACGCCCTGATCAGGTTGGAGTAGAGTGAAAGCAGCATCTGTGGGGCACTGTGTTGGGGGCTCACTGCAAGGGCAATTTTCTGGGAGTCCTCATCGTGGCCAAAAGCCTTTCGGAAGTCTCCACCAGGTCCAATCAGGTAGAACACGCCCTCATGGGCGTTGATCTTCTCATCTGATGGCTTGTCTAAGCTCTTTGCAAAGTCTGTCACTGACTTCTTGATCTGCATCAAGCAGCAGCAGGGCGTTTGCAACTGTCATATAGCTGAGCGGGACACATTTGGTGCAGTTGCCCTCATAACCCAAACAGGATGAGCCTTAACAAAGAGAAGTTGATTGACTGAGGTCTATCAGAAGTGTGCGAGGTGTTTGTGTGCATGAGTTGTGACGTCTTTCTGCATGTACTGTCATGCAGAGTAATAACTGTGATGCACATCAGTCCTGCTCAAAAACTGTCTTTAGCAAGGGCAATGCCACAACAACTGATGGGATGCAGACATGCCCTGCTTGCCTTGTCAAAGTCAGAGCCATGCACAATAGTAAGGCGCTGCTGAGACTTGGAGTTGGCATCTGCCACTTCCTGCAGCTTCTTCTTGCCTTCCTCATTGGACATCAGCTTCCTATCCTCCACAAACCAGACAGGCTGGTTCATCTGCATGTTGGTTTGCCTATCTGCAGGCAGCCCAGCCATAACATTAGCAAGCTGGGGTGGTGTGGGCAAATGTGCTTCACTCGCATTAGACTATTGTTACAGCTTTTGACACATCTGGTACAGCCTGAAGACTGCAAACCTTGCAAAGTTGCTCATATGAAAGTCACTCCAAGTGACCCGCTGTTTGTCTCAAGCATGCAAAAGCCGCTGCTTGGTAGAACTGGATGATGACAAGGGTAATGGACATGTTTGTGTGTTGATGAGAAACCATGCAAAACTGCTTTGCAAACTTGCATGCTGGATGCAGTATGCGTCTGCAAATCCTATACTGCTTACCTTGCTCAGCAATGATCTCCTGCATTTTGTGCAGGCCTTGCAGTGCATGGTTGGTGACACTGTCGCCAAACATGACGATACTGAAGTTGCCCTTCAGGTCCTCCATCGTGTACTTCTTGCCAGAGTGGGTCTCCATGTCAAATTCACAAACCTGAACAGGATGAGTGCCAGCTTCTGTGCGTGCATCATGGGCTTGCTCTCGGGTCTGTTGACCCTCGCCTGCAGTCCATAGAACTCGAATTATGCATGTTGCCTGTGCCAAATCACAGACCAAATCGTTGCATGCTGCAGTGATGGCACATTCTCATTGACTTGAGTGCCAAATTACTGCAGTGGTGCAACAAGGTGCAGCTTGATGCGTGATGCCTCGGTCTCATGGATGTTGTGAGCAATCTGAGCATGTCAGTCTGTTGCCAAAGTACTGCAGCAGTCAGGCAATCACAGCTATGAAATGATGCAAGCTTTCCTTTCAAGCACTATATGCAACATGTGCCTACAGACCGTCTACGCACACTGCTGGCAATGCCTTGCACAATCAGCAGCAATGGCAAGCTGCATTCATGACAGGACCTAGGCTGTCAATGTATTTGTAGTCTAGCTAACGTTTTCTACATGTCCAATGCTAACTTTGCATGGCCAATGTCTACAAGATAACAGCCTGCACCTCACATCAGATTACAGGCGCATGGTCGCATGCACGAGTGGTATACGCAGTGCCAAGATGTGTTTTGTCCGGTGGTAGGAAAACCCTGTAGTGCTTACTTGCTACTCCAGGGATGGAAACAGGTCCACCAGTTCTGCCAGCCACCAAATAGAAAAGGAGGCCTGCTCCAGCCCCTGCTAGCCCATACATGGTATATGGACCCATCATGCTCTGCAACATCAGATATACATGGTGAGTTGGCAAAGCCACAGGTGGCATGTTTGCAAAATCAAATCTGCTGCATGACCAAGCTGCACACATGACTGATAGTGCAGGTAGAACAGATGTTGTATTTCTACCTCCTTTGCCAGTTTGGCAGAGCTGCCTGCTGCACTGGCTGAGTTGTCAGCATGAGTAGCAAACGTCCTGCTGGAAAGCCTTCCTGACTGCTTAACCTGCAGCAATTGCGCTGATTCATACCGTCACAAAATCAACTATCGTGACTTGCGGCTCAAGACCCAGGCACGTCGATCCGCACGGGCATGTAAAATGCATGCCTGCACCGCGTCAAAAAATGGATCACCTGATGCGCAATCGATGTTGCCACTCTCTGCTCGGCTTGTGCGTTCACGCCGGCGTACATTTGCAGCCCCTTCTTGATCACAGTACGAACGTGTTTACAAGCCATACTTGATCAGTGCACTTACATCAAAAGCGCGATTTACCGCAGAGACGCGATCGCTTGACAAATTCTGACACCTCCTTATGTGAGCGATGCGCTTAAGGTATGCAACAAAGCAATCAGTCAGCTCAGATCTGAGTGTAACAGTGAATGCCTTCAACGACGTGGTCAATTCTGAGTGCTTGCTTGCCAATGGTTTCGGAGCAACGTGCATTTTGAGTCAACTCAGCTGCAAAAGCTATGGTGACATCAACAGCTGACCTCGCTGCGGGACAAGGCAGTCCGACAAATTGACATCGAGCACGTTAGTGTCTATCAGACAAGACTCTTGAGATCATTTGCCTTACGCTAGCTTTGCACCTGTCCGTGACGGTCTGCCGGTTCGTGAGGAGGGGTTAGCAGCACCTAGACTTGACTTCCATATAGAGCGAAGCCTTGACGGCAGATATTGCGTTGCCGATGCCTAGGGAGAATGCTTGGAAGAACAGCCTGTTCAACTGTTTCACTGGATTTGATAGTCCCCTGATCTGTGAGTACCTATGCTAGACAGTATCAAGTAACAACCAGTGCAATGGCTGAATCTTGCCAAGTTCTCCATTCTGGCAAGCCTACAGCTCATTGAATGCAGGCTTGCATGGCTGCTTCTGCCCCTGTTGGTTATACGGAGACAACAACCACGTCTTTCGCCAGCAAGGGTGTTGCGGTCCATGCTGCTGTGGTTATATCTGTTGTCCATGCACCTTGCCATGTAAGTGCCGCTAATCCAGCATAGCTGTTTGCCATAGCCCGTGCCAAGCACATCGAGCAGATGTAAGCTGCTACCAACATTGAACAGCCGGACACAGCACCCTGTCTGCAGTACTGCAGCACTAGCATTGCACATTACTTGTCTGTCTGCTCAATTGAGCTGAGTGAGTGAGGTACAGCCACTGCTGCTGCCACATTGCCACCTGCGGCGCATCTCATGAGTCCTGCACATTCTGTCGTTGTAAGACAAATGCTACTGCCATGTGCAGGGAATGCTGGAGCCTTGCGAACAGAGATTCGCCACAAGTATGACATCAGGCGAGGCCTCATCCCAGACTGGATGGTGCACACATTCTGCTGTCCATGTGGCTGGTGTCAGGAAGCCAAGGAGATGCAGGTCAGTTCTCTGCTGGCTTGTGCAGATTGGGGTACCCTCAACATCTTGGCTGAGGGTGAAGTTATCAGAAGCCAAATATTTTCTGAACTGCAGCTGCATTGCAGTCATTGCTGCGCGTGGTGCAGCATTTAGCAGCAGTGCTGATCGTTGTGGTTTCAGTGCTGATTGTGGCTTACATTCCTTGCAAGGGATTGTTCGTTGAGCTAGCATGCACATTCTGATGTAAATTTGGAATGCTGCTTGTTTGTTACTCATAGGCTCTACATGCAAACCTCATGTAAGCATGCTTTCCCCAGCAAATTTGCTTGTGTCATTGTGCACATGTTGTCTGGCAATGCAGGGGCGGCCTGTGGGTTTATACATCCCATCTCCTGAGATACAAGGCAAGGTCAAAAAGGTGAAGGGCAACAAGGAAATGAGTGCACCAGAGACTCAGCTGGTTGCTTCTGGGCGCCTTGCCAGTGCGTCAGAAGCTGACTCAGCACAACACATTTCAGGTCAGTTTTGTCAACGTCACCTGCAAATATATGCCAGGGCATGCCTCTCATGACTGCACACTGCATTGCTCTATCCAGACTGCTGGCACATACATGCATGGCTCATGGAACAGCATTGCTGCCTTTCAGCTGCATCACACTTTTCTGTGGTCATCATCCGGCAATCACAACCGCTGTGCTGATGTCAGGTATGGCTTCAGACCATGTGAACAGCAAGTCCATTCAGCATACAGAAGAGAGCTGGTCAAGTCAACCAGATTCAGCAGTCGTCATGCAAGCAATTGAGGAGCAAGGGCTCAGGCAAAGTTATGGCTCAGACCCCTCAAGATCACACAGAATCAATGGTGGTTCAGTTTCAAGCATAGAACATGACACTGCAGCACTTGGGTCAGTGCCAAGAAGGTTGTCTACAATTGTGTCTGGTGTATCAGCCTCTGGTACTCCAAGCGCTGCTGAAATGCATAGCTTGCAGTCTCAGGTGCAGCATTTACCTTAGCTGCTCCCCGCGCTGTCTTCACTGCTGCATGATTGGTTTTTCATTTCTTATGCCGCCTGAATTGCCATGTGCTGTTGAACTTGAGAGACCTCCGGAGATGGATCCATGTGACATGGCTGGAGCAACACGCTGGTCAGAAACAGCAAGGCGTGTTGACTTTACACATGCATGTGGCACATGTTTAAAATACAATGCTGATGAATGACTCCGACCTGAGAAGATCAAGCGGGCATACATTGATTATGTATTATGTAATCTGCACCTGAGTGTGTAGGTGCTGTGGAAACTCATAATCCTTGTAGAACAATATTGTTTGTATACTCTAGAGTGTACTCTAGATATGCTATACCCTAGTAGTGTTCAACTGTTACCATTCAACTACTCTATAGTGCACCCTACTCTAGCACTTTACTCTGTGCCTGCATAACGGCTGCGCTATCCGCAGTCCCTGCACCACGTGGCCGCCGCACCTGCACATGGCCCCCGCACCTCGGCAGCCGCACCTGCATATGGCCTCCCGCACCTGCTCATGGCCACGCACCGCTCCATCTTTCCCGCGCACCGTGCATGTACCCGCGCACCGCTGCCGCGTACAACGTATCCACCCGAACCCACCAGGCGCATACAACGCACCCAAAAAAACAGGCGTACCACCCCAATAATTATTCAACTTCCACCGACTTCTAAATGATTTAGACTAAATCTATCACGTTCATCTCAATTAGCCATTCAAGAGCACAGCCCATCATAAATGCAATTGCTTGTCCCTGAATAGAGTTGGTATAAGTCACCACATGAATATTATCAGGATGTATGCCATACACAAATGGACACAGCTGCTAAATGCAAGCTCGTGACTCAGTCCACAGCAGATTGTCTGTGCCGCATCAGCTGATCGAGAGTTTCTGCTAGTTGACAGGTAAACCCATCTGCACACGGAGAAGCAAATCATGGTATGCCTACAATGCCTGCATCAGGCAGTGAACGACTGGCTGATGAGCAGCACCAGCTGCACAAGCTTTTTCGAATCCAAGATGACAGGTCCATGATGGTTACAATTGCTTGCAAGCAATTTCTGTCTCAGCGAGGGAAAAACAAAAAATTTGTGGCAACACCAGATGGTGCGAAACATCTCAGGCCTGGTAGCAGGCAAGATGGCCAAGTGCCCAGAGCACTGCCTGTCAAGGAAGCCATAACCTGTATGCACACAGAAGGTGCACACAGAATGTGCATACCTGCCAGGCCTGCTTTCATTGTACAACAAACAGATGCAGGCCTGGTTCAACATAGCACCACAGCATTCACCTCAAAAGGCCTGATGCTGGTCAGCCAAATGCCTTGACAGTCTAAAGGAGTTGCAAACAGATGCACCAAGTCTGCTTTGTATGACACAGCACCCCACTGAATGGCATAGCCCACCTCTGCACGACTGAATTTGACTTGTGCAGCTGCACTACCTTGCCAGTGCCTGCTTGCATATCGAAGGTGACAGGTTAAGAAACACCCATGTCTTCTGAGTTGATATGCAAGCACATCTTCAGATATTAACTCAGAAGACATGGGTGTTTCTTAACCTGTCACCTTCGATATGCAAGCAGGCACTGGCAACTCTGCATCTACAACCAGACACTGTTCAGAATAAAGCTCGTGCAGGCAGAGGAATGTACCCGGAGTTGGCAGATGACATTAATTGACAGCATTGTCAAGAGTGCATCTGGTTGTCAATGTCATCTGCCAACTCCGGGTACATTGACAGCATTGTCAAGAGTGCAACTCTGGGTACATTGTCAAGAGAGCAACTCCGGGTACATTGACAGCATTGTCTGGTTGTGAATGTCATCTGCCAACTCCGGGTACATTCCTCTGCCTGCACGAGCTTTATTCTGAAGAGCAACCACTGCATCAACTACTCGGAATGTCTGCTTGTAGGAGACAACAATGTAGATCAAAGTTCTTCAGAATAAAGTCCTCTCTAGAGTTGTCACTGGCAACAAGAATGCTGTTGAGCAAGGCATGCTGCAAAAGCAACACTATTCAGCATATGTGAGTTGTCACCGGCAACAAGAATGCTGTTGAGCAAGGCATGCTGCAAATCCAGCTTTATTCAGCATATGTGAGTTGACAGCTCACATATGCTGAGTAATACTGCTTTTGCAGCATGCCTTGCTCAACAGCACTCTTGTTGCCAGTAACAAGGTCCACAATTGACGTTGTGTATGCCTTAGGCAGCATTCCCACCACAAATGTCAACATAAAGGACAACAACAAATATGCTTGCAATATTTGCGTTTCCCTCCAACAAATCTGGAGCAAGCTATAGTACTCTGTCTACAGGAAGCACCTCCATGGGGCATGACGCCTGCAGCATTGTATGCAGAGCTCACAAGAAGGAAGATGTTTTGGGTACATTCATCTTCTTGCGAGCTCTGCATACAATGCTGCGGGCGTCACGCCCCGTGGAGATGCTTCCTGTAGACAGACACAATGCTTAAAACCTGGTTAACCTTTTGTCCTCCCTCCGTGACAGATGCATCACACCGGCAACAAGCCAAAGATACAAGCAGCATTCAGCAAATACGACAGATTCCTGCTTTAAGCGTAAAAGCACAAATCTTGCAAACGATGGCGTGGGTTCCTACATCATCATTATACCTCTTGCAGAAGTGACCTCAGAAGCGGAATAAGAAAATGGTGAGCTCGCGATTGGCCAACCAGCCCAAGATGACCACGCCTAGCCAGAACAGGGCGTCAAGAAGGAATGGAAACTTGAAAGGGTTTGAAATTGAAAAGGAGGCGAACCAATTCTTGCGCGTAGGGGGAGCCTGGCACACCAACACGCAAAGAAGTTGGCAAGCTGACTGATGAGTGAGAGCGCTTACATATACAACCGTGTACCTCATCACCTCTGCCCGCCTGTTCACGCTTCCGAGCCTTGCAAACTGCATGACCTCCGTGGCGAGGCCTGGAGACGTGCAAGCGTTTGCCAGCAGGGGGTTGACAACAGTGTCTGTGACCGCAGTGTCACCGGCGTGTACATTGAGAGTTGAATCTGTACAAATTTCTCGAGGCAGACGTGGGCTTTGGACAGCGTTATTAACAAAGATCTGGTTGCATGTGCCATAAAGCGCTGCGCTCTTATAGGGCAACTTTTCTTGGAGTAAGGGAGTGTGCGCTGATAAGCACCTCTGTGTGTGTGTGTGTGTGTGTGCGTGCGTGCGTTCGTGCGTGCGTGCGTGAACTTTGTTTTTGACACTTTTGACTTGATCTTGTCGCGTCGTAAGCCAACTCCACCATCTTTGTGCGACGGTGCCATAACAAGCACTGATTTCAACGTCCAAATGGCGAGCATACGGGTAAGTCTCATGTCAAGTGCTCGGTTGTGCAGGCATATCCTGTACAGCATGTTTATAATATGTTGACGTCGAGCTCGTCTTGTCAAGCACCACAATGAGTGGTCAATGATATGCACTAAATCGGAATATGCATGTTTCAGCAGGGTCTTGGTTACAGTACGTCACATGGGATGTTTGCTCGCCCCGCTCCCCTGCTGGACTGCAGCACTTGTCGGCATCCTCCTTCAGGTTATCACCAGCGCAGTAGACTTCGTGCCCGTGCTGCCATGGAGGAGCAGAGCTTGCGTCCTCTGCAACAGCAACTCACAGCACTGTTCAGCGCAGCTGCTCTGCTTGCTTCAGACCTATCAACGGCAGGTATGCAAGTGGCATTTGGCATGTGCAGCACATGTCTGTACTGAGCTACACTTCCATTGCAGGTCCCAGCTTTGCCCAAGACAACGACCTTATATCAGTGAGTTAGCCCAGCGCTTGCGAATGCGACACACCTACGCTAGTGCTGCAACAGTGTGTGTCCTGTACAGGATATAACACAGAGCATCACAACAAAGCTGCCAGCAGGCCTGCTGTTCAAGCCACTGGAGTCAGACAGCAATGTTCACAGTGAGTATACTAACTTTCACCAGCTGAAGGCAAATGACATTGATGGCAAAGAAGTCAAGTTTGCTGATTTTGACGGCAAGGTGAGCCTCCTGCAGGCTGCAGAAGCAGACAAGCTTTGACTGGATGACCTGTTCTATATATGATGACAAGTGACAAACATCATGCCAAGATCAAACATTGCCCCAAGCAGGGAAAAATCTTCACCTCTGCAATGCAATGCTGCCATGCAATGCTATGCAATGCAAATGATGCACCATATTCACATTCACATTCACATCACCTGCCTCCTGCAGGTGGTGCTGGTTGTGAACGTTGCTTCCAAGTGAGGGCGGACAGAAGCTAATTACAAGGTCAGCTGGAAGCACCATGGCATCAGTACTGTCGCCTCAGTGCGTTGCCAGCAAATACATGGTGCACACAAATTGCGAGCATTCAATGCATGACTATATCACTGCACATGCATGACGCAGCAAATGGTTGCTCTAACAGAAGTAGTTTGATACACCTGTTGGGCAGTGCAGTGCAAGACAGCCTTGCCTTCAGACTCCTGGTTAGTTTCTGTGCAGCATACCCTACCTTGACCTGGTCTCACTGCAGTGAGTTGGGCTGTCTTATATCAGCACGCACTGCCTGTGACGCTTTCCTTCAGTTTAGTTACCTGCTTGGTATGTCTCAAACTGCAGGACTTTGCAACGCTGCAGCAGACCTTCGCTGGGAAGGATGTTGTCATTATTGCATTTCCCTGGTGAGGGCATCTCCTGTGATTGCAGCGTACATGTGCTTACTTGCATCTGTGCGTAAGCAGCTCGAGTCACATGTGAATATGCTGCTTCATGCTCAGAGGAGCATCTGACCGAATCCCGGAAATTCAGGAGTACCTTGTTCAGAGAAAGGGCACTTATGGTACATGCACAATGTCACATGCACAGCAGCCCTGGGCGTCAACTGTGCAATGCACGCTTGTGGAATGGTGTGTAGCGAGTGACTTTTTACAGTTGCACTTGAAATTACGCTTACCTCTGCGCTTGCACTTAGACATACACTTGCATGCAGTAATCAGTTTCTGAACCAGGAGCCTGGCAGCAATGATGTCATCAAGCAGTTTGCCCAGGACAAGGGTTTCAAGGGCTTTCTGATGGACAAGATTGATGTCAACGGCTCTGAGGCATCGCCTGTCTACACATTCCTGAAGGTGGGGCTGCACAAGGCTTTGCTTGCAGCTGTCTAAATCGACACTCTTGATGCAGCAGCTGCCTTATTGTGCGCTGCTTGCTTTGCACATTCTGCCATCATGACCTGTGTCTGCTGTTGTCATGCCATCAAGGCTATGCTTGCCTGAGTGCGTCTGCAGGCTTTCAAGCATGAGCACATTGTATAGAAGCCTGCTACTTGCACCATCATTGTTACCAACAGCTTGTGCGCTCAGCAAGTGTGACTTGTTTGCATGACCAATGGGGCAGACAGCTGAAAGGGTTTGCATTATACATGTGTGCAGGAGGCCAGTGGGGATACCAGTCCCATCCCATGGAACTTTGCCAAGTTCCTTGTCAAGAAGGATGGAACAGTGTTTGGCAGGTGATCAGTCATCTCTGATGTATCAGCATATGAAGTCCCACCATGTGCTGCATGTCTGTTCAAGCGTTTGCAGTCTTGGGACTCCTGCTGATACAAAGGCTGCATGATGGATCATTTAGGTGTAATAACTTTCTCCGGCAATGACACGTGTACTGATGCCATGTACTGGCAATGACAAGTGCCGTGTACTGGCAATGACAAGTGCACTGATGCCGTGTACTGGCAATGACAAGTGCACTGATGCCATGAACTCTGACTAATGATGTTCAGTCTTGTGTGGAGAATTGTGTTAGTTCAGCTTGTCCTGTGTTGTGCAGGTATGGACCCAAGTCATCAGCGACTGAGTACTCTCCGTTAATTGAGAAACTGCTGACTGACAGCAAGTGAGACTTTGAGAAGAGCCCCACTCGCAGCACATTTTTCATACTGGGTGTGTGTTGATGCGGTATATGATGGCTCTGCAGTGCAAACAGCAAAATGGCTGACATGCAAGCTTGAACAACAGCGTCCTCATGCTCCTTGTATTGTGGAATAGAACTGTGATACCCCCAGATACTGATGGAATGACAGGCGCGCCAGCCTGATCTAGGTGCAACATTCAAAACTGATTGGCATGGCATCACATTGCTGGGTGCCTCCATGCAAGATGGTGACTCTGTTCCAGACTGTCGTTGCAGACAAATTCTAACTGCAACTATTATACTTGTGCACAACCTGTGGTCTAAATAACATGACATATATAGTCAGCAGCAGACAGCCTTGCTAATACTTTCTGTCACATCAAATCTTGGTGACTACGTGTGATCTCATCCAGCGCTTGTTACACATGTGTACACTGTAAAAGGCTGAACTTAGGAGGATGTTACGTTGTGTGCGCTGTATGTGCATAACTGCTGCAGCGGCTTTTCCCTGTTTGACTTCGCATGCAATAGATGAACAGGCAGTCTGAGCCCATGTACAAATGTTGGGGCAAACAAAGTCTAAATTGCAACAAACTATGAACAGCCCCATGATGTAAGCATGCTGCAGCCATGCTGCTTGTTGTTCCATGATGCCAGGTCAGAACTCATTAGCAAAGGCAAGTCATCACCAGCAATGTTTACATGACCGGCCAATCTAGGGCTATGGCCTATGGTCATAGCTCCGGGCTGCTGCCTTGGGAGGCTCCCGTTATGATCGCTGAAAAGCGTAAACTTTTCTTCTTCTTTCTGACCGGCCAATGAAGGCATAATGTTGTGCAGCCATTGAGCACTGAGCCTGGCTCAGTGAGCAACATACAGACAATGGGTGTTGATGTCAAGATGCGCAAGGCTGTGATAATACAATCAAATTTTCTGAACAACGCAAGTTGGAACGGCTAATGTACAACGTATGCATTTGCATATAAAACATGCACGCTTTGCTTCTAGGCTTGTCATTGATCAACTCTTTACAGCAGTAACGCGTACCATAATGACAACATGCAGGCTTTTGGTAACCTTGAGTTGTGTGTCATCTGGAGAAGGCCAAGACAGCTTCAAGTCAAGCATGTGTTACTCTCTAAAGCAAGGCAAGCACAAGTTGTTTCCAGGGCTCACATCCTGTTGTCATGCAAGTACTGCTGGGACCTGTAGATGCTACAATGTTGGTGAAATACTGTCAACCAAAGGTGGTGAGCATGCCCTGTACAGCTGAACGGCAAACAGGGCAGTTCTTCTCACGCTGCAAGTGCCTTTCCAAGCATGCCTTGCAGAACCTGTTGTGCATGCATGGCAGCAGCTGAGCATCATGTGTTGCATACAGGCATATGCAGCATCTGCTCTCTTGAGCGGTGCTGTGAAGCTCTGTGGCAAATCTGCCAAGTTTGTCCATCAGTGCAGCAAAGTCAGCTTGCATGTTGCCTGCAGTGACTTGCACTTCAGCCAGCTGTGCGCTCAGTTGCTCTATCCTTGAAGTCTGTGCAAATGTAGTACTGTGTTGCGATTGAGGGGCAGGCTCACGGGACTGGAAAAGTGACTGTTCGGCGTTGACTTCAGGTTCTGCAAAGTGGTCCCAAACTCTTGGTTGTGCTGGTGCAGTCTCTTGCCTGGGCACGCTCAAAGGAGGCGGTGGCATGAGCTGATGCACATTTAGACTGCTCATAGGCTGTGAGTCTGAGCCATTTGATGCCTCTGAGGCCTCTTCACTTGCTGCTTGTGGTGACTCATCTGACCCTCCCCCACTGCTTTCTGCTGGTTCTGAGACAACTGGCCATGATTCTGGAGAGGGTCTATTGTGTCGTTCCTCTAATCCCTCTAAGGGACTGTGTGACAAAGACATCTGGCCTTGACGGCAGGTAGGACAGAAGGGACGCGAAACTGCCAGACTTAAGTCAGCAGAACTGCGGACCACTGGATACAGGCCACATGATGAGCAGAAGATTCTGGCACAGAAGGAGCACCCAGGACAGATCGGCTCATGCCATACGGTGTCACAGTAGACTATGTGCTCTGCTTGTATGTCGTGCTGAGCCAGAATGTGATGGTCCTCTAATACAGTGTCACCATCGTATAAGTACAGCTCACAAGGAGGCATTTGCGTTTGCTCCCAGATTCTCCGTTTCAGGAAGGCGATAGAGTTCGCCGCCTCGATGTCAACCGCTGTCAAATATGTGTTGTTTGACCCCAATGGTCCGCTGTTTACGTGGACACGCATATTTCTGTCAAGCAGCGAGTACGTTGGTGTGGTCGTGCAGAGCCGCTTGCCAGCACTGCAAGCAAAGCAGCACTTGCAAAGGACGAGACCTTTGCAACATCAGCCAGAAGATGAAACTCCCTCCTAGCAGGGTAAGATCCGCGTGCTTGTGGCAGCAGTATGCAGCTGCAAACGTGCTCTTGGCTCAATCAGTCACCGTTGACATATTCTTCTTAGCGGACCTGTCCCCGAACCGCAGCTTTGCTTCTTTCCGGCGCCGGCTGGCTGGCTGCGTGCGCGTGCAGCGGAATTTGAAATTTCCGATTCTAAAATCAACCGAAGGCTGTTGACTCATCCGATCCTCTTCTTGCCGTGCGGCCGGGTAGGTCTGCATGGCTCTTTGCAGAGGTCTGCTCAGTTCGTGAGCATGTCGTCCATTCGTTACGAGCACGTCCGTGATGAATTGGTAGCTAAGTGGTTTCATCGACGTTGGTAAAGATCACAAGCTTAGACGCACACGTGTGACATACACAACAACGACAACAACAACAACAATGGCAAAGCTTGCGCAGCAACCAGCACCGCTGGCGGACGAGGAACAGTCGTTTCCGCGTGGCGGTGCCAGCACTATTACCCCACTGAAACGCAGGCAGATCAGAGCCGAGGCTCAAGCAGACGCAGAGAGAGACTTTTTTGCAGGCGCAAGTGCAGGAGCTCCTGCGGGCCACAAGCGTCGCAAGAAGGGTTCACACGATGCGGGAGTGCATGTAAGTCGTATTGTTCTCAGGTGCCAGCTTCCGGCTTCGAAAGCATGTGCACGTCTTGCTTTGAAGTTGAAGGTCAGCGCGTCTTTGCCGGAGCCCTAAGCATTGCGGAAACCTTGCAGAGTGCCGAGCACGCTTTCCTTGCTGGTGGTAAGGTGCCAGCCTTTGTCGAGCTTCTCAAATTCAAGGTAGGAGGCATATCACATAGCTGGTTTCAGAGCACAACGGCAAGGCAGTTGTTGTGAGGCTGTACATCCAGGTTGATCTTTGTATGTGCAGAGCTGCAGCGTTGGAGCCAAAATCTGGGGTGTGATCGCAGATGTGATGCATCATGGCCTTATCATCAGCTTGCCTGATGGTTTGAAGGGCTATGTCAGCGCTGATGAGGTGTGAATTCACATTGTCATACTGGGAACCCTCATTATGAATGTCTGCACTGTGTGTACTGACACTAGCACTTGCCTTGCTGCCTTCCATTGACTGGGTGCTTCAAAGTCATTGGCGGCATAACAGTGTGCGTTTAACACTCTTAATGGGAGCAGCCATATAATTTTATCAAACCCTTTTGTGTTGCAGGCCTCAGATGTGCTCAATGGTCTGAAAGACAAAACACAGCGCCCACCAGCATTGACAGAGCTATTCCAAGCTGGTCAGCTAGTCAGAGGCACAATTCTCAGCCTTGAGAATCAGCCCAGAGCAGGCGCATCCAACAGCAAATCTGGCAAGAAAACCATCAACATCTCTCTGACAGTCAGCAAGCTCAACTCAGCTTTGACCATAGACAGCATACAGAGCGGCACACCGACAACAGCATGCGTAACAAGCGTGGAAGACCACGGTTACACCGTCAGCTTTGGTAAGGGTATGAAGGGGTTCCTGTCCAAGCGCACCCAGCCAGATGGGGGTCAAGGGGAGGGTGCAAAGGGGCTGAAGCCAGGCATGCTGGTGGAGTGTGTTGCCCCCAGTAGCAAAGGGAAACCAGGCAGAGCAATCAAGGTCTCAGCAGCCCCTAATGTAATTGCTGAGGCTGTGACTGCTGACTACGAAGGCCTCAGTATTGGTGAGTCAACAATCAGGAGCTAGCATCCAATCTGTATAATGACTAACACCACACTTCAGTCAATCTTGAAGCAGGCATGCCTACTTTCTTGCACGCACAAGCTGGACACCAACACAAGTGATTGACAGCTGTCACCGTCCTCTGTCTGTGTGTAGTGCTACACCGCCATTAATGCTAATGTCCATGTACATTTGTCTGATGCCTTGCCTGCCACCAGGAACAGGCCTTCTCAGTATGGCTGTATGAAGTGTTGTAGAAATCTTATGTGCTTGATGTCATGACCAGTGTCTATGTGCAGGTGCATTGATGCCTGGAGCTTTGGTAGAGGCTCACATCCAGCATGTGGTCTCAGACGGCCTTGTGCTGTCCTTTCTCACCTTCTTCACCGGCACTGTTGACCAATTTCACCTTGCCCAGGTACACAAAAACCGTTGATTGAAGCAGTTGCCATATGGTCTTGATTATTGTGTCTTGGGGTGCATGAAATTTCAGGGCTCAAAGCTTATGTTGTTGTTGAAGAGATTGCTGACAGCCTCATCGTATCTCTGTTGAGCATTGTATCTCTGTCAAGCATCTGCCTGTTTGCACTCATTGTGCACAGTGCTCATGCATCGACCACTTTGCTTGAAGATATCGTAGGGGCATGATCACGTCTATCTTTGCGCCAAGAGTGGTCGAGTCATGTAGCATAGCTGGCACCACTAAGTCATAGCACACCTGTCATGCCACGCAAAAGGCATGTGATTCTCTTTGCTGAATGACAATCATCACATTGGTTTCCTTAGGGGCTGCTTTGCATGTAGGTAGCAAATCTTGTCTGTATGAATTTACTGAACTGACCTTCTTGTCTGCTGGGTCCCAGTTATCCCTCAGGACACCAGAACACATATTGATCGATGTTGATTGATTGGTTCCCTTTGCATTTCAGGTTTGTCCAGGAGGTGATTGGAAGAAGCAGTACAGCAAAGATGAGAAGGTGAGGGCGCGCATTCTGTATGTGGACCCCACCTCCAAGCAGATCAAGCTCTCACTGCAGCCTGAGCTGGTCGACTTGACTGTGCGCAAGCTTCCTGCAGTCGGCCAAGTCTTTGAGGTACAGTCTCAAGCCCATGAACTGGTATTCAAGCCTGCAATGTCGGTTTTTCAGTCTGTTCAAGTATACAAGCATGTGTTGGCAGGTGGCTAGGGTGTGTTACAACTCTTTGGCATTGTGATAAGCTGTCGCCGCCTTGCAAAGTTCCATGATTTGCTTCAACCTGCTGCAAAGTTGCATGCTATCCAGGAAGACTTGCACACAGTCCAAAGACTGACCCACTGAATCAGCTTAGCTGTCAGACATGATTGCTGCATAGAAATGTAGCCGCAACAAGTCAGCCCTATACATTAAACATGCAGGATCTGGTGGTAAAACGGATAGATGAGGGCCTAGGGCTGATCCTGGAAGTGCCCTCAGAGCCAGCTGTCACACCTGGCTTTGTACACATCTCCAATGTTGGTGATACTAAAGTTGACAAGCTACAGCAGGTGGGTCTCGGAATATATGCTTTGCTGTCAACAGCCTTGGCTTCTTCCAAGCATACAACACACATGTGCATTTTGTCAAATGCATGCCATCAGATGGCTGTCACTGCACATGTTAGCATGACATGCACCATTTCTCCTGGCTAGTCTTAAACAATGTTCGAATGCACCTTTGGGTGCAGGCATACAGGGTGGGTCAGAAGGTGAAGGGGCGGGTGATAGGGGCCCGCCACCTGGACGGTCTATCCGTGCTCAGTCTGAAGCCCACGGTGGTAGAGCAGCAGGTTGCATCCATCAATGAAGTGAAGGCTGGCAGCCTAATGACCGGAACCATCAGTAGCATTGCTGATTACGGCATGCTTGTCTCCCTTGCCCCAGGAATCAGGTAATCAAACTTAGCCATGTTTTTCAGAGCTGAAACATCACCCCAGTGTAGAAACGCGTTTTTACTGTCCCCAGGCATTTCTGAGTTTAGATTTCCAGTATAGGGATGACGTATCTGAATTAAAATATGCGTTTTGGGATTGAAAAGAGCCAATGTTGCCCTGCTTGCCAGCAACACAACAGGCAATGTAGGTCGACACAATTGGCCCTGGGCAGCCCAGAGTAGTCCTTGGCTTCTCATTGAAACAATGCTGAAAGATGCAGTCTGTTTTCTATTTTTTGTTCTCTTGATACAGCTGGCACCCAGCTGAGTATGGTCACGCTTGTCTCTCTCAGTGCTTTGACAGAGTCAGGTGGAGCACCTAAGCTGCTACAATTGCTGCAGCTTGAGAAGCTGCCTGCACTGCATACCAGCTGTAAAGTGCATCAGCATGTGAGGGGTTGCTGATCTGATGATAGAGCAATGAGCAGCAGCCTTGCTGGAGCAGGCTGCCTTGTGTGTGACATTGCCATATCAAGTATACCCTTGTGCTTGATGACTGAGGTATTTTGTCAATAAGAGTAGACAGATTGATGCCCAAGTCTCATGCTAGGCAACAGTGCCTGATAGGGTTCAAGTTGCCCTGTCACAGATGCACGTCATCGTTTACATGCATATCAACTTATCTTATCATGGCTGCATGCTCAATGGCAAGCAGGTTCGACTTTTGCAGACTTTGTGCCAAGCAGCTGCCTGCTTGAAGGCTTGAACAGTGATCAATCAACATGCTTGTAATGAGATCCAACAAAAGTGTTACTGTGTTGTGCATCAGGGCAATGGTTCCGACCCTGCACACTGCAAACACAGTAGGCAAGCGCAGCAGCAGCAAGTACAAGGTGGGACAGGAGGTGACTGGACGTATACTGGAGGTGGATGCAGCCAAGAAGCGAGTCAGCATGACACTCAAGAAGCTGCTGTGCAGCGACAAGCTGCCTGTCATCACCACCTTCCAGGTCAACTTCTGTGACTGTCATGCGTTAGTCAACATAGTGAGCTTTTGGTCATCAGTCAGGCCATCATGTGGCTAGCCTGTGTGTGCAATTTTGGTCCTCAGTGTTGCACTGTCAAGAGGGATTGTCCATTTCAGAGATGAGCAACAAAACAAGGAGAAACGGAGCGTTCCAGAAAAGAGCAAAGGGACAAAGTACTGTTCTAAATCCTGTTTCAGGTGCTGCTGTCGGCCTTGCACTGATCTCTTCCTCAGCTGTTACATTTCTGGACAGCGCGTGGGTGTAAACAAAACAGCAATTTGCACCGCATGATCAGCATGTCATATTGGTACAGCTTCACATTCATGCCAACAGCATTGCAAGTACATCCCAACTGCATCCTAAGTGCATTCCAGGTGCATCACAAGTGCATCCCAAATGCTGACTGTCTGCTCTGATGGCTACAGGATGCTGAACCAGGTGTACGGAGTCATGGCTACATCACCGGTATCAAGCCCTATGGCATATTTGTGTCCTTCTTTGGTGGCATGAAAGGGCTGGCCCACACCGCAGAACTGCCCTTAGCCCCTAACCAAGCCCCCAAAGACGCGTACCAAGTTGGACAAGTCGTGAAGTGCCGAGTCTTGAGTACTGACTTCTCTCACCAGCGACTCAAGCTGAGTCTGATGGGGAAGAAGAGTGGTGCGGAGGGGGCAGCCGGTGGGGCTGAGGAGGGGGCTGGGGTTGGGGACCCCCTCAAGGGTTTGCAACCAGGGGACATAGTAGAAGGGAGCGTCAGGGAAATTGAGGGAACCGAGGTGTGCCTCGAGACCAAATTGCACCTATTTATTTGCATGTCAGGCGCAAAAGCTTGCCCTTCATCATGAAAAGCAACATCTTTCCAAAAGACACAAAATGCCTTCCATTCTTTCATGTTAAGCATGCCAACTGGGAATGTTTTGCTGTGCATAGGAGGAGGGTGAGTCTGCACCTTCCCAATATATTGTTGACATCAAAGGGGAAGCATATGGGCAGCTCGGGGCAGAGCACTTGGCAGACCACCCCAGTGCTGTAACAGCCCTACAGGGGCCTCTCCAGGTGGGGTCCCCCCTGGGGCCTCTACTAGTCCTGGAAAGAGTTGAGGTAGGCTTTGGACCCTGATTCAGACCCTTCAACGCAGTCTAGGGTTTGGCCAAATTTGGCACAGACACTTCTGGCTTTCAACTCTAACTCCAAAATGACCAGAAGCCCTGCATCCAACTCAAACATCACGTGCACTTGTGCATTATGTGTGCCCAACCAAGCGGCTTTCTTCCCTTCTGTCAGAATGATATAGACAGGACTAGCATCCTAGACCTGATGCGAAAACGATGAGAACATTATGGGAAACAAAGCTTTGGCTTGACCGAAAAACATAATAGTTTGCAGCCAAGACGACAATCTTTGCTCTCCCTAACAGCAGTCGCAGCGCTTGTGATTGCAATGTCATACATGATGTGCTGGTCCAAGGGCAGGGTCTCAGAATGTCAATAGGCTCTCAATTTCTCACCCCTTCATCGTTTGGCTGCATGGGTTCATGGTGTCAATAGGCTCTCAACTTTGACCCTTCATGGTTTGGCTGCAGGGCTCCGGCTTTGTGAAGCTCTCCAGGAAGTCATCACTCATCACAGCAGCAGCATCCCTTCCGAAGGCCATCTCAGACGTGAAGGAAGCCTTGCTTGTGCCTGGGTACATCACAAACGTCACTAACGATGCTTGTTACGTGCGCTTCCTGGGGCAGTTGACTGGCAGAGCAGGCCTCGCACAGCTGGCAGACTTGTTTGTTTCTGACCCCAGCCGTCACTTCCATGTTGGGCAGTCTGTCAGAGCACAAGTTGTACAGGTGAGAGCATGTGAATGTCATCCTAAGGCGGATCAAGCTTGTGCAGCAACCAATGATTCTGTCACTACACATTGTTTCTATAGTCGTCAGAGCTCATAACGGTGAGAGAGTCTGATCATCATCCTGCATTGAGCTTGTGCAAGGATTGACTGTTCTATGAGCCTGAGTGCTCATATTGGAGTTGATCAGTCTCAAAGACCACCTTACATGGTGCTTCTCTGCTTGATCACGTGTGGCAAGCTTTGCTTTGCCGGTGCGATTCACAACAGCATCTCTTCTGTGCTGCGTCGGACCAGCATCCCACACAGAAGCATGCGCCCTGCAAGCTTTTGAGACAGTAATGAGCTTGCTTGCTTGTGGCCACAAGTCACACATCTTGCCTGTTGTTGGAGTGCCCTTCCTGTGTGTACAGCCCTGCAAGCTGTAGCAACCACAGCAAATGGAAGGGCAGCAGAAGAAAGGGCAGAGTATCATTACCCATTGTTTTGCCGCCCTTTCTGCCCATTGTTCTGCTGCCCTCCCATTTGCTGTGGTAGCTATAGTCCGCAGGGCTTTTGTGTGCAGGTTCAGTCCACAACAATTGTTAGCAATACAGACTGATGGTGCTTGCTTGGTGTATGCAGGTTGACAGTGGGAAGGAGAGGTTCACAGTCACCCTGAAACAGAGTCTGGTTGGAGCCTCTGATGCCGCCTATCTGCAATCTCTCCTGAAGGACCTGGAGTATGCAGAAAAGCTCAGGTAGGCTCTCAAGCGCTATTCAACCATTTGTATGTTCATTGATTGACTAGATCATCCGTTTGATCATTCAACACATGTCATGCACATACAGGTATGAGGTCCTGTGTTGGCAGGCTCTGGTGCATTACTGATACTTTCAGATCTTTTGTTGCAGCTGAACAGCCATGGCTGTACATTGCATTTGCGTGTTTGCATTTTTACCACCGAAGTGGGACATTGGGCCGTTTTTGCGATGGAAAAGGCGCAATCAGCAACTGCAACATGCTTGCAGCATACACGTTCCTTCCCCTGTTTTCTGCACAAGTGTCATTGTGGCAGGTTCCAAAGCGTGTTTTTGGTGAAACTTCCTTTTTGAGGCCTTGAGAACAAGACATGGCTGCACAACCTCTTCTTCACTATACTCTACACTCTAATTGGTCATGGTTGGCTGCCGCTGCAGGGTGACAGCTGATCCAGATGTGGCAAACCAGGTCCAGTGGGACAGGCACTTTGCTATTGGAAGCCTGGCTGAAGCCTCCGTGCATGAGCTCAAGGACTACGGAGTGGTCTTTGACTTTGCTGCCCATGCTGATGTGCTAGGGCTGGCAGCATCGCATCAGGCAAGTGCTTGCCTTGGCATTCCTCAATGCTGCAGCCGCTCTGCAGGCAAACAACCCCCAGCATATCATCAGGCTCAAAGTGTTCTAGTCCAGGCTTGCCATTGGTCTTGCAGCCAGCATACATCATGCCAGTATCTTTGGCAGACGCTTTTGCATCATCTCTCGGTTGTGCTGCTACCCTCCATTGCGGTTGATCGTCAGATTTGGTGATAACTTGCCAGACACGCGTTTTCAAAAGTACCTGAAAGCAATGCCAGGTGCCTGACAAGATGACAAGATGACAGTCATTACATGCATGAATGATAGTAAACATGCTCACAATAACAGCTGTACAGTCCTGCCGCAAATCACAGAGCAGATCAATCACCTAGGGTCCGCAAGACAGTGCACAGGAAGATTTTTGTTCATGCAGGTTTTGGGGCCGCCAGCAGTCCCAGGGACTGCCCTTCAGGCCAGGATTCTGGATGTCAGCAAGGATACCGGCATTGTGGATGTCAGTGTGAAGCCTTCCTTGGTTGATGTGGCCGTGCATGCCACACCCAGCAGCAAGGTGCAGAATACTGAAGAAGAAGACGGGGACAAGGCAGCGAAGAAGATGAAGAAGGGTAGCAAGAAGAGGAAGGCAGAGGAAGCTTTGGATGCTGCTCATGCTGCAGACATGATGCCCAAGGTAGCAGTTGCATCTCGGTTAGAGGCTAACTGAAACTTGCGTCTGTAGCAGTGCGGCTGTCCAACTGAGGGTTGCAAACTGTCCCCAGTAATCAGCAGTTCAATTGCTTCATAAATGCAAGGTTTCAAGCATTTACCAGACTACTTTCTTCAGGGTTGCAAATTCCTGTGCAGTGATCTGTCCAAATGCTGTAGGATTTTGAAAGCCATCAGCTGTCTAAGTTCCTGAAGGGTTTCGAGGTCCCAAACAATTAGCTGTTCAATTTTTAAGAGCAAACAAGTCACAGGCATTTAGCTGTCTGAGCGTGTGTGCAGGTCAGCAGGGAGCTTGTGACTGCAGTAGTGGAGCTGGTGAAGGATGACTACCTGGTGCTGTCGCTTCCAAAGCACAACCAGGCCGTCGGCTTTGCTGCTGTGACTGATTTCAACCTGCAAAGCCAGGAGGGGCGCTCACCCTTCAAGCTGGGGCAGCAGGTCCAAGCCAGGATTGCTGCTCTGCCAAGTGCTGAGACAGGTACAGGCATGCAGACACACACACATGCATGCAGGCACGCATGCACAGTAGTCTGTGCAAAGCATAGGTGACAATGCTGACTTCTCCATCTTCCATCTGCATGATCGACTTTAATTCTGCCACCCTCCCCTTTCATTCCCCCTCCTGCATTCCCCCTCCTGCATTGCTCCTCCTGCGTTCCCCCACGTGCATGCACAGCAAGGCGTCATTACGGCAAATGCATCAGAGATTCTGAGGGTAACATCATTTCAAATTCAGAGGCTTACTTCATGATGGGATAAAACTCCCTTGACAATTGTAGACAAGTTGTTTGGTCTGACAAGCAAAGCTAAAAAGGGTGATTTTGATGAGTGGTTTTGATGGGTGCATACCTGTGGTGTAGGTGGACGGCTGGTGATGCATCTGCCACTGTTGACAGATGCCCAAGCAGCCAAGAAGGGCTCAGGAAAGGGGCCAGCTGCCAATCCAGGTCAATTGCTGAAAGGCACAATCATGGCAATGCATTCTGCCCACATGGACATCACGCTGCAGTCTGGACAGAAGGGCAGAGTCTGTCTGTGCGAAGTGCAAGATGCCGAGCTGGCACTGACCCTGGGTAGCAAGCCTTTTGAGGGCTTTTCTGAGGGGCAAAACGTGGAGGCAGTTTGCTTGGGGCAGATGGAAGGGTTTGAGGGGCGCAAAATGGGGCTTCTGGATCTGAGTTTGAGGCCTGCTGTGCTGACGGCAGCTGCCAATAATTCAAACGTTACAACTCTCAGGTTGAGGGTGAGCAAGCTGAAATTGGGGCAGACTGTGTATGGGTGCGTCCTGTACTTGCCCTGCCCTGCCCTGCCCTGCCCTACTGAGGTGTGTTGCGCTCTGCTTTGTCATTGTTTGCTCGACTATGATCAGGTCTGCCCTCCTGTTTTGCTGAAGAAAACACAAGTAAGACCCGGGCAAAGTCAGCCTTTTATCACTGTTTCAAATCGACATTGATGCTCACCTTCAACTCCTCAGGATCGTGAAAACTTCTATCGCGCCGTCTGGCGACAGCCAACTAGTTCCGGCAGCTAAAAGCAGCTGATGTGTCAAGTTGTGCAATGGACCATTGTAAAAGACCTGCTGTATGCGGCTGAAGTTGTTCTTTTTGTACTGCAGGTATGTGCAAGAGGTAGCTGAGCAGCACCTGGTGGTGCAGATCAGCTCGGCTATCAAGGGCCGAGTCTCCATTCTCGACTCAGCTGAGGAGCCTGAGCAGCTCAGTGAGTTCACTCAGAGGTTCAAAGAGGGTCAGCCAATTCAATGCAGGGTTTCACAGGTAAACCTCAAATTCTGGCACACTTTACATTTGCTGGTCAATGTTACCTGCACCAGTATACAAAGTTTTGCGTCGCTGCTGCAACTACGCTCATCTTTCTGTCAAGCTAACAGTAGCACATGCATCAGGCATATGAGCTGCTGATGTGCTCACACAGATGCCTCAATGCCCTCATCATCCTGCACAGCATCTGTATGCTGTCTTGGTCCAATCTCATGGTGCCGCATGAATCTGTGTGTTTTCACAGGTTCACGCACTACGACCTGTTGACGGTCATAGTACCTATTAATCTATGGATGTTGGTCATCGTGGCATGTTCTGGTGCATTTTGGGAGTGCATCATTCACATTTGACACACACAAGCCAGAATTGTCACCAGTGCATGTTGTCATACTGCTTACTGTGCCATTGCATTCTGCGTCATGAGGGCTACTATTCAAGAATCTGCCCTTTTACAAAAGTGATGCCAAGCTTTTTGTCTTCCTTACTGTTGTGTTTTGCTGGGTTTCACCGCAGGTTGATCATAATCACAACCAGGCTGACCTGTCTCTGCGTGAGTTACACAGCGGCAGCAAAGTCAGCAGTGCGACAGCAGCAACAGCGCCCGAGGGCAGTTTGCTGCTGGGCCAGGTTGTAACAGCCTCAGCAGGGCTGGTAAGAGTCCATGTTGGACGGCGTACTTATGGTAAAGTGGCTGTTACCGACATCCATGATGGGTGGGTTGACAACCCTGCTGAGGGTATCACTCAAGGGATGTATGTCAAGTGCTGTGTGGTGGGCAAAACTTCAGGGCCAAAGGAAGATGCCCTGCAGCTGTCACTACACGCTAGCAAAGGGGCATCTTGGCCAGGGCAGGGCCGTGCTGGGCAGGGCCCTGGGGAAGGTGCAGTCACTTCTGTTGACCAGCTGAAGGAGGGTCAACAGGTGAGATACTGACCCCTGTCAGCACTCCCCTCCCCTCCCCACCCCTCCCCTTCTCTAAACCCCATCGGTCTGCTGCAACCCCATATTTGTCTGTTGCCTAGCATGTGGTTCTTGGTGTACGCACCATCAAGACTGCTCACAGGACCCGAATTGGTTTCTGTGCCTCTTCTTGACTGTTAGTCACGAAGGCAGTCTAGTCATATGAATGGGTAAGTGTTTGTCATGCTCCATACAGCGTGTTTTCAGATGATCTTTTATCCAAACACATAATGTTATATGTTGTATGCACAGGTCCATGGCTATGTGAAGAGTGTTGCAAAGGTGGGTGTCTTCGTCACCATTGGACGTGGCATAGAAGCCAGAGTGAAGCTGGGGCAGCTGTCAGCTACCTTTGTAGAGGACCCTGCTGTTGCCTTCCCTGTTGGGAAACTGGTGAAAGGCAGGATTGTGAGTGTGACTGGCAACAGGTGAGCCACTGCCCTCTGGCTTTTTGATGAAAGGAAGCAATCCAAGCATCCAAGCTGAGAATCTTGCAGGTCTTGGCTGTTTCACTGTGTCTGCTGCAGTACTGCAACGATAGTCACACTACAAGCTGCAACTGTTGACAACATGCGGCATGTGAGAAACAAGTGAATGGCCTCGGGAGCCTGACATTGCACATGCTGAAGCCGATGCTTGTCTTTTGCTGGAATGAATCTGCGCATCTTGCGGAGTTCTGAGTTGGTGTCATGGCTTGTTTGCAGAGTGGAGATGACACTGAAAGAGAGGCAAGAGGGTAGCTGGACAGACATGGGCGACCTGAAGAAGGGAGATGTGGTGAAAGGCAGGATCAAGCGTCTAGAGGCTTTTGGTGCCTTTGTGGAGCTGCACAACAGCACCTTGACTGGGCTTGCCCACATCTCTGAGGTTTCTGATGATTTCATCAAGACCCTGGAAGACTCCTTCCAAGTTGGGCAAGGTATGGGTGTCTGTGTTGACATGTGTCTGAGACCTGCGTCTGTGACATGTGCTTGTGACACCATGTGTGTCTGTGATGTGTGTCTGTCGCAGCTGACATGGCACGCCAAGATGCACCACGTCACAGTGGTCCTGAGTTGCTTTTTAGATGCTCATTGATGCCTGCGCACACATGCAAGTAGGGAGCAGACATGTACGGCACATGTATAGTCTGCGCGGTGACTCAGCATGAGTCAATGTGGGTCACCATGATGACTCAGCATGAGTCAATCTGTGAAGGCTCACTCATCTCAATTGTCTTGCGCCTACTGAAGAAGACAATGCAAAGTTGCATCACATTCTCTGCACTGTTCTGCCCAGCTTGGGGTCATGCTGGGGGTCATACAGTTTTCCTTTATCATGTGTGTGAATGCAGGTGTAAGAGCCATAGTGCTGGATGTTGATACTGCACAGCGGCGGCTGTCCCTGGGACTGAAAGCCTCCTACTTTGATGGAGCTGGGGATGCTGAAGAAGCTGTTGATGGCAAAGCTGAGGTACAGCTGCATGTGCTTTGGTTGCTGTCTTGCTTTTGTCATTATCATCTGACTTGAATTGTACATGAAGGTGTTAACATATTGTTGTGTGTCTGTGCTGTCTGTGTGTCTGTGCCCCACAATGACTAAGCTTCTCCTGCCAGTCTCTTGAGCATGAGCATTGCTCAACGTGTGACTTGCCTGCAAAACCTTTTGTTTTTCATGTGACTCATCCGCAAACCGTAAGTGTGAGAAGAGCCTTACAACTTGGCTCTGCTGTGAATCATCTGCAAACAGACCTTGAGGTTTGACAGAAGGAACCCTCAGGAACCCTAAATTTCATTCATGTATTATCTGCAGGCTGATTCCGACATTGAGGAGGAGATGGCCGCGATGGAGAGTGCTGATGAGGATGAAGAAGATGAGCGGCCATTAACTGAGGTAGGGTTTAGGATCAGCAGCAGTTGACGATTGTCACATGCTTGTCACAAAACAAGCAATGCATCCCACCGCTGGATGCTGCTATACTTTGGTGCACTGCACTTATCCCTGTTATGCAACATAATCCAAATGAGTGCATTGTAGTACTGATTGTGTAAGTATGCTGTGGAGAGGGGACAGGAGGCATTAGTAATTGAACTGCAGAACTTGTCTCCAAGGGGCAGCAGTGTTGTGAAACATGTGCAACTCTGCTTTCTTGGCTTGCTCTTTGCTATGCAACTCTGTCCTTTGACTTGGTCAATTCTCAGTCTGCTGCTGGTCCTGCTCGCGCCAATCTGATGGCGCAGCAGCAAGTGAGTGCTGCAGCAACTTGCACCTCAGCACCTGAGAGATAGATGGTTGATATCATGTAGGCTTTGGGACTAGACACAACAGAGGGTGCTGAAGGCTCTTCAGAGGATGATGACGCAGCTGATGACCAATCAGACGCTGCCAGCTCAGCAGAAGATGACGCTGACATCGACGACCTGGATGATTTTGAGGATGAGTCAGACGCTGCCAGCAGTGCATCAGGCTCTGACGAAGAAGAGGATGAGGATGAGGGTTCAGCAAAGCCTTCTGGTAGCGCTGGGCTTGCGACGACAAAGGTGAAGAAGCAGAAGACTGGCAATGAGGCCAGTGGATTGGGCAGTGTGGGTTGGGAGGCATCTGATGAAGAAGATGAACGGCCAGCAGCCGTGCCAGCATTAGGTATGGTGCTTCAGCTGTGTTTGCACATCAAGTGAATGAAAAGCTGCACCTGGCTTCAGACGCCGATCTGCAAAAGTAAGCACCAGCACAGTGACTGCCAACGGTTTCTATACTATACTTTACGATTTGTATTCTATACTCAGAAATGTCTGGGGACAGTAAAAATGCGTTTTTACATTGTGAAGATCGTTTATGCACTTGCAAGTAAACACCACTTACTAGTGTCTACTTGCAAGTGCTCCTTGGCAGTCTTGCCTCACAGCATCATTGACACAAACAAGAAAACCCTGAAGCTCAGTAACCATGTTCACCTGGTAGGTCACAGCCAAATGAGCCAGATGTAGAGAATGACAAGCCCAGTCCATATCTCGGTTGAACATGTTGTAAACTTTGTGTTCCTCTACACAGTGAAGATAGTCCGAGCCTTAGACCACAGACGCAATGTACAATTGCAATGAGCAAGTGCATGAAGCATGTTATGGTTGGCATCATCTGAGTGAGACTAAACTGTTTGTTATCAACTGCAATATCAGGGCTTGTTCCCTGGCTAAGCGTCAGTATACTGAGTTACATTTTGCCTTAGCTATTGCACAAACCAATCAAATGTTGAGACAAATGTCTTTGAGACCAGACAAAGAAGTGACAAGTTGCATCAGGAAACACCATTTTTGTGTTTTTTTGTAGATGCTGAGCCAGCTGCCCTTTCAAAAACCTCCAAAGCTCAAAAACGGCGGCAGAAGGATGCGCACGAGCAGCAAGTCCGGGAGCGTGAGCTGGCTCGAGTCAGCGAGTCAGGCTCACAGCCTGAGTCAGCAGAGGACTTCGAGAGGTTAGTCATGGGGGAGCCCAACAGCAGCATGCTGTGGATCCAGTACATGGCCTTCCTGATTTCCCTTGGGGAAATTGAGAAGGCACGCGGCGTTGCTGAGAGAGGGCTGGCCACCATCAACTACAGGTCGGTACCTTCTCACCTTGAAAGTTGAATGACAACAGTAGTCAAAACAGTAAAGAAAGCAGTAATGGAGGATGACTGCAACACCAGCAATCGTTGAGCTGTAACGTTATTACTTATAATAAGATTTGTGATGCTGGTGAAAGTACTGATCACAGCAATACCGGTACCAAAATTACCAATAACAGCAGCAGTAGTGCTTGCTTTACTATCGTTGTATGGAAGGTGTCGTCTCCCTTGTATACACTTTGTTTGATGACGCTTCTCCCATTTCTGTACACTTGTTGCTGCCATTCCTCATACATTTCGCTTAGAATTTGCTTCGTTCAATGTGTGTGAGTTGCTGCATGCAATCCACACTTAGAATCAAATTTAAGCAGCAACGTGGCCATCATTTGGCAAACTGGCAAACACAGATTCTTAGGTGCAGACCCCAGCGCACCTATGCGTTTCATGTAGTCACTCACATGATGTATCTGTGTAGGGAGGAGGGCGAAAAGTTCAACATCTGGCAAGCGTGGCTGAACCTGGAGAACATGTACGGCAGCCCCACCCCTGATGAGGCCATCACCAGGCTGTTCCAGAAGGCCCTGCCCTACTGCAACGCCAAGAAGCTGTACCTGGCGCTGCTGGACATCCTAGAAAGAACCAACAAGGTGAGCTGCAGTCTTGCATGCGCCATTGCTTTGCAGCTCAGGCTGATATTGGGTTGTGAGCAGGCACAGACAGCTCAGGAGCTGTCAAGTGTGTTTCTCATCTTGCGCTGCTGCTGCGGCTGTTGCTGCTGCGAGGCTGAGAAGAGCTTTTTTTGTGACGGCAAAGCATCCAAGATGAGCTGGATCAGCAGATTCCACAGGTCACATGTCCAACACCTGGTGTTTCCATACCTGACTTGCAGGAAGCTGCCTTTTTCACTCTCTTATGAGCTATGTCATCAAAAGTCTGACTTCTGCAGACAGAAGTGCATACACGCTCTGTCATCAACAGTCTTGTTGGTGGTCTGTTTCAGGATGAGTTGGCAGAGCAGACATTGAAGGCTGTGTGCCGCAAGTTCAGCACCAGCGCCAAAGTGTGGTTGAGGCACATTTCGTGGCTATTGACCAAGGACCGCGCTGATGCTGCGCGCAAAGTGATGGACAAGAGTTTCGATGTCCTGCCTCAGCGCAAGCACATCAAGGCAAGTGCCCTGCCCTGCCCTGCCCTGCCCTGCCCTGCCCTGCCTTGCCCCACTTCCTCTCTCCCCTCTCTTTTCTCTCATCTACATCTCACTGAGCGCATTGAAACTCTCACTGTGTCATCCGACTAGGAACTCAACTGGGTCACGCTCAGTGTGCTTTGCAACCACCTGTCTCAGACTTGCAGAATTGTCAATCAACACTATGCTTGCTGTTGTTGTAGCGTTGGCCATCCTGATCATTCCTGCCACTTGCTTCTTGGAAGATGCTGGTGTTTTTGATTGGTCATGTGATGAACATAGCCTGAGCCTTAATAAAACCTTGAGTGTGGTTGACATAGGTGATCAGTCATACAGCTATTCAGGAGTTCAAGGTGGGCAGTGGTGAGAGAGGGCGCAGCATGTTTGAGAGCTGCCTGCGCAATTACCCTGCTAGGCTGGATGTGTGGAGCCAGTATCTTGACCAGGTCAGCAGTTTGCACGTCCGGAGTTTGCGTCTTGTAGAGATTCACTGCATTTTGCGCAGCTTTCTATCTTTTGCGCATGTTTGAACAAACTACTTGAACTATCAGATTGTTGTTTCTGGCGGAACAAAATGCTGTGCTCCAGCTCATTTGAAGCATAATCTATGGCATGGATACTTTGCTTGCATAGAGCTAAAACCAAAGTGGGACAGAGTGTTTACATTTGTGCTGGCAACTCACGCTTACAGCTATGTCATATTGAATTGTGTTGATGCAACTCATTGGCCTGCTCCACTTCAGCCAATTGCATGTTCTTAGGCGCTTCAGTAGTCCTGTGAGCTTTTAACAGCGGCATCCTGGAGTGCTGTTGTTGTCCTTTTTGGAGATGCCCTGTTGTGTGTCCACACCCGTGCGATACCACTCAAGCGGTCAAGGCTCAGTACAGTACAACCTGCTCTTGTATACATCAGGACTCTGTTGCAGCACATTCTTGCTGCATCTGGTTGCACCGCCGCCAATAGCTGTATTGGAAGTATGCCCTCAAGCCAATCAACAAGATACAATTTTCACAACAAAGACTACTTCTCGTGCGCTGCTGCAGGAGATCAAGCTGGGGGAGAAGCAGCGCATTGAAGCCCTGTTTGAGAGGGCAGTCCATTTGCAGCTGTCCCCCAAGAAGATGAAGTTCCTGTTCAAGCGGTATTTGCAGTATGAACAGGAGCACGGTGATGCCACAGCAGTTGCAAATGTCAAGAAGCAGGCCTTGGACTTTGTGCAGCAGCACATGTGAATGTCAGGACCCCAGTGGTGATGACTCTGGTTATATAGGGCAAACCAAGCAGAAACATGTAACTATCAGTTGATTCTTTTGCAGTACTACTAGGTTTCCAAAAGGCAGGGAGTGTTCCAAGCAAAGCTGTTGTGGAGGCCGAGTAACATATGACATGATGCCATGCAACTGCCCCTGATGCAGGTATTTCTTTAAGGCATAATGTAGTGTTAGGGCTCACGCCTGAAGGAGTTGCTTTTGGGATGGTGCTGTTGATGTTGATTTCAGATCGTATGTGGATCGAAATGCTGCGAAGACTGGCCGTCATCATGAAATCCAGCAACTTTTCCTCATTGTGACAAACGCAATTATTTTTACAAGCTGACAAAAAGACGTTTGATTGGATGGCAATTGAACCAAGGTATTGGGAGCACATTTATTGTGCAAAACACGTCCATCGACACAGACAGCCGTTCAAATAGGCATAGTGTTCTTGAGAATGCAACAGTAACATTAAATCCGAATAAAAGAAAGTCCTAACCCTATACAGCAGCAGCGTTGAGTCCTATGTACAACAAATTGCGTGAACTGAACAGGTGCGCCATCCAACGGACCAAGTCAAACTAAGTCACCTACACTACTGAGAGCTGCATTGTCACGTAGACTGTATGTCATACTTTTCTGGAATTCCAAGTCATCACCTTATGTGTCATTAGTTGACTACAATGGCCGAATCAGCCCTGACATCAAATCTGCTACAATCAGTCAACAGCTATACAAGCTTATTGCTTCCAGCTGATACAGCTTGAGCATTATTACCTGCTGACTGCACCGCCACCGTTGCTGCTGCTACAGTATCAACACCGAAAGACCCAGTATTACCATAAAATCCCAAATCTGTCAGCATTCACAATATATCAACACAACACCTTGCCCTTCAGTAATGGGTACACCCCAGTCTCTCGCCAGCCTGACAAAATGAGAGTTCTCCAACAAGCTGAGGCTCAGTATGCTGAGGTGCTTGCTGCCTATCCTGCAGTCTTCTTCTGACAGCACGAGACCTGGGAATCTCGTACAAAGTATGCTGATGTGCTTACTGTCTACCCTGCGGTCTTCTTCTGATAGCACGGGACCTGGGGGTCTCGTACAAAGGGTTCTCTCCTGTCAGACTATCAGTAGTGTCCAGAACATCGGTACCAAACAGAGGATTGCTGTCGCCAGAAGGTTCTTCAGCAGAGTGAGATTCCCACACCGGGTTCCTCATAGCTCCCAAGCTGTCTCGGGACGCTAAAATGTCCTCCCCTGACCCATACAGTGGATTGGGGTTACCCCCCTGAGGTGACTGACGGCTGCGAGACTCCCAAATTGGGTTCCGGCGTCGAGCGTGCTCAATGTCCGAGCCTTGAGTGTCAAGTATGTCTGAGCCAAACATGGGGTTTGTCGTGCTTGGACCTGTGCTTGGACCTGCAAACAAAATCAGTCCTGTCAGCAAATACGCAGTGCATCCAGCACTCAAGGGTGCAAGTCAGAGCCAGACTCCTTTCTTTGACATAAAGAAATCAGAAGACACATGTGAGCGAATGATGCATCAGCTGCAAAGCTGACTGTACGCAGCTGTCATTGAAAATAAAAGGCATAGATAAAACTTGCAGACCAGAAGGCAGGCAGAAAAACAATAGGCACCCAACGCCTTCAAAGTCATGAATGCATTGAAAGCCGAACATCCCAGCACATAGGCACCTTACTTCATTGTGTCTGTACCGCCATCTTGAGACACTGCACATGAGAACCGTGAATGTTTGCAAACAAACCTGAAGGTCCGGCAGGGCCATGGGTTGAGGCTGGGGGTTGCGCCCCCCACTCCCTGGGGCTCACAAAGGTGTCGCTGTCAGGGGTGCTCTCCAACTCCATCTCAGTCATCTCCAGGGGTTGCGACCCTAGGTTACCTAACTCCAGGGCGGGCAGTAACCCTGTGGTGCCCAAACTGTCACCCCTCCCGCCAAAATCAAAACTGCCAGAGCTGACAAAGTGGGAACTGGGAGCATGAGTCATCCCGCCCTGCTGCGGACTGCCAGCTGGGGATGAAACCAGTCCCTGAGATGGGATGACCTCTTCTCCGGGAGACTGCGGCAGTCTTGTTGGGGATGCAAAGCTTGGCCCTGGGGACAGGCTCTGAATGCTTGGGGATTGCTGGTAAGACATAAAAGGGTGGCCACTGCTGGCACTTGATGGAGAGCTATACCGATAGTAACTGCCTGTTCCAGTCACAATACCAAGTTAGTCATCGTGCTTGAGCATCACAGTGGCAGCAGTTGCATGCTCGCTTGCTTGAGCAACAAAGACCGTGCAAGAATTAACAAGCATTCTTGATGACAATTCATACGCAGGTGAAGAACATGCACAGCTTGCGCTCAGTGTCATGATATATGCTTTCCTGAGTATCGCGCTCTGATGCGCAAGTCAGGAAGACTGTCAGTTTGTGCATCTGTAGCATGATTGTGTGTCTCATGACTCACCTTCTGCAGCCCTAGTAGGCTCTGGGGAGGAATCCGAACTCAGCAAGGGCATGTTGGACAGAGGGGCATAAGCGTCATGCGGCCCCTGGGGCCCTTGAGGCCCAGCTAGGGTTCTAATTGGGCCAAACCCTGCTGGCATAGGCCCTGGTGCAGGCATGTCAGGGTATGTGAATTGGCTGTCCTGCTCATTGCCACTGCTGTCAAAGACGCTGCCGCTGTCAAACATTGCTGGTGCCTGCAGAACATCAGAGAACAGGTCAGAAATCAGCTTCACAATTCCAACAGACAAAATATGCGATACTGGCAGGCAGACAATGACGCTGGCAATATCATGGCAGCATTGAAGCGCAATGTATCAAGTGGTAAAGGACAGAACCTGCAATGATTATAATGATTTGATTCCACTCCTTGTATGCAATGCTATTGCCCTGTGCTGCAAAATACATTCAAGCTCTGCAAGAGACTTTTTTGTGATTGGGACGCAAGAAAAGCATCAGCAAACGTAGCTAATTGTCACAAACCAAATTTGGTAGGAATATATTGCAGCTTGCCCTTGTAAGTCATGCTTGCAGCAGTGACAAAAACAAAGTGCATTTCATGTCAGCATGCACTTTCCCTCTGGAGAAATTTACCTGGAAAACAGGTCCTTGCAATTGTACAGGGTTCATGCTACCAAAAGCCCCTGCAGCAGTTGCCCTAGGAGTCTCAAACTGCCCCTCATCATCAGTGATGGAGCTAGCTCGGGCAGCTGCTGAGGCACGAGGTGTGTTGAACTCGCTGCCTGGGGGACTGGGCTGGTCCCGGAATGCCAATCCCCGCATGGTTGGGATTGCTTCAAAATCAGAGGATGTGTCAGTGTCCCCTGCACCATCAGTGCAAAGTCATGATTCTCCAGAATGCAACAGTAAAGGAATTGCTTATAGCTGCATGAGAGTATAGGGCACATTTCTGCTAGAAGATAAAGCGCCAGACTGCAGGGTTGATTACATAACCAGTTGTTGCAAGACAGCTGGCATTGCTTGCAATCAGCACACAAATGCATCCACAAAAATGCATCCACAGAAACAAGAATGCTGAATTTCTCTCATGGATTTTATAGACTTAGATGAGCAGCATACCAATTGGGCCAATGAAGGGGTTCTCATGCTGCACAGGAATGATGGGGAAACTGGTCAGAGGAGGCCCTGCCCCTGGGGCAATTCCACCCTCAATTGCCCTGGGTCTTCCTTGGCCGGCAGCAAACTGCAAATGCACATACCACAAATCAGGCATTGCTTTTCAATCAACAGATACAGAAACTGGCTTTCCACTTTAGCAGTTTTGACGAGGTACCATTGACCGTCATGCCATTGCCATTGCAAAACAGCATAGGCAACACGGCACGGCACGGCACGGCGCGGCACGGCGCGCCACGGCACGGCGCGGCACGGCGCGGCACGGCGCAGCACCGCGCAGCACCCCGCGCAGCACCGCGCAGCACAGCGCAGCACAGCACAGCACAGCATAGCAGCACAGCACCGCGCCACGGCATGACAAAGGAGGGCCAGGCTCAAGCATGATGCACCAGAAGGGCCTTAAGATGCTGCACACAATGTGCTGTGCAAGAGAGGCAAGGATGTACAAGCACCTAGCACACCAGCGTGCCAAAAGATGCGACAGATGCCTACAGCCGACAGACACTGACTCACAGAGCAGCAACTCAAAGACAGACTCTGCAAGCAGCAACAGCCAGGAGGGATGGTGAAACGCGATAGGAGGCAAGGGACTTGTTGCAACAAGCCAAAAAAGCTTACCGCTTCAGCATAGTCAGTATCAGAAAGCATGCTGGAGGTGAGGCTGTCTCCAGACCTCATGTGCGGTGCCTGAAACATGACAGGACACAGCTTACAACAAGCATGAGTCATCAATGAGACTGTACATATACATGAAATGAGTCCAGGAAATGACATGGACACACTCTGCACTGCATTCAGCTGCAATGCATGAGAACTCAATTCAACTCAACTCTGCCTCGCCCCTCATGCAATAATATGTGCTAACATGTGAGCAACATGCAGATGACCTAGCTTCAGTCCCTTGCACAGATCAGCCTGTTTGATGTGAATCTAGCATCAGGACCAGGATTCATACAAACCATACAAAGTGCCCCAGCATGTTGTAGCAAGGCATCAGCAGAGTGTCTTACCGTATATACAGGAGGCATGTAGGTTCTGCTTGGATCAGCAAGGGAAAGGGTTTCCCTAGGTGCTAGGGCTTCAGTAGGGCCTGGAGGAACCCTAATGATCTCAAAGTCATCTCCTCTGCTTGAGGAGGTGGTGGTTAGGGTTTGGGTGGTGTCATACATAGGGTTGGCCTTGTGGCTGAAGAGGGTTTGCTCCTGTAGAGTCTGCCGTCTGTCTGTATCCCTGTTCCTCTTGTAACGCTGCAGCAGCCAGCATACATCTTGCACACATGCTGCTGCAAATGCTGAGACCAAAACAAGTGTGCAAAACAAAGCTCCTCAGCTGTAAAAGTGCACTTTTGAGGTTGCAGAACACATTTTGTCAAAATGGTGTAGATAGCTGGCACAGCAAATGAGCAATCACACAGTGGAATCACATAGAGCTTGGCATTTCTGCATTTTAATGGGCGCATGCAGCTGCCGTGCAGCGGCTCAAGTGGTGCCCCAGTGCTGCTGCAGCAGCAAGAATGACTTTGCATGTTGTTCAGCTCATCCATCGGATGCCGGCATGAGCTGAACAACACTCAGAGTCATTCTTGCTGCTGCAGCAGCACTAAGTCACCACTTGATGCGCTGTGGTCAATGCACAATGTCAACACAAACTGTGGCTTGAACAAGAGACTAATGACAGAAGAAGATGACTTACTCTGCAGCAGAAGGCCAGGCAGCAGCAAAGAAGAAGAGCCAGCAGGACTCCCAGGGCCACTGGCAACCCCACCTTCAGCCCCAGGTTCTTGTGGGACCCCCCATTGCTAGCTGCCAAGGTGGTTGCAGATATTATACTCTGTGGCAACAAAAAAAGCAGTGAGACTTTAAAATGTGAGCAGTCCACTGTATTGCAGCAACAAGTCGTGCTATTAGCAGCTGTGAACTTGAATGACGAGACAAATGCTCATCATGGCTATATTGGGAGCTACAGGTGAATCAACCAAATTGCTTGCACAGCACATGTGTGTTTGAACAGGAGATGATGGACCATTCTCAGCAGGACGCATGGCACATCACATGACCGTGCCGCAAACTTCTACAAAACAGAAAGACTGCAATGTTGCAATAGAAAACAAAGACAGCTCACCGAGGCAGGCGTGATATTGAGCAGATCCAATTCAAGTGGATCAGGCAGAATCCCAGACGCTAGCTGCCCATTGTTGTAGGCATCCCCAAGGGAAGACAAAACCCCACTGGCATTGGTAGAAGGCAGGAACGTGTTGATCCCCAGGGCCGCCCCTGTACTGCTCTGGGATAGCCGCCGGCGCCCTGGGGATTGGTCAAGTTGCCCTTCAAGGGCGAAGCCTGAGAGCCCTGAGTCTAGGGTTTGCAGCAGGCGTCGGGCTGGAGACCCTAGCGAACCATTGGTGTTGAGGTTGTATGCCGTGACGTCAGTGACGTTGATCCAACAAGATGGCACATTGGCGATGGTCCCCAGAGCACTCTTGTAGCTGGTAGCCTTGGACTGATTGAACGCGGTGGCATTCAGCAAGTAGTTGGTACCTGTACACATGATCACGACTGTTGCCATACTTCTAAATCAAAATTTACTTCATGTTACGGTTGATAACAAGGATAACAGGGCCAAAAGAATTGGTCAATGCAGATGCCACATCACAGGAGAATGTAAACAATGTTGCATAGCGTGCACATGCCTTGCATCTCCAACTTGAGAAGATTCTTGGAGTAGACAAATGTTGCATACATCACATCTATAGGCAAATAGATGTTAAAGACGGCTTGTGCGGCAAGCATGACGCACCTTTCACAAACACCATATACATGGCTCCAGTGGTTGGCATGCCAGCAGGGCACCCTGAGCTGGGGGCAGGGGCTGGTGCTGCTGGGGATGCCCCAACACCTGCAACTCCCAATGCTGACTCATTGCCTGCTGCAGGCGATGTGCCATTTGCCAATGCACCTTCTGTTGATGCTGTTGAACCAGTGGTATTGGATGGGGATGCAGCAGGGGTAGACCCTGGAGAGGGGCTAACCCCTGGTGAGGTGGTGTTGCTGCTAGCTGCTGCTGCTGCTGCCACTGCAGCTGCTGTGGCAGCAGTCCCATTAGTAGCAGATGACGGTGCAGGTGCAGCTGCAGTTGACAAGGCAGCTGTGCTGGCTGCTGCAGCCGTGGCATTGTTATTTGCAAGCCCCTGTGCAGCGAGTGCCGCTGCTGTTGCTGCTGTTGACACTGTAGCAGCAGTACCGTTTGATCCTGCCAAGGCAGCACCCGAGTTAGCAGACAATGCAGCCAAGGACGCTGCTGTTGCCGCACTGGATGCTGTAGCAGCAGTGGTATTCGCAGAGCTGTTTGAGGCAGCTCCAGTAGGAGTCAGAGCAGCCAATGCAGCCGCCGTAGCTGCTTGTGACGCTGCAGTGGTGTTGGCACTGCCACCTGCAGTGGAAGACAGCGCAGACAATGCAGCTGCTGATGCTGCCTGCTGCGCTGCTGTTGCCTGATCTGCTGGGTCAGCAGTTGCATTGGCTGTGCTGGATGAAGATGCAGCGCCTGTGGTAGGAAACAGTGCAGCAAGTGCAGCTGCCGACGCTGCTTGTTCCACTGTTGCTGCAGTGGCATTTGTGGTTCCAGCTCCTGTTGCAGGCGACAGTGTGGCCAGTGCTGCTGCTGCTGCTGCTGTAGCTGCCGTGCTGACTGTGGCATTGGTGACACCACCTGAGGCACCTGCTGCTGAGGACAAAGCAGCCGATGCAGCTGCCAATGCTGCCTGCTGAGCGGTGGCAGCAGTAGCATTGGAGGCAGGAGGCGATGCTGCTGCCAAAGCTGCTGCAGTTGCAGCTGTGGCCACTGTAGCTGTGGTGGTGGCATTGGCAGCAGTGGGCAAGGCACCTGCTACAGCAGAGCCCCTTGCAAGACCTTGAGCAGTCAGTGCTGCTGCTGTTGCTGCTGTGCCTGCTGTGCCTGCTGTGCCTGCTGTGGTATTTGAAGCCCCCCTTGTTGCAGAGGATAAGGAGGCCAGTGTTGCAGCTGTTGCTGCTGCAGTTGCAGTAGCGTTTGTGTCGCTGGAAAAGGCGCCTGCAGGTTGACATCACTGACCTTTGCAAACCGAATTATGACATATGCAATTCTGCAGACACTGCCTTGACATGCCACCTCTGTCTTGCATGCAGAGGCAGACGAACAGGCAGACAGACGGACATATAGACAGACATACAGGCAGGCAGGCCAGCACATATGCAGGATGACATGCAGGCACAGGAGAAACATACATACAGACAGACAAACACGCACCTGCAGTAGGAGTCAAGGCGTTCAGTGCAGCTGCTGTTGCTGCCTCCGCTGCTGTAGTGATACTGGCATTTATTGTACCACCCGAAGCACCAGCTGCGGGAGACAGCGCAGCCAATGCAGCAGCTGATGCTGCTTGGTTTGCTGTGACAGCAGTAGCGTTAGTGACACCGCCTGAGACACCTGCTGTGGGAAACAGTGCAGCAAGTGCAGCTGCTGATGCTGCTTGCTCTGCTATGGCATCTGAGACATTGCTAGCACCAGACGCGTTGACTGCTGTTGCAGACAGAGTCGCCAGCGCAGCTGCTGTGGCTGCTGTGGCTGCTGCATCCACTGTTGTGTTTGTGATACCGCCTGAAGCGTTTGCTGCAGGAGACAGCACATCCAGCGCAGCTGCTGCTGCTGCCTGTTCTGCTGCTGCTGCTTGCCCAGCAGTGCTGTTTACAGCACCTCCCGGTGCTGTAGCCAGTGCTGCTGCTGTTGCTGCTGTCGCCACTGTGTTGGCTGTGGCATTGACAGGCAGAGCAGCTGCTGCAGAAATGCTTGCCAAGCCCTGTGCTGTCAGTGCAGCTGCTGTGGCAGCTACTACGGCTTTGCTAGCAGTAGCATTGGTTGATGCAGATGAAGAGTTGGCTGACAATGCCGCCAAGGTAGCTGCTGTTGCAGCTGTGGTTGCAGTGGCATTTGTGGCAGCAGTGAGAGCGCCTGCATCCAGCGATAATCCACATTAGTCAGAGTGAAGGCCTGCATAGCTTCGGAGACAAGGCATGCATGACTGAGGACTCTCATGCAATTCAGCTCATATCACACAAAACACATGCTGGAAATTCGAAATTGCAATCCGTCAATTCCATTGAACTAAGACCTCACCTGTGCTTGAAGGCAGGCTGGCTAGCGCAGCTGCTGTTGCAGCTTCAGCTGCTGAGCTTGCAGTGGCATTGCTGGCACCTGCTGCTGGAGACAATACAGCTGATGCAGCTGCTGATGCTGCCTGACTTGCGGTGGCAGCAGTGGCAGTAGCAGCGCTAGGTAAGGAGCCTGATGCAGGGAACAGAGCCGCCAGGGCAGCTTGTGTTGCTGCCTGCTCTGCTGTGGCTGCAGTGGCATTTGCAGTAACACCTGCTGTAGGAGACAAGGTAGCTAACGCTGCTGCTGTGGCTGCTGTTGCAGCTGAAGCGACTGTGGCGTTGGTAGTAGCACCAGCTGAGGACAGTGTAGCAATGGCTGCTGCCATCGCTGCCTGCTCTGCTTGAGCTGCTGTTGTTGTAGCAGCACTACCAGTTGAGGCGCTTGTTGTAGATGAGAACGTAGTCAAAGCTGCTGCTGTGGCTGCTGTGGCAATTGTAGATGCAGTGGCGTTGGTGGTGGCATTGACAGCACCAGGCAGAGCGCCTGCCAGTGCAGCACCTCTTGCAAGGCCCTGAGCAGTCAGAGCTGCTGCTGTGCCTGCTGTGGCAGCAATAGTAGCGTTTGAGCTTGCAGCTCCGCCTGTTGCTGAAGAAACCGCAGCTGTTGTGGCTGCTGCTGCTGCTGCAGCTGCTGTAGCGTTTGTAGCACCAGAAGACACACCTGCAACCAACCAAAACTGCCCTCAGCTGTGTCGTAGACAAGCCGCAACCTCCAATTTGGTGTCCAATGAACTGCTCAGCATATCAAAGCAGCAACGGTTGGGACATAAGTGGTAGAGAACAAGGCAGGCACACACCTGCTGTGGGAGACAGGGCAGACAGTGCAGCTGCTGTTGCTGCCTGAGCTGCTGTGGCTGCTGTAGCGCTGCCTGTTGTGGGAGACAATGCAGCCAAGGCAGCTGCTGTGGCTGCCTGGTTTGCTGCAACAGCAGTAGCATTTGTGACACCAGCAGATGCATCTGCAGTTGGGAACAATGCAGCCAGTGCTGCTGCCGTTGCTGCCTGCTCTGCTAGCGCTGCTGGAGCGTTTGAGGCGCCTGTCACAGCAGGCAAAGTAGCTAATGCAGCTGCTGTGGCAGCTGTCGCTGCTGTGGACACAGTGGTGTTGGTGATAGCGCCTGAGGCGTTTGCTGCAGGAGACAGCACATTCAGTGCTGCCGCTGCTGCTGCCTGCTCTGCTGCTGCTGCTTGCTGTGCAGTTGCATTGGAGGGTAGCGTCGACAGTGCTGCTGATGCTGCTGCTGCCGCCACTGTGTCTGCTGTGGCATTGACAGGCACAGCAGAAGTGCTTGCCAAGCCTTGTGCTGTCAGTGCAGCTGCTGTGGCAGCTACTGCGGCTGTGCTAGCAGTGGCGTTGGTTGATGCAGATGAAGAGTTGGCTGACAATGCCGCCAAGGTAGCTGCTGTTGCAGCTGAGATTGCAGTGGCATTTGTGGCAGCAGTGAGAGCGCCTGCATCCAGCGATAAAATCCACCGTAGTCAGAGTGAAAGCCTGCATAGCTTCGAAGACAAGGCATGCAAGACTGTGGACTCTCATGCATGCCAGCTTGCACACACAAGGGATATTTGTGCCAGCAGCTTCATAGTGTAGCCTATCAAGACCATTGAACACAGTGAATGGACTAAAGAACACACCTGCACTTGAAGGCAGGGAGGCTAATGCAGCTGCTGTTGCAGCTTGAGCTGCTGAGCTGGCTGTGGCATTGGTGACACCACCTGAGGCACCAGCTGTGGGAGACAACACAGCCAATGCAGCTGCTGATGCTGCCTGGCTTGCAGTGGCAGCAGTGGCAGTAGCAGCGCCAGGTGAGGAGGCTGAAGCAGGGAACAGGGCTGCCAGGGCGACCTGTGTTGCTGCTTGCTCTGCTGTTGCTGCAGCAGCATTTGCAGTGCCGTTTGAGCCCCCAGGCAAGGTAGCTAAAGCTGCTGCTGTTGCTGCTTGTGCTGCTGCAGCAACTGTGGCGTTTGAAACACCGTCTGATGCACCGTTTGTGGGAGTCAGCACAGCCGCAGCTGCTGCTGTTGCTGCCTGCTCTGCTGTTGCTGCCTGCACTGAAGTGGCATTTGCACCACCACCCGGCAGTGTAGCCAGTGCTGCTGCAGTGGCAGCTGTTGCTACAGTGGTTGCAGTTGCATCTGCTGTAACAGGAGCAGCAGCTCCAGATATGCCCTGAGCAGTCAGTGCAGCTGCTGTTGCAGCAACAGCAGCAGTGGCAGCTGTGCTGTCTGTAGCGTTGCTGCTTGCAGATGATGAGGAAGCCAGTGTTACTGCTGTGGCTGCTGTGGCTGCTGTGGCTGCTGTGACTGCAGAAGCAGTGGCGTTGCTAGACAAGGCACCTGCAGGGAGAGTGCCGAGTGCTGAGGAAAGGAATTTTGGGAAGAATGTACGTGTCTACAGCACTCGCCTTCCTCAACGATTTGCACAAATGAAGACTGATATCAGCAACATATCGATGCAGCAGCACAGATCAGATGATGTACCAGAGCACAACACAGCATGACACAGTGCCTGGCCAGTGTGCCATATATATACAAATTCAAAGCATTATGCCAATTCCATTGGCGTCACTACATGGTTGCCAAGGTTTTGTTACTTGTACAAGCTGCAGCCAGCAAATTTCTTGGCTCCTACAGTCAAGCAGCTTTGACACACTCACCTGCAGCAGTCGGCAGTGAAGCTAATGCAGCTGCTGTTGCTGCTTGCGCAGCTGCAGTGGCGTTCCCAGCTTCACTTGCAGAAGACAGCACATCAATTGCAGCTGCTGATGCCGCCTGGTTTGCTGTGACTGCAGTGGCATTGGCACCTGCTGTAGGGAACAAAGCAGCCAGTGCAGCTGCTGCAGCCGCCTGCTCTGCTGCAACAGCAGCAGTGGCGTTTGCTGTGCCAGCTGTGGCAGACGAAGACAGGCTAGCCAATGCAGCTGCTGTTGCTGCTGTGGCTGCTGTGCCTACCGTGGTGTTGGTGATACCGCCTGAGGAGTTTGCTGCAGGAGACAGCACGTTCAGTGCAGCTGCTGCTGCTGCCTGTTGAGCTGCTGCTGCTTGCCCAGCAGTAGCAATTGGGGTGGCAGGCAAAGTAGCCAGTGCTGCTGCTGTTGCTGCTGCTGCTACTGTGTTGGCAGTGGCATTGACTGGGAGCACTGCTGGTGCAGAAGTGCTTGCCAAGCCTTGTGCTGTCAGTGCAGCCGCGGTTGCTGCTGTCGCAGCTGTGGTGGCAGTGGCATTATTGCTGCCAGATGAGGAGCCTGTTAGAGAAGACAGAGATGCCAAAGTTGCTGCTGCTGCTGCTGAGGTCGCAGTGGTGTTTGTGCCAGCAGACAAAACACCTGCATCGTCAAGTGAATTTTCCCCAAAATCCAGCAAATGTGTGGGTGGGCTTCACTTGCAAGATTGGAAGATCAGGCAATCCCAGACACAGAGAGCATGACCGACCAAGCACGGGAAGAACGCACAACTAGGCACAACAAGGAGGATACCAGTACTGCAAGCCAAAGTCACAGCCACATATAGGCAGCAGGCAGCTGTTGATCTTGCTTTGCTGCAAAATTGGAATGGGCCTATCATAAACTTGCAACAGACTAAAAGATTGACGAGGAGCAAGTCATGTGGGGTGTGGATTCACCTGTGCCAGGAGACAAAGTACCCAAAGCAGCTGCGGTTGCTGCTTGAGCTGCTGCACTTGCGCTGGCGTTTGTGTTGCCAGTGGTCCCACCAGCTGTGGACAAAGAGGCCAAGGCAGCTGCTGATGCCGCCTGATTTGCCGTGGCAGCAGTGACATTTGCAGCGCCTGGAGAGGAGCCTGAAGCAGGGAACAGAGCTGCCAGTGCAGCCTGTGTTGCTGCCTGCTCTGCTGTGGCAGCAGTTGCATCGGCAGCTGCGCCTGCTGTGGATGACACCGCCCCCAAAGCAGCTGCTGTTGCTGCTGTGGCTGCTGAAACAACTGTGGTGTTGCTGATGCTGGAGGACGCTCCAAGGCCTGTGGTCAACGCAGACAATGCAGCTGCGGTTGCTGCCTGCTCTGCTGCTGCTGCCTGTGCTGCTGTGACACCGGTACTATTGGATGCGTTAGCTGAAGCACTTGCGTTAGCAGGTATTGTGGCCAGGGCTGCTGCAGTGGCAGCTGTTGCTACGGTGTTTGCAGTGGCATTGATAGCACTGTTGGTGGTCGTGGCTGACGAGCCCGAAGCAATCCCCTGTGCAGCCAGTGCAGCGGCTGTTGCTGCTATGCTGGCTGTAGCTGCAGTTGCGTTCGTGCTGCCACCTGTAGAGGCCATTGCAGCAAGCGTCGCTGCTGTTGCTGATGACATCGCACTTGCATTTGTAGCAGCTCCTGCGCTCAACAAAGTGTCTACGTTAACTGACTAGTCACCACAGAGTGATGAGAAGAGTAGCTGTGAGCTGGGACGACTCAATAACACTTTGCCTATGTGCTTGTGACAAGCAGGGTGTTTGCATACCTGCTGTTGGAGACAGTGCAGCCAGCGCAGCTGCTGTTGCTGCTTGAGCTGCTGAGCTAGCATTAGCATTCGTGACACCACCTGAGACGCCTGCGTTCTGCGACAGCGCAGCCAAAGCAGCTGCTGACGCTGCTTGCTCTGCTGAAGCAACAGTAGCATTTGCAGAGCCAGATGAAGAGCCAGTGACAGGGAACAAGGCAGCCAGAGCAGCTGCTATTGCTGCCTGCTCTGCTGTGGCGCTTGCAGTGGTGCCTGATGTAGGAGACAAGGTAGCTAAAGCTGCTGCTGTTGCTGCTGTCGTTGCTGTAGCTACAGTGGCGTTTGTGAAGAGACCTGCGGTAGGAGACAAAGCAGCAAGTGCAGCTGCTGTTGCGGCCTGTTGTGCTGCTGCTGCTTGCTGTGCAGTGGCGTTGACAGGAGACAGAGTGGCTAGTGCAGCTGCGGTTGCAGCTGTTGCAACTGCATTTGCAGTGGCGTTTGAGGCAGAGGACAGGGCGAGTCTGTCAGCAGTCAGTGCAGCAGCGGTAGCTGCCGCAGCAGCACTTGCAGCTGTGGCATTTGCAGTAGCGTTGCTCGAAGGCAGCGATGCTAAGGTCGCCGCTGTTGCTGCTGCAGTGGCAGTGGCGTTTGTGTCTGCACTCAAGCTAGTACCTGCAGTGACACAACTGTGCAGTGAGCCTCGCCATCACAGTTACTGTCACTCATACATGCATTGGCCTTCATGCCCAACTAGTCCTGTACAGTGCTGAAACCAACATGCATGTCAATGGTGGTATACTGTTGAGGCGCGAACACACCTATTGTTGCAGGCAGCGCAGCTAGAGCAGCTTGTGCCGCTGCTTGTGCTGCTGTAACTGCAGTGGCATTGGTGACACTGCCTGAGCCACCTGCTGTGGAAGACAAAGACGCCAATGCAGCTGCTGATGCTGCTTGCTCTACTGCAGCAGCAGTACCATTCACAGCACCAGAAGCAGGGAGCAGCGCAGCAAGTGCAGCTTCTGTTGCTGCTTGCCCTGCTATGCCTGCTGTGGCATCTGAAACGCCTCCCGACAGCGGCGACAAAGTAGCCAGCGCTGCTGCTGTGGCTGCTGTTGCAGCTGTGGTCACGCTGGCGTTCGTAGTGCCCGGCGGGCCGCCAACAATAGGAGCGAAGATGCCTTGTGCAGCAGCCATGGCAGCCTGTTCTGCTGCTGCAGCTTGACCGGCAGTGACATTTGCAGCACTCAGCAAAGCGCCTTGTGCAGCAGGCAAGGTGGCCAGCGCTGCTGATGTTGCTGCGGTTGCTACAATGCTTGGGGAGGAGTCGATTGCAGTTGCAGTTGCAGTTGCTGGAGCAGCAGCAACAGCAGCTGCTGTGGCAGTTGGGGAGGGCGCTGATGGGCTAACCCCTGAGGAAGGGATGCTCCCTGGGGAAGGGCTCACACCTGGTGATGGGTTAGCTCCTGGTGAAGAGGTATTGCTAGCAAGACTTTGAGCGGCCAGTGCTGCTGCTGCTGCCGCTGCTGCAGCTGTTGCATCAGTGCCATTTCCAGCAGCAGGTGAAGGGCTTGCTGCTGGGGATGTTACTCCAGCTGCAGCTGTGGCGTTTGTGCTTGAAGGAGTTGCTGCTGGGGATGGAGAGACTGCAGCTGGGGATGGAGAGAACGCAGTTTGGGACGGTGACTGTGCAGCGGGTGACGGTGACTGCTGGTTTGGGGATGGCGAGGGCCCTGCTGGTGACGGTGTAGGACTTGCTGGGGATGGAGAGCGCAGAGCTGGAGAAGGTGACTGTCCTGCCGGGGATGGAGATGTCCCAGGCAGTGGTGTGGGACTGGCAACAGGAGAGGTGGTGTTAGCTCCTGCAGAGACTCCTCCCACCCCAGCAGCATTTGGGGACGCCACTGGGGATGGAGAAGCACCAGTGGTGTTGCTCCCCTGACCAGACGCTGCTAGTGCAGCTGCTGCTGCAGCTGCTGCTGCCGGTGTGGTAGAAGTATTAGTAGCCGGTGATGAGGCAGGTGTGGTCGCTGCTGCTGCTGAAGCTGCTGCTGGGCTGATGCCTGGGGACAAAGAAGATGGTACACTTGGGGATGTGGAGCTGACTCCTGGGGACGCAACAGCCCCTGGTGGAGAGCTGGACCCCGGTGAGATCACTGCCACTGGGGATGAGCCTGCGCCTGGGGATGCAGCAACACCTGGAGAGGAGGCATTGGCATTAGTGCTTGAAGCTGCTAGTGCAGCAGCAGTGGCAGCTGCTGCTGCAGCTGTTGCAGCTGCTGGTGATGTGGAGTTGGTGTCGGGATTGCTTGCAGCTGGTGAAGACCCTGGAGGAGTTGCTTCAGCAGAGGGAGAGGATGATAAGCCTGGGGATGAGGTCATGCCAGCAGATGGTGATGACGTAGCTGCAGCAACTGCAGCAGCAGCTTCCGCAGATGATGTTCCATTGGAAGCTACTGGAGAAGCAAGGACTGAGTTTGCGCCTGGGGATGCAACAGTGCCTGCAGATGTTGGGGATGCTGACGGGGATATGGACGCACTCAAAGCTGTAGGGGAGGAGCCAAAGGCAATTGGGGACGAAGCTGGGGACGGTGAAGCTCCAGGAGATGCAGCTGGGGTTGCTGTAGTCCCCAGAGGGCTAGCTTGAGATGCAGCATTGCCTGGGGATGCGGCTGTGCTTGGGGATGCTTCAGGTGATGGGCTTGAAGCTGTACCATTCGGGGATGAGTCACTAGCTTTAGGAGATGATCCAGCACTGGGGGATGATGGACTTTGTGAGGATGCAGCTGGGGATGCTGAAACTTCAGCAGAGCTAGCTGGGGACGGTGACACAATGGCTGTAGGCGATGATGGGGGGGGCATGCTTGGGGTCCCTGGGGAACCAGTGGGGGATGCTGGTGATGCTGAGGATGAGGATGGGGATGAGCCAGGGGATAGCAGAGCGCCTGCTGCAATACCACAACTTGCACATTCAGGCATTGGCTTAACGTAAACATTGGTAGCAAACCACAATGCAGGCAGCAACCCACTACAGATTACTAGCTGTATGGACAGAAGCAAGAGTATAATAAGTCATAAAGAGCTCAATGTTGATATCAGCGTTATGGCGCACTTGGCCTGAGACAGTGTCAAGGAAATCTGCACATTCCTGCAGATTTGCACGAGACTGCCACACATGCAATTATGACATCATGCAACGTACAGCCCCTTGATGCTCAAGCCCTGTTCTCTGGGTTTGTGACATGAAGCAACGTGAAGCAACAGCACAAAGGGCGTTACCAGTGGTTGGGGAAGCAGTCGTGCCGTTGGTGCTTGCAACTGCACCAGGTGTGTGAGCAGCTGCATACTCGGCTGCTGCTGCTGATGCAGCAGCCGCTACAGCAGCTTCTGTGGACACGTTTGATGCCCCTGAACATGCACAATATGACATCACACATGGCGCTTCTAGCTGCTGCTGCAATTGCGCTGACACACCAGTAAATCTGGTGGACATACATGTGCCTGAAAGGGACAGAGCTGATGCTTGCTGCTCTTGGTGGGATGACGCGCAGGTGATCAAAATTATTGCAAGCATAACTGACACTCATGTAAAGATGTTGCGTGATTTTTCATGAGGGGTCAAACTGTGCCAGATAAACTCATGAATCCCTGAATTTTGGCAGCATATAGACACATGAAGCGGTGGGACATTGTAAGACCAGAATAATACTTTAGCATCGAGAGTTGAGAACAGAGACAAGAGGATAAGTTGTACCTGAAGGAGACAGGGATGGTGATGCAGGAGAAGCAGAGCTGCCCACAGAAGGGCTGCTGCCCACTGGGGCACTGCCAGGCAACGACCCTGGGGTTGCAACACCAGCAACTGGGGATGATACCGGGGACCCTGTAGCTCCACTACCTGACCCTGGGGATGATCCTGGCGACCCTGCAGGCCCATTGCCTGCTCCTGGGGATGCCAGAGTCCCTGAAGAATTAGCAGCAGGAGAGCTTGATATCCCAGGAATTGATACTGGGGACACTGCTGTCCCTGGGATGGATTGTGGGAATAGTGAGGTTCCTGGCACAGCGGTTGGGGATGAGGTTGTCCCTGCTGTCTCAGGGACAGCACCAGGTGACATTATGGATGGAGAAAGGGGTTCTGAAGCTGATGGGGAAGGGGGTGAAAGAGAAGTTGCAGTGGGGGACAGATTGGTGCTATGAGCAGCTGCCCAAACAGCTGCTGCTGAAGCTGCTGCAGCAGCAGCGCTGCTGGAGTTCACTGACTCTGATGCGTTTTGCCCGGCTGCTGAAGATGGTGAGGAAGATGCAGGAGGAGAAGCAGCTATAGCAGAGGTAGAAGATGGGGAAGTGGTCGAAGCAACTATAGTTGATGCAGAAGCTGCAGGAGAGGCAGCAGCAGTAAATGGTGAGGCTGCTGCAGCTGTGGGAGAAGACAAGGAGCTTGAGCCTGGGGCAGTTGCGATGATACTGGGGGTCGCTGTGCGGTTGCTGGGGGGTGTGACTGGAGCAGTGGGGGGTGTGGGGGTGGTGCTGGGTGAGAGGGGGGGTAGCAGGGTATCTGGGGGTGTGCTGACAGGGACAGCCGGAGAAGATCCTGTGCTAGGAGACAATGCTGACGAGGCAAGGGGAGCGTTTGGGGAGGTTGGGGTGGTGGGAGAGGAGCTTGGGTTGTCGCTGTGGGGGCTTGGGGGGGTACCAGAAGCTGTCAAGCCAGCAGTGGTTGAATTTGCACCTGGACTGTTTGGGGAGACAGTTGCAGGTGTGGGGGTTGGACTTTGGAAAGTGCCTGGTGAAACAGCAAGAGCAGCAGCTGCACCTGAAAGGCCTGGGGATGCAGCAGAAGCAGTTGGGGATGTGGTTGGAGAAGTTGAGGGGGTGGTTGAGGAGGTTGGGGGGGTGGTTGAGGAAGTTGGAGTTGCAGTGGAAGGGCTGAGGGACATAGCTGAAGGGGTGACAGAGGTGGGTGAGGCACTGGTAGTGTTTGCAGCACCAGGTGTTGGTGATGAGGTTGTGGAGGTTTGTGAGGAGCTTCCAGGGATTGTTGATGTACCTGAACCAGCTGGTGAGGGGCCTGAAGGGGTTGGGGAGGTGTTTGCAGGGGTTATTGTGGCAGGAGAAGGTGTTTGGGAGGTGAATGGAGGAGTTGTTGAAGTGGATGGAGAAGCTGGGGAGGTGCTTGAAGAGGTTGATAAGGTGGCTGAAGGGGTTACTGAGGTGGAAGGGGTTGGGGAAGTGGAAGGGGTTGTGGAGGTGGTGACGAGGCCTGCGGCTGGGGTTACAGGAGTTGAAGAGGTTGTTGATGGGGTTGGAGAGGTGGCTGACGAGTTGTTGGAAGGAGTTGGGGAGGTAGTGGAAGAGGTGGCTGAGGAGGTTAGAGAGGCTGGGGAGGTCCTTGGAGAGGTTACTGAGGTGGGTACTGAGGCTGCCAAAGTGGTTGAAGGGGTTGGTGACGTAGGCGAAGAGGACGCAGGGGATCTCAAGGCAGCAGGGCTGGAGGGACCCTGACTTGCAGCTGTGTCAAGGGCTATACCTGAAGATGGAGATGACACTGGGGCCGATGTAGTCCCTCCAGGGGATGCTGGGGATGCATTTGCCAATGAAGATGACACTGGGGCTGATGTAGTCCCTCCTGGCGATGCTGGGGATGCATTTATTGATGGAGCTGTGGATGACACATAGCTTGCTGCTGCTGCTGAAGCTGCTGCTGCTGCTGCATCTGACGTGGGGGATCCTGCATCAAGCAAGAAGGCTTTTGCAGTTTTCAGTAACTGCAGGAAGCAACTACACAAGCTGCTGCTTGACCAGATTGGACTCGAAAGGCTAGCTGCAGTCCATTGCACTAGAACCTGGACCACAGGTAAGGATTTGTTGCACAGTCATGCTCAGGACCACATGTTTATAAATCTGTTGGTGGATTCTGGATCAGGTCCATCAGCACCAAGATACACGGACATTGCAGGCTGTTCAGCATGCATGCCGTCATGAAAGCATACCTGATGATACAACAGCAGGTGAAGTGCTTCCAGCAGGAGAACTGGCAACAGCAGGGCTGCCACTTCCAGGAGAAGTGGTAACAGCAGGGGTCCCACTTCCAGGAGAGCTGCCGCTGGCGGTGGCGGGGGTACCACCTGAAGCAGGGCTGGTACTGGAACCCACTGCAGTTGGAGTCCCAGAGCCACCTGAACCAGTTGCAGGGGAAGCACTGATGGCTGTGACAGGAACTGCACTGCTCCCACTGCTGCTGGAGGTGGGGGAAGGGGAGGCAGCAGTGGTAGAAGGGCTTGCTGCAGAGCTTGTTGGGGTTGTTACAGCTGTGGTGGGGGTTGCCCCAGCTGTAGCAGGAGATGCTGCAGCTGTGGATGGGGATGTACCAGCAGTGGGAGGAGATGGGGGTGCAGTGGGGGGGCTTGCTGATACAGGGGAGGGGGTGGCAACAGCTGTGACAGGCGGTGCAGCAGCATTGGAAGGGGTGGAAGTAGCTGCAGCTGGACTTGCTGATGATGTGGAGGGATTTGTTGCATTTGTGGAAGGCGTCACACTAGCAGTGGTAGGGCTTGCAGCAGCTGTGGCTGGGCTTGCTGATGCAGGAGCAGGAGAAGCTGCAGCTGTGGAGGGGGTTGCAGCAGCAGTGGAAGGGTTTGCTGAGGGGGTGGCAGGGGCCAAAGAGGCAGGTGAAGGAGTTGCTGATGCAGTGGAGGGAGTGGCAGATGGTATGGAGGGGTTTGCAGCAGCGGTTGTGGGGGTTGCAACAGCAGTGAGAGGGGTTGTACCAGTGGCAGAGGAGGTTGCTGTGGGTGTTGCACCAGCAGTAGAAGGGCTGCTGCCACTGCTGCCACTGCTGCTGCTGCCACTAGATCCTGCAAGCCCAGTGCTGCTTGGGGAAATGGTTGAGGAGGGGGGAGAGGAGGTAGCAGTGGTACCTGAGCCCGGGGGAGGGGGTGAATTGGGTGAAGAGGCGGTTAGGGAGGGAGCTCCTGGAGTTGGCGGTGTGCTTGCTGTGACTGCAGCAGGGTTTGAGATGGATGGAGTGGTGGCAGAATCGGGGGATGATGCAGAAATCCCAGCAGAAGTAGGGGATGATGCAGACATCCCAGCAGAAACAGGGGATGATGCAGACATCCCAGAAGAAACAGGGGATGATGCAGAAGTGGTGGCAGAAGCTGAATTTGTGGGAGTGGAACCTGGTGCAGCAGCTGCAGCAGCTGGAGAAGTGGCAGCCGTGGTGACTGAACCTGGAGAGGCTAAAGAAGTTGCTGGAGTTGTTGCAGATGCTGGGGTGGTGGTTGTGATTGGGGTGGTGGAGGTGCCAGATGGGGTGGCGGCGGCAGAAGCTGGGGTGGGAGAAGCAGTTGTTGGGGTTGCTGAGGGGGTCATCGAAGAAGTGACTGTGCCTGAAGAGGCTAGTGGGGCGGGTGCAGGGATGGTCAAAGGTGCTGGGGTGGGGTTGGGGGTGGGGTTGGGGGGGGAGCCTGTGCCTGAGGGAGTTGGTGATGAGAACCCTGAGCTGGGGACTGGGACAGCAGGGGATCCTGAAGAGGAAGAAAACGCCGTGCCAGGAGAGGAAATACTAGGGCTGGTGACTGAAGAAGCACTCGAGGGTGATGGCATCCCAGAGGACTGTCCTGGGGATGAAATGGCCCCCACAAGGGCTGCTGATGAAGCAGAAGATGGGCTTGGAGATGCTGTAGGGACTGCTGGGGATGTGGATGCTGTACCTGGGGATGCAGAGCCTGGAGGAGTTGGAGAGGCATGGCTGGCAGCCAGGGCAGCTGCCATGTTGGCTTCAATGGCTTGTTCTGAAGTGCTTGCTGGCACTGCAAAGACACATGAAATCCATGACAGCATGTCAACATGCATTGATGTAATACAGACTTCAAAACGTCAATGCCATTTTTCAGCAAAAGAAAGTTGCTTTCAAACTTGCTTTCCAAAAAGTAACATGCAGGGCGGATAGGGGTTGATGGGGGTGGGTGCACTGGGGGTGACAGAGGGGGCGGAATTGGGTTTCACAGGGGAGTCATTGCTGTGGCTGACAGAAGAGCTTGAGGTCAATTTACTGCCAAAAGCACTTACGGCTGTGCTGACATTAGCTGTTGGCATTGCTGCTGTGATGCTCTCACAATCTGAACCATCTCCACAATGTAGAAACGCGTTTTTACTGTCCCCAGACGTTTCTCTATTCAGATTTCCAGTGTGGGGATGACATTTCTGAACTAAAATAAACGTGTCGGGATTGAAAAGAGCTGTGTGTCCTATGCACTGGTGTTTTGATGAAGAAGATGCTGTGCGCGCTTTACAAGTTGTGATGAGCTTGCAGCAGCTGCATACCTGGAGATGAGTTGGAAGGAGAGGAGGAAGAAGACACCGGAGGTGTAGCTTCAGGAGCAGCTGCTGAAGGCGAAGAGGCATGTGCAGTGGATGGAGAGCTGGCCAGAGCTGTGGCACTGCCAGAAGAAGAAGAAGTTCCTGTCGTGAGCATGAGCAGTTGAATCCCGAAAGTGTCGTAGATTTGGGTACGTTGCAGCAACTACGCAAAGTGCACATATACAAGGTCGACCAAAATGACTGCAATGAATGAGCTCAGCTTACTGTCTTAGCACACTAAAGTGGACACATGAGCTGGCTGTTCATTTCCTGACCCCATGCAACATGGTTATCCTTGCTGCAAGCAGCTTAATGCTTGGCTGGTGATACACAACCTCCTTGTAAAGGCTTTGACCAGGTTTGATATAGACTTTACGGTCTCAAAAACTGTGTCAGTCGTGACAATTCAACAGAAAGACACACCCCAACAGAAAGAAACACAAACAACTGCTGATGTGCAGTGAGTGATCTGCTTGGCTTCCACTGTTTGGCAGATTGGCTTGCAATTTACCTGCGCTAGTTGAAGGTGGAGGGGGAGGCGGTGGCGGTGGGGGAGGAGGAGGGGGTGCTTGCGGGGATTGGGCAGTCCCAGAACCAGAAGATGAAGAAGCACCTGATGATGCGGCTGCAGCAGAAGAGGATGGACTGCCGCCACTACCACTAGGGCTTGCAGTGCTGCTGCTAGGGCTTGCAGCACTCCCACTGCTAGGGCTTGCAGAACCACCGCTAGGGCTTGCAGCGCCACCACTGCTAGGGCTTGCAGTACCACTGCTAGGGCTTGCAGCGCCACCACTGCTAGGGCTTGCAGTACCACCGGTAGGGCTTGAAGTACCACCGCTAGGGCTTGGAAACGTCACAGGCGCTGATGTCTGTGTGGGACTGAAAGAAGAAGATTCTCCGCCTGAACTGCTAGGGCTGGCAGAACTGCTGGGGCTGGCAGAACTGCTAGGGCTGGCAGAACTGCTTGAAGTACTGCTGCTCCCGCTTGAGGAGCCCAAGCTAGGGCTTGAGGCAGGTGAAGAAGGGGACGCAGCGCCAGCTGAGGAAGAAGAGGATGGTGATGGCGAGGAAGAAGAGGATGAGGAGGTTATGGGATAGTCTGTGTAGTCCCCAGTGTAGATGCAGGGAGGATTGTAGATCTTGGGAGGACTGAAGCTGCCAGTGCCCTGGGAGCACAGGGGCTGATTGGAGCCAAATGCCCTGCAATTGCAACCCACGTGATCAAAGACTGCACTACTCAAGCTATGCAGCAGATCTTTTCCAACACATAAGTTACAACGTTTGAGAAAGATGGAATCGAGCACAGGTGACCTGACATACTGAGTAGAGATAAATTTGCAAGTTGTACACCCTGAACACTGATTACAGGTCACAGTGCAGCACGGCACATCTAACATTGACTTGTGCTGCTCAACAGACAGCAAAGTCTGAACCACTGTCACACAGAATTTGTGTCCTGTAATTGAGCTTGTCTTGCTGTGACCATGCAGCAACTTTTGCAGCAGGTCACTTGGTGGCCTGGCAGAGCCAACAAAAAGCACCAGCTCTTTGATTGCTTACAGGTAACAAGCTCATACGGTGACTTACAGTGTGGTAAGGGACTTCATGCCAGTGGTCGGCAGAACCCCAGGAGCGGCAGAACCTCTCCAGGAATCTGGCACCGGTCCCGACAGGTCGTTGGACCTCAAATCCAGATTCACGAGGCTGCTCAGCTGACTCCAACTAGATGGGAGTGATCCGGTGATCTTGTTGTCAGCCAGAATGATGGACTGAAGCGCTGTGTCAGCAGACCAGCTGTCTGGCAATGCGCCTGCAGTATACAAGAGAGGAAACAGTTCAGCTTACAGCAAGGCGTCTTTTGAGCATTGCATGTTGCAATGACCTTTTATCTGCCATGCATTGTAACTACAATAAAATGACGGCTGGAGCATTTGGCAATTTGCTGACGAGACAAAGTCTTGATAGATCAATTTCTGTCTGCACCCCTCAACCCTAAGTCTTCTGTTGAGGGGAAGAGCTACAGTGAGCATGACAATGAAGAAAAGTATTAATGCCATGTGATGCAGCAGTGCAGCATCAGTACAGAAGTAGATAACAAACACAAGCACAAGCGCAAGAACTAGGCAGAATAGCTGAGCCTGTGTATACAAATATAATAATACACACGTACCAAGCTTTCAGCCCCATCAAGCTGCAACTTCATGCGCCTTGTGCAAAACACCTCTGTTTATCTTATGCTTGAGGGGTGTGAAGCAAGTAATAACAGTTGGCAAAGTCAAGCCTGGCCATAGCTCACCTGTCAACTGGTTCTCCTGAAAGTTCACAACTGTCAGGCTGGCAAACCCTGCCAATTGTGGCAGAGGTCCAGTGAAGGAATTTCCCTCTAGCTCTAGGGTTTGCAGTGATGTCAGCTGTCCAATGGGCGGCACGGAGCCACTGAAATCGTTGTTGCTCAAATCCAGCAGGATGAGGGTGGTAAGGGAGCTATAATATGAAGAAGACTGAGGGAGGGAAGTCCCTAGCTTCTTGCCAGCCAAGTTCCTACAGTGGCAAAAACATGTTCAAGTGAACTCACCTAAATGCATGCCAGTGTGAATGTGCCTGAAGAGCATCAGCAGTAATGGAATGGGCGCAATGGTGCACAACCCAAAATGTAAACATACAGATCAAAGCCATATGCATGCCTATATGCATGCTTTGTACTTTGCTGGAAGAACAAAATAAGGTCACTAAATGCAGAATTGCAGAGATGCAGAATTGCAAGGCAATGCACTGAAACAGTTAAAGATGCCATGACAACTGGCACAACCTCAGTTGTATGTTCCGCGACGTACATGAAGCATTGTACGTATACTGTCAACCTGTCATATGCATGAGTCCCTCATATTCTCCTCGAAACACAATCAGGAGCCCAAGCACAACATACAACCACAAACCCATGCATGTACATGCAACAGCCGTATGCTCAGCGCATGTAACAGAACATATCTGCTGCAACCTATGGCAATGGATGGGACTTACAGTGACATGACTTCGAAATCAGCATTGCAAGTAACGCCTGTGAAGCCGCATGCGTTGGAGGCAGGTAAGGTCCAGTCTGCCAGCACATTGCTGGGGTCCATCATTGTCTTCAAGGTATACAGAGCTGCAGCCTGTTGTGCTGCCAGAGATCCTGCACCAAAATGATATCTGCCTTTGTTGCTGAAGTAAGAATGTGATCATAGTACAGGTCTTGATGCTTTCCAGCTCATGATGAACCAGGTACTAGCATGCAGGGGAAGTCTTGTCCCTCCACAGCAGCCTTGTTCTGTGCAACCCTATACAGCGTATGATACGCGTATGATATGACAACAAATGCTTCAGTGCACAATTCTGCTCCATGCAATGCCCACAGCGTGAAGGTGCAGGGTTGCAGACGTAGTTTGAGCCAAGCGTCATTTGTTGAAGCTCCCAATGTAGTAACAGCTGGCAGGTGCACATGAAAGATGTGTAACAATGGGCAACTCCTTGTTGTATGTTGCTGCTGCTGCTGCTGCAGCTGCTGCTGTGGTTGTGCCTGTTGTTTCACCCCCGCGATAGTTATTGCTGCTACTTTGAGTGCAATTGTGTGCTGCTGCTGCTGCTGCTGCTGCCGCCGCCGTTGTGAGAGCTGCTGCCTCTGCTGCTGCTACAGTTGAATTATGGCAGTGAGGATGCTCAGTACCATACAACTCACCGCTCTGAGCAGCGACGTGTTGACCAAGGAAAACTGCCAACAGAAAAATGGGCAATGCCCTTCGCAGGGGCACATGGGGGACTGCTCCTGGCCCCGGCCCTGTGCTGAAGGCCTGCATTTGCAAAATATCTTGGACACTGGTCTGAAAAGCTGAATGAGTTGCAGTTTAAGGCAGCTGGTGATGAGGATGTGCAGAACTGTACTGCATTACAAGTGGGGCTCTCGACAAGCAGCAACCGATTCTTGGCATTGTACAGCTGATGTTGAGAAACTTGGACCCTGCCTGATGCAAGTGCAAGCAAGACACTTCTGCTCACAAGATGCAGAATCAGAAGCAGTCATGCTCCTTCATGCAGCAAACAAACTTACCCTTCTACCCATGGTGTTCAGGCAGAAAGGACCCACAGACACTTTGGTGGCGGGCTGCCAATTTTTGTCACACTTTTGCCACCTGCAAACATAAGGAGTGGTTGAGCTTGCTTGCACGTACTGCCTGACTTGCTGGTGCAACTGCAAAGCTTCTGCAAATAGGCTGCATATGCCTGAATGAATGTATATGCATGCTTTGTGCTAGCATGACTCATTGTGATATGCACAAGCAAGAGCTGCCACTGCGTGTATGCAGCTAACAAAGACACAACTGCTGAAGAAGATGCAGCTAGTAGCAAGGTGTAAAGATGAGACTATGAGGCGCGAAGAGACTGGCTATGTGTGCTAAACTGTCCTACAAGCCAGTAGCTGAGTTCAAAGCACACTGCACTATAGGTTTGGGCATGCCGCCGACTCTGAAAGCACACAGACTCCGGCAGGTGCAAGCATCTTGCAACGAGCAATTTAGCAAAGTGCCAGCACAACACCAGCAAGACAAGGATCACGCGAGGCAGGCGTTGCCGCGTTGCGGTGCATGGAAAACCTCATACGAGCATAGCAACTGCTACGCGCAAGGTCCTGCGCTAAGAATTGAAAATCGAGGATCTCACCTACAAATGTCTCATGCTTGATTCTTGAGAGTCTTGCTATGAAGGGGGTCAAGATGGAAACCCCGATAAGTTGTTACCGCGCTTCACAATCTGTCGACCTCAGATCTGGGAACAAAAGTCGGTGACGGACCTGGCGAGATGCTACTGGAAGCTTACAATGTTATACTGACGCTATCGACCGGGTGATGGGTCAGGTCGTGCGTCCTGCGTATCGCTTAAGTCGCTGCATGCAACGCTCACGGTAAACGCTGGTCGGAAGAGAAGAGGTATGCACAGTGAAACAGCAGCTGATTGGACGCATCGTCTCTCACGTGACGTACATCCGACACCTCCTCGATGATTTGAATAAACCTTGATAGGCAGCTGATGCGCGTCCACGTCGGGCGGGATGACACATGCTTCACATGGCCAGTGCAGTGCTGAGAGCTGAAGACACGGTGCAAGACAGAGGAGCATTTACATCTTCAGTAGGTTGTACAGATGTGCCACGCTTGTCGTGGCCCTGGTCAGAAACATCAGTACTAGAGAAGGATCGACTGAAGCCTCTTGAGAGGTTCGAGAGTTGAGATGGGACATTCAAAGTTGCAAGACATTTGTTATTGTCTCTGAGTGGCTGGATTGTGAAATACCGTACTCAAACTGTAATGTGTTTGGTGTCTACCGTATACCCAAGATTGGAAGCACTGACATTATGTGACATTATGATAGCGCTGTCGGTGATTGAAAAGGATATAAGCAAGGGTTTTGTATTTCATTCTCAATAGTTCGATCCCGGTCAGAGAGCAATTGGCG
>JAABUP010000856.1_pt1 | contig 65295 bp, 87 predicted proteins | sample 5559201 | NCBI WGS metagenome assembly JAABUP01 (sample SAMN10711887, study PRJNA513373) | rock metagenome | isolation source: Antarctica rocks | place: Antarctica
TTGTACCTGTTTCGCCACAACTCTTTTGGCTGGGATGAAATGGCAGGGTGAGCACACTTGCTTGTACCTGTTTTGCCACAATGCTCTCGCCTGGGATGAAATGGCAGGGTGAGCACACTTAGTTGTACCTGTTTTGCCACAATTTTTTTGGCTGGGATGAAATGGCAGGGTGAGCACACTTGCTTGTAGCTGTTTCGCCACAATTCTTTTGGCTGGGATGAAATGGCAGGGTGAGCACACTTGCTTGTACCTGTTTTGCCACAATGCTCTCGCCTGGGATGAAATGGCAGGGTGAGCACACTTAGTTGTACCCGTTTTGCCACAATTCTTTTGGCTGGGATGAAATGGCAGGGTGAGCACACTTGCTTGTACCTGTTTTGCCGCATTGCTTTTGCCTGGGATGAAACGGCAGGGTGAGCACACTTGCTTGTAGCTGTTTTGCCACCATGATTTTGCCTGGGATGCAATGGGAGGGTGAGCACACTTGCTTGTAGATGTTTCACCTTAAGGTTTTCAGTATGCAAAGATGGAGCTGGGTCATGTGTATAGGCACTAGCTTGCCCTGTGCCTGTGTGATGCCTGGACAACTGGCCTGGACTCATTTTGTTAGTCCATTTGACCATTGACCAAGTATGTGTCTTTGCCTATGGTCCAACATTTACAGTCCTGAGTAGTTTCCTGGGATGAGTCAGCAAGGTCAGTTGTTACAAAAGGATGTGTACAGGTCTGTATTTGCGTATGTATTGCTCAGGAACCTCATGTGAAAGAGTGCCAAGTCACAAGGGTCAAAACGACAACATGGGCCCCTGAAGTGAAGATTTTTGAGACTTGGTCACCACACAGCATGTGACCGCATGCTTAAAGCTTGCTTGGCTCAATTTGCATCACAAGGGACTGGATGGTCCCAGTCGGTCAGCATCACTAGGGACTAGTTGGTCCCAGTTGGCCATGTGTTGTGCCTCCATATGTACCCAGGGACGTTACATCTGCACCAGAAAGCATATGTTGCAGGGTCTGTGTATGTCACACAGTGTGTGCGTGTGCTGCAGGTATGTGGACATCATGAACAACAGGCAGACGCCAGATTCCTCAGCCGGAGCCTTCTTGACAGCTGTCCTGGAGGTGCAGAACAAGCAATGGAGCACTGCCAAAGGTGCTCAATGCGTTTTCTTGCCTGCTGCTGAGAATGTGCTGCCTGCCCTGATGGAGGTTGAACATTACCAGGCAGAGCATGCTGAACGGAACTCGTTTCAAACTTTCAGCATATGTGAAACAACTTGCTTATTCCTTATCCAACAACTCCCAGCCAGCATTGCAAGCACCTGCCTGCAGTGAATGTGGAAAGGGCCAGAGAGCTGCTTGGTGTGGAGCTAGCCGCCTTGGTAGGAGAGAGCTATGAGCGAGCCTACGGTGATATGGTCAGAGTCCAACAGCTGACAGAGTTAGAAGAGGTGATAGGCTTCAGCAACGCCCTGGCTCTGTGTAATGGCGACCAAACAGCAGCTGACTTGCACAGAGTTCAAATCTGTGAAATGTGGCGAGGCAGACTGAAGGGCGTTCAGAGGAATGTGGAGGTGTGGCAGGCTCTTCTGTCTGTCCGTACGCTGGTGCTGCCAATGGCTGAGGACACCCACACATGGCTGAAGTTTGCTTCGCTGTGCAGAAAGTCTGGACGGGTCAGGTGGGAGCGCTGTGCTGTGCTGTGCTGTGCTGTGCTGTGCTGTGCTGTGCTGTGCTGTGCTGTGCTGTGCTGTGCTGTGCTGTGCTGTGCTGTGCTGTGCTGTGCTGTGCTGCGCTGCGCTGGGCTGTGCTATGCTGTGCTGTTCTGTGCTGTGCTGTGCTGTCCTGACTGTTCCACTTGTCTTCCTGACCCAGGGATAGCATGACTCCACGACACCTTTTGCCCTTGCTTACGTTTGCACAAGCCAGGGTGCGGCTGTCAGCTTTCTTATAGATGCTTACTGAAAGGCAGCATGCAGCCACGTGACAATCGCAAGATTGGCCATGCATGCTGTGCAGACAAAGCAGACGCAACCTACACGAGCTGCTTGGGTTTGACCCCCTGACCATAACCTCGCCCCACCATGCGGGGTATGGGGCTGGCAGCGGGGCGCCCCATGTCATGTTTGGCTACCTCAAGCATCTTTGGGCTACAGGCGACCGCAAAGATGCCCTGCATAGGCATGCCTTCTGCTTCTGCCCATGCACTCTTACCTAAACCCAGACCCAAGCGTCCTTGTTTGAGGGAATCAATGCATTCGCTGGTCATGCTGTTGTTTCCCATAGGCTGTTGTTGCTCTTTTCCCAATGTCTGACATGTCCAAGCTGGCTTGTCATTTCAGACAGAAGGCTTGGCATCACAGTGCTGCAAACAAGAAGGACTGTATCCCCACATGATCATTCTCAAGCATCATATGATTGCTCCAACCCCTCCCTTTGCCTTGACCCCCCGCACCCCCTCCCTATGCCCCATCCTTGCCCCTGCCAAGGCACAAAGACCCATGTCCCAATGGCAAACCTGACAAGTTTGAGGGACCAATGCTGCAAGGAATGCATGCAGATTGGAGAGTCTTGTCGAGGAAGTCTCTGCCCATGCTCATGACCCAACCCCTCGCCCCTCCCTCCCGGCCCCAGCCATTGGGGGGGCTCAGACAGGGCTGCTGGCGCGCCCCACAGCTGAAATGCACAAGGCCCCCCTCGTTGCCCGGGTGCACATGCGCATGGGAATCTGGAGATGGACAGTCACCGAGGTTTGTGCCTTTCGCTTGGGCTGTCAGCCTGTTTGCAGTTGTCGCCATCATTGCAATGCAAGCGTAGTCATGAGCTACTTGTTCGAGCAACCTTGTTGGCACGCCCTGAGTCACCTCATGATGTTCAGTCCTTTTCGGTGGGGTGCAAATGAGCGACGCCTATGACACACAAATGCACTCAAAATCACATGGACCACGCATGTGAGTGCATGCTTGTCAGACTGCTTTCCTGGGTGAGCCATGCATCAGTTTGATCATCTGTTCCAGCAGACGCTGAGAAGCATGAGTCACAGCATCAGTTTCACAAACTTCTAGAGGCAACATTCAGCATATCCAGCATCAGTCACAGCGGCAGCTACACAGATTACTAGACGCCATGTTCAGCACACAGAGTTACAATGAGGGGCAGCACGGTATAATACTTTACTCCTCATCAAATTGACGCCAAAAGGCGTAGTCTTTTGCTTTCTTCTCTTTGTTACAATGAGGGCTGTGCATGCAGGAGCTGAGTGAGGAGACAATCGGGCATGTGCTTGGCAGCTTGCAGTACGCAACAGAGGCTGCCAAAGGCTGGGCCAAAGCTTGGCACAACTGGGCCCTCTTCAATGTCCAGGTAGGGTTCACTTTCTGGATTTCATTGATTGTGCAGGGCAGTAGACCAATGTTGACGTGCCTGCAATGTGATTGTCGCTGTTTGCTGACTGTTTCATTGATTGTGTGGCGCCCTGTACCAATTTTGATGTGCATGCAAGGCGGTCATTGCTGTCTGCTTACTATTTCATTGATTGTGTAGGGCAGTCCACCGATCTGACATGCATACATTGCAGTCTTCACTGTCTGCTGACGGTAAGGCCGAGAGAAATAGTAAATTTCCATATTCTCTCCAAATGCATAACAAATCAGATATCAGTATCTTTCAAACAATTGAATGACTGTGTTTTGATGGTGGCATGCAGGCCATGGAGCACTATGCCAAGTTTGATGTGCATGCGGCCCAGAGGCACGTGGCCCCGGCTGTTCTGGGCTTCTTCAGATCTGTAGCCCTAGGGCAGGCCTCAGGTCAGCAAAACTTCATTCATGCTTGAATCAGTAGTTGGACTGATAGTGCATTGCAACAGCTGTGAGTCTTCTACAAATCTGTAGCCCTACAGGTGAGCAACATCTCACTTCTCGTGCCCTCCCATGCTTACTCTAGTAGTTGGACTGCCAGTGCGTCCTTCACTGCAACAGCTGTGAGTCTCTGAGGGCAGGCCTCAGGTCAGCAGCATCTCACTTGCTTGTCTCCTCCTCTGGTTAGTTCAGTAGCTGGACCAAAAATGCGAGTCTCTGATGACTTATCAACATCAAAATCGGCCAAGATCAACATACCATTCTGCCTGGAAAGAAAATTTTGTCTTTCCGAAAAGCGCTGCATTGGCTTGGCTTGGCCAGCTTCTTTACATGATCTGTACTCTGTACTCAGTACTCTGTACTCGGTACTCGGTAGTCTCTGTTCCATAGGCAGCTGGGAGAGATCATGAAGCAGCCTTGCAGGATTTGGTGACATTGCTCACCCCTGTTCATCATCAAGTCAATGTCATGCATGCCCCTTGCCTTGTGCCTCAGAAGTCATACCTCTGTTTGCAGGTCATACGCACCCAGTCCTACAATACACAAACTGCTTCTGCTGATCCTGTGCATCCATCACATCAATGTGAAGTGTACGCTCAGCCTCACAGATCACATCCTGTTAGTCTGTTAGCCTATTAGTCTGGTCGCCTGGTAGCCTGTTAGTTTGGTAGCCTGTTAATCTATTAGTCTGGTAGCCTGTTAGCCTGTTAGTTTGGTAGCCAGTCAGCCTGTTAAGCAGTCGTGTCCTGTTGGCAGGTGACAAGCACCCCTGCTAGACAAAGCGCTCACGCTGTGTATTCATCACATCAATGCAAGGCGCACACTCAGCCTCACAAGTCACATCCTGTCAGCCTCACAAGTCACATCCTGACAACCTGACCAGTCATGTCTTGTTGGCAGGGGAGACGCAGCCTGGAGCAGCCCTGCAGGACATACTGCGCCTGCTCACACTGTGTATTGATCACATCAATGCGAGGTGTATGCTCAGCCTCACAAGTCACATCCTATCAACCTGACCAGTGATGTCTTGTTGGCAGGGGAGACACACCCTGGAGCAGCCTTGCAGGACATACTGCGCCTGCTCACGCTGTGGTTCAACCATGGCAGCGCTCCGGATGTGGAGGCCGCTCTGCAGGAAGGCTTCGGCCATGTCTCCATCGACACCTGGCTCGTCGTCATTCCTCAGGTAAGTTACATGTTTTGTTTTTATGTTTACTATTGCAGGTTGGCTTGGGTTGCCTTTGCCTCAAAAGCTTTGCAATTCTTTGTATTTTGCGCAGAATTGTTAATTGCACATGAATTGTAATTTGAATCGTGGTTTGTATTTTGCATGAACTGTAATTTGCGCAATTAGACTGCTTCCTGAAGTTACCGACAGGGAACTGCAGTCATGTGCCATGTCATGTGTAGACAAAGATTGGCAGAACTTCAGCGACACATCTGTTCTACATGAGGGTTTGAGTCATGTGCCTGTCTATCTTAACACAGATGTACGCTGCAACTTCTGCTTCTCAGCTGCCATCATCTGTTCTACAGGAGGGGTCCAATCATGTGCCTTTTGATACTGACATTGACATAAGCTGGTCCCTTTGCGTCAGGGTATGCTGCACACCTCCACACAACCTCGACGTCAGCATGACGCCAGATTCCTGGACCTACTGGTGTGCACTAGCAAGGGTTTTTCCCATCCCATACCCCTTACAATCAATACCCTTAGTCCTCAACCCCGCGCTGCCCTGAGCCCTTCACCCTCTCCCCAGCTTGCATGGCACCAGCTCTGACTGCAAGCAGGAGCATTGACTCAGGACTCACCCCTCAGGACTCACCACTCATGACTCAGCCCTCAGCCCTCAGCCCTCAGCCCTCAGGACTCAGCCGTTGCTTGCGGTGCAGGTGATAGCTCGCATCCACACAACTGTGCAGCCTGTGAGGCGGCTGATACACAACCTGCTGGTGCGCATTGGCAAGCACCACCCCCAGGCCCTCATGTACCCCCTCCTGGTGGCTTGCAAGTCCCAGTCCAGCTTCAGGCGAGCAGCAGCCATGAGTGTGGTGGATGCGGTGCGGCAACACAGCGCAACTCTTGTGGAGCAGGCACAGCTGGTAAGCCCACTCTGCTGCTGACAGGCTGGTAATAGTAACTGTGACAGTAACAGTAACAGTAACGGTAACGGTAACGGTAACGGTAACGGTAACGGTAGCAGTAACAGTAACAGTAACAGTAACAGTAACAGTAACAGTAACAGTAACAGTAACAGTAACAATAACAGTAGCATCAAGGGCCCTTAGGGGCCAGGGGGGCGGGGCGTTTCACACACTTTTTCCCATACAGCGCCCCTGCATAAGTGGCGTAGTCTTTTTGTTTTGTTTCCCAACAGTGAACACCAAGACATCTCACCGCTGTCTTAGTGTAGATGATTGCATCGTCATTCCAGCCTCCAATCTTCGTGCTGATCAGCAGTTGTCACCATTTTGTGGTGCCCAGTCTAACACATGGTGGACTGCAGCCTGGAGCATTGTGGACACTGTGCACAGTGGACATTGTGCATGGTGGGTGCTGTGTACTGTGGGGACTCTGTGCATGCTGTGCATGAACACACTCTGCTTTTGAGAGGAGGCACAGATGGCCAGCCTAGCTTCGATAAAAAAGAAATGAGTACATACTCCAGACATGATGCGTGTCATTCGTTTGGCGCTGTATGTGGTGGGCGATGGCAGGATGCTGACATTCACATGATGGCAACCATGCCAGCCTAAGCTATTTTGCAAAGCTTCTGTGTGTTTTGACCTATGCAAGCATCATTCACTGCAAAGAATCAGCAGACAAATGTGCGATGCAGTTTACTACCAGCATGACTCACTGCAGAGAAGCAGCAACCGAGTGCGTTGATCAATCCACTGTGCAGATCCAGTTTACAGCTAGCATGGCGTCTTCATTTGTGTTGTATGATGAGTCAGATGGTCTCAGCATGGTTTGTGTATAGAATTGCACCACCTTTGATCTGCATAGGTGAGTCAGGAGCTGATCCGCATGGCCATTCTGTGGCATGAGATGTGGCACGAGGCGCTGGAGGAAGCCAGCAGGCAATACTTTGGGGAATCCAATGTGGACGCCATGCTCAGCACTCTCATGCCCCTGCACGAGATGATGCAGGCCAATGGGGGCATCACCCTCAAGGAGATTGCCTTTGTCAAGGTGAGTCTGCCTTTCCAGTGGGAATTCCTGATAGGCAAGCTATGCCTTTTGGTTGCCAAGGTCATGCCAACAGGAGCATCACCCTCAAGGAGATTGCCTTTGTCAATCTGACTCTGCCTTTGAGTAGAGTTCCTGATGGACAAGCTTTTGCCTTTTGTTGATGGCAGTTCGATGTAGAGTCATGCTCAGCATTCTATATGCCCCTGCATAAATGCTGCAGTGTGTTTCACTGCCTTCATGTGCATGCGTCTATGGCACTCGCCCTGTCAGTGCACACCCCTTGGGTGCAACTAGTGTCTCATGTTAGTGCATGTTGGCTCACAGGACTAGGGTTTAGGCACACCTAGTAGGTACCTGGCAAGAACGATTAGCTGGAACGCCTGTAAATTATTATTATTATTATGTGCATGCAGATCTGCCACCAGCCAACCCAGCAACTTCCATTATGCAGCCAGACACTGTCATTTTTGCAGACCTACATGCATGTAGACATTGCAGTGGCGCAACGCATAATGTCATAGTCACAAATGCTGCTTTCCTTTCTGTAGGCGTAAGGGCTTGAGCTGTCAGAGGCGTATGAGTGGTCCAACAAGTACTGGCACAGCCACAAGTGATGTCATTCTTGCTGCACGCATATGGGTGTCAGCTGTCCAAGGCATATGAGTGGCATATCACAAATGACGGTGCTTTTTGTGCAGGCATACGGGCGTGAGCTGTCTGAGGCATATGAGTGGTGCAACAAGTACCGGCACAGCCGCAAGGAGGCGGAGCTGCACCAGGCCTGGGACCTCTACTACCACGTCTTCAAGCGCATCAACAAGCAGCTGCCCAGCCTCACCGTGCTGGAGGTGCAGTACGTGGCTCCAGCCCTCGTCAGAGCCCAGGTCAGCCTTTGCTCCTTCTTTTTCTTCTCCTTCCTCTTCTTCTTCTTCTTCTGATGATGATGACTTTCTTCTTCTTCTTCTTCAAAGATGCACAAGACAGATTGCTCTGGAGAGACAAGAGTTCTCCTGCACATACCTAGCTCATCGTGAGCTCAAAAGCGTTGTTGTTGTGGTTGTTGTTCTTCATCTTCATCTTCATCTTCATCTTCATCTTCATCTTCATCTTCATCTTCATCTTCATCTTCATCTTCATCATTATTATTATTATTATCATCATCGTAATACAGGGCCTAGAGCTGGCTGTCCCGGGGACCTACATAGCAGGCGAGCCGGTGGTGACCATTGCAGCCTTTGCCCCCCAGCTGCACGTCATCACCAGCAAGCAGCGCCCGCGTAAGCTCACCATACACGGCAGCGACGGCGCTGAATACGTCTTCCTGCTCAAGGTGGGTCTCTCTACATACTGTGCAGGGCTGTATGTCAGGGCAGTCTGTCAGGGCAGGGCTGTATGTCAGGGCAGTCTGTCAGGGGAGGGCTGTATGTCAGGGCAGTCTGTCAGGGCAGGGCTGTATGTCAGGGCAGTCTGTCAGGGCAGGGCTGTATGTCAGGGCAGTCTGTCAGGGCAGAGCTGTATGGTGTCTGTCAGTGTCATCAACAGGCCCTATCCAGCAGTCGCTCACACCAATGTAGTCGCAGTGTTCATAGCCTCCCAGCTCAAGTCAGCAAATGCATGCTTGGGGCTGTGTTTCAGTCAGGCTCAATGCGATGCAACAAAATAGTCTATGCCTTTCAGCAATCATAGGCAGCACCACAGAAGCAAAACACCATAGGCCATAGCCCAGCGAGGAGGAAAGGCCTACACCTATGGGGCGTCAGGCCTTGTCTTCCTGGTTTCATGTGTGTCCTCCAACACTCTTCTACGTACGGGAGTCTCATGAGAGGTTCAGCCAACACAGATTGTGGCTGAGCTGCACTGTAACAGGCAACAGCCTGCTAAGGCCTGTTTTATGAAAACTCACTAAACATGCTTCTCACTACGGAATCTTCAGACTAAGGACAGCAACTGGTGTGTAGGGACATGAGGATCTGCGGCAGGATGAGCGAGTGATGCAGCTGTTTGGGTTAGTCAACAGCATGCTGGCCAACGACAGGACCACTGCTGAGAGAGATCTCAGCATTGCCCGATATGCTGTCATACCCCTCTCGCCCAACTCGGGTCTGATTGGCTGGGTCCCCAACACTGATACACTGCATGCCCTCATCAGGTGGGTTGCCTTTTGGGGGAAACAACCCAACCTTTCTTACTACAACTTGACAATCAACTTGATGTACTTGATGTACTGCAGCTCTCACAGAATGCATCTGTTCAGCGGCACACAACCCATCATAAGCCTCGAAAACTTGACTCTGCATGTGCAACACACATATCACTTATGTTGTGAGTACCCAATGAGTTTCTAGAAAGTTCCTTTGCTCACCAGCATCAGCATCTATCAGCCAGCCTGGCGCGTGTCACCAAATAGCTTGCCTGCATGTGCATACCGCGCACAACCCATGTTGCAGGTGCCAACCACCCGTGTCACCAAATAGCTTGCCTGCATGTGCATACCGCGCACAACCCATGTTGCAGGTGCCAACTACCCTGACACATTTACTCATATGTAATGTGAAGATTGACTCATCTGAAGCTTGTCACAAGAAAGCTTACACGCATACAGGGAGTACCGAGATGCTCGCAAGATTCCGCTGAACGTGGAGCACCGCATGATGCTGGGTATGGCGCCTGACTACGACCACCTCATGGTCATCCAGAAGGTGGAGGTCTTCGAGCATGCTTTAGACTCCACCTCAGGTCAGTGTCTGGTGTTGTTAGATGGCAGCTGTAAGCACAGTGATCCATGAGTGTACGCATGCTGCATGCAGCTGCAAATGCCTGTGAAAGTGTGGCAGAGACTCCTGCTGATCCCCTTTTGCTTTTTTTGTTTGTTGAAAGATACAATTTTTTTGTCCCTTCAAGGGTTTTTTGTTTTGAAACCACCTTGGATGTGCCATGCTTTAGACTCCACCTCAGGTCAGCGGCAGAGCCTCCTGCTGATCCCCGTCCGCTTTATTTTTGTTGAACAGATGCCAAATTTGTGCACCTTTGAGTAGGTTTTGTGTTGAAACCACCTTGCATGTGTAATGTGCAGTTTGCGGCACCTGACTGCTGCTGCTGCTGCCCCTTCAACTTTTTGTTTTTTGAACAACCTTGGATGTGTAACGCTCAGTTCGCGGTACCTGACTGATGCTCCTGTTGCAGGCGAGGACTTGCATAAGATGCTATGGCTGAAGAGCCGCAACAGCGAAGTGTGGCTGGAGCGAAGAACGGGGTACACTCGCAGCACAGCTGTGATGAGCATGGTGGGGTACCTGCTGGGGTTGGGGGACCGCCACCCCTCCAACCTCATGCTAGACCGCTACTCTGGCAAGCTGCTCCACATTGACTTCGGTGACTGCTTTGAGGTAAGCCACCGTTCCCCTCTTCTCCTGAAATGAGCTATACGACAGGTACAGATACAAGAGAGCACAGCATCAAACCCCTCTCTGGGCAGTACATGCCTGGCTGACTAACTGGGGCAGCAATCATTCAGCAGGAAGTTCTTCCTATAGCTTGAAAGTCTCGCTGCTTGATTGCTGTTCATGGCTAGCGACGCAAGTCTGGCATATGCTTTATGGAATGGCTTCTGCCTGTTGATATCTGCAGAGTGCCTGGGGCTTGCTCATAGACAACAACCATTTGGAATGGCATGTTCTAGCGCTGCATGTATTGGACGCCAATGGGCTGTCAAGTGGACGTTCCATACCTAACACTTGCACAAATCACATGTTCAGCGACCAAAAGCATACATAGCTGATTGTGTGATGTGATCTGCAGGCCAGTATGAACCGTGAGAAGTTTCCAGAGAAGGTGCCCTTCCGGCTGACCCGCATGATGACTAAGGCCATGGAAGTTTCCGGTATTGAAGGCAACTTTAGGTCAGACTTGCTCGTATCCTTTGGATGGAACTCAATGTTGCTATTCCAAAATGGCAGCTTATCAACATGCGCAAATTAGACCATATTGTTACACGGTCTGTGGAGTGTATACAAATGATTGTCATCTTCCTGTCAAGTGCTTGGCTGGGGAATCGAAACTGTTTCAAACAGGCATATCAGGCAGCAAGCCTGACCACTACTCATGCAAGTGTGAAAACATAGGGGCATTATGTCAATTCACCTATACAATCACTAGTCCACCTTGCTGTTCAGCTTCATCAGATGTCTCTATGAGTCTAAGTTTCTGAAGCACTGGTCAGTGTTCTATTACCCCTGTACTGCTGCAGGCCCTCGCTGATAGCCCTGATGCTTCTGCCCTTCAAAGCCTTTGACATCACTGATGACAGGGACAGATTATGACCCTCTGCATTGCATATCAGCTTTTGCCTAATGTGTCACAGAAGGCAGCAAGACAAACGCTGGGCATACAATTTGTCTTGCAATGTTGCTGCAGACAATTACAGCGTGCTGGGTTGTGAGCCATCCTGCTTTTGTGGTATGGTCCACAGCATGTGCACCTCTTCTGTTGATTGGCTCTCAAACACACACAAGTTTTGTTGTTCCTGTGCAGGTTTACTTGTGAGAATGTGGTGCGAGTGCTGCGCAGCAACAAGGACAGTGTGATGGCCATGCTAGAGGCCTTTGTCCATGACCCTCTCATCAACTGGCGTCTGCTCAATACCACCACAGATGCTGTTGATGCTGGCAACACACCCACTGCAGACTCAAGTAAGTGCTCCAATTGTGCTTGCTATGTATTCATTCCTTGTCTTGCCTTAGAGTCAAGTATGTACAGTCTTGAGTATGCATGCTGTGTGTCTGCTCTCATAATGCTACGACGCAAAGATACTCTGTTAGATACCTTGGCTTGCATTGTTGCATTCCAGTGACTCTGGTGCTATAAGGATCTGAATTACCAGCTAGAGAAACTGCAGTATCTGCAGACAGCATGTATGTGGTGAGGTATCAGCAGAGAATAGCACTGTTCACAAAGCAGGATGTCCTGCATGTTGTAGAATGCTGTCTCACTGCAACGTATCCTTACACTGGGTATGTTTTCATTGTACGAATTTTGGCTTTGACAGCAACAAGTAATCTCTTTATTTTGCAGCGCTTGAGAAGATGCCAGAGCGCACCACTAGCACTGGCAGTGGCAGCAGCAAGGTTCCCTCAGATCCAAATGAGGTGCCCAGCTTGCCAAGGCGGGAAGCTCGAGAGCGAGAGCTGTTGAATGCCTATGGACAGCTAGGCGATGCAAATGAAGTGCTGAATGAGCGAGCTGTAGCCGTCATGAAACGCATGAGTGACAAATTGACTGGGAGGGACTTTTCTCAAGAGGGGTTGCCAAACAGTGGTGACAGCGACAGTGTACAATCACAAGTGCAGCGGCTGATCATGCAAGCCACAGCACATGACAATCTTTGTCAATCATACATCGGCTGGTGTCCATTCTGGTAAAGGAAGCATTCCATTCCAGGAGTCATCATCAGCATGCAGGCTCCAGATCATATATGACGTTACCTTTAGGTGTGGTTGCAGCTGGGCTGCTTTGACATGGCATTGGTGCAATCTGTTATTAGGCAACAATGTTCACCAATCTCTATCACAGCATATATACATTCTGTCGCATGTTCCTCTGCTGCAACCTCTTTGCTACAGTTAAGCATCATGCACTCTGGCATTGTACCATAGCAGTTTTGCACGCTCAAGGTGTTACCTCCGTCATGTCACATTGACACGCCAGATTGACAGATCCCTCAATGTCCTGACTGACTCATAACGGTAAAGTTGTCAAAAGCTTTTGGCAGCTTGTCTAACAGCTTGTGTGTTATTTGTTGATGCAATGGGAGTCAATACGCTGCTTACAGCCCAATTTAATTAACAAGGCCAATGTTGTGTACTTGCCATGCAGGAGAACTGTGTACATTCACATGCTATGTTGCACATGTTGCTTACCTGTCCACATGGCATCTGCTGGGGCAAAGACTGACAGCTTTATGCACTGCAACACCTGAAACTCAGCACGTATTCATATAACCAACCAGACAAAACATGAGAGCAAGGCAGTTGACATGCAGATGAGATACTATGTACAGCACACAAGCAAGCAGCCAGAACAAAAAGGAAGCTGCGAATTTACAGATGCATGTAAGACTGTTTGCTGTCCTTACAATAAATCAGCTACCTACGAACCAGAGTCAAAACACACTGTTGAGCGTGACTGGGGAACAGCAGAGACATAGGGTTTATACATGTACAGAGGAGCAGAGTGCTCAAGCAAATATCTTTCAGCTCGCTGGATACCTCCATCATTGTCCATCGGCAACTGTCAGCAACAGACTACACCTTGTTCAGTTTTGCTGGGACAACCAAAGGGTTGTTCTTTGACAACTGTTCCCTCCCTGCTGTTTTGTAGTCAAAGTCACACTGGTGCTCCTCTGGAAGTCTGTGAGAGCCGCAAAAAACGTACTCGCAGCGGCACTTGAAGCCAGTCAATCCAACCCTCTTGTTACATGTGAAGCACCGGTTCTTGTGCTTTTGCACTGGTCTCTGTGGTTCGTCAGCCTCAAGATTCACCGCTGGCTCACTGGTGGAGGGCGGCTCTGCCACGTTCTCGCTTGCTGTTTCAACACTGTCTGCGGGCTTTACGACAGGGGAGCTTGGTTGAGGTGGTGTCACAATCTGCTGTGCAGCTGTCTGAAGCTCAGGCTGAGGTATCTGTGTGATGGCCTGGGCAAGAGCTGGAGCGCCAAATGCTTTCGCTACTGCCTTCTCGTTGGCGTGCTGACTTTCGTCGGCTTGTTGCTTGTCTCGAAAGCACTTGGAGCAAAATGTCCCGCAAGCTGGGTTACTGCAAGTCCAAGACAGTCACTCGATAGGATGCTCTCAGATCGAGCTAGTCAAATAGGTACCACTCTGCGACAACGTACGCAAAAAAGCCACAGCCTGCGTCACACAATCTTGGCTGGTTGGCTTGCTCCACACTGTTGTCTTCGCCGTTCATGTTGTGTGCCATATTTAGTTTAAGCAATAGGGTGCACTGATACTAACGATGGAGCCTCGAAGGCCTGCAAGCAGCTTTTGCTGCTGATAAGTGACCAACAACCTACGAATGCCAACTCTGACGCAAAAGTGGCAACCGGACGACCGACCACAAGCCGCTGATGTGAGGTAATCACCACTCAAAGCCTTGCCAATGAAAGTGCCCTCGCATGGCAAGCTGTACATGACATGGGTGAGACGATTCACGGAGTTCGTACAGGCCACGTGTCTTGTTTCAGCAGGCCGCGTGTCAAACTCCGTTTTCTTCCCGTGCCTTCTCGAACCTGCTTCTTGCTACTATGCTGACTACTGTATCATATTAGGAACAAGCATGCAAATTTTGTTCAGCAAAATTGTACAGTACCAGGCTTCGTAGCTAAGTTTGAGCAAAATGCATGCGGTGTTTTTTTCAGGGAATGCTTTTCTTGTAGGAAGTGTGTTTTGTCAGACTGAAATTACAAGAACAGAACTCTGCAGACAGCTGTTTTGTTTCAGTATACTCATGAGCTGTACTCATGACTCATGAGCTGTGCAGTCTGCTACCAGGAGCAGTAACCCAGACCAGCAAATAGACCCAACCCTTCATCAGATATCAGCAAACCAGCCTTTCCATCACTGGGATGGGAGATAGGCTGAGCCGCAGGTAAACTCATGAGCCACAGACCTTCTCTTTCAGCAGACTGCTGATCTGAATTGGACCACCTTTATCAGGATATCAGCCCAAGGACTTGCAGTCAGGGATTGTACAGTCGTTGGGGCCAGCTAGCCCATGTGACTAAATTGCAGTCTTTCATCAGAAAACGAAACAGACCAAAAAGTAACATAGACAAACAAAATCATCATCAGAAAACTGTTAGGAAATTGACACCGTGCGTGGGAAGTACATAAATATGCAATTGCACCGAAACCATTTGAACGCAGAAGAAGACCTACAAATGGCTGACAATATTGGGCCTTTGTGACAAAACAGTTGTCAACGCATGCGGATTTGCTGAAGGCAACCAACTTTGCAGATCGATGCTACCAACTTTGCAGTCCGATGCTCCAGCTGTTTTTGCAGTTCTTGCTGCAATGAATACGTGACTGTCTGCTTCACTCGCGAGGCATCTGTGTTGAAGCGATGTCAGATGATGATGGTAACAGGCAAGAGGAGAACGAAGCTGCGGCGCAATCCCTTGAGCCACCTGAGCCTGTCCTGAGCGCTGTTACCGCAGATCGCGAGGATCAAATTCAGAATGCAGTGGCGTTCTTGTCGCACCCCAAGGCAACAATTTTTACAAGCCTGATGCAACTGGATGTGCGTGTCGCACTTCAACTTTGAGCATGTGAAATTCTCCCATGTGTTTGCAGGTGCGTGGCTCATCCACAGACTCGAAGCAGTCTTTTCTTCAGAAGAAAGGCTTGACAGAGGCTGAGATCACTGAAGCTTTCAAGCGTGTTCCTGAGGCCTCTGACACAACTGTTGCGCCACCAGCATCAGCACCAGCCAGCAGTACAACTAACCAGCTTGCACAGATCTCCAGGCCTCAAAAGCCATTCCCTACCGCAGCAGCCTCTGGACAAGCTTATGGACAAGCAGTTCAGCCTCAGCAGGCCCTGCAGCCAGCTGGGTATCGTTGGAATCAGGTAAACATTGTAGTCTTGTCAGGCACATGTGTTGATCACGCTTGCACAAAAGCCATGGCAACAGGCACTGCGCACTGCTGAAGCTATGCAACGGCAATCGCAGGTAGCTTTGGGTGCGGGGCTGGTAGCCATCACCTTTTGGGGAGTCCAGCGGGTTGTTTTCCCATACGCTGCCCACTGGTTCAGATCCTGGAGTGGTAAACCAGACAAACCTGACAAGCAGCAAGAGGAATCACAGATTGCCACGGTAACATCTGCTGCTGAAAAGCTGACCAGTGCGCTGAGCAACATGCTTGTGTATGATGGTGTTTTCTTGATTCTCCCATCTTGGTTATTGCACACATCCCTTTCACAATTACTGACACTCACCGATTAATTTCGCAGCATCTAGCATATCCTTCTGCTCTTGTATCCTGCAGTGTTGCAAGCTGGCTGCCCTTTTTTGGGCAGTAGCAGCACGTCAAGAGGAACCATGCTTGTCTCAACGCAGCACACTGTTGATTCATGACATTGTGATAAAACTGTTGATGGGTCATGGTCAAAGGTCAAAACATGTTTGTGGCTATTACTCAAATATGCAGATCCTTGCTGATGCCATCAAGGCTCAGACAGCTGAGCTGCGCAGTTCAGTGGACAGCATGAAGGAGATGCTGAAGAAGTATGAACGTGGCAGAAGTGGATCAGACGGCAAAGATAGCATTACTCTACCAGAGCTGCGTCAGGAGCTGCGGAGCTTTGCCAGCACTCTGAACGAGTAAGATATCAGCTTGCCTCAGTACATTGTTTGTAGCAGCAGCAATGTGTTGATGCCTCCAATATTGCATCAGGAGTTGGGTCGTAGCAACTTGCATGTGGACATTGATGTCTGGCTGGGAAAGCTGTCCTGACAAGGTTGCTGCATCCTGCTTGCCTCTGGTCTGACTGCAGAGCTGAAGCATATACTGCAGCACAAGGTGCTGCCACTGGTCAGCAAATGCACCCGGGTTGTCATGTGCGCTGAGTATGTGAGCTTGGAAATGCAGCTTGTCAGCAGTGCTGCAAGCTCCAGTCCAATTTGGGCGGTGCAAAGCTACTGCTTAGCGTCAGTCCACACATGCAGGTTTGGCGCGGCACCTTCTGGATCCAACAGCGCACCGCTCCCAGAAGCTTTCCAGAGACAGCTGAGTGAGATTAAGTCCATGCTGACTAGCATGAATGCTCAGAGAGGAGCCCTGCCTGCTGACAGCCACACAGCCTCGCTCAATGGTATGTCTGTGGAGTACTTGACACTTGCATGGTACCTCATCTCCCTCAGTGCACTCTTGTGAGGTTGCAGCACATATCCAGGCTCTGTCCCTCAGAATTATTTATGTCGTCTCCTTAGCCAGAACGTCTGATAACGCACAACTGGCTTGACAGTACAGACTGCAAAGTGGCAACACGAAGTGAAGTGAAATATAAAAGTGTAGCTTGAATGGGTCATGGCTAGCCCAAGGCCATGCAGAAAGAACTCTAATGCTTGCATGGCTTGTTTGACAATGTGTTTGCACTTTATTGATGACCGTCGAACAAACAGCTCAGCACAGAGATGATCCAAAAACACTGATGACGTTAGATTTTAAAAAAAGCTCAGCACAGGGATGATTTAAAGAAGGATCTATTTGCTGAAGTGAGTGCAATGTCAGGACGCGGTTGACATGCATTTGCTGTAGGTGAGGCTTCAAGCGTGTCCAGGCAGCTGCCATTCAGCTCAGGGCCTCAGATGAACCACACAGCTGCTGCTGACAGGGGCAGTCCTGTATCTCTGCGCTCTGGCAGCAACAGCCCTCACACACAGCAACAGGTGAGCTCACTCATGTGTCGCTCTTGTTTGGTTGCTCTCTCACAGCAAAGTCAGCTATCTGGTGCTCATAACACATGCCTAACAGAGGCGTACTCAAGTGAATACCTAATAAGCAAGACTTTCGCCTGGTCAGGACTGCCCCCTGTGAGTTGCACAGCCTTGGTACATTAGACTGCTCAGGGGCTTTGCTCTGTTCCACACATGTTGAGTCAGCAATGTGGGCATGCAGTTGTCAGTCTCTCCTTTCCAAACACATGGGGGCAGTCCTGGCCAAGGCCTGGACTCCATCAACGTTAGCCCTGAGGGCCCAGATCACCCTCAATCCTACACGGATATCATGAACATGCTGGAGGAGGTCAGTCACACTTGTGTCAACTCACCCATGCACGCCGCTAGCTTCCTCTGTCAGATGGGTCCCTGACTGCTGATCCTTGACAGCACAATCCTGCATCTGTTCCCCACACCAATACACAGCTGGTGTTTGGATACAACATCTGATGTCAGACACCATGCCAGGGATCAGGCATGTCAAGGTTTCAAGGGTTCAAAGCTGCCTGTAACAGTGCCAGTGTCTTGACGTCTGCACATTACTGCTGAGGCTGCATGAAGTCACAGCGGCTATGCACATGACCACAGACAACATGTTTGTCAATTGTGTGTGTGCTTCTGTCTGACAGGGGCTCACCATCCCAGGGATCAAGGACATCGATGACAAGCCCCCCAACCCTGACCAGGCCATTGCAGAGGGCAAAATGAAGCCCCGCCCTAAGCCCTGGGAGCGTGCTGCACAGGTGAATCCAACATTATGCATTTGGTGGCAGCAGCAAGCTTCAGCGTGCAGCTTGGTGCCGCCTCTCTGGTTATATCTTGTCTCAGTCCTGTTGATGTATACCATAGCAGCATGAATGCTGGTGCTGAAACCAAAGATGTCACTGTGGGTTGCTTGGGGTCTGTCTATGCCTTTCATGTGATGCTGATAGCTGTCCTGCACATGTCTCTGGCTCACCTCAGGAATTCGCAACCATCATCTTACCAGCATGCTCTATGCGGATTCAAAACCTTGCCACACTGCTGATGTTCAGATGTTGCTAGTCAGATGCTGCTAGTCAGGTCTATAGCATGCTCTGTGCCAATTCAAAAGCTTCTCACACTGCTGCTGCAGAACGGTAGCTCAGCTGCAGGACCAAACTCATTCTTTTCCGGCAATGCAGCAGGCAGTGTCGGTGGCAGCAGCTATGCAGGTACTCACTACTCTCCTCGTCACTTGCTCATGCTCGATATCACTGGTGTCAGTCCTCTTGCTGGCCCACTTGCCTGTCTCTTTGCATGCTTTGCTTTCACACCTTATGCTTGTGGCCAGAGAGTCTGGGTAGTGTGCTGAGATGTTGTTGCACTACCAGCAAAAGGCAAGCAAAACCAGGGTTGCACCAGACAATAAGCATTCAGTGTTGCTTGACCAGGGAGTAATGGCAGCTTGAATGGCGCAGCCGCTGGGTCTAGCAATGGCCTTGAGATCACTGAGGTTGCAAACACTCCTGAGCAAGGCAACAGCCTAAATGGTAGTCCAGCCCCTTGGAGGCCCCCACCTGTACCGCAGTCATCCCTCAACCTGGGCAAACACCTCAAGGTTGAGGCCAGCAGCACTGTATAATCAGATGGCTGTATTTGCTTTCTTGAGTGTTTGTGCAAAGAAATGCAAGTCCCCAATGTAGTAATGTTGCTATAGACGTGGGTTTTTTCCCTGTAACAATATCAATGATTGCTTTGCAGTCACAGATGTGATGTACAATGTGTTCTGGAGGTTATATTCTTTTTGCTTTGAGGTCTTGTAAATCTTCGGTGTTACATGACTGAAGGGTGCATTCTGGAAGGTGCGCCATGTTGCCACCTGGACCAATGTCACATCCTCTAACGTCACCATGGTTACCAAGCATGGTGATGCGTGTCCTATACTATGCGGCCAAATAAACGCATCTCATGCTGATGCAGCTGCACGAAGTAATGTTCTACCAAAACTGGTAATAGCAGAAACAGCATGATCAGTTGCTCCACAAAACTTAATGTGATGCAATGCTGCATTAAATGTGCAGCGTGCAAAATTAAACAATGATGTACACTGTCCTGCTTGTCGAGTTAGACATGGCTGGGCTGCGCATGCATGCATTACATCAAGGCCCTACTTCCATTGAAAGGCTGATCAAGGTATGAAAATGTGAGCCAGAGCTCATCAATAGAAAACCTAAAACAATCGTAATGCACTGGGCAGTTGTATGTTGAAGCAACTTGTATACACAATGGTGATTCCTCCTATAGCATTCCAGGCCTGCGACTTAGCATCATGCGGCCAGCAGCGCCGAGGCACCAGCTTATTTAAACAAAAGCGGAATAGCAGGATCTGCAAAAGAACTTAGGTGCACAAACAAAACTACTTGACAATGCTGCTACAATTCTATGACAGGCTAAAGGATCTATGAGTCCGCTTTGGCCTTATCCTGAGCTTTGTCCTTTCCGCTGTCAGCTATTGCATTAGCGCTTTTGTTTGCATTCTGATATAAATTAGTAACATTGTTGTCTTGGAAACTCTCCTTTCCCTTGCTTGCTACCTCACCATACCTTGACTGTGGCTGCTTGTCTTCATTTGCATCCCTGCAATGTGCAATGACTGTAAGCATACCAGAGACAGCATGTGTGACACCTCCTCAGTTCAACTTTCAGCTGAGATGAGCAGCTGCTCAACTTGACAGCATGGAAAATGGTCACGGCGTCCACAAAGCAAAGGGGACATCTGAAAGAGTTGAATTCTGTGCAAAGCGCAGGCAGCAGTGCAGAACACCTGTTCTCCATGACACCAGCTGGTTCTTGAGACTCATTGCCTGGACTCTTCTGATAGCCAAAAGCTTCTTTTGCTTTCTGCAGAATCACATATGGCTGTCAGCTCAGACCATCAACCAGATGGCAGAAGACAGCTGTAGATATCACAGCGCCTAATCAAGACCGCAGGGACAGGCATGTACCTTGCTGACGTGTCCCACTGTGGCTTTCACGCCATCTGTAACCCAATTTGTATCCTCCTTTGCAGTTTTCTGCACTCATCCCGTCGAACTGTAAGGAACGTGAACTGAATCTGTGATGTTGCTTGTCTGATTACGCACCTTGATGTCCGCAAAGCCTCTTATTGCAGTCGGGCTCACGTAACCAGCAGGCGTCGCTGATTGTAAACTGACCAAGCTGCTTGTTCGGGAGAACAAACCATTTGCAGTAAGTTTCTGGAGAGCCTGCATGCTTGGAGGCAACCCTGGCAGCTAAGTCAGTTGTGTCTACCGCTCGATCGCCAGGACCAACGCCGATCAACGCAAATTAGGGGACGTTCCGATTTTGCTTGCACAACCGCTGCAATTGAGCGTCGCAAACAGCGTGGCATTCACTTCTGGTCATAATTACTTCAAGGTTTTTAGTCATGACATGCACACAGCGTGAGCGTTTCAGGGTCCTGCAGTGCAATTCCTTGCTTTTGTCAACTTGTCAGTTCTGCTAAACTTTATAAACCAGTTGCAGGCAAATCGTGCTATTGAGCTGCTTGGCAGACCTACTTCTGCACTTCTGCAACAACTTACACTTATGTTGCATAGGAAAAGATGGGTTTGTCAAGTCTTGCTCAATATTGAAAACATTATACATTCAGATGCGAGTTCAAGCTCAAAGGTTTACTTACAAGAAGCTGGTGCTTGCTTACAAAAGGGTCTAATTCAAGCAACCATGGATGCTTGACACGATCTCGCACATAAAGGCAAGCTGTTGCACCGATTCAAAGAATTGCAAATTAATCCGTAGGGCACAAGCCGTGAACAGAAGTAGTCAGCTGATGTCTTTCAAGGCACTCACTTGAAACGCATAAGCTCATGTTGTGACTATGTCTTTCTTGCTGCAAAGACTGACTGCACGACAATAGATAAAAGGCAGCCCCATGCATATGTATGCTGTGGGCAATACAAAGAAAAGCCACAACCTGGCTTCAATACACTAACTAAGGGCACATCTCCATAAACAGACATTGGAGGAATCCCTGCCAAGCTGCAAGCACACATGCTACTAGATCTAGAATACAGTTAATCCTGCTACGCATACACCCTGCAACCGCTTGCTTGAGCTCAACCCTTGTGATTCATTCATGTTCTTGATTATGTTCAACAACAGCTTGATGAGCAAAGTCATGCAACATAGTGCACTTGAACACTGCCTTTTCCCTTGACCACCTAGCAACACTCAAATCCATCAGTGCGTATGTATATATTAAGGTCATACATGCCTAGAAGCGGTCAAATTCAGGTAGACATCGGTCAACTCAACTGCTGCCAAAAGAAGGAAAGCATCAGTGTCAAAGCACACTATGCCCAAGCGCAAGTGTGGCCATTAACACTAACACTGGAAGGGAGGAAAGTTGTTGACTGAGCGCTGCCCGCGACCCATCCTAGATTAACTGCACCCCCCCCAGGCTGAAGGTTTTGCCAAGCGTATGAGGCAGTGCCACCGACTGAGCTCCCATCATACCCAGAACCTATCTGCCAGTTCCAGGTGTACTCCACAGCAGTGTACAGTGTACTGATGATTTCAATGCTCCATGGAATGGCAATGACTTCTGTGGCTGTGTTGGTGATAGACAGAGAAATTGAGGTCATGTAAGGACCATTGCTGGGATCAATCCAGTAGTCGCTGTATGATGCTGCAACAGAGCAGGAAACCTTGGTGGCTGGGGATGGCATGGAGGTGGTGACAGGGGTGACGGTCGCTGCAGGTGTAGCTGTGGGGATAGAATTGGTTGCTGAGGGGACCAGGACATTTGCTGGGGTTGTGTTGGTGGCTGGAATGGAACTGATGGCTGCTGAGGTTGCAACTGGGGTAAAGTTGGTGGCAGCTGGGGTGGTGTTGGTGGCTACAGCCGTGGCAACAGGGGTAAGATTTGAACCTGTTGGGGTGGTGCTGTTTGGCGCAACACTAGCCAGGGGGGTTGAGTTGGTGGCTGCTGGAGTGGTGTTGGTGGGGATCACAGTGACAGCAGGGGTGGTGTTGGTTGGTGCAGCAGTGGCTGGGGGGGTCGAGTTGGTGGTTGCTGGGGTGTTGTTGGTGGGGGCTACAGTGACAACAGGAGTGGTGTTGGTGGGGGCAGAAGTGGCCACAGGGGTGGAATTGACTGCTGCTGTGGTTGCAACTGGTACAGAAGCATTGCTGGAGTTGGTGGCTGCAGGGACAGGCACTATTGTTGCAACAGGCACAGCAGGAGTGCTGGGTGCAGCAGTGCCGCCACCAACCACTACTGTGCTTGGAGCTGCTCCAGTATACCATGGTGCTAAGCCTAAGCTCTGCAGGTACTCAATCTTCTGCCATACAATGGAGTCCCAATTGGGACTGGTGACAAGACCACCTGTGTCACCAGAATTTGCGTTCCAAGCAAACCAGAAGAAGCTGGTGATGGGATTGTGCAGCGCATCGATGGGGGTGCCGTCAGCCTGGACGTTCTGTAGGTAGCGTGCCAGATCAGCAAACAAGACTTGATCGGCGGTTTCGGCAAAGGTGGTGCCGAATTCGCCGATGGCGATTGGGAAACGGTGGCCACCATAGCCGGCCAAGTTGAGATAGCCGAAGGACTGGGAAAGGCGGGTCCACAAGGCGGTGCCAGCGTCGTCGTTTGTGGTCAAGGAGATGGAGGGGCCGTACACATGAGGCGAAATGACCACCTGCACAGCATACGTGCAAGTCAGGCATATATTGCTGCCTGCCTCGACAATCGCAATGATATCTGCATGAACAGGCAAGACTGATGGTACAGTCAAGTCACTGAGCCTGTTCTGACATGAACAGCTCAGATGTAAGAACAAGCTGCTCTACCTGACATTGCAACTAAGCTCAAGGCAAACACAGCAAGCTTGAGGCCACAGCTTGATGTCTAGAGCGACGACTCTTTGAGCTTTACTTGCAAACATTTGTTGCAGCATTTACCTGACTCAGGTAGGGCCGGGTGAGCAGGGGGTCGAAGAAGACAGGGCCAGGGTTGCTGATGCCACAGGTGGGAAACAGGGCCAGGACTGCAGGCTGGGATGCAAACCCATCCCCCCAGTTGGAACTTGGAGCACCTCCGCTACCTGAACACCAAGAGCAAGATGTAAGTCAGCAGCAGGTCAACACGCTGTGGCAAGGCTTGCTGAAACAGCAAGGGCTGCGAGTGCATCAAGATCGGCTCAAGTGAGCCAACATGTGTTGAGCTTGGACTCATGCTGACATCCAAAACATGCGCTTACATGTGTTGTGGCAAGGCTGGACAAGTAATGGACATGATTGCAGTGCTTTGTCAACATACAAAATGCTGTGTCACAAGTGCTTAGCATGGTTTACATGGCAGGCGTCCAAAGACATGCATGACCCTGCTAGCATCTTGCTGCATGCACAATACGCACATGCATCCATGACATCAATGCAGTGGGACTGGCTTGCAGTTTGTAGTCTGGTCACATAGCCTCAAAGCATGGATGACGAAGCGTCAGATAAATGCACAGTTGACAGCCCTGCTATGGACTCACACACATTTCCAAAAGGACAGCCAGGAACCATGCATGCCTAATTGTGGACTGATCAAGACCTCAACAGCCTGCTGCAGCCCATGACACAGTGTGCAAAGCAGGCAGCTGCAGCTGTAAAACTACAGTCTTGGTCAACACCTTCAAAGTAAACCGACGGCACTTCAAGAGCCTCTGGCAGCAAGCAAGCCTCTATAACACAAGCAAGCAGCCATGGTCACTTACACTCTTGATCCACGCCTTCAACAAAGTAGAGGGAGCCAGGGATGATGGGATAAAGGGCATCCATGAGGTCTAATAGAAGGGCACCATAGCCAGGCCGAGTGGCAGTTGGCTCCCATCGAATGCCATATGAGTCTGGCTCCTGCAAAGGGACATGGTGTAAGGGTTGGCTGTGAGGAAGAAGCTGAGCATGTGTATGGAGTACAGCAACAATCAAGCTGCATAGCCAGGCCTAGCAACTGCCGACACTGCTTTGCATGCCACAGGAGTTTGGCTCCTGCAAGCATGGAACAACATACTTAGGTTGTTGAATGACCATAGCAAGTGTAATAGTTACAGTTGAAACTAGAAGGTGTCACAACTGGCCATCACCGGTGTCCATTTGGCTGACATCATAGCCCAAAGACTTGCAGACTCAGCACAGGCCAACTACTGAAACTTGAATTCTCTGCACAATCACATGGTTGTGTTGAAGAAGCAGGTTTGTCGTACGCCTCTGTCATACACAGTTCTACAAGCAAGGGCTACACACTGTGCTGATTGGGTGCATGCAGCTGGCATGCCACACAAGCAAGCATGCTCCTGTACCATAGGTACTGTTGTAGGAAACACAGACGTTTAGTTTTACCACACAGCATGAGGCCAGTGCCAAAGCAAAAGTGATGTTGGCAAGTGTCTCAGCACTGTCAGAGTCTCGGGGTGAGGTGCAGTGCACACAAACACTGCAAGGCAGGGGTGAGACTCTGTGCACCAGTACTTACACTGAGTGGGTCGATGATGACTTTATTGACAGCATATGGGTCAGCAGCCACAGCTGTGGCAATCTGCCTCCAGTACCCCAGCCACACACTCTCACCAGAGTTGATCAAGGTGGGGTCATCGTTGAGCTGGTTGTCCAACACCACGTAGAAGCCGTTGCGTGCAAACAGGCTGATGACAAACATGTAGCGGTCAAAGGTAGAGGCAAAGCCATCTAGGTAGTCGCTGCAAATGCCTTCAGTGATGGGAGGAGAGTACTGCAGGCACAGCAGCAGTCATCAGCATGAACACAAAGTTAGGGGTGTGAGACAGCAGCAGCTTCTGCTCTGCAAGCTTTCCAGTGATGAAAAGGATTTGTGCTGCCTTTTGCAAATGCAACAGCAGATATCAGTGATGGTTGGTGTCACAGCAGAGTGGGCATGCAGAAGCACATGTTTAGGTAGCAGGAACAGTCATGTCTGCAGAAGCTGACGTAGAAGCAGATCAGTGTATCCTATGAGTGCTTATCCGCATAGTTGCCATGCCGTCACACAGTTAGAGACAAGACAGCAGCAGTAACTCTGGTTCCTGCCAAGCAAATTGGACACTGATGGTGCCCTGGCCACTGAGCAACATGATATGAAGCAAGCCAGGGAAGCAAAGGCAATCAAGCAGCAGTGGAGCAGACATCAGTACATTGCAGCAAGTCATTTGAGCAGCGCAGTCACAGCAAGCATTGCCTTGAATCATGCACACACACACCAGGTGCACAGGAGTGTGCAGCCAGATTGACTCACCGCAAGCTCTGGAATGGTGGCACCAGCAGCAACAGGAGTGGCTGGATCTGTGAGGTATGCCTGGTACTGGGCTGTGGTGGCAGTGGTACAGGAGCTGGACTGAGGCACTGGGGCTAAGCCAAACACAGTCCCAAAGGAAGTCAGCAGGCGCACAGCATTGAAGCCCAGAGCTTGTTGCGTCCTGATGATGGTCACCAGATCCCGGGACAGGGTTGTGGTGCCGGCGTATAGGCCATCAACACAAGTCTGAGCATTGTCGAAGCCAAAGTAGTTGAAACCGTGGAGGGAAATTGGCTCTCCTGAGGTTCTGTCAATGATTTGGCCGTTGAGGGTTGTCAGTCCAATTCCTGCCTGTGACTGCACTGACTGGAGGGAAGGGCTGGTGATGTTGGCGGGAGGGGGAACGCTGTTGGGGAGGATGACTACGCTGCAGGGGTTGCCATTGAGGAGGAAGGATTGGGGAAGAGGGAAGGTGGTGGCATTGGCTTCAAGAAGAAGACCAATGGTGATGTTGTTGGCAGCCTTGGGAAGCACAGTGAGGTAGTCTGCAGTGGCAGTACCTGAGACAACACCGTTGGTCACACTTGAGTTGTCAAAGTTGAAGGCCTGTTTGATGCCAGAGTAACCAGGAGCAGTGCTGGTTAGTTGGAAACTCCATGGGACCGAGATGTTTGTGGAAGCGTAGTTGAGCACTGTGGCTGTCATGCCTCGGTACAAGGTTGGGATGCTGCTGTCAGCTGTTTGTGCTGTGAAGATGGTGCTGTTGTCCAGGAAAACAGCACAGCCAGCATGCAGATACTGAGTGGCATCGAAGCCTGTGAGGGCAGAGTCACTACTGTCTGCGACTGACAGGGCGCTGGTGTTGAGGGTGGGTGTTGCAGCTGACAAATGCCGGCTTGCAAGGGCAGTGTTCAGCTGTGAAGCGGCCAAGAAGCCAGCAAAGACGGTCAGAAAAGATCTGCAATCGACCGCCATGCTGCTACCTGCAGAGGTGCACAAGGGTGATTGCACGATCCAAGGTACCCAGTTTATGCCCGACGCGCTTTCTTCGAGCGTTGTTCACGCTGACGCAACAGCTGAATAATCGTACCGGGAGGTAAGTGTGACAGAACAGCGGACGTCCTGCAAGGATCAGCTGCAGCACTCCTTGATGCGCAGACTCAGACTTCGGGCGAGTCTACAGAACAAAAGCTTGTGTCAGTTGTGCTGAATCCATGTGAACCAGGAAGTCACAAACAAAGGCATCAGATGCAAGCAAGTCTGCGTCAGAAGCCTATGGCGACGTTCAAAACAAAGAGAATCAGGCAACCAGTGTTTGGGAGACCGGGGCAAGCAAATTGCACTGCGTGCAACGGCGCAAAATGCGTACCAAAGATGGTTGGATACGAGCAGCTCCGTCGCACGTCCCACCCTGCAATCCGTTCTCCAACCGTTGTGGAGACAAAGATGGATTGGCTCAACAGCAAGGCAGTCGCACCAATGCAAGCCTATATGTAGGAACAATGATGCGACGCACAAAATGCAGCGTCTTTGCAGGACTTGCTCAGGAAGACGTCCAAGCTCTGCAGACCACACTGCAACTGCGGCTCTCATTGTACAAGTTCGAACTTCAAACAGGCTGTGCAGCGCGGGAATCTCAAAGGCACCTTCGAGTGTCCCTGAGTCATGCTGACTAGGGGCATCTTGTGCAATGGCGCGACATGTCCGCCACTTTCTCGCATGACGCATTAATGCTGTTGTTCCGTCTGCTGCCGTTTTCCATTTGCTGCTCCTGACTTAAGCATATGTTTCAGGATTTTATGCTCTACAGCTTGACACGTGGTAATGTTTGCATAAGCGTACGAAAGCCTCGGCTTGTTGTCCATCAGCATCAAATTTCCCCATCTGTTCACAGCTTTAGCTGTATGAATTACAGGAATACTTGCTATTGAATCCAGCACTAGTTGAGCCAAGATCTTGCATTGCTACAGCTTCCGATCGGATAATTTCAGGATCGTTAACGCAGCACATGTGTTGAGTCGTCATCAGCGACCGTATAGATGCAGGTCTGCTTATATTACTGACTTATACACGTAGTGTATACAAACTTCAGCTGAGCCAAGGGTTCCACGATAGGAACGATGCCGGAAAAGGCTTCTGAAAGTTCTAGCCGTTGCTAGGTATTGCATTTGGTAAAGTTTGCTAATCGGAGTACCAAGGAACATTTCATGTGACAGACTGATGCATGAATGCTGCAGCAAGACAACGACGATTCATATTCATGCAGCTCAAAGCAAACTTTCGGGGTAGACTCGCCGCAGGGCAGACAAGAATGGCTCATGTGCTGTGCAAATCAGCACTCAAGCCGCTAGCTGTCAGCGTCTGGCAAAGCAAATCTCATGTCTCTGTCTTGCCCAGTGTATCGCAACTGACGACACTGCGAACTCTGTGCGTACCGCCTGCTTTGACTAGTCTACGTGAATGGCACGCGAAGCAGCATCCATGGTCCTTCAGCAAGTCGCAAAGACCGAATCGTGCATTCAGTGAAGCGCCAGCAACTGCTGCTGCGCCAGATACACGACCCAAAGTTGTCTTTTTAGGCACTCCTGAGGTGATCAACAGCAGAGAGCTCAAACTGCTTCTTTCACGGTCGGTGTTCTGATCGTTGCCTCACTTCAGGTTGCAGCTGATGTATTGTTCAAGTTACTCAAGGCATCCCAGGACTCAGGGTCAAAGTTTCAGGTGCTGAGCGAAGCTGCAGCGCTGAGCTGGTTTGCATGTCTGTAGCATGACTACAGGCTTGTCAAATCTGCAGCAACAGAGGAAGTGTGCTGCACTGCAGATAGCTGCAGTAGTTACTCAGCCGGGCAAAGTGAGCACATCCAGGAAGACCGGTGAACTGATAAGCAAGCCTCACCCTGTCCAGGTGCTTGCCAGAGAATGGCTGCCTCCCGAAGTCATTCTGTTTCCAGAGAAAGCTTCAGATGTGAGGCCTCTTTCCCTGTTTTATTCTTTCACAGCAGGTGCTCGCTGCTCTTCAGACTGCATCTTGAACCCTGCTGCTGTGGTGTATCAAGGAGCTGCAAAATATGTCTCGCGTCACATTGGTGAGCTGATGTCAGACAAGTCGCTGCAAAACTGTGTCAATGCCTTCTTAGACTGAGATATGCAACTCTTATTTGCTGCAAGTTGCTTAAATGCTGAACTCATTCAGTACATTTAACCATCATTACTGTGTTGCATAATCTTTGCTGTGTTGCATGCAGGAGGACTTTTTGGCAACTCTTGAAGCAATGCAACCTGATGTGTGCCTGACAGCAGCATACGGCAAGGTGTTGCCCAAGAAGTTTCTTGAGATCCCTAGATGTGGCACAGTCAACATACACCCCAGCCTTCTGCCAAAGTACAGGGGTGCAGCCCCTGTGCAGAGAGCCCTACAGGTTGGCTGCATGTGCCCACTTACATGTCATTTGCCTGTCTGCTTACTCCGTCATGGGCAGCAACTCTTGGACCCACCGGTGGTTCTTACCTCTTTGTTGTTTCTGCCCTCTGAGCAGCTGTGCTGACCATACGCCTGCATTTTCCCACATTAGCCTGCCGGGCCTGCCTTGCCTGGCAATGTTTACCACAATCTTGCAGTACCTACTGCAATCTCACAGCTTCTGCTGTCAGCCTGCAGTCTCCGCTGCAACCTTGCAGTTTCTACATTCTGAATCTTATTTTGGAAAATCCTTCAGCTTCTGCTTTCAGCTTGCAATTTCTGCTGTAGCCTTGCAGTGTCTGTTATGTGATCTGCCGCGCCTATCACTAGCCTATCTGGTCTGTTGCATGGGTGCAACATCTGCCATGTAGTGCTTGACATGAGCCTGCATTGTCTATCTTTGTAGTATACATTGCAGATACGCTGGCTGATGGCAGCCCTGCAATGTCCACCATAGGCTTTCCATGGTCTCTGTCACAAAACCCCCTTGTTTACCAAAAATCTTACAGTTCTGACTACAAGCACGTCTGCAGTTTGCATGACTTCAGTACCCATTGCAGCACTCATCAACTATTCATCAAACACCTGCAGTATCTTGCGCTACCTGTTATGGTGTCGAAATTACCAAGAGGCTTTCTATTCTTTTGTTTTTTCTTTCCTTCCTCTCCTGTTCCCTCTACTTTGTTCTTTGACTTTGAGGCTGCAGTGCTCAGCATGAGCCTGCCGTGTCAACAGTCTGCTCTTCCGGCACATACGACAAGCCTGCCTGTATCTACATTTGTCACTTCTGTAGTCAACCTGCCTTTAATGAAAATGGAGGCAAATGGATCAGGCTGCACTCTTGTGAGCTGTCACACGCCATTTTCAATCCGTTGTCCAAAACATACGTCTCTGACTACAATTGTCACATCAAATTGCACCGGGACATCTCAGCACAATGCACAGCACCTTGTAGCAACCCAAACCATCCATTGTCGCCCCCCCCTTTCCAGCTGTTGATCCCACCGTCCCCCTGTCCTACCGTCTCCCTTTCCTGTGCAGGCTGGAGCTACTGAGGTGGGCGTGAGTCTTCTTTACACAGTCAGGGAAATGGACGCTGGCCCAATCATCGCTCAGGAGACCGTTGCCATTGACAGCGGCATTCAAGCTGATGAGCTGCTGTTCCATCTGTTTGCCAAGGGCACCAAGTGAGCTGTCGCCTCCCATTGCATGTTTACAGCACATCAACCCATGTTACTGTTGGTCTGCTGACTGCCAAAACCAGACCTCATACAGAAAGCTACTCATGACTGTACGTACCTGGCCGTAGGGGAAGACGCGTATCTTGTGAACGAGTCCAGATAGCTTTGATGATCCCTCTATGGTCTCTGTCAGGTCTTATTTACATGCTCATCATCTTGACCCCAGACACTGCCTGTCTGGACGAGATGCTGTGTGCCTCCATCATGCTTCACATGTTGCATGCATACATGGTATACATGTCCAGGCCAGGTTGTGTAGCTGCACCAGCAGTGTGTTGATGTTGTGTTGATGACAATGGCGCAGACACTTGAGCGCTCCCAGCACCACTGTCATCAACAGGTGGTCAACTTGTGGGCGCCATGCTGAAGCTGGTGCTGTTGGTGACACAGGAGCCTTGTTACTTGGTCGACCAGCAGATCCATCAATGCAATGCCTCATGCAAGACATTTCCCTGCTGGAACAAACCCGCCAGTCTGTCGCTGCATCGCCTCATGCAAAATGTGTGTTCCTTCTTGAATTCCTCGCCAGTCTATGAGCGCAGGACTGATTAGGAAGCCACATTGTCAATACATTGGCAAAGTACAGGCAGCTGGTTCTGCTGTGCTTTCCGAGCCTGGCCCTAGGGCTTGACTAAAGCTCAACTGAGACTCATTTGTCAGATTTGTTCATATTTAGTGCTGCTGTCCTGCAGGCTGTTCTTGGATAATCTCGAATCCATCTTATCCAAGGAAGCACAGAAAACGGCCAAGGAGCAGGATCCAGCACAGGTGACTCAAGCAGACAAGATTGAGAAGAAAGAGGGCTTGCTGAATTGGGACAGTTCTGCCACAGAGCTGCATAATCAGGTGATTCACTGTTGCAGGCTAGTCTTTGTGTGCACCCATTGCATGTGGTGGTTTCCTTAGGGAATGCTTTGCATGTAGGAAGCTAATTTTGACTGTATGAATTTACTGAACTGAACTTTTTGTCTGTTGGGTCCCAGTTGCCCCCCAGGACATTAAATATATTGGTTAATTGAATGATCATGCAGTACCATGTACTCACGTAGGATCATCTTGCCATAGCCATTGCTGCATATTGTCGTTTGCTGGATCATCTGCCACTCATCTGCCAGTCATGGGCATAGAGCTGCGCAACCAGGTGAGTGGTTGTCAGATCCTAGCTACAAAGCATCAGTCGGATGCTCATCTGCCAGTCATGTGTAATGTCACGTGACCTCTGTGAGTCATTTGTGTTGTCACATGATCATCTTATTGGCGCAAATCTGAACGACCTAATGATCCACTGTCAAGATCTAGCCACATGGGCACTTTTACATTCTGCATGGTGCTTTTGCATGTTGCTACAAGAACAGCATTGCGCTAGCTCATCTCTCTGAGGAGATAATCTCCTTTGCCAATCACTGTTCACTCGTCCATGACCATGTGTGCTGCACAAGGGGGAATCAAATGTACTGTCCAGAACTTGCATGGCCTTAGATTTGGAATGTCCAAAATCACAGCTTTTTGAACAAGCGCTTTGTCACATGGTTGTGCGTGCATTATTGCTGTTCCCATCTCTCTATGATGCAAAGATGTTCAAGTCTTCATGCATGATCAGAGCTGCTGAACCCACCATCTGCCCGACCCAAATATATCCGCACAGCATTGGGAACATACTATGCAGCTGCATACCTTGTGATGCATATGCATACCATGTGATGCATCTGCATATCATACGGTGGCACATGTTGCTAGCTGGAGTCTTGTGTTGGCAAAAGTGGCTCTGCATGGCTAGCTGGAGTCTTGTGATGGCAAAAGTGGCTCTGCCATTGCAGGTAAGAGCCTTTACGCCCTGGCCTGGTACCAAGCAGAAGTTCATTCTGCAGCCTGATGCAGACAGTGTAGGCATAGACGAAGAATATAGCATCAAGATTGTGAAAACAGTTGTTGGCAAGACTGAAGATTGGTCTGGGGAGAAGGACACAGACATCACAGTGACAAAAGAAGCATTGCATATCAAGTGCAATGACGGCACTGTGCTTAGTGTCTTGCGGCTGCAGATGCCATCTAAACGTCCCATCTCCCCAGTTGCATTCATGAATGGAGTGCTGCAAAATATGACCATACACCGATTACAAGATGTTGATGAATCAGAAGGATCTTCTCCTATTCTAGAATGAGCGCTAGGATGAAACAACCCATCTCTACTGTTGTGATTGGAGCGCTGTGCAACAGGACAATACACCGATTATAGTTTGATCACAAAACAGAACTTGACTCATTACATGTGACAGGGCGTGGTTGCATGGACAAAGCATCACACGCCATATTTGGTATGAAAGACATTGGGACAAGTGTTGCAACACTACATTGTTTGTTACCTACCGCATTCTGTAGTGCACAAATGATCTAGACCATGATGACGCCGCATATTGCTGGGTTGTATGTTTGCCTCTCATAACAAGGGCAAAGCAAGAACTGATCAGATGCATGAACAAAAGTCACTGATGATTTAACAAAACACTCATCATGAGAGTAGCAGTATTCGTGTGCCGCGAGTTTGCTAAGAGACTGCGACCATATGTTATGCAAAAGCTGGTCATACGACCGGATGTGACTCCCAGATGATGTGTACGGCAACAACAGTCATCATGTGCTACGGCCCAGCATTGTTCTCTGGGAAAGAGACTGCAACTGATAGTGCACGCTGAACACTCATGCATGCGTAAGTAAATGAACAATGTCTTGATGACCATCTATGACCTACAAAAGTGTTTATCCATAAAGCTGAGCTGGCTACCAAAGCTCTGACATGGATGCCTAACATGAGCATGCTGCGGACATGTCTGAACAGAACACATGGTCAGCACTTGATAACAAAAAATACAATCAATGTTGGGCCCTTGCTTCTATCACAGACTGCCTTTACTGCTTCTACTGGTTGAACAAGTTCCTTTTCTTGATGAGACTTGTTCCCCTGTCATCGCCAGATGTTTTGATGCAGGGGCGCCCCAGCAGCTTTCATTCTACATTCTTTTAGCTGTTAGCAAGGTAGCTGAGTCAAATGGCTCATTCTTGCCACTTGATCACGCTCAACAGCGCACAGTGACTGAAACTGGCTATGCGTCTTCTTCTGCTCACGTCATCATATTTGTTGATGTGTCAGTTCACGCCTGCATAGGGGGTCAGGCCTGTGCCAGCCCGCATGCCCTGTTGGTAGCAAGCGCTGAGTGCTGCACTCTGACTCACTGCTGCAGTGAAGGCTGAAGCACTCAGGTAGCTCTCACACTCTGCATTGCACATCATTCACATGTTGCATGGCCGATGAACATATATGTTAACGACAACATCCAGCAAAGCATAATGATGGTCTGGCCTTGCACCTACCTACCTAACAGTGGCATGGAGTTAGTCATTGCCACTATTGTAATTGTGATGAAGATGACCTGGCATGTGTCATGCTGACGACAGGCATGCATGACAGGCTATAGGTGAGTCAGCAAAGCTCCATTCACTGCATCACAGTAGTTGCATGCTGACAGCGGTAGTCAACAGTGTTGCCTGTTGCTGCCATGGGTGCAAGCAGTTGGTCACCTGGGGCCTTCGGCCCCAGGTTGCCTTTTGAATCTGCCCTTCAGAGCCATCAGCATAATCTGCCAATGCCCTTCAGCAGGACCTACAATGCTCATACATGCAACATGACCACAATTGCCTTGTGACATGATACAGCAAAGGTATGCATGAGCGATTGAGTTGTCGTGCACTCACGTATCAGAACTGGGTAGATGTAGTTGCACCCTGTTATCTGCGCAAGGGCTGCTAAGCCTGAAAGGGAGGACACCCCACTGGCTGTGCTGGGCCCATTCTCTAAGGCTTCGTATAATGACTCACCACCGCCTGCCACCTGCAGACGTGGCAGCTGTCAGAGAAGGTCTTGAAGCAGCTATTCAAGCAGCTGCTTGCGCGTCTGTTCAGCAGCTGCTCCAATCAAATCAGCAACAGAGTGCAACAACTGAGCCATACAAGAACACAAGTGGTCAGCACAGATGTGCTCGGCTCCTGCTCCAGAGCATCAAACAACTGCTCTCAGGAATGTTTCCCTGCTCACATACAGTCCCTTGCAAAGGCGTTTCAGAATTTACTTTACTCTGTCACGCATGGGCCCTTTGAATGACTACGAAAGAGGGAACTGGTCTCAAAGTGCAGTCCTGTGTGAATCAGATGTTGCATGAGCCATCATTTCCAAGTCTTTGCTACAACATCCATGCAGGCATCTGTGGTGGGTAAGTCTGAAAGCTCCAATGGCAACAGATTGCATATTGATGGTAGGCGCAACCATTGGCTTGCCTACAGATTTTCTTGGCAAGACAGTGAAGGGTACACAAGCCTTTGACAGAGGTGCCCTCATCCTGCCTGCTCTCTTGGCAGTGCAGGACATTCTTCTGCTTTTCAAGGAACCTATAAAAAGGATACGCCTCTGCCCTTCAACATCATCAACTAGGCTTGAAAGTGCCTTGTGACAGCTGTTCACAGAAGGGCATGAACCCATTCCCACAGCTGCGACACTCATCTAGTGCAGTGAACCTGAGTTTGATCCACCAGGTAGGCAGATGCCCCTGCAGGCAGATGCCCTTGAAGGCATGTGCAAAAAGCATCAGGTCTGTACCTTGGCAGAGCCTGAGGCACCAGCACCAATGACAGTCTGGTTCATCACGGTGTAGTATGACTCCAACGCCGCAGCCTGGGCGATTGCATTCTGGCCAGAGTACTGTATCTGAGCTGTTGCCAGGCATGTCAGGGTGGAGTTGGAGGGGGAGTACATTGCCATGGAGGTGGCCAGGGCTGTGTTGTCCCCTGTTGCGGCTGTCAGCGCACTTTGTGCAGCTGCAGACACAGCACGAATCACTTCAGCAAAGCGCAGTTTGTGCAGCTGCAGACACAGAACAAAATCATTTCAGCACAGTGCACGTTGTGAAGCTGCAAACACAGAACACAATCGCCTCAGCAAAGCGCACTTTGTGCAGCTGCAGACACAGAACGAAATCACTACAGCAAAGCGCACATTGCATAGCTGCACATAGGAAGTTTCAGGTTGCTAGTTGATGTGACAAGCCTCATGACAGTGGCATTACTCAGACTAGCAAATATGGGCACTGCTGATGGGTGTGTCTGTCTAGAGTCCATGGCAATACTGCAAGCTATGCGTGGGAGTGCTAAAGCTTCACGTGCAGCAGATGTGCATGACAGGTTCCGCACCAGGGTGTGTGCATCTTTGTCACAAAGAAACAGTCTGAGCAAGTTGGGATGGGCAGCAGTCATCATTGCACCTGTGCATTTGCAGGAAGAGCAGCCGTATGCAGCAGTGCCCGACGCTCAACAAAAATTCAGTCATTCATTCATTCATTTACTCATGTGAACATGTGTCTTGCACTAGGGTTGGGTAAGTCTCCCAGGCTTGACAAGAAGCATACAGCAGCAAGGCTTGCTGTGCATGGCGAATGCTTCAAACAGTCACGCATGTGCTTCACAGCTGCAGTCACAACAGCAACTGCAACTTCCTGCAGCAGCTGGCAGTGCCTGCAGGAAGTTGCATGGTCAAGACACAACTCAGGCTTACTTGCTAGAGTCTGTAATGCAGACAGTGAGCATCCTGCTGAGGCCATGGGGATGCCTGTGGCAGCAGCAACAGAGCGTCCAGCAAGATTTGCATTGTTGGCTGCTGCCAAAGCCTGACCAGCTGCTGTCGAGTTTGCAGCCATGACACTGCCGAGGGCTAGTGCGTACTGGGCAGCTAGGAAAGTCCCCCCATTGCAGGTGCCTTTGCTGAGACTTTCTGCTGTGCCTGTTGCTAAGGCTGCCTGGTTAGCCAGTCCGCTGGTGAAAGCTTGTGCAAAGATGGTCTGCGGACATGCTGAGTGAGGCATTGCAGCTTTGGTGTATGGTGTCTCTGGAAAACAATGGGGACAAAGGTGAGATTGCTCAGTGCACGCTCATGCAGTGCCTGTCTACAGACAATGCAGTACATGTTTGCGATCCTGTTATGTGCCGGCAAGAAGCTGCAAGGTCATGCATGCTGCTGGAATGGTTGTTCAAAATTGGACTGCCACCAATTTGGTGCGGTGCTGCAGCCCTGATGTGCTCTGGCTCGACTCATGCATGCTTGAAACTGTGAACATGCCGCAGAGCCTCACCTGGACTATCTGTGGCTGTTGACCAAAGCTTACAGCAGCCAAAGCTACAGACGCAACTTCAATGGAGGCAGTGGTATTGGTGGTGAACAGCCCCAACACTGCCTCGAGGTAGGCGCTGGCTAAGGTGTCAAATGTGGCAGGGACTGTTAGTACTGCCTCAGACAAAGCTTCAGCTGTCTGATACAGGTTCACGTCAGTCACGGTACCTGCGCAGTACCAGAAATGGCGGCATGGACAAGCCACGTTTAGATTTGGATGTAATGGGCGAATGCAAGATCACAGTAGGTGTCTGCACGCAAGTCGCCAGACTCAGCCCCAGCGTTAAGTCGAGCGACCGTGAAGGAACCACTTGCGCGCAAAGATAACGAAATTGCAAGTATTGCAAGACCGGCACTATGTATGATGCGTAACACACAGCCGATGAGGTCGAAACCGAGTCGCCGGTACATACGGTTGTCGAAAATTTGGACGAGAGCGGTGACAGCGCCAGTGGTATCAACTGCCCGTCCGGCGCTGACGAAGCCTGTCACCGCCGCTGACCCATTGCCTGTGCTAATTGCGCCTACAATACCGTACTTGTCGGTGCTACCAGCTAGCAAGACCCTGTCGGCGCTGATGCCAGCGACGAAAGTGACCAGGGACAACAGGTAAACGGCTTTCATCGGCTGATCTGTACGACCTTTGGTCGTAAGGTAGCGTCAAATATGGCTCCTGCAACAGGTGATCAGTCCAGTATCTTGTTAAAGCTCAGGCCGTCGATCTGTCGATGGCGCAGAATCGCCGTGCAAGCAAGTTACGACTGCACATCGCTCGCAGACTGCCCGTATCCCCACCACGTGAGCTGTCCCCATTAGCAATTGGATAGACTGACATGGAAGCAGCCTGCAACACCTGTCCTTGACGTCAGGGCCGGCTGCCCTGTGCTTGATGCCAGCAACAGCGCCACTGGCGTCATAATGGTCAGTAGTCAGTCACACAAATATATATATTTTGCTATTTGGCAAGACATGCAAATTTGCATATCTATAGAAAACAGCCATACTCGACTGATAACTCTAAACTGGCTCCATTGGTTTTGACACTTTTCAACTAGTTATTCAGTGCAAAAGCATGCTTAAGCAATCTGGTAGGGATGCTCAACAGCTGCGTGACACTTTGCAGCATGATACATATACACAATAAGCAGGGCGCTAACCGACAGCTGTCTGGCCAGAGATCTCTAGAATCCCTGCATTTGGACAATCTTTGCCCAATCTAAGAACGTCATGTGGTGTATGAGCTACATTGCAAGATCAACATCAGCTCAGAGAGGCACCACATAGCTGCTTTCTGACCCGAGTTCAGCTTGCATTCAGCATCAGCTGAGATGCTTTTGGCGCTGCAGCTGTCCACAAGTTGCAGCTAGCTTTGGTGCGCTTGCCTGTGGGCATATACGTGTGGCCCTCCACACAGGCAGCCTCCATGCAGGCAAATAAAGCTATGTTGTAATCATAGCTAGGCACAGGCATTGATGCTAGCCGCACTGGCCTACACTGAAAATTACAGGCAACGGGGCAAGAGGGCGCATGCATGCACTGCCAGCTGTTCTTTCAAAATGCAGCTCTGCTCCTCTCCAGTCTGCAGCTGCTCACTTGATTGTCGCGGTCCATGTGCTGGTCAAGCTGCATCAGTGCATCTTCTTCTGCTACTGTCTGCTGCTGCTCAAGACTGCCGATCTGAAGCTGAGAGGAGCTTCCTGCTGTGCTGCATGTTGTTTGGCCCATAATTGCATTTAAGCTTGGTTGCATTGTCTGCTTTTGAGGGCATTCATGAGTTATTTTTGCGTGGAATGTAATTTCAGGGCGACAACAGCAACTGTAGCCAGGGTGATGGCTGCAACATCATTCACAGAGCAATGCTCCATTACAACGGCAGCAGCAGCAGCAGCAGCAGCAGCAGCAGCAGCGGCAGCGGCAGCAGTCCAAAATAAAGCACACGCAAGCACCAGCCTGCTCACCTGATGCATGTGAAAGCACACTTGTTGCCGACAGCTGACCTGTTCTGAGGGGCATGTACATCACTTGGCCTTTTTGCATGTCCTGCAAAGTGTGTGAGCTGCGTTAGTCCCATAGCTGATTGCACAAGATGCATATGGCATCATGTATGGCATCAGCAGTCACGGCAGGACAGCTCCATATGGATGGTTGATTAGCTGTGCTATGATGCAACATACTAGTGATTGCAGTCGCTATCGATAGCACTCGCAATCACACTAGCAATGCAGTCACTCAGCAATGTCATGCTTCCCTAGGGCCTGTCCAACAACAGATTGCGTGAGCACAGGAGTTTTTTTCACAAGACTGCTTCTCTGAGAAGCTGGTTCTGTGAGGTTCGGTGAACACAAAGGTTTCAGATTGTTGCACTCTGAGCAAGCCTGCAGCATGACTGATGCACTGCATTCAGCCTCCAGATGCATGCTGCAGGACCAGGGACTTGCATCGCATGCTGCAGCAGACAAAGTAGGCAAGAACGCTGTCACCGTTTTACCAAGTGCAGCTGTACCTAGTCAATGCTGCAGCACAGATCTCCCTACAACATCTGCCTATAACATCTGCCTGTAACATCTGGGTAGCAGCCAAGGCTTGTAGCCATGCCTTGATTGCTTTGCCCGCAACATTGCAAACAGGCAAGGTATGTCATCATGCATATTCCACACCGCTGCATGTTTGTGATGTTCAAAGACTAGAGTTTTGTACAATACCTACTTTGCAACAGCAGCTAGAGCATTTAGCAACAAGCAAGCAACAGCAAATGTGTGCATTGGCTGATCAATGCAGGAACAGACAGCTCTGGCACCACACTCAACAGACAGGTTTAACATGACAGAGGTATCTTGAAGAGCAGCTGCTTTCAAAGAGGCTGGATCCACCCAACTGATGTGCCGTCTTTACCAGTTGATAACAGAGGCAGGCCATACCCATTTGATGACATCTCATTTTGCAGCAGCATCAAGGCTTTCCCCTTGTGTAGTAGCCTGCAAGCTGTGCGCACAGCTGAACAACACGATTGCAACTGGCAGCTCAAAATCAGACTGAGAGTGCTGCTGCCAGTGTAGCACCTGCTGCTTGCCTTGACCATGATGATATCTGTGGCAGCCATGGCTACCAGCATTGCGCAGCATGCGTGCTGGAATTCAAGTAAGACTTACCAGATCTTGTTGGCGAAGGTGTCTGCAAGAATGAGCATGGAATCTCTAGCAGAAAATAGATGGATGCACACATTACCCATAGTTTTTGGTCAGCTTTGATGTGCATGTGCAGCAAGGTGCGATTCTGTGGCAAGATCTGCTAGCATCGGTGCTTCTGCCCAGAAGGTTGTGCATTCTTGGCCATCACATGACATTGTTCTGTTAATAGATGGTATTTAATGTCTCATTGAAAGTATTGCAAGCACGCACCCTTGTGGACTTTCATGGGTTTATGTTAAACAGTGTGAGCACTTGGCGGCTTTCTGTCAAGCCATTCACAAACAGGTTGCTGATGATGAATGAGTTTCAGGCATACATTAGACTTGAGGGTTTGAAGGGTCGTGGAAGCCCAGCATTGGAGGCCCAGCATGCCAGCCTGATGCAGTCAAGTGGTCTCCTGTCGTGTGACACTAATTTAGTTACTTACTGGTGGAACACGCCTATTGATGTTTGTGTTTCTCAGTTCAATATGAATATCAAGCGCTGTTGTTCATGCTCCTGCAACATCCAAACTCAACAGTTCACTCTACACCTATTTGGCCATTGTTGCATGCAGCATCACGGGCTATGCACAACAATTGTTGGCCATGCTGCCTCCTGGTGCTTATGATGAGGAGGTGCGCTTGCCTGTGGGCATATACGTGTGGCCCTCCACACAGGCAGCCTCCATGCAGGCAAATAAAGCTATGTTGTAATCATAGCTAGGCACAGGCATTGATGCTAGCCGCACTGGCCTACACTGAAAATTACAGGCAACGGGGCAAGAGGGCGCATGCATGCACTGCCAGCTGTTCTTTCAAAATGCAGCTCTGCTCCTCTCCAGTCTGCAGCTGCTCACTTGATTGTCGCGGTCCATGTGCTGGTCAAGCTGCATCAGTGCATCTTCTTCTGCTACTGTCTGCTGCTGCTCAAGACTGCCGATCTGAAGCTGAGAGGAGCTTCCTGCTGTGCTGCATGTTGTTTGGCCCATAATTGCATTTAAGCTTGGTTGCATTGTCTGCTTTTGAGGGCATTCATGAGTTATTTTTGCGTGGAATGTAATTTCAGGGCGACAACAGCAACTGTAGCCAGGGTGATGGCTGCAACATCATTCACAGAGCAATGCTCCATTACAACGGCAGCAGCAGCAGCAGCAGCAGCAGCAGCAGCAGCGGCAGCGGCAGCAGTCCAAAATAAAGCACACGCAAGCACCAGCCTGCTCACCTGATGCATGTGAAAGCACACTTGTTGCCGACAGCTGACCTGTTCTGAGGGGCATGTACATCACTTGGCCTTTTTGCATGTCCTGCAAAGTGTGTGAGCTGCGTTAGTCCCATAGCTGATTGCACAAGATGCATATGGCATCATGTATGGCATCAGCAGTCACGGCAGGACAGCTCCATATGGATGGTTGATTAGCTGTGCTATGATGCAACATACTAGTGATTGCAGTCGCTATCGATAGCACTCGCAATCACACTAGCAATGCAGTCACTCAGCAATGTCATGCTTCCCTAGGGCCTGTCCAACAACAGATTGCGTGAGCACAGGAGTTTTTTTCACAAGACTGCTTCTCTGAGAAGCTGGTTCTGTGAGGTTCGGTGAACACAAAGGTTTCAGATTGTTGCACTCTGAGCAAGCCTGCAGCATGACTGATGCACTGCATTCAGCCTCCAGATGCATGCTGCAGGACCAGGGACTTGCATCGCATGCTGCAGCAGACAAAGTAGGCAAGAACGCTGTCACCGTTTTACCAAGTGCAGCTGTACCTAGTCAATGCTGCAGCACAGATCTCCCTACAACATCTGCCTATAACATCTGCCTGTAACATCTGGGTAGCAGCCAAGGCTTGTAGCCATGCCTTGATTGCTTTGCCCGCAACATTGCAAACAGGCAAGGTATGTCATCATGCATATTCCACACCGCTGCATGTTTGTGATGTTCAAAGACTAGAGTTTTGTACAATACCTACTTTGCAACAGCAGCTAGAGCATTTAGCAACAAGCAAGCAACAGCAAATGTGTGCATTGGCTGATCAATGCAGGAACAGACAGCTCTGGCACCACACTCAACAGACAGGTTTAACATGACAGAGGTATCTTGAAGAGCAGCTGCTTTCAAAGAGGCTGGATCCACCCAACTGATGTGCCGTCTTTACCAGTTGATAACAGAGGCAGGCCATACCCATTTGATGACATCTCATTTTGCAGCAGCATCAAGGCTTTCCCCTTGTGTAGTAGCCTGCAAGCTGTGCGCACAGCTGAACAACACGATTGCAACTGGCAGCTCAAAATCAGACTGAGAGTGCTGCTGCCAGTGTAGCACCTGCTGCTTGCCTTGACCATGATGATATCTGTGGCAGCCATGGCTACCAGCATTGCGCAGCATGCGTGCTGGAATTCAAGTAAGACTTACCAGATCTTGTTGGCGAAGGTGTCTGCAAGAATGAGCATGGAATCTCTAGCAGAAAATAGATGGATGCACACATTACCCATAGTTTTTGGTCAGCTTTGATGTGCATGTGCAGCAAGGTGCGATTCTGTGGCAAGATCTGCTAGCATCGGTGCTTCTGCCCAGAAGGTTGTGCATTCTTGGCCATCACATGACATTGTTCTGTTAATAGATGGTATTTAATGTCTCATTGAAAGTATTGCAAGCACGCACCCTTGTGGACTTTCATGGGTTTATGTTAAACAGTGTGAGCACTTGGCGGCTTTCTGTCAAGCCATTCACAAACAGGTTGCTGATGATGAATGAGTTTCAGGCATACATTAGACTTGAGGGTTTGAAGGGTCGTGGAAGCCCAGCATTGGAGGCCCAGCATGCCAGCCTGATGCAGTCAAGTGGTCTCCTGTCGTGTGACACTAATTTAGTTACTTACTGGTGGAACACGCCTATTGATGTTTGTGTTTCTCAGTTCAATATGAATATCAAGCGCTGTTGTTCATGCTCCTGCAACATCCAAACTCAACAGTTCACTCTACACCTATTTGGCCATTGTTGCATGCAGCATCACGGGCTATGCACAACAATTGTTGGCCATGCTGCCTCCTGGTGCTTATGATGAGGAGGACACCTGTCATGTGCTGTAAGCCAGCATGCATGGCGTCACCTGCCTTGATGGAAGCTGGCATGCTATCATGCTACCGTTCTCGTCCATTTTTTTTCAATCAATCAATATATTAAATTTTAATGTCCTGGGGGGCAACTGGGACCCAACAGACAAGAAGTTCAGTTCAATGAATTCATACAGACAAGATTTGCTTCCTACATGCAAAGCTTTCCCTAAGGAAACCACCACATGCATTTGGTTCACACAAAGTCATAAAGTCTGCAATAGTACAACAGTGCTGCAGGAGGTCCAAATGCTGTGACCTGATGTGGCTGTACGCTGGGCAATCAAAAACAAAGTGCTGCTCGTCCTCCACATAATCCAATGACTTGCACACTAGACACAGCCTGTCTGTCCTATCTAGGTGAACACCGTCTGCCCAGCGGCCTGTGTCTACCCGCAGACCATGGCATCCAGTCCTAAACCTACTAATTAGCCTTCTATTTGACGCACACTTGACAACAGACAGATACTCTGCAGATTTGTACTCAGGCTGCATTGTCCTATATAACATCAAGCTGCTGTGCTGAACATGTGCAAAGTACTCAAATGCATGCTGATGCTTAGCCCTTTCTATGACAGATGCAATGTCAAAATTGCGAAAAAGCTGACTGCTGTCCTAAATGACCATGCAGATAATTTGTGGGCGCACGGGGATGTTTCGCTCACGTGCAGACTGAAGCATCCCAGCCCTATAGTATGACCCTACCCAGGCAATGGTCCCAGCTCTCCAGGTTTATCCCCGTCAGGAAAGCTTACCGCATCATAGTGAAGGGCAACCACCGCCGTGTTCGCGGGCAATTTTATCTTTGCTCTGAGCGTCGAGGGCTTGGCGGTGTCTCACGCAGTACGCAAGGATTCCGGGACTGTAAAGCTGGACGGAGACATCACTCGTGTCCAGGTACTCAGGCAGTGTGAGTGCTGTCTCTACACTTCTCAGGCCGAGATGCTGGCACATTTGATGTCCAGCAGTTGCTTCAGACCCATATGTAGCGTCGGAACCTGAAGTGCAGGATGCCGGTATTTGTATTCAATATTAGGCTCGATGGCAAAAGCGAGGGCTGTGTCAAGGTCACAATAGAGGACGGCCAAAGCTTGAAGGGCGCAAGAGGTATGCAGCGTCATGCCCAAAGTATGACGTGCTGCACACTTCCATGTGCCAGTTGCAACCCGTCGTCACGGGGTGCGAGGTGGAGATCGAGTCTTACCGGCCTTGATATTTGCAGGTCTTATTGTAGCCCAAGCTGCTGAGCAGCTGGGGCATCAAGTGCTGCTGCGACAATTTTTGGTGACCGTCAGAGGTCGCACTGGTTATTTGGAACCTCAATGGGAAGAGTGTTCCATCACAGGTAGGGCAGTTGGTCACTTGCTTGTCTTAAATCTCAAGGTGTGTGGGGGCTGTTGACTGAGCTTGTCTTTGCTCTTGCAGAACTAATGCCTCTTACATACTCACAAGTTGGCCTGGATTTGACAGCCCATGTCGACAGCCCAAGGAGCACCCGCAGTGGTGAATGGCCGCGTATTTTTGCAATCACCGCCTGATCTTTCAAACAGCCATTACTTAGCCTATCGCTGGGTCTGAACAAGACCTAGAAACGAAGAGATGGGGCAGACATTGTGTCAAGAAGCTCAGACGAGAAGGACGTACGACAGTAAGCACTCCATCTGTGCTGCATCTTGCAATTTTGGCTGTACTGAAGGCTTGGTCTGACTGACCATTCCCAATTTTGCAGAATCCTTCATTCGTTGAATTCCAGTTTTGAGCATGTAAGTGCTTGTTGGTGTATATGTAGATTATAGCTTTGAGGGTCTCTTTGGGGAATTTAGCTTTGAGAGTCTCTTTGGGAGAAGCAGTTGTTGCAGATTGTGTTTGTTTGGCCATTTAGCATGGCACGGTGTTTCTTTGCTATAGTGGTGCAGGTTGTACCATATAATATAAGGCACCATGTTTGTCATTCTATGATGATACCGTGAGTCTTGAGCAGCATCCTATTTGCGTACATTGCGTGGTATGCATGTCTAAATTGATTGAAGCACTGTTGTGCTCAACTGAGGCTGTCCAACGTCTTTGAGGGATTTTCTTTGATGTCAAATTGGGAGGTGCAGATCAGCTGCAGTTAGTCAATTGATGTGGGCTGCAGTTGGTGTGGATAAATAGTCAGGGCTGTGTAGCTTTGAGTCATTTTAGGTGAAAGTCAAATATGATCAGCTTCATGTAAGCAGTGGTATTTACTTGAAGACCGTATTACTGGTGTGCTTCCATCTGTGAATGGTATATTATATCCAAGTGCCACGCATGTGCTCACTGTTGCAGCATTTGCACATGCAGCACCTGCATGTTTGCAGCATATGTGCATGTGCGTCACCACCAGGGCGAGGCACCTCGCTCCGCTCGGTGCCTCGTCCAGATCTGGTACCTTTTTGCAAAATGCCTGACTTTATGTAGGTGACTGAGTCTATTGTCATGGTCTGCAGTGGGTTGTCATGCATAGTGTTGCCTGTGTCTATGGAACGACTTTGGTGCACTATGCATGCTGGCATATGTTAATCTCATATCGTAGGCAGAATACCTCAGGCAAGTTATGCAGCTGTACCACCACAGCAGCACAGACAGTAATAAGCATGTATGCATGCACAAGCCGTAGCAAACATTTGGTTGCTATAAGACAAAGTCCAGTACCTTGCACAAGCTGCTCCACTCTGTAACTGTTCTTGTCATGCAACTCAGTGTGTTATGATCTGTTTACAGGTACTTATATATGAGTCTTTGCAACATGACATCACTGACAGTACAAATTTCAAGTGGACAGCAGTAGCTCCAAGTTCATGTAATCATCTGCTGCACACACTTCACTGTGCACTCGAGCTCAATTGCAATCCCAAGCCCCTGCTCAGACGAGCATTCACACTTGTGCATCAGACTTTTATTTGGACATGATGAGGCCATGATCAGTAGCGAGTCATCTGATGAGGCCATGTTGCACAGCTCACGTTGATGTCCTGGCAAAACTCAACCGCGGACGCATCAGTCTCTAGTCACAAACTAGAACTGTTGCTGCCGCGGATAATGAGAACCAAAGGTGCATGTCCAAACAGTAACTTGAGTAAGCTCAACCTTGACTGGAGGGGTTATGTTTTGTGTGGCAAGTCTTGCCACTGTCGTTTGTGGTCCCCATTTGATTCGTAGCTTGCATTGCACCTGCTGGACTGTTACTGGCTGACATTCTTTGGCTTCTGGGCAGATTTGGCCCTAGCAAACCCAAGGCGCTCCATATCTTCTGTGGATGCATTTGCCCTACACAGCCAAACCAGCACAGGCTCAGGGACACCTTCTAACCAAAGCTGACTAGTGGTTACACAAGTGTAGCAAATGAACATCTCAACCTGCCACGTAGCTGTGGCGGCAGTAGGAGTCCAGAAGTTGCAGGCTTCTGCTGTTGCCGCTGGGTGCTTGGGAAGGAGCTTGCAGCAGTCTTTGCAGACTTTGCGAGCTGGATTTGACCAGAGGTGCTCACCCGCTTGTTTTGTCTGCTAGCTGCCCAGGGGACACTGCAGACACGACTCTTGCACATTCAGCTGCAGACTACAACTGGTGGCTCATACACCCAGCATGAGTGTCAGCGTAGCCACCTGGAATCCATGGTTGAAGAGAACAGTGAGGCTGCATCAGGCAAAATGGCAGCTGGCGTGGAAGAGGTTGCTGCTGGCTGAGCAGATTGTATGGCAGGAGCGAGGTGAGCAGGTGCTGCTGTAGCAACGCCTGGAGAGGTCCCTGACGGCTGCTGGTTTTCCCTGCTTCTGTCAGAAGCATCTGAAACCTCATCATCTGACGAATAATCCACCAGTCCCAGCATGACAACAGTATCGGACGGGCGGTCACATATCGAAAGTATGGTCGGCCACGAACCGCACGCAGCGTGTGAAGAGACGCAGGGCTTTTCAGTTCATAGTGTACACGTGATCGTAGCGTAAAACGTACAGCTGCTGTTTCACAGCATCCGCCACAGCGAAATTTATTGCTTTGGTTTAGGCATCGCTGCTGCGCCTGCGTTGCAAGCCTAACAGCTTCTGCACATGTGGATGCACGTGCGATTTGGGTGCAAATCAGATAAAATTATTCTGAGAGTAATATCTCTTGTAATTCTAGTACTTGCAGTACACAACAAGCAAAATTTTGCACAAATGCATTACTTATGGATCCTAAATCGGGCGCGGCAGCACAGGAATTTGGCCTGAGTTTGGCCGCAAGAAAAGAACAAGTAATCAAAGTGTAGTGCAGTGTTACCGTGAGATGCGTCACGGCTGGCCACCCTTGCACTACATGCGCGAGATGTCGAGTGTGATGCAGCAATCGTAGCCGAAGCTGCAAAAGTGCTGATTTTGTTAGGCTAGACTGACAAGGAACCCTTCAGCACGTCCAGATGCACCGGCAACTTCGTGTCTCTTGGCTCACTCAAGAAACGTCTTCAGCTGGTCGCAAGCAGCACCGTGGAGTAGCCGTGACAGGCTCAGTTGTGTGAGACGTGTGCGGCAAAGCAGCCTGCAGTTTCTGTGCTTGACGAAGTGACCACTAGCTCGAAGCAAACTCAGCAGAAAACAGCTCGTGAAGCAGTCAGTCGAAATCTTCACTGAGGCATGAGCAATCAGGATGGTGGTTATGGCAGTGGCATGGCACTGAACGACAGAGTGGCACGACGAGGACCAAGCCACCAAACCAGCCACAGAGGCCACGTGCGTGCAAGCTTATACCTGCTTGCGCGCCTGACGATCCGTACCTTGCCGCTGTTTACCTTGTCTGAGTTCGTACAATGTCGTTATCAGTGACTTCTGACCTTCAGGCCTTTCTTCAGGACGCACAAGGCACAAGCCATAGTCTACTCAGAACGCCCTTGTTTGGGTCAGCTGTGCCCAGGCGACAAAGAACAGGTGACATGCTGTCCTTGCTATGACTGCAACACGTTACCGACCAAGAAAACCGATCCTGCTGGTTCAAGGCGTTATTTTGTGTATGAGTTACATCTCGTGCAGATGCTGACTGGCATCGTGTGTTCGCAGCTAGCGTCAAGAGACCCAGCACCTCCTGGCATGATGCAGCAAGGCAAATGCGTCAACGGCAGGCTGCGGTAAGGCAATCATTTGTGGCGACTCCTCTGTTCCCGACGCTTCTGCGTCATCCTCTGACTATGCTTGACTGGCTGCACAGGCTGTCAATAACAACCCCGGCCGCATCATCAATCGACCTACGCCCACGCCTGTGGTAAGGCAGATCAAGCTTTGGGCACAAGGTCAACACTCGCTGACCTTGGTGTTAGTTTGATTTTGTTCCCGCGTACAGGACACTCAAGTGGATACCGAGCAAGAGCACGAGGTCGCGGAGGCACTGTTTGATCTTGCCAACATGTTTGCTCGACCGCCTCCACCTGAGCCTCAACGCAAACCGTCCCACCTTAGCTCTCATCCATCAGCTGCACGGTCAAATGGAGCCTACAGCAAGATGCACAGAGTCAGAGGAGATCAGGAGCAGTACAGGGACCATGGCAGTCCCAAGCGCCAGATAAGCTTGCCAGACCGTGAAGGCAAGAGGGTTCAGACCAGAGACTGGCATGTCAAGGCTGAGTTGCCTTCTCACAGCACAAGTCAGCACATTGAAGCAGGGCTGGCTGACGCGGGCCCTGGTGGCACTGTCTCAACACCAAGGGCTGTAAAAGCTGCCCAGCATGTGGCTGCACCTGGCCCCACGTCACTTGGCAGTGCTGCACCAGTATCCCTTGGTTTAGGGGCTTTTCATCCAGGCGTGCCTCCTGGTTTGCCTGCCTACTTCCGCAATGGAGTTCAAGGTCAGTCTGTCACCAACTCTGATGGACACAGTGGCCAATGGGGATCAGCTGGTCAGGGACAATCTGCAGGACACATCGCTCATGCCAGGGAAGTCCCAGACAGTGAAATGTCTGGTGCTTTTTCAAAGCCCACTGAAGGCAACCCTGTGCCACGCCCCAAGTCTTTACGGCGTTCCGCCAATCATGTGTACATAGCTCACATGATTGTGGAGTGGCAGCATCAGTTGAGCAGGCTCAGACATCAGAAGTCCTATCAGCAACCTGCAGCTAACTTGCCCTATTCTGCAAGCCTCCCATACACAGAGCCTGGCTTGGCGCGAAGTCAATCTGTCAGTGTTCCTCCAACAGCTCCCCGCCAGTCTTCTCCATTAGCCGCTGTCAAGCAAGAACAAGCAGCTTCCCTCCCTCAGCAAAGCGTACCACAGACCGCTGCAGTGCCATCTCCGGCCACATCCACTTTCCAGTTTGCACCCCCCTTCAGTCTGGCTGCTATGCGGCCCCCCACATCCCAGCATCCCCCTGGCCCCAGGGACAGCTCAGGCAACATCATCCCCCCAGCACAGTACTACAAGAACATGCTCGGCCCTCAGAAGTTTGAGGCCCTACAGCCTAGGCTGCCCCTGCTTCAGCCTGGGGCCACGTGGCCCATGGGACCTCCTGGGGGACCATCCCCATTTGTCAGTGCGCCCCCCATGCTGAATCCTCAGCAGGCTGCTGCTTTTGCTGCTCAGATGTCAATGTTTGCCGCAGCGCCACATTCGTTTCCTGGCCTTCCTGGTTTCCCATCAGGGCCTCTTCAAGCACAACTGGCCTCCAATCAGCCTGGGCAGGCTGGCTTTCTGAGGGGAGTGCGATGGCCTGATACCAAGGTATGACGCCACTCATTCCAATCTACACCAATTGCTACACCAATGCCAATAGCAGCTGCGTGCACACAGGCGTCCTCACATTTATGCTTGCTGTTCAACTGTTGCATCCTACTGCTGCCATGTAAAATCAAGTATGGCTTGACTGTATGTTACATGACTCCATATCAGCAGTATGATTTTGTATCGGATGTTCTTGCAAGCATGAGGGCATGCATGACACCTTCTACCTGTGCGGCTTGTATGCATCAGCAGCAATGCTGGCTGTTTTTTGTATGCTGGAGTATGGAAATGGGACATGACTAGGCCTCCAATGTCTGTTGCAATCTGGGATGAAATCTCTTCTGCATGTCAGGTTGTACAGCTATATTGCCAGCAAGTATCACACTATGCATGCTGACGCTTCATTGTGATGTAGGAGGCGTCAACCCTCCAGGAGCTGCCTTCCTCTGCGTCCCCTGTGGTGTCAGATGCCAAGCATGTGCCCAGCAAGCTTGTCAAGCAGGAGGACAACAAGGGAGATTCACCAGTGCCGGCCGTTCCTGGGATCAGTGCTGAGGGACTCGAAAGACTCATTGCCATGGGCAGGCCTCAGGGTGAGTCTGCTTGCATGTGGCCAAATGTGTGACTGATATGTCTGGCACAGACGCTGCTGTGTCTGTCATGCCGTCATGCCAGCATGCCAGGCTTTGCTGGCTTGACGTAGCTGCGTGTGCAGGTTTTTGCAAGCAAAACAGTGGCTGCTTGTGGCAGCGCGACATACCCTGGTTGAAAAGCACTCATTCAGTATGTCTCTGAGGCAAGCAGTGGCCTGCAGACACCACACATTCCAGTACCACACAACTTGACAAGGCTGCTCTGCAGGTTTCTTGGACAGTCACAATCTGGCTCAGTTTGGTGTGCCAGAGCATGTGCTGCAAGCAATCAAGCCTCACAGCCAGCATAATCCGCAGAATCAAGATGGCCGTGCTATGCATTGATCTACTCATCGTAATAATGCTGGTATCTCTAATTTATTGCTGGGGTGTGGGGATGTGTTGCTTTGAAAGTACTTTTCTGATATGTGTTGTTAGACCACGAGCTGCACACATGCCAGGACAAGCAATGTCGTCAAGTGCAAGCTCAGTCAATGTTCTGATGTGTACAATGATTGGTATCAATACAGTATTCTATGCTATATTTTGTTGGTTGTTTGTGTACAGTAGGCCAGTATATAGTCCAAGCTTTCAGAGGCACGCTTCATTTCATTACTGCTGACATGTGGCCTCAGATGAATGATCGTGAGGTATGCTTTGTTACATAGCTGTGAGCAGGCTTATGGTGGCTTCATGTAGAAACGCTGTTTTCTGGCCTGTCAGCCATCACCACTGTCATGCTATGATCTGCTACGTTCAGCCATCTTTGCTCTAGCCTTTGCGGTTGCTCGGTCAAGCCAGCTTTCTGCTGCCAGATGAACCTGACCGCCTGATCTTCCAGCAGTGTCACTACTGCTGGCGTGCAATGTAAGCTTTACTGCAGGATGAGTGGCGTGCACTGTTTCAGCATCCTGCACGCTTTGCTGCTGCTGCTGTTCCTGCCCTTGTCTTTCCGCAGCTGATCTTTGTCTTGCAAAACAATCATTGCTGCCTCCAACATGCAACACTCCTGCCTGTATGGCATGAATAAGGCTTGTCAGCACATTGACACTCCAAACACCATACAATCACATGCAGCATGATGACAGCACAACAAGCTGCATTCATACTTGCTGCATCAGCGCACAGCTGCTTGCACCTTGAAGCCTAGGACATTGTGGATTGTAACGTATGAGTGTGCTGACCTAAATGCAATGCAATGATGCAGTGTAGTGTGGCTGCAGTGTAGCTGCATCGCACTCCTAGGTCGAGGAAGTGAGACTACTCAGGGTCACAGTGGTGCATCGTGCATAGTGTGAGCCAAGCTCTGTAAGCATGACATCTTGAGCCAGTGCTTGAAGCAACAGACAGGTCTGGCACATGCATCTTCTTGCAAACTGCACACCTCAAATCGCACACCCTGTGCGCAACTGACATTGCTGGCAGGCTCCAAGGCAGCTGAAATGGCCCCCAGCTGGGGGGGAAGGGTGCAGATTATATCTCCACCACTGCTGTAGGCTTGTACCTCCCTCAGGTTCTCTTGTAGCTTCAACTGTGTGTCAGCACAATCACTCCAAGCCTTTCACATCAAATGATACGTGAAGTTGTGTGCTGCTGTTCTCACTCAACCTCAATGCAGTAATGGCCGCAGCACTACAGACAGCCGTGGAAGCTGATCATAGTGTTGTTGTGAGGCCAAGTGACAAGTGTACAGGAGTCATCAGGCAATGTCCAGGACCAGCATCAAATGCACTTAGGGTTTAGTAGGGAGTCAGCTCCACTCTTGGTCCCACCACTGTCTTAGTCCTGCTTGCAGAAGGCACCCTGATTGAATGCATGCGGTAATGCACACTGTGGTGCAGGTAATGCACCACAACAAGCTCAGGTGATGCCTATGAGACCTTTAGGCAGCTCTGTCTGTGTGTTTAGTATGTCTGTCTGTCTGTCTGTATGTCTGTGGCTGGCTGGCTGTATATATCAGGTAAGGCATGCTCACCCCACCATCATCATGACATGAAAACACTCATTGTGTGGCATATGGACTCATGTAGCAGTTATGTCACTCCTCCTTCCCGGAATGAATGCATGAATGGACCATGGCAGAGCCATGAACAGGTGTTTCTTATTGTAGAAGTAGTTTATTTTTAGCTTGCACCTGTATGGGGCCACCATGAGATTCCAGATGAGCAGTACCATCAAGCCCATTCACTGTTATGCCCTTGCCCTTTGAAGAAAGGGTAGCACTGCCACTCATGGTGTCCAAAAAGCCCATAGTGATGGGGCCTGTGCCAGTCTTGATCTCCAAGGACTCGGTATAGGCCACCTCCACGTTCACACTGTGACACAGGGGAACAGGCTCGTTAGGCAGTTTGAAAGGCAGGCAAGGCAAAACAAAGGGCACATGAAAGGGAGGAGATTTCAAGCATGACTGGCGAACAGGCTCTGTAGGCGACTTGAGAGGCAGGCAAGGATAAAAGAAGGGCACGTGAAAGGGGGGGAACCTTTGATACTGAGTGACAATTCCCATGGGCAGCATGAGAGGCAGGCCATGAGGGGTGGAGGGCACAGGAAAGAGGCAACCAGATTGGTTGGCAGACTGACTGGCAGACAAGCTGGAACCTGGCTAGAAGGTGCAATGGCCTCCATGGGACTATATCAGTTCTGACACCTTGGAGTGTCTGCTGCATGCACAGTTTGCAATCACAACGTCAATGCAATACCACACAAGTACAATATACAGCCACATAAAACAGCTATTGTAAACCTAAAAGGGCGCCTGAATACACTGAAAGGCCTGAAGCTGCAAGGAATAGGGCTGTGCCTGCAACATCCACTATAGACTGAAAGGCCATGGCCACCAATGGGCTGTAGGTGGGACACGGCAGCAGCATGGTGAAAGTGTGCATGTAGGTTGTGAACACAAAACAAAGGCAGCCATTGCTGAGCATTTTTGGTTGCGGTGTGTGTATCTAATGGCTAATTACGGCATCGCTTATGAGTGAGTGTTACACACAAACGCAACAGCCGGACAGGTCACTGAGCAGGTCACTTGAAGCTTTGAGTCAAGTCTGAACTTGATTTCATCATACTTTCAGCATCTCAGCAGGATGAGCATCACGTACGCAACCATTCACACACTCTGGGTTTGAGGAAGAGAAACAAATGAGCTCCCATGAGTTTGGAAGCAGCTTGTTGTCGCTTGCCAGCAGAGCAACAACAATGCTCAATGCTGAGGATTGTGACCTCATCAGGTTGCTGCAAGCGACATTGTTTGACAAACATATATCTCAGAGAGTCATTTGCCCCATCATACCGAATCCAAGATGCATTTCATTCTGTCAATTGCGCTAACACACCAGATTCATGCAGCAGGTTGCAAGTGCACTGGCAGTACCTGCCTGATGCTGATGTGGATGGCTCAGAGGATGCTGTGTCAGCAGCTTGGGTATCAAGAACACAATGCTGGCCCACCAAGCGGCCCAGGGTGATGTTACCCCCCTGGGTCTTCACCCCAGCCCTGTCAGCAGTGAGTGCTTCACACTCCACAGAGCCACCTGCAATGAAATCGTGCTCACCATCCTTTATAGTACAACACATGTAGAGGTCATGCTGCAATGCTATATGTAGTGGTCAGGAACATCTAGAATATCATCCGCGAGCTTGGATAAGGGCTGACCGCTGATCTCTTCAAGGTACTACTAGTCCTGTTTGTGTTGACTCTTACACACTTGGACCAGGCCTGTTGCATGACCGCGCAGGTGAGCAGAGATGTCAAGCAGGCTAAACTTTGTGTCATGTGCAACAGGCAATCCCCAACCATGAAGCAGAAACTTACTCCTTCCTGTCAAAAGAGCCTTGGCTCACAGAACATGTAGCCGACACATTTTGAGTCTGTGACAGTAAAGGGTCCTAGCAGGCCTGAGAAACAATGCTCTCTGAAGGAGTACGGCACCTGCCTGAGCTCCACAGGGTTGTCAACATGCATTGTCCTAAGGAGGGAGCCACCAGCACCATGAACGGTAAAGATCCTAGCATGCTACAGCCTGGGACAGTTGGAGCTTTATAGACTGTAGCCTTGAGCTGTGGCATGCCAGCAAGGCAGGGGTGAGGCAATGATCAGGGCAGAGAGTTCTTTAGGGTTTTCTAAACCCTAGATGGGGGTGCCTCCCCTAGGAGTATTGCATGTGTATTGAATCAGCAGCAGCAGCAGCAGCAGCAGGGCGCGGTGCTGCAGCAGAAGTTCTCCGCAAATAGCCCAGGCATGCAGGAAAGCCAGTAGACACATCTGCAGAATGAGTCCCATGGTTTACGGACAAACAAACAAAAGTGGACAGGAATATTAACCTAAACGAAATGAGGGAGAGTGTACCTTCAGTAATCACGTCTGCTGAAGAGGCTTTGATTTTGCCTAGCTTAACTGCGCCAGAGCAACTGGCAATACGCAGACTAGCCTCTGTGACGCTTTGTATATCCACACTCCCCCCTGCAGCATCATGCATGATTGATCACATGCTTTCTGAGGCGGTCTCATACAGGTAGGGTACCTGCATCACGTCCGTGATTGCATTGCGCAAAGTGCAGAGAAGCATCATGCTGTGCTCCTGCGACCTGATGCACCTGCACATGAAGTTGTGAGTTCCATGAGGTGTGTGCGTACCTGCAGTGTGGATACCAACATGGCAGTATCGCTCTGGGATGGTTGCCAAAATGCTCCTCCTGCCTGGCTTCTGCTCTATGCTTTGTGTAGCACTGCCCTGCTGTTCAATCAGAGCTGCAATGCAGTGACACGAGCCAAACGTTTGAGGATGCTGTAATTCGGATGGAGTGTAACAAGCATCTCTGGCACCACTTGTGCTGACTGACCTACATGGGTGCCATCATACTCAATATCAAACCCTCCGCAATTGTTGGGAAGTTCGCCTTGCACCTACGCACAACTGACTGTGCCGATCGGATAGAGACACACGTATTTGCGGGGAGCTTTTGATCTGAGCCTCAGCGCTGTACTCACCTTGACCTGCACAATTTCGTACCCCCCAGTGATCACTTTGATGCGTGTCTGAGAAAATGGAAATAGCAAAGTCAAACGTGAAAGCGGCTGAGAAATGTCGAAGCTAAGAGAGCCATCGACCGCGCGTGAGGGCTCAGCGATTGCGCACGATCTGGTGGACGTGAAAGCTACTGCTTGCAAGCATGTGAACAGCGGACCGGCAGAATGGATCGAAAGCAAGTTTGTCGCTTGTGAAAGCTTGTTGGGGAAGGCAAATTGCCGCAGGGTGTTCAGCATAGCGTTCGAAGTTTGATCACGAAAGTGGCCACTCGTTGCAGCAGGTCAACGAGCAAGCCTTAGTCATCGTTGTTGTCTGATGATCAGTCATGACTGCTGTGCTGCATTAGCACATGAAGAAACCATGCATCTGGTGACGGATCCTGTATGCACCGATTGTCGCCATTGCATGGCCACGGCTGCTTATACAACCCTGCCATTGCGGCTGCAGAACTCTAGCTGGCACCCAGAGCAATCAGTGCTGGTTGTTTTACTCATGCGAGACTACACACTTCACTTTGTACTGTTAGCCAATTCATTGAACAATGCTGTCCGTGTGTAACGCACTCAATACATGCCACACGCTGATATCTGACGTAAAGTTGTCAGTATCGATAGATGCAGTTACACGTTCTTGTGTGAACGACATGACAATGCTACCAGGTACGGTGAAATGCAAACACACATGCTGGAAGGAGCAGCCACAGAACACACATCAGAACATTACAAAGAGTCAGCATGCGCTGTAGTCACGTCATGGACTTCAATCACCAGGAATGCCTGGTTGTAGAAGCCTTTCAGCTCAGCAGCTTGACAAATAAACACCCAAACAGCACCACAAGAGTTTTCAGCACGAAGTATTGACGCAGTACTTAGTACAGATACAATATCTTGACTCCTTTTATCTTTGAAGGTGCAAGGAGAACTGCATTGCCACTACACGCCGAGCTGTCCTTATTATGACCCTGCAACTTGTATCAGCTGTGTGAAGCTTTCTAGTACTGAGTAGAGGGTGTTGCAAGCTTTGAAGCATCCTCAGCCATCATCTGGTCAAAGTGGAACACGCCATGGCCCTTGCCAATACGCCTCAGCTGAGCCACATAGTCTGCCACAATCTTGACGCCCTTAGCCTACAAGACGCCAGCGCAATGATTGGTGTCAGACCAAACTCTGACAAACTCATCAGTACCAAACAGTACTTGCACGCCTATAAACAAACCGCAGCCGGGTTGTAAAGCACGAATCAGGAGATGCATTGTCATGGACTGCACATTACGAGGTGCCAATGACAGATGCAGGGATATGCCTACAAGACCCCATTACAGCAGGCAGTGAAAGGCCCATACTTGCTCAGCCAGCATGTCCTCGACAAAGTCAGCCATCTGAGCGTCCTCACTGGCATCAGCCACGTCATGTAGCTCACGCAGCTTGTGGAAGTTGAGCTTCTCCAGAGATAGGGCGAGCTCCATGGCATGCAAGGCATCACCCTTCTCCTCGTTCTGGTAGTTGGACTGGGGGGCAGTCAGGTGTGCCAGCTTGGTGCGGCCACCACGCACAGCCTGTATGACAACAAATGCTATCAGTATGCCTGCTGTTTACGCAGAGATATGCCTGCTGATTCAAACAGCGCATGAGATGCTGAGCAAGCCCTTTAGAGCCTTTGAACACCGTAAGGGCGAGTGCCCTCCATACTGTATTCTGACTGTCCTAGATATCAGCTGTGGGAGGCATCATGCCTTTGGCAAGGTGGGTTTTGGGAGATCTGACATTCGTAAGAGCACAGCAACTCAGCATTGCTGTAATTTCTTCTTTGTTTCACAGCTCAAGAGCAGCATCCTTGCAATGCTACAGGCATGCACGTGCCTTCCAGTGCCAGGCGATCAAACATAGCAGGCTTATTTCATCCAGTGCATAAGCAGACTTGATGTCTTCAGGAATCAGCAGATGCAACCTATGCCTATCTCCATACAATTACGACCTTTCTCACAAAGACCATTGAGTGACAAATTTTTCAGGTGCCCTTCATAATAGCACTTGAATGACAGGGTTTCTCTACTGCCCGTCATGGAACAGACTGAAGAGCACAGTGTATGCACCTGGAAGTCCATGAGTGTCGTTGCATGAGTCCGCTCCTCCAGAGATGCAGCTCTGAAGTAGGAAGCTAGACCAGGCAAGGCAACATTGTCTCTGTCAAAGTAGGCTGACATGGCATGGTACACATAGGACATATTGTACTCAATGCTGCAAGACACAACAGCACGTCAGCACATACAGCATTAGCTTGAAGCTGCAGTGCCAAGCAATAGTGTCAGCGTGAGCTGACATGCAGACTCACTGCCAACATGTTTGCCTACTTGATCTGCTCGTTGATTGCATATTCAGAATCTTTTGTGTAGCCCACACGAGCAAAAGAGTCCTCAGGTGGGGCTCCGTTCATGTCTGCTTGCTCTACCAGGCTAAGCTCGTCCTTGACCTGAAGAGACAATCCAAGATAATTCTGCAGGTGCAGCTTTGCTGACCATGCCAAAGTGTGTTACTCCAACCCAAAAGTCTACCTCATCAAAAGGCTTAAACATGATGTCATTCTGCAAATCCTTCTTTTCAACCAGCTCAGTGTCTTTGCCAGTGGCTCTGGTTGCAAATTGCTTCCGCTGAACCGCTGGTGTAACTCGAGAGGAAAGAGACCTGCTGTGACTGACAGACAGTTAAATTTCGGCAATGCAACAACAGATGCCCCTGAGAACGCAATGGCCTGCTACTTCGGCAATGCCTGCAGGGACCAGCCCAAGACATGTTGTATGCTGTGAGCAAGCGATAACTTGTTTTTCGGCGTTCACCTTGCAGGGGCAACAAAACTGATGCGGGAGCCTACGACTTTGAAAGCCTGAGTTCGCATTGCTTGCATGCTGATGTAGTCTCCCTTTGCACAGTTAAGACCGTCACGAAGCCACGAAAACTACAAACTTGGTAACCTTGCCAAAATGCAGATTGGAATGGACGGCTGCTTCGCTTACGTGGCTCAATTTAGGGTTTTGTAGGGCTTTGGTTGTCGGCATAATGCATTATCAGACTGAGCAGAATTGTGCCAAGTTGACGTAGGTGCAAATAACTGAACGCGCATATTACAGACATGGCAATGTCTATCCTCCGCTCCGCAAGCACCCAAGTAGTTGCAGCTGCAAGAGGATGCACACACTGCAACAGGTAGTACCAAAGGGTTCATCTTTGGCAGATTCTCCGAATTCTCGCGTGACACCTTTTCAATGCAGGTCCGCTGCTGCGGCCAGGCCACTGCTTGCTTCCTCTTCAATAAGCGGCTCGCGGTCGTCTGTGCGCACATTTGCTCAGGTCTCCAAGCAGGAAAACCACGACCTTGTGCAGTTCCAGCCTTTCGATGAGGTGACTGACTTGGTGTCTCTCACCACCTGGCTAGCAAGACAAATCACCCACTGCTTCACTGTCAACTTGGCTAGCAGTATAGTCATATCACATCCGGGTTTTCTGTTACTCAGGTCAAATCAGAGCTGACACACGTAGAGGACTCAGAGATGTCTAGCAGTTCTTTGGAGGACTCATTTGCCCGTGTAGGGTACAGCCGCGAGGCTGAACATGCTGTTAACGAGCAGATAAAGTAAATATACATGTGCAGAGCAAGTCTTTGCCAACATGCATTCGTCACCTGTTTGCAGTCAGCAATTGCACAGGATGTTGTCAGGGCATTATAAAATTTTGATTGGAGTAGACATCCTGGCACTACTTCAGTAATATAGCAGTCCTTCTCAACATGCCCTTGCTGTGCAGTGTGGAGTACAACATGTCATATGCATATCATGCTATCTCCTCTTACTTCAACAGAGACAATGTGGCGCTTCCTGGGTTTGTGTCATATTTCCGAGATGCAAGCATAGAAGAGAGAGATCATGCACAGATGCTGATGGACTTCCAGGTGACTTGAGATCTCCATGGTCCTTTTCGACGAATGCTAATCGAGTGTTTGTCATGCTCAAGCTGCATGGAGTCATTGTCATGGTGGCCACTGCTGCACAGTGATCATATGCTGTTTGCCAGCTGCATGGCTGGAATGCCTTTTGTGTGCTGCAAATGCATACAGAGATATAGCCCTTATATACATGCATCTTGAGCTGCTGTTGCTGAACTGAGATTGTACATAGCTCCACTGGATTGTGCAAGCTGACAGTAGACACAATGTGGCAGCAGACTTGTCATTGTGCCTAGCCCATGGTCTTGACAATATTCTTTATGCAAATCAGAGTCATCTGACTGGCTAGCTTAAAGTGACTGGTGGCCACTGGGACACCTGCCTTGCTGTGGGTCTGCTCAAAGTGTTTTGTCTACTAGATAGCACAGAAGTTGACGGTAGTTCTGCTGCTGCTGTAGACTGTACGTGGCGGCCACACCAAGCTAGCACACATTACAGCCCCTCAATCAGACTTTGGTGGCCCTCATGGCAAGACTGATGCACTGCACGCCATGGAGCTTGCCCTGTCGTTTGAGAAACTGAACTTTCAGAAGCTGAAGGAGCTGCAAGGCATTGCTGAAGAGAACAAGGATGCCCAGATGTCTGACTTTGTGGAGGGCATGCTGCAGGAACAGGTGGGCATTCCTTGCTTTTTTGCCCATATTCTCGTGGCCAGAACAGTACATAGAAGCAACAGTCCTTTGATCAACGTTAACAAGCACATCTCTGGTCGAAAAGCATGGAAATTGGTTGTTGGTTTCAGCTGCTTGGACTGTTGAGGCTGTCAGCATACAAGTCTGCTCTGTGCATAGACATCACAGACTAATATTTTTGTTGCTTGTTTGGCACTTAACAGCTGACCATATATTTGTGCAGGGCAGTAGCATGCATGGCTGACTGTTTCAACTTTCGCTAGCCTACTCTGCATGTAAAGTGTGTCAACATGGACTGACAAGTTTTCATGGTAATTGCAGGCTAAGGGAGTCAAGGTTGTGGCAGATTATGTTGCTCAGCTGAGGCGTGTATCTGATGGTCATGGTGTGTGGCACTTTGACCGGATACTCCAGGCAGATGCTATGAAGTTGAACACACCAGCAATTGCCAGCATTCCTGCCTAAATCTAGTGTATGCCATATTTGACTGCAGTTATGCTGGTTGACATGCCCTGCAAAGCCTACAATTCACACAACCAACTTTATATGCATATGGCCTCAGAGATTGTCCAATGGTAATTGGTTTTGTTTATGTAATAGCCCGGTTTGGCCAGTGTGATGTTTCTTGAGCAGACTTGCGGGTCAACCCTTGTGATCAATTAATCTGGGATCCGATGGGGCTCGCAAAGTTGTGCACTTGCATGCAGGGTGCTGCTCATTCGCGGTTCAATTGGCATTAATTCAACATGCACTGTCAAAGGTGTTGCAATCAGAGATCTGCACAACTCATAACCAGTCAGATTAAGCTGTCGATGAAGTATACAAAGTCAAGGGTCACATTGCGACAGCAATCTACACCACAACGCTCAAAATTTGCTAATCTATACAACTGTGGCGCCAGCTGCTGGGGTGGCAACACCCCTGTTGGGTCCAGCAGCACTGGCACTGGTGCCCTTACGGTATGCAACACCATCAGACTCATCAGGGATTGTTCCCAACACCAGTATGAGCAGACTGTTGAATATTGACACTAACAGGAAGCCAGCAAACAGTGTGTCAGCACGTCTGCTGTCGGCACCACGTCTAGTCTGGTTCCATTCTGCACACAGTGAATGAAGCAAGTTCAAGGAAGCACCAAAATTGTAGACAAACTGCTGAACTCTGACTGTTTCAGCACATTGCTTCGGGGGAAGGGAACTTACGGTTGCACCAGATCATGCTCAGCGCAGTGACGACTGACAACAAGGCAACGACTGCGGCATGACTTGCTCTGAATCCCTGCAAGACAGAACCAACTTGTGCTTGAACATGTTTTCGTTCACGATCAGCAGCTGTCGGGTGGCTGACAGGCTTACCAAGAAGTGCCCAGTAGCAGCTAGGAACAGAACGAAGGCATCGAACCACAGGATCTGCGAGGTCCAGTGCACGTTAGCGCTGCTTCTGTAGGCACGAGATCTCTAGAGAGCACGGGGTGACTTCAGTCAAACTTGGCACAAAGAGCCGAAGGTACTCACCCACCACTCAAACTCTAGGCCGTTATTGCCAACGCCAGCGCTAGACTCTGCAAGAGGCAAAGCAATGGCTTGCCACTTGTCTGGCTTGTGACAGCTAAGGCATGTCAACCGACAGTCAACGGTCGAAGCGAACGGCTTGCGACGCAAACGGCAACAAGCGATAGCTAGCTGAAAACAGTGTGTGCTCAGCATTTCGGCATTGCTTACCAAGCTTTTGTACGCTGGCCACGCCACCTAGTAGCACCAACCAAGAGATGAAGGCCAATCCAAGCAACAAGGCTCCCAGGCCGAGGTGGGCCTTGTTCCTGTTGGTCATCATGTTGACAACACGCAGCTGCTGCAGGTACAACGAAATGAACACGTCAACTGGAGAAAGCTATAGTGAACGCTTCTTGGCAAAGTGTTTCAAGTTCAACGCATCTTTTGGCCGGCAATGCATCAGGGACTGAGAAATTTCAAACTTTTGCATCCCCAATGCAGTACTGCTCGAAACCTGCGCACAGATGCGTTTGACCATGAGCAACACAATGTTAATAGTGTCGGGCGTCTGCCTACAAAGTCATCCGGCCGTGTAGCTCACGGCATATGCAATGTGTAGCAGGTAGTAAGCTTTACGTACTATGATGCGCATGCATCAAGAAGACCCCTATGATCAATGTCAGTGTCAATATGAGGGACCCCAAACATGTGAACGCCTGCAGCATATGCATGGGGAGCCTAACCTGTAAAATAAACAAATGCTCAGCAAAATGCTGTCTAGATGCCATGCAGACACAATTCTCCTGGTGGTCCTGGAAGCTGAATTGGAAGTGAGGGATTTTGAATGCCTGACTAGATGAAAGCGTTTTGCCGGCAGGCAAGGTATCTCTGATCCTGACCGCAAGTTCGCTACTGATACGATTTTGGTTAGCATGGCAGGCTGCACTATGTTGCAAAGTCATATCTGTCCTTCTGCACTTGTCGCACCAGGCAACCGAGGATCTGCACCTCGCAGGCCGTTCATGGTGGCCTGTGGTAAGATCCTGAGCCTGTGCATGTAGCTGCACCTTTTGCTCCTTGTGATGGCATGTGGACTTCGACATGGACTATACCAATTGCGCAGGCCACAGACAGCAACAGCAGCCGCACAAATACTCTCCCAAGGCTGAGAGTGACCCTGCTATGAAGCTGATAGGAAGCTTAGCTGCAGCAGCTGTGCTGCTTGCTCCACACAATGCACTCGCCAATGCTAGATTGCCACCAGTAGACTCTGGTGTAGTGTTTGCTCCATCGAGATCTGTTTGTGACAAAGGTCTACACTAGCTAAGGCAACACCTGTAAATTTTGCAGACCCAAACAGATGTGACAGAGCCTTTGTTGGCAACACACTTGGAATGGTGAGACTGACCATGCCCGTTGTGTGCAGGGTTTTGCTGCGTGCTGCAATGGCATCTCTAATTTGCGTTTGCTTGCGCAGGCAAATGCTGTGTCTGACAAGCTTCTGGATCTCCGCAGTTGTGTCTACACTGGCAAGAACTTGGCAGACAAGGTTTTGTCAGGGGCACTGGTAGCAGACGCAGACTTCAGCAACACAGTCATGAGCAATGTAACCATGACAAAGTCTTATGCAAAAGGAGCTAACTTTAGTGGTATGCAAGGATTGCCACTTGCTCATGTTGCTTGCTGAGCAAACTTCACTGGTGTGTACTCCATTTTGAGGCAATAATGCTGACTTACAAGTGTCCTGTTTGCAGGCTCGGATTTAACCAACTCAGTTCTAGACAGAGTTGACTTTACAGATGCAAATCTTAGCCATGCTAAGTTCACAAACGCCGTCATCACAGGCGCCAAGTTTGCAGGAGCCAACCTTGACGGTGCTACATTTGAGGATGCACTGATAGGGCAAGAGGACTACAAGCAACTGTAAGTAATCCTGCATGTGCATTGTTTTGTACCCACAATACATGTGCCAGCAATTTTGGAGACAGGAAGTCAGTGCTGGAACAATGCTCCTCCTTGGTGATCACTTGGCTGTGACGGTTTGCACTTCGAAATGTTCACAGCGTTGGTGTTGCTTGACGGCTTACAAGTTGTGAACTCAATTCCTGCTGCCTGTAAGTCCAGGCTGGTCAGCAGGATGATCTTATTGAATTTGGATTTCACCTTCAATCTCTTTTGGCTCTTGCAGGTGCTTAAACCCCACAGTTACTGGAGAGACACGTGTCGACATTGGATGCAAGACACGCTGATGCCCAGTCTGAGCTCAGACTGTCATTCTGCTTGTTCTGCGGTTCAGCATTCGAAGCCACTATTCTGGGCACTCTAGCAATGCTTTCAGGTTTCAATCTCTGAGACTGCACCTCAATTTTGACAAACGCCGGAGGCGGTAGCCAGTGACAATTAATGATTGACAGTTTGCAATAATTGGCTTCCGACATCACCTCAAATCAGCAGCTTAATCCTGTTTTGCATAATGCGGCATTTTAATCATGTAGCGCCAAGTCATATGGTGAAATGCAGAAGACTTTCAACAGTGTATTGGAATATGTTCGGTAACAAGAGGTTGTCATATGTTGATGCATACTTGAGTAAAGTTCAGGTTTTCTTCTTCTGTGACTCGTACCAGATCAGCACAATTGCGCCAACAATAGCGCCAACCAGTACCACCTGCAACAGAAGTTGGCCTCGGAATGCCATTAACATGTGCCAAGAGGCATGTGCTCATTACGCAGGCTGAGCAACACTTTTTTGCAAGTGTGAGTGTTCAAGGTACTGCCTACCCATTTGGCCCCAGTCAGAAAAGCAACCACCAGCAACTGCTCTAGCTCCAGCAGGAAAGACAAGAACGCTCGCTCAATCCCCACAAGCCCAAAGGCCATTGCTTTGGGCACAATGAACACCGAGACCAGGCTGCCGCAGGCAAACGTGATTGGGTATTGTTTGATCACTGATAGAAGGCCATGATATGACCTGCATGTCATGCTCGCCAAATTGATAGCCAAGATAATAGCAATGTGCCGCAAGCAAATGAAAGTGCATCAGGGCAGCTTGACAGCTATCACAAGCAGCTACAGAACATTCAGCAGACATCAACCATGGGGCCACACCCTATAGATTTGCGTAGAAGCATTGACTGCATGCGCACCTACCAGCTATCTTTGGGGAGGAGCTGCCTTTATCATTGCTAGGCAGCCAGTCCTTTCCTTTGCTGACAGGCCTTTTCTCTGCACGTGCTTTATAGGAAGACTTGGTAGTCCCAAAGCCAGCAAGTTGACCGTGTCCAAGAGAGGCTCTGCATCAAAAAGCAGTCGCGAACTTGACAAGAAAGAGCCAGAGGCAGCATTGACACCTGTAACCAGTGAGACACCTGTGCAGTTTGCTGCAGTCGAGGTAAGCACGGGAGGGTCTGCGCTGCCGCCAGCTCCCGATGTGATGAGTATCAGTCCTGGACTGGCAGAACCAAGCATTGCCGTGAGTGCGCGTCAACAAGCTCATACTTGTTCTGCGGTCAGTGGCTAGATCGTGAACAACGTAAACAGACACGAGCTCGCTGTCGAAGCATCACGCGCATCTGCGAAGGGTTGTGATCATCCAGCAGGTTTGATCATCAAAGAACACAGATGCCAGCTGAGGGAGAACATGGTAGCATTCCGCAGCTGGAAGTTGCTGGGCGTTTGACTGGCTACGGTCAGCGGCTGTGAGTCAAACCGAAGAAAGTCAATCACTTCCATAGTGCGCACAGGTTCCAACTTTTGGCACAGTGTCAATCATTTCTTCATCAAAG